>Ga0070737_10002784_pt1 | contig 20082 bp, 18 predicted proteins | sample Coa_R1_10_FD_66438 | JGI IMG/M metagenome (GOLD analysis project Ga0070737, IMG submission 66438) | Surface soil microbial communities from Centralia Pennsylvania, which are recovering from an underground coalmine fire - Coalmine... | ecosystem: Environmental > Terrestrial > Soil > Unclassified...
GATTGCTGCGGGTGGCAACTCGACCACGATCGGTGTGAGCGAGAGCATTGTGGACGGCCTGAAGTCCACGATTGCGCAGATGCTTTCCAACACCAGCTTTGGCGTGCGCCCGACGGCGATCTATGCCAATCCAGTCCTGCTGGATCTGATCGATCGCGAGATGAAGGCCGAGTACAACGTGGTGCTGAACACCAAGCCGATCGAGGGCGGCCTGACGGTAAAGACGCTTTCCACGCAGGCTGGCGACATTCCGCTGATCCCTGAATGGACGCTTCCCTACACCGGCACCCCGGGATCCGGTTCCGCTGTTCTGCCGGCGTACATCGTTACCGAAGACCTGATCGAGTATCACTGGCTGGGTGACGCCAACCCGCGCGTGTTCCAGCTTGGAGTTCCGGGATCACTGGCTTCGCAATATGTTGTCGTGAAATTCGGCGGCGTTGTGGTGAAGGGTGCGAATTACGCACACTACCAAGTCCTGGTGAATCGCTAGTTCCGTGTCGTTGGGTAGTTGCCCGGGTCCTTCAGTTCAGAGGACCCGGGCGTACCCGAGTCAATCCCCAGAGAACAATGGAGGCAGGATGGCGTATCTGGAGTCTTCTGAGTATGTGGCGTATGGGTTGAGCGCGGATACGTCAGACGCATGGGTCATGGCAGCGTCTTCGATGATGGAATCGCACTGCCGACGTGGGTCGCTGTTGAGCACCAGTTACACGGAGCGATTGCGAGTTTCGCGGCAGTGGGGAACGGCCCAGCTCACTTACGGTCCCGCTGGGCAGGTGACGGCGTTGCAGGCGAGGTATGCGCCACGTGCCGAGTTGCGCGATGCCCTGAGCATGGAGTGGGCTCTGACCTTCGGACTGCCGGGCCAGTGGGTGACCCTGGATCCTACAACCGTGAACGTGGATGTTACCAGCGGCGAGTTAAGACTTCCGCCGAACTTTACGGGCCTGCGCTACAGCGAGATTGAGGTGACGTACACCGCCGGTCTCGCAACGGTACCTGATGCGGTGAGGTTTGCTTGTGCGCAGATCGTGAAGAACGCGCAGGCAACACCCGGACTGAATGTGAAGTCGAGCAAGCTGGACACGTTGCAGACGCAGTACTTCAGCGATTCCCTGCTGGATAGCCAGGTACAGGCTCTTCTGCGGCCCTATGTGGCAGAGAGGCTGGGCTGAGGCATTGGCAACGAATTGCGATGAGGGTGCTCTTCGGGCAGCGGCTACGGCGTTGCGCGCCAGTGGCGGGTTCCAGGTGGATCTCCGCTTGCCCGGGGAGGCGGTAAGCGGCAACCCAGCCGAAGAGCTTGGGCTAACGGCTCCGCAGTTTCAGGATGTTCCTCTCGGACTGGCTGTGTGGCGCAAGGTGGGGAACACCGCGGGGCTCTTACTGGACGCCGCATCGGTGTCTTCCTTACTAGGCTCCGGAGCATACGGGTCGGCTGAGGTTCTGTTCCAAACATCTGTCGGTGTGGTGGTTGGTGGTGTTCTTTATGCGATTACCAAGAGCGAGCCGCTGACAGTAGCAGGGCTGCCCTGCGCGTATCGCTTAAGCGTGCAGGAACCGGCCTGGGTTTGAGCGGGTGCTGCGGGACCGATGGACTTATTGGAAGGCGGAGTGGGGGAGGAATAGGCGTGCAGAACGCGATGGATTCGTTCTACGAGGTGCTGCGAGGAAGGTTGGCGACATTGAACCCGGAGCGAACGATCGTCGTGCGGGGAGTAACACGGCCCGGGTTAGTAACCGATGGAAGCGAGACAGAGAGTGTGGCAGCGCTGCCCGACTGCTTTCACTTGCGGTGGACGGACGCCGCTATGACGCAGGAGGGCTGCATGCCGATGGTCTCGCAAGTGTGTGAGTTCAGCTACGCGACGGCTGGGACAGCCATGAACGGAGGCCTTGATCGTGGGCGAGCGTTAGCAGCAATGGATGGTGAGTTGCTAAGTGCGGTACTGCTGCCACCGAAGAATGCAGTAAAGAACGACTTCTCGGGGCTGCGGTTTGGCGGCGCGGTAAAGACGATGGGCACTCGGATCTGGTGGAGCGACGTGACCTTCGAGCCGATCAAGGTGAACAGAAATCAACTGACAAGAGTGGCGAAGGTACAGGTAATGAGCTACCAGGAAGCGGGTGAGCTATGACGCCTTTCGAGGGAACAGGGTCTCCGGTGATGCAGCGTATCCGGGCCTACTTTGCGCCCGTTGATCGAGCCGCTCAGCACGCAACCATCTTCGACCCCGCCCAGAGTGGGGACTTCCCGCTCGATGCCGTACCCGCGCCGTGGGTGGACCTCGGCTGGATCTCTGGATTTGCGCGAACGAGTGCAACGGCGATCTCTGCTCTCAGAACTGGTGCGCCCGCGAGCGTGAAAATGCAGGCCCGCACGGAGGTGGAAGCCACGGTCAAGTTCGCCTTTGAGAGCTGGGGCAAGCTTCAGGTTTCGCTGGCCGCGGGAACGCAACAAATGAATCTGTTAGCGACCCAGAGTGGAGCAGCGGCGGCAGGAAGTGGAGGCGCCGCGCAACCTGCTGTTCCGTTGGGAAGCGGATCTTCGGCTACTACGCTGAACGTGGGGGCGACGGCCCAGTTTGCCCCGGGAGACCTCGTAGCTGTTGATGTGGACTATGTAGCGGGAACAACAGGTTTCGTCGGTTCCGGCGTGAGTGGGGCTTATCTGAAGTCCGGACTGAACGACGTAGATTACATCCGGCGCGTGACTCTTAATGTGGGCACGGTGCAATCCATCAACAGCGGAGTGCTGACGCTTAGCAAACCCCTGCTAGCCGGCGCACCGGTGGCTGGGATGAAGGTCAGTTCAGTCCTTGGTTTCTGCGATCGAGAGGGATCCAGTTTCTTTCAGGAGTGGTCGGCACTGTTTGTCGGAGAAGGGCAACAGGGGGAGCGTGTGATCTGGCATTATCCGCGGCTGCAAGGGATGGCAGGTATAGCGGAGGTGAGCAGCAAGAGTGCTGGGGGCTACGAGTCGGTTCGCTTGGCAGGATCATTTCGAGCCATGCCCGTGACAGACCCGGTAGACGGAGAGCGCGTGGTTTGCTTCCGGAGTTATCTGACGCGTTCTGTCTAGAGCACAGGGACGCGGGCGGCGGGGGCCATGTAGCTCGAGAGGAGGTTTGGTGCGGATCGCGATTGATAACGAGGATGGGCGTGGAGCAGTGGACTACTCGGCGGTTGTAGCCGCGGATAGCCCGATTACCATACAGCGTGGATTGAATGTTCCTTCAAGATGCACAACAGAGCTCGCCGTTGAAGCAGGGGGCAGTCTTGCTACCCCAGCGCGTCGCGGCTACGTTGTGATCACCAACGACGCTGGCGCCACCCTATTTACGGGGTATCTCGCCACGGATCCTGTATCGATCTATGCAGGCGAGGGCTTTGACGGCCCGCTGTATCGTGTGCGGATCTCAGCCGTGAGCGACGAGTGGCTGCTGGACCGTCAGGGTTCAGGGGCGAGTGCGCTCACCGACGGTTTGTCCCTGTCTGTGAGTGGGGGCGGTCTGCTGACCCAGCTTGCGATGACGGCGCAGGCCGGAAGCACGAGCCAAGTGACCGTAGCCGCTGCGGGAAGCGCCCGAGCTGTGGGCGCCTTTGCGGTTCAACCCGGCTCCTCCTGGAGCACGAATGCGGCTGCCGCAGCGAGCGCAAGCTACTCAAGTTATCGCGCTCTTTCGGGAACAGTATCACTGCAGCCTGTGGGTGCGACGGTTCATTCCTTGAGCGACGCCGACGGCACGCTGGACCTAGCGGAGTTGAGTACGCAGAATCTGCGTGAGCTTGCGAACGATGTCACCTTGAGCGGAGCGGAAGAACCGGCGGCTCTGGTTCAGGAGATTTTTGCTGGGGATGGGACAACGACGGTCTTTCCACTTCGTGAGGCCGCCTTTCGTGGAACGAACCGTACCTTGCTCCGTGACAGTTTCCAAGCTGCTACGTTTGACAGTTCGCAGTGGACGGTTCGCAACAGCGGCGGCTACCTGGCACTGACATCCGCGGGCCTTGCAATGAATGGAGGGAACGGGTACGACGGACAGACAACCATCACATCAGTGAACGCGATTGAGATGGGCGGATTTGTTCTGGCTGAACTCGGTGGAGTGAACTTCGGGGCAGGATCCGCTGGCATTCTCAGCGGGTTTTACGAAGGCGCAACTTCCCTGACGAGCTGTTTTGCCGGATTCCGCGTTCGCCAAAGCACGAGCACAAGCGGCGGCGTGACCGTGGTTGTTCCAGTGTTGAACGGAGATGAGGTCGGGACCGTCTTTACGCCCGCGGTGGGGCGTAGCTATACGTTGCGACTTCGCCTGTACTGCCCCGAGATGCAGCGGGTGATGCAGCGGTACTACTGCATGGTGGAGGGTGAAGTTGAGGAGTTTGGCCCCCTCACTGGAGTGAACGCACCGATGCAGGTTGTGTTCGAGCTCCTGGATGAAGGAGTAAGCACAAACACACCAGCAACAGTGCTGTATGACACCGTCGCAGCCGGTACACCCCTGTCTGCTTCCCCGGCCACTTGCTCCTTTGTTCTTGCAGATTCAGTGAACCTCATCGGTTCTGTTGCCTACGTTGAGGTAACGCGGCCCGGAAGCTTGTGGGTCGTGAGCACCTTGCCTACCGGCGCGCAATTTACACGGTTGATCGGGGCAGCCGGGACGGGCGCAGATTGTCAAGCGAGCTACGGATCCAATGCGGGATCACCGGGGAAGGTGACTTTCTTTGCCGGGCGCGTGCCGGTAGCGGGTGAACGGATCACTGCCAGCTATCGAACAGAGCAGCGCGCCGTCGCGCGACTTGCGGACGCTGCAAGTGTCGAAGCCGAGGCTGCGGCTGGTGCGGGCGTGCTAGTCCCCGGGGTGAGTCGGTGGCTGGGCAGGGTCAATGCTCCTGTCGCGAGATCGAGTGCCGACTGCGAGAGCGCAGCACAAGCTGTGTTGTCTATGGCGACGGCGAGATCGGCAGCGTTGTCCGGCACGTACGCTGTGACGAATCCGGAAGAGGACATCTGGCCGGGAGATGTTCTGTCTGTGACGAGTTCCGACGTGACGCATTCTCTACTGGTACGCGGTGTTGAGGTAAAGGATCAGCACGCTGCTCCCGAAGTGCTGACGTACCTCATCCATTTCGCCAATGACTGGGCAGCAGAGTGGGCGGACGGGATGGGATTGAAATTGAGCGCGGGGATTGCAAGCGATGCGGTCCTGCCAGCTAACCCCGAGAGCGCGCCGGCCTCAGCGTTAGCCAATCTACCGTCGTTGACTGTGACGAGCTTGAGCAGCACTGAGATTGTGGTAGACGCCGGATGTACACCTCCACCCGGGGGTGGATTCGAAGTGAAGAGGAAGGACTGGGTGTTCGGTCCTGGAGTGGATACCCCTGACCTGGTACTGAGGAGTCCGGTGCGGAGCTTCTCGATTCCAAGGGCGGCGCAGGTGGAAGAGTACTTCATACGCATGTATGACGGCAGCACACCAGCAAGGTATTCGCGTTTTTCGAGCGGACTCTTTGTAAATTGGCCGGTGGGCTAGACCGGGGAAGGACCCATGCACTGTGCGTTTCGGAGATTGCGGGACGATGGCGGATGTTTTGGGAGACGACTGTGCACTGGGGAGATTGGGATGACGGAGTTTGAGCATAAGGTGCTGGAAGATTTGAGCGCATTGAAGGTGCAGATGCACCAGTTGCTAGGAATCGGGCAGCCAGGGCGGCTTCACCTGCTGGAGCAACGGGTAGAGTGCCATGAGCACAGCATGCAGCGCATGAAGGGAATCTCCGGAGCGTTCGGAGGGATCCTTGGATTAATTCAGCTCCTGGTGTTTGTGTTGCGCAGCCGGCACTGAGCTCGAGATTTATGGAGGCCATGTGGAATGGAAGCTTGATTGGGCGCAGATTGCCCAAAGCCCTAAGTCGACGGTGGTGGGCTTGTGTGTCTTGGCGCTTGCAGCGGAGCGCGGCGTGCACTTTGATTCGGCTGGGCATCTTGCGATGAGCGCAAGGGACTGGTTCGATGTGGGTTGCGGTGCGCTCACTGCGGCCGTGAGCGGCTTAAGTCAGGATGCAGGACGAGTGCGCGCTGTGCTGCCTGGAGCTCGGGCTGCGGAGATGGTTCCGAGTCACGAGGTGCCAGATGCGGCGGACGCAGTTCCTGTCCGAGAAGTTCGAGAGTAGATCTCGAGTGAACCAGGACCAGCTAAAGACAGCAAGGGAGAGTGGTATGGCGGCAAGTGCGATAGCAGTACCTGTGGTGTCAGTGTCGTTCTTTGGGCGGGTTAAGGCTGAGTTGAAGAAGCTCTTTATCCATGCGCCGGGGTGGGAGGCGAGCGCGGCGGCGACGTTGACCTATGTTGCGCCGATGGTAGAGATGGCAGTGACGCTAGCTGATCCGGCAGCAGCACCAGTGGTGAATGCTCTGATCGCGAAGGTGCAGAGCGCCATGGCTGCTGCTGCTGTGGTGATCAAAGCGGCGGGTCCGACTCCGACCCTGGTAACGTACCTGAACGCGATCAACAGCGACATCGCGCAGGTGGAAGGTGCGGCCCAGATCAAGGATCCGGCTACAGCGGCGAAGCTTGCGGCCCTAGTAGGAACGATTACCGCAGAGGTAAATGCGATTTTGGCGGAACTCAGCGCGAAGTAAGCTACCACTTAGTTCGAGCCAAGACTGGCATTCTCATGCGGTGGTTAGCCGCAAAGGCAAGGGCAACTGCGGGTGCAGTTGCCCTTGTGGGGTACGAGAGCTGGTTTACCTTAGCCGATATCCTCTGACCAGTTCTCCAGATAGTTCTTGAAGTCGGTCATGAACTTACCAGCATCGGAGCCGTCAATGATGCGGTGATCGAAGCCGAGCGTAAAGCGCTGGATGTTGCGGACGGCGATGGAGTCGTTGCCGTCCTTGTCGGTGAGCACCATCGGCTCCTTATTGAGACCACCGATGCCAAGAATGGCCGACTGTGGTTGCGCGATGATGGGAGTGCCGAACTGCTCGCCGAAGATGCCGGAATTAGTGAGCGTGAAGGTACCGCCGGCGACCTCATCGGGTGCGAGCTTTTTGGAGCGAGCGCGATCGGCGAGGTCAACAATGGCACGTGTGATGCCGAGGAAGGACTTCTCTTCCGACTGCTTGATGACGGGGACGATGAGGCCCCACTCCAGCGCAACGGCGATGCCGATGTTGATGTTCTTGTTATAGCGGATGGCTTCGCCTTCCGTGGCGGCATTCACGATGGGGTGTTTGCGGAGAGCCTGGACGGCAGCGCGCGTGATGAACGGCATGTAGGTCAGCTTGACGCCGTTGCGCTGCTCGTATTTGTTCTTTTCCTTTTCGCGCAGCTTGACGATGCGCGTCATGTCCACCTTGAAAACCGTGTGGACATGGGCGCTGGTCTGCTTAGACTCGACCATGCGGCGCGCGATGATGGCGCGCATCTTGGACATGGGCACGAGTTCGCCGGGCTGCGGCGTGGGTGTGGCCGCGGCCTTGGCCGGCTGGGTTGTGGCGGCAGCGGACTGCGCCTGAGTGTACGTAGGATGCGTGGCCGCACTTGCCGCAGGCTGGGCCGCTGCGGTGGTCTGACCCTGGAACTGCGCCGCAGGCTGCGAGGGAGCGGCGGCGGCGGGCTTGGCACCGCCTTCCATGTGGCCGAGGATGTCCTGCTTGGTGATGCGCCCGGACGCGCCGGTACCGGGAACGGATGCGAGGTCGATGTTATTGTCGGCGGCGATCTTGCGGACGAGCGGTGAGGAACGGAGCGGCTCGCCCTGGGATGCAGAGGGTGTCGTGGCTGCAGGCCGTGACGAGGCCGGAGCAGGCGCGGCGGCTGCCGGCTTGGGTGCCGCAGGGGCGCTTGCGCCGCCGCCGATCACGGCGACAACCGTGTTGATGGACACCGTAGATCCTTCAGGAACCTTGATTTCGGTGAGGGTGCCGGCGGCGGGGGACGGGATTTCGGCATCGACCTTATCGGTCGAGATCTCAAAGATCGGTTCGTCACGCTGGACGGTATCGCCGACCTTCTTCAGCCACTTGGTCAGTGTGCCCTCGGTGATGGACTCGCCCATCTGAGGCATGAGGATGTCTGTGCCGGGACCGGGGGCTGGCGTGGGCGCGGAGGCGCCATTGCTGGCCGAGGTGTCGCGGATCGCGGTTGCTTCGGCCGAGGGCGTGACGGTGTCTTCCTTCGTCGGCGAGGTACCGGCGGACTCTGGAATCGAAGCATTCGAAGCGTTGCCGGCACTGCCTTCACTAACGGTGCAGACGACAGTGTTGACGCCAACGGTTGTGCCCTCAGTGACTTTGATCTCCCCGAGCGTGCCGGCGACTGGCGACGGGATCTCCGCATCCACCTTGTCGGTCGAAATCTCGAAGAGCGGCTCATCGCGCGCGACCGTGTCGCCGGGCTTCTTCAGCCATTTGGTCAGGGTGCCTTCGGTGATAGATTCGCCCATTTGGGGCATGAGGACGTCGGTGGGCATTGCTGAAGGTCTCCGAAGCTGTCAGTTGCAGCGCAGTTGACGATTATACGAATGACGGGTTGAAGCTGGCGCGGAGGACGGGCCGCTAATCGTACGAGCGCATCGCCGGGTGAGGTCCAGTTTCGGCTTGAGTGCGGCTCACTTCCGTATCAACTAGCTGCTCGACGGCGTTGACGGCCAAGACCTGGCGGCCGAATACTCGGCCAAAGTTGCGAGCAACGGCATCTGCCGCACTGGCGAGCGTGAGCTCCTCACAGGGTTCGGCCTCAGCTTCCAACGACGTAACGCCACGGTCCGCGATACCGCATGGAACGATCAACTCAAAGTCGCGCAGGTCGGTTGTTACGTTCAGCGCGAAGCCGTGTGTAGTGATCGCCCGTGCGACGTGGATGCCGATCGCGGCGATCTTCCTCTCGGGAATCCTGCCGCCCGCGAGCGTCCAGACCCCCGTGCGTTTGGGAATGCGCTGCGCGGGTACGCCGAAGTCGTTGCAGGTGAAGATGAGTACCTGCTCAAGGAGGCGGACGAAGTCGACTGGACCGAGATGCGGACCGTGCTTGCCGGGCAGGCCTTCGCCTCGGAGGTCGAAGATCGGGTACCCGACGAGTTGGCCAGGGCCGTGATACGTGATGTCACCACCGCGATTGATCTCGTGGACCTCGACGCCTTTGCGGGCAAGCAGGACATCGGTAGCGAGTATGTTCGCTCGAGAGGCGTTACGGCCCAGGGTCAGAACGGGCGGGTGCTCCAGGAGGAGCAGCGTGTCCGCAATCCGGCCCGCACGCCGAGCCTCGGCCACCTCACGCATGACACGGAGACCTTGAAGGTAGGGAACGCGGCCAAGTTGAAGCAGGTGAAGGATCAAGTTACAGGCCGAGCTCCGATAGGCCGGGGTGATCGTCGGGACGTCGGCCCTGAGGCCAGTGGAAGAGACGGTCTGATGCGGCGATTGGCAGGTCGTTGATGCTGGCGTGCCGCGTCCGCATGAGTCCGTTCTCGTCGAACTCCCAAAGTTCGTTGCCATAGGAGCGGAACCACTGACCGGCCTCATCGTATGACTCATAACAAAACCGTACGGCCATCCGGTTCTCCCGAAAACCCCAGAGTTCCTTGATGAGCCGGTACCCTCGTTCGCGTTGCCACTTGCGGGTGAGGAACGCGACAATCTCATCACGGCCGTTGACGAACTCGGAGCGGTTCCGCCAGCGGCTATCGGTTGTGTAGGCGAGGGAGACAGCATGCGGATCGCGGCTGTTCCACGCGTCCTCGGCTTTGCGCACCTTTTGAATGGCAGTCTCGGGAGTAAAGGGCGGAAGCGGTGGACGTTGCTCGGGCATGGTGGCCTTTGAGATGGAAGCCGTGCGATTGAACGCGCGGCTTCACTGATGACGAGGGTTGATTGGCTATACGTTGATGGCCATGCCTTCGACGCTGGAGAAGCCGTCGAGCAGTGCCTCGTACAGCGTGGGATGGGCGTGGATGGTGAACATCATCTCTTCCACGGTGGCTTCGAGTTCCATAGCCGTGACGCACTCGGAGATCAGCTCTGTAGCTGAGGGACCAATGATGTGCACTCCTAAAATCTCGCCGTATTTCGCATCCGAGACCACCTTCACGAACCCGTCATGGGCATCCAGAATGGTCGCCTTCGAATTTCCAACAAATGGAAATTTTCCAACCTTGACCTGATAGCCCTTCTCCTTTGCCTGTGCTTCAGTTAGACCAACCGAACCGATTTGTGGATCGCAGTAGGTGCAACCAGGGACGCGATCTTTGCGGACGGGGCGGGCGTACTTGCCCGCAGCCTTGGAAGCGACCACAATGCCGGCCATCGCACCCACATGCGCAAGCTGCGGCAGGCCACCAACGATATCTCCGATTGCGTAGAGGCCGGGGATCTTCGTCTCCATCCACTCGTTTACCATCACGAAACCACGCTCAAGCTCCAGGCCAACCTTGTCCAGACCGGCATCGTAGGTGCGGGGCGCACGGCCGACAGCGACAAGAACCTTCTCCGCCTGCTTGCTCTGCTGCTTCCCTGCAGCATCGGTCCAAGTAACGAGCGCGCCACCGTCTCGTTCGATCTTCTCGACCTTGCAGCCGGTATTGATGTCGATACCACGCTTCTTGTACTGCCGCGCAAGCTCCTTAGAGACCTCTTCGTCTTCGACGGGTACAACACGGGGCAAAGCCTCGATGATGGTCACGTCAGCGCCGAAGCTGTTCATCACTGACGCAAACTCAACGCCTACCGCACCAGACCCGATGACGACGATCGACTTGGGCATTTGCGGCAGTGTAAGGATTTGCATGTTGGTCATGATGAGGTCGTCCGCCTCATAGCCAGGCAGCATGCGCGCATCAGAACCCGTAGCCAAGACAAGCTTCTTGCCTTTTACCGTTGATTTTGTCTGTTGCGTATAGCCCTCGGCCTGCAGGTCGCGGCCGCGGTTCTGCGCTTTGTCTTCGTCCGTGACTTCAACGGACCAGATACCGCCTTGGGCCGGACCTGTCAGGCGTCCGTGGCCGCGCACGACGGTGATCTTATTTTTCTTCATCAGGAAGTCGAGCCCCTTGGTGTGCTTCAGGGTGATGTCGTTCTTCCGCTTGATGACGGTATCCCAGTTCAGCTTGGGCTGGTCGACATTGTCAATCCCGTAACTCGCCGCGTGCTTGATGTGATCCCACACCTCTGCGGAAAACAGCATGCTTTTCGTCGGAATACAGCCCCAGTGCAGGCAGGTGCCACCGAGCTTGTCGGTCTTTTCGACGAGCGCCACCTTAAGTCCAAGTTGTGCAGCTCGGATAGCGCATGTGTAGCCGGCGGGACCGCCGCCGATCAGGACGAGATCGTAGATCGTTTCTGCCAAGGGTCGTGAACTCCGTTCTTCTGTGCGGTCCTGCGGTGCAGTCGGGCTAGGAGAGCCGAAAGCCTATCTGCGGACCGCTCCATTTTACGACGCCCGGAATGCCCCCGGGTAGTTCACCGCTCTCAACCTCACCGATGCAAGCAACGCCCGCGCGCTGGGAGGCGCGCTTTCTTATGCTCAATTTTCGATACAGTGACGCAGGCCTGGGCCTCACCAAGCGATACGAAGGCCTTCGCCTCAAGGCTTATCAGGATCAGGCAGGTGTTTGGACTGTGGGGTACGGCCACACTGGCACCGACGTTGTCGCTGGCCGCGAAGTGACGCCGCTCGAAGCGGAAGCATTGTTACGAGCCGATGTGCGCTGCGCCATCGATTGCGTGAATCGCTCCGTACGTGTCCCGCTGGAGCAACACCAGTTCGACGCTCTTGTTGACTTCTGCTTTAACGCGGGCAGGGGTAACTTTCTGCGCTCCAGCCTGCTTGAGAAACTTAACCTCAAAGAGGTCGCCGGCATAGCGGAAGAGTTCGGTCGTTGGATCAACGTAAACGGATCCCCAAACCGCGGACTTCAGCGTCGCCGGTCGGCAGAAGCTGCGATGTTCAACGGAACATACCGACCCAACAGCATCGCTTAAATGACCCAAGATTCTGAGCGAAAGACGAGGCCGCCATAAAGGCGGCCTCGATCGGGGTTAAGGAACAAGCCATTAATCGCCGGCAACGAGATCTTCTTCCTGCTGGGCGGGAACAGTCGCAGGCTTAATCTCACCGAGGGCTACGAAGCCTCCTGGAAGCTCGGGCTCCTTCAGAATCTCCTTGCGATACAGCTTGGCCATGCGTGCGTTCTCGGCGTCCTGCTTTAGCTTTGCATCACGAGCGCGAATTTTCTCTTCGCGCGCATTCTTCGCAATGCCGGACTTCTCGAACGTGTCGTTCGCCGCAGCGTTCACGTGCTCATCGTTCAGAACCAGGTCATACTTCTCCTGCTTCTCAATGCCGACCTTCTTGCCGCCGGCGAAGATCTCATGCCGTCCATGCTCCTCGTACCACTTGGTAAGCGTGGAGGTCATGTGCATCTTCTCGATGATGTTGCGCCAGCCGATACCCGTGTTGTACGCGCAGAAGCTGATCTCGCCCTCTTGCGTCGCGTACGGAATGATGCACTGCTCCGTGCGGCGAAAGTCGTAGTTGAACAGATCCTGGAACCACATGCCTGCGATGAACAGGAAGTTCCACCGATCCTTGCGCCGCTTCTCGATATCTTCCTGCGTACGATCCGCCGTGACCTTGCCGTAGTTGCGGCCGGTCGCGCCAAAGCACTTATCGAACTTCTGCAGCAGGGAGAAGATGCTGAAATGTGTCGGTGCCTTGGTCGGCTCGTAATTGCGGATCAGCGCCAGCGCCGCTCCAACGATCGTCAGGAATTTGCCGCGGGCCGCATCGTTCACCTTGGCGATGTCCTTGGCAAGCTGATCCGCTTTGAGGAACGCCGTGACCGGAACCGCCTCCTTCGTCTCTTTGTCAATCATCAGCGCCATGCCGATACCGCAGTTCGGGTGGCAACCGCAGCTCAACTGGCCCCACTCGTGCTGCGGTCCGTGGACCAGATCCGCCCAGTCGGAGAAGGTCGACATGAACGAAATGGGAAACCAGTCGCGCGTGCTCTCGCCAAGTCCGGTTTGATCCCGAATATCATGCGCGAGATGCGACAGCGTGTAGCGCTGTGCCATGCGGCGCTCGTCTGACACGGCCTCGTCACGGCCCGTGAAAGAGACCGGCTGGAAAGAGAGGAAGTTGATCTTTTTCGGGTTGTCGAGCGCGAACTGGATAATGCGCCCCACCTGTTCGTTGTTGATGCCATTGACGATCGTCGTCACCGGAACGATGTCGACGCCCGCCTCGTGCAAGTTATGGATCGCCTGCAGCTTCACGTCGAACGCGTTGCCCACCTTGCGGTGCGAGTTCGCCGCGTTGCCGATGCCGTCGAACTGCAGGTACGCATAGCGCAAGCCCGCCTCGGCCGCAGCCTTCGAAAACTCCTTCGACTTCGCGAACTCAATACCATTGGTCGCCGCCTGCACCGAGTTGTACCCCACCTTGCGGGCGTACGCCACGGCATCCAGGAAGTACGGGCTCAGCGTCGGCTCGCCGCCGGAGAACTGCACGCTCATCTGACGGCGCGGCTTGATCGTGATCGCGTTGTCGAGCATCGTCTTGATCTCGTCCCACGTCAGCTCATGCACAAAGCCAACCTGGTTGGCGTCCATAAAGCACGGATCGCACATCATGTTGCAGCGATTGGTCAGATCGATGGTCAAAACCGATCCACGCCCGTGCGTCACCGTCGAAGTGCCGTGGTTATGGAGCTTCTCGTCATTGTGCGCGCGGATGTCGCGGCCCGGGAAGACCTCTTCCAGGTGCGCCATCATCGGCGCATCGATCGACATAACATCTTCGAAATGGCCATGAATCGGGCAGTCCTTCACCATAAGGATCTGACCGTCGCGCTCGATAATCTGCGCCTTGATCTCGCCGACCTTCTCGTTCAGCAGGATCTCGTGCGGAAGCTTGCCATCCAGGATCTGCTGCCGGATCTCCGGAACGCACTTGGGGCACAGGGAGTCCGTGGTACGCGGCCACCCAAGCGGAGGCTTCTCTTTCTGATAGGACTTCAAGAGCGGCTTGTCACTCCACTTCGGTGTAAAGCTCTTGTTTGGGCTGATACTGTTGAGCTTCGAAAATACAGCCCAACCCGCGCGTGCGCTGTAGACAATGCCCTTTTCGAGAACTTTGGTGGCTTTTCCCATATCCTTGTACATCTCCTGAAATCAAATGCCGTCTGTGTGTTCCGATTGGATGCGACGCTCAGTCCCTGCGACCGTAGAGTCTTTTGCGATAGCCGAAAGTCTCTCGGCAGGTGCGCTTCCTAAACCGCCATCCGGACACCTGTCCGTACCTCTATCAGGGTAGGTGGATACCCCTTCCCCGTCACGGCCTTTTCAGCGAACGGCAATATGTCGCAGCGAACGGGTATGCAGACACCCGAGTCTGCTGTGATGGCGGTACCGGTACACTCTCCCCATGTTTTTTCGGCGCGCTTGCCTTCGGGCCTTCGGACTGCTCCTTAGCTTTGGGCTCGTCAATTTGTCAGCTCTGGCGCAAGACCAGCCTGCGGCTTCGGCCCCTACCCTCACCGTGCAATCGCAACTCGTCCTCGTTCCCACCGAGGTTCGCACGAAGAAAGGTGAGACCATCTTCGGTTTACATGCCGAAGACTTCGTCATCCGGGCTGACGGCGTGCCCCAGCGGGTGCAGATGGAGGACTCTGGCGACCCGGTTCCACTCTCCCTCGTTGTTCTTGTACAGTGCGCGCGGAATGCCTGGCGTGAAGGCCCCAAGACCAAGGGCCTTAGCACCATGGTGGAGGCTATCGTTGGCGCCTCTCCGGCTCGCGTAGCCGTCGTGGACTTCGGTAAGGAACTCGAACTCCTTACCGGCCTCACCGATGATCCTGGGAAACGGGACGCGGCGTTTCACCGGCTCGAACCCTGTTTCGACGATCCAGGGGCCGGCATCTTCGACGCGCTGTCCTATGCCAACCGCCTCCTCGACCGCGACCACGCCACCGGCCGCCGCATCGTCCTCCTCGTCTCCGAAACCCGGGATCACGGCAGCCTCGCGAAGCCGGCGTCTGTGATCGAAGCTCTGAACCGCTCCAACACCATGGTTGAAGCCGTTGCCTTTTCCCCAGGTCGCGACGCGATGATCGAAGATGCCAGGACTGCCGATGGCGCGACTGGAAGCATCTTCGGTCTGGTCGGCATGGCCATCCAGGCGCTGCGCAAGAACGCCCCGAAGGAGCTGGCCAGGGAGACCGGAGGCCAGTACATCAATTTCGCCTCTGAGCGCGGCTTCGATCAAAGTCTGAACACGTTGGCCAATCGCATCCACAACGGATATGAGCTGAGCTTCATCCCCCGCTTTCCGTCATCTTCAGGAGGCACCAACGACGGCCTGCACCAGATCACGGTGGAAGTTCCGAAGTATCCCGATGCCGTCGTTCAACATCGCGCCTCTTACTGGTCCACGTCCTCCGTTCCGGCACAGCCTTAGCTGTTAACAGCCGGGCCTTGTGACGGCAGCAGAACACGCATCCGGGTTCCAAGCTCGGAGGACGCCTCAATGTCGATCGATCCCCCGTGGCGCTCCACAATCTCGCGGGAGATATACAGTCCCAGCCCGTTCCCAAGATCCCCCTTTGTCGAATAGAAGGGTTCAAAAAGCCTCTTCTGGGTCTCAGCGGAAATGCCTCGACCATTGTCTTCTACGGCGAAACCCACCCTTCCCCCTTCCGACTCTTCGGTGAGGATCCGGATGGTGACATGGCCGCCAAGAGGCGCGGCGTCAATCGCGTTGGACACAAGGTTCGCCAGGACTTGGCGCAACTGCCCGATCACACCGCACATCTGTGCTTCCCGGTCCCCGTCGACCCCCACCACGATTTGCCGGTTGCGAATCTTGCCCGCGAACAGGCGCAGTACGTCGTCCACCATCGGTCCTGCTGCAAACCGTTCGCGCGCATCCGAGCTTTCGCGATTCCAGCGCAGTGTCTGCTTTGTGATCCCGGAGATGCGCTCCAACTCACTCTCCACCATGCTGATGTACCCAGTGGCCGGTCCTGTCGCATCAATCTCGGCCCGCAGCAAATACATCAGGTTGGTGATCGCTTCCAGCGGATTGTTGATCTCATGCGCGATCACGCTAGTCATGCGTCCGGTCAGCGCCAGCTTCTCATGCATGCGGAGCGCCATCTCCCGCTCCTTGCTCTCTGTCAGGTCAATGAAGCATCCGATCCAGCCCGCACGCTGGGCCCCTGCGCGTTGGAACGGCACGGCGCGGACGAAATTCCAGCGCTCCGGCCCGTCGCTGGCGTCTTTGGGGCGCAACCGCACTTCCACCTCAAAGGTGCGGTTCTGTTTCACGCTGCTCTCCCAAAGACTCGCGCAAAGCGCCGAATCCTCTGGCGCCAGAAGCTGCTCGTCGAACCAGCGTCCGCTACTGCTCATGCCTGTAGCCTGCCAGCGCTCATTCGTATACGTGAGCCGGCCGGTATCGTCAGCGGTAAAAACACGAACAGGCAGGGCCTGTGTCAACTGCTGAAAGCGCGCCTCTCCCAGTTCGATCGCCTCCTCGGCCCGCCGCAGCCCAATCGTGGTGAGGGCTGCACGGAAGTCCCGCGCTGACTCAATCTCCACGGAGGTCCACGGCGCACTCCGCCCACGCACGATCTCCTTCCACTCTGCGAAGGAACGCCTCGGATGCAAGCTCTGATTCGCCTCGACGATCTTCCCCGGTTCCCCCGCCCACCGCACCGTCTTCACAATCTCCGGGCGGAACCAAAGCACATAGCCGCACTGCACTGCGGAAATCCGAATCGCGAGCATACCGCTTCCTGATTCCTTTATCTCCAGAGCCCAGGGCAGTTCGGACGAGAGGTGTGAGCTATACCAGAGCTCCATCTCCCCCCGCGTCTCCAGCCAGTCGCCAAGCCGCCGCAGGGCCGTTTCGTCCGGCAGATCACCAAAGCGCACAATGCGGTCTCCCACAATCAGCGCTACCCCGTCGGCATTTGTGACCGTCAGCAGCTCCGGCATCGCGCGGGCCAGACCGTCCAGATAGTTCGCCTCGGCAGCGAGTTCCGTCACAATATTTCGTTGAACCGCATGGAACCGCACCGTTTCATGGAGACGTGCCGCGGTGTCAAACCCCGCCAGCTGCGTTCCGGCCACTTTGCTCAACATATCGCACGCGCTGCGGACAAGGTACGGAACCAGCTTGGGCTCGGCATGATGGGCGCTGATCAGACCCCAGAGCCGCCCCTCGGTCACCAGGGAGATCGACATGGACGACATCGTGCCCATGTTCCGCATGTACTCCAGATGGACCGGGGAGACACTACGGAGAAGGCTCAAGGACAGGTCCAGCTTGTGCGCCTCCTGGCCGGCAACACCCCGCAGCGGCGAAGGGGAGTACCCGGCATCCGGAATGATCCGAACCGTATTCAGCACGTAAAGATCCCTAGCCTGTTTGGGGATGTCCGAGGCTGGGAAGCGAAGGCCGAGGTAGCTCGGAAGATGGCCGTTATTCACCTCCGCGAGGACGGTCCCGTGGTCCTCCTGATCGAAGGAGTACAGCAGAACACGGTCGAAGCCCGTCAGGTCCGCTACCTGCCGCGTCAGGGCTTCGCATAGATCCTGCTCCGTCCGTAACCGGCTGAGCTTACCCACAAAGTTGGTGATGACGCCATTCATCATCTCCGGCCCGACCAGCCGGTCCTGCAACTCGAACTCCAGGATTCGGTCCTGTCCGGAACAGTGGGTCACCACACTGAAGAACTGCCCGGCCACACGGAATGACCCGAGAAAGGTCGTCAAACCCTCCTGCTCTGGCGCGGTCGAGGAACCCAATCGCAGGAGTTGCAGACTGGACAAAAGCTCCCGCTCCAGCAGCGTGTCCAGGCCGGATCCAAGAATGAGGCGCAAGGGAAGTTGCAGGTACCGTTCGGCATTCTCGCTCGCCAGCAGGACGGTCTTGAAATCACCGTCCATCATCAACAGAAACCCGTGCTGTTGTACAGCTCCGGGCACCCGGATGGGCTCATCCTCACAATAGAGCTCGGTTGCCGCGACCTGCTCCGCTGCAGTCATGGAAGGGAGCCCGGTGGAAACGTACGAATGGTTCACGCCCATTTCGATGCGCATCTGTGGATCAGCGTCCGTTATGCATCGTTTCTGGTGCAGGATTGCCGGCGCGCAGTGCCCGCCCAAATGCGCCGAACGTCCGCCGCGCCGCAGCCACGACAAGCTCCGAGTATTCGTTCGGAACAGCCTCGATGCGCGCACTCACCTCGCGCCACATCCTCCCCGTGGCGTCGCCATGACCGCGGAAGTAGACATCTCCCACGCCCGGCGTGATTCCGAGAGACGACTCTACCTGCCGCGCGATAAAACGTCCGCCCAGGGTCGAACCCTCCATCACATAGATCGCTCCCAGCAGCGATGCCTCGAAAACCGGGCCCTCAACCCAAGGTTCTGTACCGTCCCGACACGTCCGCGGTGCGACTACCTCCTGCCAGTCCACACCCCCTTGCCCCATCTCTTCAGCTGCCCCCAGCGCCCGAAGATCCTCCGCCAACCAGTGACTTCGGCGCCGCTCTCGGAGCAGCTCGACCAGTGACGGCGGAGCAACCGCCGCAGACCATGCTTCCCATCCCGCCAGCAGGGGATACAACACCTGCAGCACGTTGACGTAAGCGGAGAGCGTCAGTTCCGGTCCGCTCAGCGGCATCAGAGCCTCAGTTGCTTCGTGTTCTCCCCGGGTCTCTTCCCGCAGTCGTTGTGGATCCATAGTCGTATTCTCTCGCAGGCGCGCCGGCGTTAGCCTCTTCTCGAAAGGAAGTGCCCGGGAGTCAGTCCGACCAACGCCTGCGGCCCCCACACGCATCCCTTTCAGAAAAGAATCCCCGGGCCTTGTAGGCACAAACGCCCCGCCCACGCGAGACCGACATGCACATCAAACGTCCTCTTAACTGCCTCACTGCCCTTCTTGCGACGCCGCTCTTACTTGCCACCACGCTTACCGCCGAATCGCTGCCCGCCCGCCTGCAAGGCACCTGGCGTATCACCCGCGTTCTGCCGACCTCCAATACCGCATGCTGGGGACGCGAACAGGCACAGCCGCTCGTGGGCTCAACCCTTACCTACCGGGATGATTCCCTCCGCTGGCGCGGCGGCTCCGTTCCCCTGAACGACATCGTGACTCGCTCCGTGACCGCGGCTCAGTTCAGCAAGGAGAACGGCGGCGCGGAGGGCGCTGCCAGCTTCGCCCAACTGGGCATCCGCTCCAGCGCCGTGACGGAGGTTGATCTGCAGCACGAGGATATGGACATCACCGGCGCGACTACCGAAGTTCCTGGCGACTCTGTCCTCCTGGCCGGGCCGAATCGCATCATTGTCTCCGCTTGCGGCGTCTTCTTTGAAGCCACCCGGTCCACCGCCGGCGTTACCCGCACGGAGTTCCACCGGTAAGAGGCGGATCCGTGGCGTTGTACACCCTCACGCCCGAAGTCTGGAGACGCGGCACACCAAACTACCTCATCCGGATTCGGCCGGCAGGCTGGATGCCGCACCTGGGGGGTGCCCTGCGCAGCTACGGCCCGGACCGCGAGACATTCGCTCGCGACCTGGCCCGTTTTCTTTCCTACACCGCGCAGGACATAGAGGATCTGCTTCGTCCCGGCGCAACCGCCCGGCACTACGAGCACATTGAGCTGTCGGATGAAGACGCAGGCTACCTCCAATGGTCCGTGGAAAGCACCAAACGCGTTTACATCGAACTTGAAATCAAACCGCTACCCCAGAAACACACCCGTGACGTGTTCACCGTAACGGTACTCACAGCGGAAGGCCAGCCACTAAGCCGCGCCTTGCCCTTGAAGGCTTCCGTCCTTCTTCAACTGCTTGCGCTCATCAACCCCGAACAAACGGTGCAATTCGTGTGGCAGCGCGCCATCGAGCAGATGGAGCCCTTCAGCGCTGTCACCGTGCCCCATCTCTGGGCTTTCGCGCTCTCCTCGGAGGGCATCGACCTCGCTACCTGGCTTCAACACCCAATGCCCGCAATGCAACCCATTCTCGTCTTCGCGGACGCGATCCGTATCGACGTCTTC
>Ga0070737_10002789_pt1 | contig 20065 bp, 20 predicted proteins | sample Coa_R1_10_FD_66438 | JGI IMG/M metagenome (GOLD analysis project Ga0070737, IMG submission 66438) | Surface soil microbial communities from Centralia Pennsylvania, which are recovering from an underground coalmine fire - Coalmine... | ecosystem: Environmental > Terrestrial > Soil > Unclassified...
GCGATCCGTGTGGCGCGCCAGGCCGCCCAGGCCAATCTCCCCCAGGCCATCGCTGCGGGGATCGCCACCATTGCCACACCCGCCGAGGCCACTGCCTCGTAAACGAAGCCACAAAAAGCAAGGAGTTCCCAAGTGAATGAACCTACCCGCCCCGATATTGTCCGCCTGGACGCCATCCGTCTGACGGTTGTCGAGCCAAAGGGAACCGTCAGCTTTGTCGCGCATTGTTCGGCGGCGAACGCGCTGACGGCTGCCTGCGCCAGCGACCCCAACACGCTCGACGAACTGCTCACTGCCTCGCTCTCGTTTGATCGCAGCCTGCGCGACAAAGTGGTGAACGGGCTGGCTGTCTTTGACGAACACAACCTGCCCGATAACCTGAGCGCCATCCACAAACAGCTTGAGATACTCGCTCCCAAAGAGACACCCGTCTTTCGTGTGCTGGACGATGTGACGCGCGAGGCCAGCCTGCGCTCCGTGCGCACAGGCGTTGTGCTGTTCAATTTGCCTGCCAAACGCATCGTGCAGATCGAGAACACCTACGAGCCGCTTACCCGTTCAGGAGAGGTCAACTACCACAACGGGCGCTTCCTCAGCCGCAAGCTGCTGGAGTATCGCCTGCCTCCCTTCTGGACGATTGTTCCTTGAGCCGATAGCGGGCGCCATACAAGTACCGCCGTCTCTGGCCGACGCGTGTTGCTCTACCCCAGGCGCCGGTTGTGGGGCGAGCAGGCGGGCGGTTGAAACCGCGCCTACGAGGCTCTGCCACAAAATCCGCCTGTGCGGACTCGTTTGAGGCGAAGGTGATCGCCAAATCGCTGGCTAGATTGTCTAGCCATAGCGAGTATCGCCATCCCCGGCGGGTTGTGCGCCTGACTCAGCCGCCATTCTACCAAGTTATCTCTCGCCCAACATGTAGCCATAGCGCCCCATGCTCCTCATTTGAGCGCAACGGGGATAACTGCCGTTTGCGAGAGGTCGGCGTAGATCACGGTTGAGTGGGAGCCATCGTCCACTATCGTCAGGGTGAAGCCACCACCGTAGGCGTTGGCAAACGAGATTTGCGTCAAGAGGGTGAACACGCCAGTAGATGGGTTCAACTGGAACAGGTTACCCGTCTCCCCTGAGATCTCGACATCCTCGATCACCTTGCCCTGCGGACTAACAAAGACATAGGCGCCGTTGCGTTCATGTAATCCGCTATCCTGCCAGGTCGCGCCGCTATCGCGGCTGTAGAAAAACTGGGCAATGGAGTCACCCCTGTCGGAGATATCCTGCACAAAGACCTGCCCATGCGCTGCTGTCCACAGCGCCATCCGGTTCACATCCGCCCAGGAGCGCAACGTTCGCCAGGAGGCTCCCCCATCGGTAGTGGCGTAGAGCGTCATGCCGAAGGCGCCCGTGGAGACAAGCGCATAGATGTGGGTGATGGTCTGAAAATCGCTCGCGTAGCCTTCGAGCGCGTTGTGTTCACCAATCGCTATGTCCAATGAATCGGTATTGACTGTGACCCATGCGCCGTTGACTTGTTTCCCAGTTGGGGTCAGAGTGGTGATGGCCAGACGTGAGAGCGAGAGATCGCTGCCGTAGCTACAGATGCCTGCCAGCAGGCGCCCATTCACCAGCGCGAAAGGGTCTATGCTATTGCCACAGGGGGCACTGAGTTGGCGCCAGTGTTGACCAGTGTCGGTCGTTACCAAAGTTGCTCTTGCGTGCAGAATAAACGTATCGGGGCGTATAGTATCTGCCAAAAGCCAGCATGTCGTGGTAGCGGGAATGCCAGGAATAGCCCTTACATTCCAGTGCAGTCCGGCGTCATTGCTGAGCGCGAAGCGAGGCGCCTCTGCGGTATTGTAGCCTATAGGGAGCATGCACCCTGCGAGGCGCCCAGGTCGTGCAGCGCTGGCAACTGGTGAGAGGTGGTAGCCGCTGAGCACCTGGAACTGACCAGGGGCATAGGAGATAGGGGTCGGCCCGAACATTGTGATACCTGGTGTCGTCTGTGGCGCTTTCGCATGTTGAGTGGTCGCTGCACATCCGGCGAAAACCATTAGGCTCAGCGCCAACGTCAGGGCAGACACTCCAACTTGCCGCCATCGGCTGCACGTGAGGATTTCTTGATCCATCTCTCCCATTCTTCTCCCTTATCAACACGGTAAGAGGTTTGTCCTTTGCCAGACGTCTAGCAGGACAGCATAACGCGCTGCCCTGCTCTGTCTTTAGTGCGCGTCTGTCCGTCAGTTTATGACGAGGACGTTGGCAATTCTGAGACTGCGTAGGCATGGCCATCTACACCGACCACATACTGTTGCCCATTGGCTCCGGCGATCAGCCAGATGGGATCGGCTGCAAACAGGCCACCCGCATTCCACACGATTTTGCCGGTCTGTAGGGCGGTTGAGTTCACTGGAAAGCGGATCACAGGCAATCGCCGTCAGCCTACCCGTCGCGCAATAGCTGCTTTTGCCCGGTTTGCCCCTACTTCGCTGTACATCACGTAATCACAAACCGCTCCCCGGCGTGGTAGCGTTGCGGCGCGGGTAGCGTATACACCGTCACCGTGCCAGCCCCCACCACACGCCAGTGAGTTCCCATCTCGGTGGCGCCCGGATCGTCAGCGCTGACGATGCCTGTTGCCTCTGCCACGCCGATCATAGTAGGAGTGTTAGCTGCTCCTGATGGCGTGGGCGGAACACCAACCAGACTCAACGCAAGGAACGCAGCATCATTATGATGTGGCAGAATTGCCACGCGCGCGGCCAGCCCTAGCGTCGGCGTCCACCTGTGCCCGTAGCGCATCGCCGCGCCAAGAACCATCGCGCCCGCGCTTGACCCGACGATCATCGCTCCCTGCCGCCAGCGATCCAGCACGGCCCAGAAGAGCGCGCTGCCCCGCAGGTTCGCCAGCAGATACGCCGGATCGCCACCCGTCAGGTAGATCAGGTCGGCGTCGTTGAGCATCGCCACGATCTGTGGGTCGTCGGCGTCCTGGCGGCTGAGCGCCATCACCGGATATGCCTGCGCGCCAAGCCCATTGAAGTAGTCCACGCCGTTGCGCGCCGCCTGTTGCGGCCCCTGGCGAGCCGCCGCCATCGGCAGAATCGCCACCCGCACTGGCTGCCGCGCGATCATCCCTAGCAGCTCGCGATCCATCGGCACGCAGTTGGCGCGAAACTCGTTCCCACCCATCAGCACAATTTGCCCGTTTACCATAGGCACGCCTCCTCTGAATGATCCCCATTCCCGATAGGAGGAGAAGGGAGAGGTTTGCTCCTTCAGAGCGTACATCAGGGAAGCGTACACGCACATGCGCATGGCCGTGTTGTGCGCCAACCAGACACGTCGCCCAGGGGCGGCGGTACTTATTGTGTGCGCCTCGGAAGGCTGCAAAAAGCCCCTCCCCCTTTCAGGGAGAGGGGGTGGGTGGGGTGAGGGCTATCCCTGGCTTTGTTTCGGTGGCAGCGGACGCCCCGGCAGCCACCAGTTCCAGCGGCCCAGCAGGCGCATCGTCGCCGGAACGAGCAGCGTGCGGATGATTGTCGCGTCCACCAGCACAGCCACCGTCATCCCCAGGCCGATCTCCTTCGTCGTCGTGATGCGCGTGAAGGTGAAGGCCCCCGTCACAATTACGAAGAGCAGCGCCGCGTTGGTGATTACGCCGCCCGTCTTTTCAAGGCCGCGCGCCACCGCCCAGCGATTGTTCTTCGTGAGCTGCCACTCTTCGAAGATGCGCGAGAGTAAGAACACCTCGTAGTCCATCGAGAGGCCAAAGAGGATGCAGAACATCAGGATCGGAATCGTGCTGTCAATTGTGCCGGTACTCGTGAAGCCCAACACGTTTGAGAACCAGCCCCACTGGAAGATGGCTACCAGCACGCCATAGGCCGCGCTCACCGACAACACATTCATCAGGATGGCCTTGAGCGGCAGGATCGCCGAGCGGAACATCAGCAGCAACAGCAGGTACGTCGCGATCAGGATGAAGAGGATCGCCTTCGGGAAGTTGCCATACAGGTAGTCGTTGAAGTCCATCGAGATAGCCTGGCCGCCGCCGACGTATACATTCAGCCCCTCAGCGGGAGCCTTGTCGCCCGCGCGCACGCTCTTCACCAGATTTTTCGCCGTTGTGCTATCGAAAGGCGCGTTCGTGTCCACGGTGATCAGCGTGGTGTCGCCGTTTGTCGTCGCGCCAACCAACTGCGCAAGCGCGGGAACCGCCTTGTAGCGCCCGCTGGCGTAGAGGGCAATCAATTGATCCGAAGTGAGCGTCGGCGCCGTGCTGTTGGGTGAGGTTGGCAACATGGTCAGCCCGGTGACGCCCGTCACGTTCTGCTGGCTGGCGAGCCACTGCTCCAGGTTGTTGACCTTTTGCAGGTTGCTCGCCGTCAGGATGTTCGATCCGTCGGGCGTCTGTACCACCACCTGAAGTGTGTTGGCGGTCGCGCTGGGATATTGCGCCGTCAAGATGTCGTAGCCCTGGCGCGCCTCGATGTTTGTAGGCAGCGAGGTCGTGTCGGGCGTGCCGATGTTCAGGCTGAAGACCGGCCAGCCCAGCGCCAGCAAGGCGACGCCCACCAGCAGGATGATCAGCACAGGGCGACGCATCACACCCAGCGCCAGCGCATGCCAGAAGCCGGTCTTCTCTTCCTCGTTGTTCTCGCCAACGGTGTGGGTGGTCGAGCCGACGCCAAGCAGGCGACCCAGCACCGGCACACGCAACGCATTCACACGCGGCCCCAGCACCCCCATCAACGCAGGGAGGAAGGTCAGCGCCGCCAGCGCCGCGACGGCCACGACCACCGCGCCGCCAATGCCAAACGAGGTCATGAAGGGGATGCCGATCAGTGTCAGGCCAATGAAGCCGATTATCACGATCAGCCCGCTGAAGAGGATCGCCTCGCCGGAGGTGGCTACCGTCCAGCCCACCGCATCGCGAATCGTGCGGCCCTTCGTCAGTTCGTCGCGGAAGCGCCGCACCATGAAAAGGCTGTAGTCAATCGAGACGCCCAATCCCACAATCGAGGCGACGTTGAGCACGAAGACGCTGGTGGTCGAGTGGACAGCGATGGCATAGATGATCGCCAGGGCGGTTGGCACGGCCAGCAGCGCCAGCAGCAATGGTAGCGCCGCCGCGACAAGCGCGCCAAACACGATGATCAGCACGATCAACGCGATGGGCAGCGCAGCCTCTTCGGCGCGTCGGGTGTCTTCCTCGGTAATGACGCTAAAAGCATGGTCTACCGCCGGGCCGCCGGTAATATAGGCTTTGGCGGGGCCGCCTGTGGGAATGATCTTGCGCAGGGCAGGAAGCTGTTGCGCCACCGGATCGTAGCTCTGATTGAACGACAATGAAACGAAATAGGTGCGACCATCTTTGCCCACGCCGCCAGGGTAGACGCCCGTCACATGCGGGAAGGTCTTCGCCGCGTGAGTGAAGTCGTTGATCTCTTGTTGATAGTTGAGCGCCGTCACAGGGGTGTTGGCCGACTGGAAGACAACCTGCACGGTAGTTGCGGGCGCATGCAGCTTTGCCGAGATGATGTTGTTGGCGTGCACCGACTCACTGCCGCTAAAGCTGTAGCCGCCGCCCGTTAGCACGGACGACACCTGCGCCGCAAATGGCACACTGACGACTAATGCGCCAAGCCAGAGCGCCAGCACAAGCCAGCGCATACGATAGATAAACCGGCCATAGGCCAGCCCGATACGATACAAGCCCTGCGCCTCGTGGTCGGCGATTCTTTCTGGCTCCTCTGCGATGGCGATGGGCGCAGCTAGTGTTTCTGATTCATCTGATGCGCCTGGGGTAGACTCCTGGGGACGATCCTGCACACGCATAGCGTCGTGTTCCTCCCGAAAACAGCCCGGAAGCTGGAGCAATCAAACTGACAATCGGCTATGTCGTCACTTGGGGTGGGGCCAGGCCCACCCATAACGCTTTGATGTAGGTCAACAAGGTTGGGAACAGTTCACGCTCGTTGGGGCTGGTGGCCCATTCGAGAATGAGCATGGCATAGGTGATGGCGATCATCTGCGCGGCAGCGGCGGCGTCGCAGGCGGGATTGACCTCGCCGCACGCCTGGCCCTCGCGCAGGATGTTCGTCAGCGCCGTGGCGAACGTGAAAAGCAGCTGGCGGCGCTCGTCGAAGATGCTGCGTGAACGCAGGGCAGCCCTTGCCATGCCACGCGCAAGCTCCGGCTCGGCCTCGGCGCTGGAGACCAACATTCCCAGGAGCGCCTCGATGCGTTCGCGGGTTGTCTGCGCCTGAAACTCTGGCTCCTCCAACAATTGGGCGACACGCTCGGCCTGGATGGCGCCAACCTCCGTCAGCACTGCTTCTTTGTCGGCGAAGTAGTTGAAGAATGTGCCCACGCCAACATGCGCCGCCTGGGCAATCTGGCGGATAGTCGTCTTCGCGACGCCCTGTCGCCGGAACAGATCAAGCGCAGCCTCAAAGATGCGTCGGCGCAGTTCGTCGTGCTTCTGCTTGCGCTTTGAGAGGGTCTGACCCGTTTCGTCTGTCTGCGTCTCCCTTGACGCATCTAACGCATCTAACGCATCCACAGACTCAATGCCCTCTGCCACCATGTCCCACCATCTTGTTTTTCTCCTTAAATGAACACGTTCATGAACGTGTTCATGTTTTCGCCAGGGAGATTGTAGCAAAAGGGGGAGGAGCGTGTCAAGGCTCGGCGCCCAAATGGGTAGAGTGGGTTGCAGGCGCCCGCTGGTTTGAAGAAGTCATGCGTCGCCTTGTGTTATACTGAGAAATGCGCTGCGGACATCTCCTTAGGCGGCGCGACTACCCGATCAACATCCTCTGAGCACAGGGTTTTGAGGCTAGAACATGAGCGATCTCGTCGTCTTCACCGGACGCGCCCACCCGCAGCTTGCGCATGACATCTGCCGCCATCTGGGCGTCGAACTGGGCGCGGCGGAGGTGTTTGAGTTTTCCAATGAAAACATCTTTGTCAAAATCAATGAGAACGTGCGCGGGCGCGATGTCTTCATCGTGCAGCCACTCTCGTCGCCTGTCAACACGTCTATCGTGGAACTGTTGATCATGCTCGACGCCTTCAAGCGCGCCTCGGCGGCGCGTGTCACGGCGGTCGTCCCTTACTACGCCTATGGCCGCACCGACAAGAAGGATCAGCCGCGTGTGCCGATCACCGCGCGCCTCATCGCCGACTGCCTGACCATCGCCGGAGCAAGTCGCTTGCTCACGCTCGACCTCCACGCCGGGCAGATTCAAGGCTTCTTCAACATTCCGGTGGACGAACTGACCGCGCAACGATTGCTTGCGCGCTATTGGGCGTCGAAGGGACTTGACAACTATACAGTGGTGGCGACCGACGCAGGCTTCGCCAAGAAGGCGCGCAACTTCGCCGAAATCCTTGGCGCGCCGCTTGCCATCGTGGAAAAGCGGCGCATTGGCAACGACGGCCAGACCGAGACGATGGGGCTGATCGGCCAGATCACCGGGCGCCATGCGTTGATCGTAGACGACGAGATTGATTCCGCCGGCTCGCTGATCCAGGCGGCGCGCGTGGTGCGCGAGCAGGGCGCGCTCGACATCTATGCCTGCGCCTCGCATGCGATCTTCTCCGGCAAGGCGGTTGAGCGGCTGCGCGGCTCGGAGATCAAAGAGGTGATCGTGACCGACAGCGTGCCCCTGCCGCCGGAGAAGCGCCTGCCCATCGTGACGACGCTCTCCATTGCGGAACTGGTGGCTGGAGCGATCATCCGCATCCACGACGACCGCTCCGTCTCCGAGTTGTTTTGAGGTTCATAGAAAAGCCCCTTTCCCTGAAAGGGAGAGGGGTTAAAGAGGGGACAGTGGTGGGGGCTACCGCGAGTGCGTGATGTACGACGTGGTAAAAGTATCCTCGTTATAGGGGCGGAAGGTGAAATCCGTCACAGCCAGAAGCATCTCTGTTCCATGAGTACCCTGTGCCACAGTGAGACTGACAACCCCTCCCGCCTTTTTCAGCGGCGGCGTGATCTCCCGCCAGGATGTTTCGCCCAGCTTCCAGCCGTAGAAACTACTGGTATAGTCTCCGCTTGAATCGCTCGACTGTGGGGCAAACGTACTGATGACCGTGCCATCGTTCAAAACTCCAACGATTGGCGCGTCAACTCCTTGTTGAGCAGGCACTCCTCGTGTTGGCGCTTGTAACCAGGTTGCCCCACCGTTTGTACTCACATACAGATCGTTCGCTGCATGGGTGTAGGTATGGGTCTGGCCACCATTCTTCGCCGGACTGCTTGACGCGATCTTTGGATCATACGCATAGAGCAATGGTTGGGCAGGATTTCCGCTGTTTACAACACTCAAAATCATCGAAGATGTGTGTCCTTTCAGAAGCGCGTGTATCGCCGGGTATGTGTACGATTGCGTCAGCCGCCGAACTTGCACGTCGAGCGCGGGGAACGTGGGAATAGACGCGCGCCAGACTACGCCATCGGCGCTGGGCCGCCGGTAGAGCAATTAGAGGTCGGCAGGCAGCGAAGGTTCCCCATCATCCTCATTCATGCCGTTCAGCATCGGCTCAGGAAATTGATTGGACATGAGCTACCTCCTTTCTCCGGCAATGCGCGTTGATTCTGATCACACGCTTGCGCGCATATGCGATACTACCCACAAGGATGCGGCGCAGGTTGGCGAAAGCAGGCGCGAGAGCGGGCGCCGCGAGGCATGCCGCCACGCCGAACCCATCTGCGCGGCTTATATCTAAGATATTGAGGTAACATGATGTCACTCGAACTATCGGCCCAGCCCACAACGGCCAATACCTATCCCCTGGCGCAGTGGCGCTTGTTAGTTGATACAGAAGCCCGAACAGGCGCGATGAATATGGCGCTCGACGAGGCCATCACCGACGCCGTAGCCAATGGCGACGCGCCGCCCACGCTGCGGTTCTACCAATGGGAGCCACCATGCCTTTCATTAGGTAAACGCCAGCCTCTTGAGGGGATCGATCTGGCGCGCTGCGCCGCCGATGGCGTGGATGTGGTGCGGCGGGCGACCGGCGGCTGGGCCATCTTGCACACCGACGAGTTTACCTATAGCGTCGCCTGCCGCGCAGACGACCCGCGCGTGGCGGGGCCGATCCTCGATGCCTATCGTACGCTGAGCGCGGGACTGATCGCCGGTTTGCGGCTGATCGGCCTGACGGCGACCATGCGCCCGGCACGCCCTGAGGGCACACATAATCTGAGTGCAGCCTGCTTCGAGGTTCCTTCAGCCTACGAGGTGACGACGGGCGACCGCAAGCTGATCGGCAGCGCGCAGGCGCGGATGAATGATCGCGTCTTACAGCATGGTTCGCTGCCTTTGCGTGGGGACATCGCCCGCGTGGTGAACTACCTCACCTTCGCGGATGAGCAGGCGCGCGCGACGCTGGCCACGCGCCTACGCGAGCATGCCGTGACCCTTGGCGAGGCGCTGGGCAAGCCGATAGACTTCAGCGAAGTAGCGCCTGCGATGGCGAAGGGATTTGCCCAGGCGCTCAACCTGGAACTGATCCCAGGCGAGCCTACAGTGGCGGAGCTTGCGGTGGTAGAGGCAAGGCTGGCGGAGAAGCAAGTCACTCAGCGAGCATGATATTCCCCCTTCCCGCGTGGGGAAGGGGTTGGGGGTTAGGTAAGGAGAAGAATCGCATGGGGAAGAAACTGCGCGTGGGGGTGATCTTTGGCGGGCGTTCCGGCGAACACGAGGTTTCGATTGCCTCCGCTGCCTCGGTCATCGCCGCACTCGACAAAGAGAAATATGAGATCGTTCCCATCGGCGTCACGCACGAGGGCCGCTGGCTGGCTGGCGTTGAGCCACTGCGGCTGACGCAGGGCGTCTCGATGGAAGACGATGCGGCGACGCACACCGATGTGCAGGCCGTCACGATCACTGGCGACCCCACCCAGCGCGGCTTGATCCCCGCAAACCCTGGCGCTGACGAGGAAGCTGGCGCGCGCGTCAGCCGCCCCTTTGACATCGTATTGCCCGTGCTGCATGGTACCTATGGCGAGGATGGCGCGCTGCAAGGGCTATTGGAGATGGCCGATGTTCCCTACGCGGGCAGCGGCGTGTTGGGCGCGGCGCTCGGTATGGATAAAGAGAAGGCGAAGATGGTCTTCCGGTCGGCTGGCCTGCCAGTGGTGGACTGGCTGATTGTGCGGCGACGCGAGATGGAACGCGATCCTGAGGCGGTCGCCGCGCGCATCGAGGCAAGGTTTTCCTATCCCCTCTTCGCCAAGCCGGTCAATTTAGGGTCAAGCGTCGGCGTCTCCAAAGCCCACAACCACGCTGAACTGCTCGATGCGTTACGGCTGGCGCTTGAGTTCGACCGGCGGGCGATCATCGAGCCAGGAGTGACCTGCCGCGAGCTGGAGTGCGCTGTGCTTGGCAACGACGAGCCACAGGCCAGCGTCGTAGGCGAGGTGGCGCCCAGCCGCGAGTTTTACGACTATCGCGCGAAGTATATTGATAACACTTCGCGCCTGTTCATCCCCGCCGACATCCCCGCTGAGACCTCAGATGCCGTGCGCCGCATGGCGGTTGAAGCCTTCCTCGCGCTCGATCTCTGCGGCCTGGCGCGGGTAGATTTCTTCCTGGATAAGGAGAGTGGCGCGATCTATATCAACGAGGTCAACACGATGCCCGGCTTCACGCAGATCAGCATGTATCCCAAGCTATGGGAGGCAAGCGGCGTGCCCTACCCCGAACTGTTGGATCGGCTGATCCAGTTGGGGTTGGAACGCCACGAGGAGCGCCGCCGCAACCGCACGACGTTCGATCCTGACGTGGAAGCATAGTAGCCAATAAGAGGATAAACCTATGTACAGCCCGAAAATCGGCCATGCCCACCTGAAAGTGCGCGACCTGGATCGTAGCATTGCCTTTTACGAGCGATTCCTGCGGCTGCATGAGACGGAGCGCGTGGGCGAACAGTACGCCTTTCTGACCAGCGGCGCATTCCACCATGAGATCGCGCTGCAAAACGTTGGGCCGGACGCGCTCACACCGCCAGCGCACGCGACAGGACTCTATCACGTCGCCTTTGAGGTAGGAAGTAAACGCGAGTTCGCCGAAGCGTATCAGGCGTTGACGGAGGCCGGGGTTGAGGTTGCCACAGTTGATCATTTCATCAGTTGGGCAATGTACTTCGATGATCCCAATGGCAACGGGCTGGAGATCTATTGTGATACCCGCAACGAGCTGGATGGGCGCACGCTCTGGCATGGCGACAACATACCATTGCCGCCGGAGAAAATCATGGCCGCGCTCAATTCGTAGCGTCAGGTTATGATATGCTTGAAGTAGAGGCGCCCAAGGAAGCATACTCTGGGTTCGCCAAAACACGGCTAAGCCAAATCAAGCGTATGGAGGCTCTCTAGGAGGTTGGCATGCTGGAAGGGCGTCGGATCGCGCTGGGGGTGTGTGGCAGCGTCGCGGCGTATAAAGCCGCCGATCTCGTGAGCAAGCTGCAACAGGCAGGCGCGCTGGTGGATGTGATCCTCACCGAGCGCGCTGCCGAGTTTGTGCGCCCGCTCACCTTCGCGTCGCTGAGCCACCGTCCCGTCTACGCCGATCTCTGGGAGCCGACCGGCGAGGCAGCCGCGCGACATATCGAACTGGGACAGGCGGCTGAGGCGCTGATCATCGCGCCTGCCACAGCCAACACCATCGCGCGGCTGGCCCACGGCATGGCAGATGACCTGCTCACAAACGTCGCGCTCGTCACCTCCGCGCCGCTGCTGATTGCCCCTGCGATGGAAGGTCATATGTACACCCACCCCGCGACGCAGGCCAACCTGCGCACGCTCGAAGCGCGTGGCGCCATTATCATTCCGCCTGAGGTGGGCCATCTGGCGTCGGGTGAGGTGGGTGTGGGACGTTTCCCCGAGACGGCGACGCTGCTGGCGCACATCCGCCGGGCGCTTGCGCGCACGGGCGATCTTGTCGGGCGGCGGGTGGTTGTGACGGCGGGCGGCACACGCGAGCCAATCGATCCGGTGCGCTACGTGGGTAATCATTCGAGCGGGCTGATGGGCTTTGCGCTGGCTGAGGAGGCGCGCGACCGGGGGGCAGAGGTGACGCTGATCGTCGGCGCAGCCAGCGCACCCATCCCGTTTGGGATGACGGTGATCCATGTTGGCTCCGCGCTTGAGATGCGCGACGCCGTGCTGAAAGCGATTGCGGGCGCGGATGCGCTGGTGATGGCGGCGGCGGTCGCCGATTATCGGGTGGAGCATCCCGCCGACCACAAGATCAAGAAAGGCTCGCGCGAGGAAAACGCCGATGGCACGCTCACACTTCACCTGATCCCCAACCCAGACATCCTCAAAGAGGTGGCGGCGTCGCCAGCCGCGCCTGGGCTGATCCGCGTGGGCTTTGCCGCCGAGACACACGATCTGGCGGCCAACGCCACCGGCAAGCTCCACAAGAAGAAGCTGGATATGCTGGTGGCGAACGACGTGACGAAGTCCGGCAGCGGCTTTGGGGTGGAGACAAACGAGGTAGCGATCTATCACGCTGACGGGCGCATCGAGCAACTGGCGCTGCTGCCGAAGACTGAGGTAGCGGCTGCCATCTGGGATCGCGTCGCTCCGTTGCTGCGTACCCGCTGAAGGAAAATAGATGAGCCAGCCGCGACCGCCGCAATCACTCTCTGCGCCACAGGCGGGCGAGCCTGCCGCCCCTACACAACCACTCGCCTCAGATGAACACTTCGCCGCTGGGCAATGGGCGCCTGCCGAAACCACACGACGCGCTTCTGGTCGCATTCGCCGCGCTGGCTGGCTGCATCTTGTCCGGCTGGTGGGTCGCGCCGCATATGGCTTTCGTGGCCGCTCGACAAATCTACCGCCAAACGCTGCGTTGGTGGCTGCGCTGACACAGCGCCCGCTCTCGCTTGGCGTTTTGCGTGTTGTCCGCGCTCCTGCCAGCCCGCAGGATCAGCCGTTTGGCGACCCAACACCCGGCGCTCGCGACCTAGAGACGCTGCTTGCCGATGGCGCGTATGTGTACGCGATCACTGAGCGCGTGACCACCATTGGGCGCTCATCGGAGAACATGCTGATAACGCTCGATCCTACCGTCTCGCGTGAGCATGCGATCCTCCGCTGGCGGGCTGGCGCATGGGAGGTGGAAAACCTTGCGGAGCGTAACCGGCTCTGGGTGAACGGACAACCTGTTGCGCCAGGCGCACACGCGCCATTTGCCCCAGGTGACCTCTTGCGACTTGGCAATACCTCGTTTGCTCTGGTAGCGCCAAAGGCTTCAGCCGACGCATCACCTGAAGAGATCGAAATCCCAAGCGTGACTACCACCCCTTCCACATCTACACCTACCGGCGGCGCGCACTGGTTTGGCGCGGGCGTCACTCTGCGTTTCGCTCTTGTCGAGCGGTTCAGTCCACGTATGCGCTGGGCGCTGGCGCTGACCACGCTGGCTATCTTTGCGGTCTGCGCGCTGCTGACGCTGGGCGTGGTGCTCTTGGTAGGGCAGGACGCGCTGGCGAGCGGTGGCTGGCGACAGGCGCTTGCGGCGCTGACCCTTCCACTGATTCCGGCGCTGGGTGTAGCGGCGGTGGTATTCCTGCTTGACCGCTATGAGCGCGAGCCGGTGTTGACGCTGCTTGGCGCGTTTCTCTGGGGAGCGGTCATCGCCATCCCGCCCGCGCTGTTTATCGAGCAGCAGGTCAGTGCCGCGCTCATACGAATACTCCCCGCTCTGCTGAACGCTTTGCATGCCACCGGCGCGCTTCCTGCGATCCTTGTGTTATCGCTTGCGCAGGCTGCAAACGCGGGCGTCACCGAGGAGGTTATCAAGGGGGCAGGGCTGCTGCTCCTCCTGCTGGTGTTGCGGGATGAGTTCGACAATGTGACAGATGGGCTGATCTATGGGGCGTTGATCGGCGCAGGCTTTGCGATGGTGGAGAACATCGTCTATTTTGCCGTCTCTCCGCGCGCCGATCTCGCGATATTGGTTGTTGGGCGGGTGGCGCTGGGCTGGCTCAGTCATTCCACCTTCACAGCTTTGTTTGGCGCGGGGCTGGGGTATCTGCGCGAACGCCGCAGCGTCCGCTGGCAATGGCTGGCTCCGCTTGGGGGATTGCTGGCGGCAATCCTGCTGCATACCTACTTCGATGTTGTGGCGTTTTTCGCGGCAGGGCTTGCGCAGACGCCAGCCGCATTGCCTGCCCTGGCAAACAATCCCACCCTGGTCACTCTGGTGGCGCTGCTTGCCGACTATGCGCCGCTGTTCGCAGTGCAGTTGCTCTTGCTACGGTTGGCGTTGCGGGCGCTCCAACGCGAGGCTGAGATTGTGCGGATGTATCTAGCGGATGAAGTGGCGCAGGGAATCGTCACACCCGATGAATATGTGTTGCTCCAGGATGCGACGCTACGCAGCAACGCAGAACGTCTCCTTGCGCTGCTCTGCGGCGTGCGCGCATATCTCACGGCGCGTGCGCTGTATCAGACGGAGACAGGGTTGGCCTTCAGGCGGTGGCATGTCGCCCAGGGCGACGCACCCAAGCGCGGGCCGCGCCAGCCCGAAGATCTCTACCGCTCGCGTATCCCTCGCCTGCGCCATATGTTGGAGAGGCGAGTCGCGGCGCGATTGTTGATCTCAGCGGATCGCACGCAGCGATAGGGCTTCCGTCTGCGCGTATTTCCATAATTGCTCAGGGACGTTCGGGGGCGCCCAGGATGGTCTGTTCTCCATCCTCATCTGCGGGATTTGTCACGCTTCGTTGAGGCGAACGACGTATTATCCGCGCTGTTCTTGTGTGTGTAGGGGGCAACAGGCGCTTGAGCGCAGGAATATGTTGCCACCACAGCAGCAGCAAGATCAGCAGGGTGAGCGCGACGCCCGCGAGGTAGTGCCCTACACCGATGATGATGCCCACAATGGTCATGCTCCACACGGTGGCAGCAGTGGTTAGCCCATGCGCCTCGCCACGCCTGCCATGCAAGATCATCCCCGCGCCTAGAAAGCCCACGCTCACGATGATGTTGGCCACCACGCGGTCGGGCGTCGCGCGAAAGACCTGCTGGGCAATCGCACAGAGCGCCGCCGAGGCCAGCGTGACCAGTGCGACAGTACGCACGCCTGCCGCATGGCCGTGCGCCTGGCGTTCCCACCCAACAGCGAAGCCAAGCGCAGCCGCTAGCAGCGCCCGTACTATCAGCGTGACATCCTCCCCTGTCATTGCTCTTCCCCTCGTAGGTGTCTCTTCGTATCAGGCAATGCTTGCAAATGTTCTTGCGGCTCTGATAGCCAGTACAGCATATCCCTCCCCAAAAGTATAGGCGTTCTCCGCCCTTTGATCAGCGCGCACGTGAACAGGCTCTGGTAACATATATGATGAAGCGGCCTCGTAGAGAGGGCAGCCGTAAAGTATACCTACAGCATAAACGAAACCAGGAGAGCTATGAGCGCCCCCAATTACAATCAGATCGTCATTCAGCAGTTTCGCGCCAACGGCGGCAAGGTGAACGGCCCAAACCAGTTGATCTTGCTGACGACCATCGGCGCTAAAAGCCACCAGCCGCGCACAACCCCCGTCGCCTATTCCACTGATGGCGACCGTCTCGTGATCGTCGCCTCCAAAGCTGGGGCGCCCACTAATCCCGATTGGTACTACAACCTGTTGGCGAATCCCATTGTGACAGTGGAGCTGGGTACTGAGAAGTTCCAGGCCCGCGCGACGGTTGTCACGGGGGAGGAACGTGATCGCTTATATGCCCGTCATGCGGAGTTGATGCCAGGGTTCGCCGAGTATCCAAAGAAGACCACCCGTCAGATTCCCGTGATCGTCCTCGAACGCATTTGACCTCTCCCCATCGATGGGGAGGGGAGATGGCGTGAGAGTAGGGCGAAATTGCTCCCCTTCCCATTCATGGGAAAGGGCTGGGGGTTAGGTCAGCCCCTTCGCCGATAGAATGCGGTTGGCAAGCTGGTTCAACTGCGCAAAGGGACGTGCGCGCCAGTCAGCGTAATAGCTACCCCAGAAGCGTCCGACACTGCCACCCTGATTGATCTGGTTGCGCTCTTCCGGGCTGAGCGCCACGATGGTGGTAAAGAGGTCGTTGAAGGCGCGCAGATCAACGTAGACCTGTTCGAGCCGCTCTACCTCGTCGACGCTCAGCGCGGCCAGTGTCTCAGAATCCGGCGTTTCCCAGCGGGCAAAGCTCCAGTGGGGAGGCGTCTGGCTGAGCAGGCCGCCATACGCCATGCCTTCGAGATGCTTTTGCGGATCGGTCGTGTTGTGGTCAGCGTCCAGGTTGTTGATAGCATTCCAGAAGTCCTGAAACGCCGTCAGGTTTGCGCGCAGCTCCAGCGCGACGAGGCGGCGGCCGGTCAGAATCGTGCGGCGATACTTCGCCTCGTCGGCGCGGTAGGCAGCGTATTGCCCGATCAGCGCCACGATCACGCCTGGGATCGCCGCGACCGCGATGCCGCCAAGTGTGGCTAATAGGGGTGACATCCCTCATCCTTTCGCAAGGTTGCGCGAACAATAACGCTACAGTTATAGGACGGCCAGCGCATCGAACGTCGGCTTCAGCGCAAGATAGAGCGCGCGATACTGCGTATAGAGAGGGGTATAGACCGCCTCGTCCGCAGGATCGGGCTGCACAGACAGGAAAACGCCACCGCCAATGGCCTCTTGCGCCGCCTGCGCCGCCTGCGTCGCCGTATCCACATCCGGCCAGGCGCCTGCGCCGACGCCCGCCAGCAGCGCCGCGCCATAGGCCGCGCCCTCTGTTGTCGGCGCAGAGGCCAATTCCACGCCAAGTACACTTGCCAAAATGCGCCGCCAGAGCATACTGCGTGCGCCACCGCCTGAGACGCGCGTCTCGCTCAGGCTTGCCAGCCCCGCTCCGCGCATCAACTCAAACGTGTCTTTCAGACTAAACGCAACGCCTTCGAGGACGGCGCGTGTGAGATGCGCCCGTGTGTGGCGCGCCGTCAGTCCCACCCACGCGCCGCGCGCCTGTGGATCGGGATAGGGCGTGCGCTCACCCATCAGGTAGGGAAGAAAGAGCAGCCCGTCGCTGCCTGTGGGCGCCTGTTCGGCCTCAGCCACCAGTGTCTCGAAGCTGTCGCTGGGGGCCAGCGTATCGCGATACCATTGCAGGCTGCCCGCCGCGCTGAGCGTCACGCCCATCAGGTGCCAGCGCCCCGGCACAGCGTGACAGAAGGCATGTAGACGTCCCTCTGGCTCGATCAATGGCGCATCGGTTGTGGCGAAGACAACGCCCGATGTGCCAAGCGTCAGCGCCGCGATCCCACTCCGTGTCGCGCCCACGCCCACGGCCTGTGCCGCCTGATCGCCGCCGCCAGCGATCACTGGCGTTCCCGCGCGCAGCCCTGTCTCACCTGCCGCCATCTCGCTTACCATGCCAGTGATCGCTGGCCCCTCATAGGTTGGCGGCAACCATTCGGCGGGGATGTCCAGCGCGGCCAGCACATCGGGCGACCAGTCGCGGGCGCGCAGGTCAAAGAGGATCGTGCCCGATCCATCGGCTTTGTCCATTGCGTAGGCGCCCGTCAGGCGGAAGCGCAGATAGTCTTTGGGCAAGAGGATGTGACGCATACGGGCATAGACCTCCGGCTCGTGCTCAGCCACCCAGAGGATTTTTGGCGCGGTGAAGCCGGGAAGCGCATCGTTGCCGGTGATCTGGATCAGCCGTTCCCGCCCCACACGCTGGCGTATCTCGTCGCATTGCTTGGCAGTACGCTGGTCGTTCCAGAGGATGGCGGGCCGTACTACCTGGCCGTGTGCATCGAGCGCGACGAGGCCGTGCATCTGGCCCGTTAGCCCGATGGCGGCCACCGCGTCGCCCGATACGTTGGCAGCCGTAAGTGCGCTGCGGATGCTTGTGACGGCGCCTGCCCACCAGTCGGCGGGATGCTGCTCAGCCCAGAGTGGCAGTGGTGTGGAAAGGGTGAGCGGCGCGCTGGCCTGCCCAACAACGGCGCCACTGCCATCAATCAGCAGCGCCTTCACCGCCGTCGTCGAGACGTCTATCCCCATGAAAAGTCTCTCGCCTGCCATGTCGTGTACTCTTCTTTCGTCTGATTGCCCCGGTGATTGCCCCGGTGATTGCCCCGGTGATTGCCCCTGGCGCGTCTGCCTGCCATGCGAAGTCATCACCATTATATCGTCTGCTGTCATCCTACGGAAGCTTCGGCAGGTGAGGCAGGTAAGGGGAGTCAGTGTGTGTTGGGTCATATCTCCGTAGTGGCGCGTCTAACAGCCGTTCTGTATCCAGCCTCATAGGTGCACGCTCCTGGCCGCCCTTATACTGAAAGCACCGATCACCTCCGAGTGATCACAGCACTCACTGAGAAGGGAGGGGCCTGGGCAAACAAACAGTATCGCCGAGCGATACGAGCAGAGGGTATTGACAGAGGGTGTACAGTAGTGGCAAGCGGCAGATCGCTTGGCTCCCTCCGTCGCACAAACGGCCCTCGATCTTCTTATGCGCGTTTGCCGGATGCGCCGGGTATGAGGCGCCTCGCAGTCGGGCAAAGCGCACAGGTGAACCCGTGAACGCTGTAGTTGGCGGTAGACGCTACCGCCGGTTCTCTCCTTCGCCAGTGGGGCGAGGGAAGACCTCTATCTCCCTGATGAAAGACAGGTGGAGACAGTGATTGAGCATCCTTCTGAGGTCGCGCAGCTCCAAGAGCGATTGAGCGCGCAAGACGAGCAGATCAAACAGTTGTCCGAAGAGATGGCGCGGCTGCGCCAGATGGTGGCTCCCCAGGAACCGGGCGACGCTACCAACGCCAGCGCAGCCATGGACGAAGCGCCGACTGCGGTGGAAGCGGTGGCCAGCAAGCGCACTGGGCGGCGTGGCATGCTCAAGGCTGCCGCAGCCGGAGCCGCCGCGCTGGGTGTCGCGGCGGTGGCTGTGAAAGGCGCGCCGATTGCCCATGCGGGCAGCGGCGATGGCGCCACATTCCAACTGGGCCAGGGCAACGATGCGCCTAATGTCACGTATACGGTAGGCACCAGTGGATCGACTCCCGGCAACTTGCTGGGGTCATATGATGTCAACCAGACAGGCGCCAGCGCCACCTATGGCAACTCACATAGTAGCTATGGTATTGCGGGTCATAGCGACACTGGCGTTGACATTTACTCCTATGGCACTGGGCGATTGCAGTTAGCACTGTCGGGCTTTGTGGGCGTGCCAACTAGCGGCACGTACTCCGCTGGTGAGATGATCCGCGATGACAACGGCGATATGTTCATCTGCGTGAGCAGTGGTTCGCCCGGTTTCTGGCTCAAAGTGGCGGCGTTCGACCCATTCTTCGCGGGCGGCGCGGTCAACCTTTATAACCCACCGTTCCGGCTGTACGATTCGCGGTCAAGCGGTGGGCCATTGCTGGGCAGTTCGTTCCGCGACATCTTCTTTGGTACCGCCGCTGGTTTGGTAGGCAACTTGACCGTCACCAACACCACAGGGAACGGCTACCTGGTGATCTATCCCACTGGCGCGCCGACCCCCAGCACCAGTACGGTCAACTACCTGCATGGGCAGACCAACGCCAACTCATTTATCGTGGGCGTTGGCGCAACCGGCTATGTGCGTGTCCACAACTTCAGCAGCGGCAACGCCGACTTTATCATTGACGCCACTGGCTTCATTGGTGAATAGTCGTCCGCAGGGAGTGAATCAATGTCACAAGAGAATGAAGACCGCCTCTCTGGCGCTCACCCAGTGACGGGCGCGCCTATGGGGCGGCCAGGGCAGGTACCAGCGCGACACAACGCAAGCGCAACTGCCCATCCGACGACGGGCGCGCCACTGGGCAAGCCGGGGCAAGTCCCATCGCAAAACCGCGCGGTTGGGCGACTTGGGGAACCGCTGGGCAAGCCGGGGCAGGTGCGCGCGCCCGACCCCAATCGCTCGCAGACCGGTCGTCGGCCAAATACGATCCACTATGGGCAGGCGTATGTCTGGCCGACAGAGCGACAGCCGATGAAGCACATCGGGCAGCCTTACGTCTGGCCGAAGCCAGTGCGCCACGCGCCCAAGTAGAGTGGGCCA
>Ga0070737_10002791_pt1 | contig 20046 bp, 16 predicted proteins | sample Coa_R1_10_FD_66438 | JGI IMG/M metagenome (GOLD analysis project Ga0070737, IMG submission 66438) | Surface soil microbial communities from Centralia Pennsylvania, which are recovering from an underground coalmine fire - Coalmine... | ecosystem: Environmental > Terrestrial > Soil > Unclassified...
CACTCATAATTCTTTCAGCGGGCCTCCGGCCCGTCAGGACGGGAGGGGAAGCAAGCGGGGACACCCCGCACCCCGGCAGGGGTGAAACCCCTGCACCCCGAGTTATGAGTGGATGTCAGGTATTTTTACAGGTCTGAAGCTGCTTATAATGGGCGCTGATAGCCTGTCAAGACCCCAGGTGCATGAATTTGTGTGTGAGGGTATTTGCACGGAAATGTTGACGCCCATATAATATAGTATGATGCTTTAGACCCCCGAGGCCTGATTCTAACGTCTTATTAGCGAAAATATGACGCTAGTTATAGGCGTTTGGCACCCCTCAGGATGCCCTACGAGTTATGGAGGAAATACTTGGCGAGGATTCTCGATACTATTAATGGCCCAGAGCAGTTACGCACCCTGACGATCGTGCAAATGCAGCAACTGGCTGAAGAAATTCGGCGCGAGATCATAGAAAAGGTCTCAGTAAAAGGCGGTCATCTGGCGCCGAACCTGGGCGTGGTTGAACTGACGATGGCGCTGCACTACGTTTTTGATACCCCAAACGACCTGTTGGTCTGGGATATTGGGCACCAGGCCTATGTCCATAAACTTCTGACGGGGCGACGAGAGCGTTTCCATACCATACGTCAATTCGGTGGTCTTTCCGGCTATCTGCGGCGTGATGAAAGCCCGTATGATGTCTTCGGGGCAAGTCATGCCAGCACTTCGATTTCCGCGGCGCTCGGCTTAGCCGTCGCTCGTGACCTGCAAGGACAGGATTTCAAAGTTGTAGCCGTGATTGGTGATGGAGCGTTAACCGGCGGTATGGCCCTGGAGGCCATCAACAATGCGGGCAGCCTCAAAAAGAATCTTATCATTGTGTTGAATGACAACGAAAAATCCATCTCGGATAATGTTGGGGCTTTGCATCATTACCTGGGCAAGATACGCCAGGTAGAAACCTCTCCCAGCTATCGCCAGTTACGTGAAATGGCAAAAGGATCAATTGAAAAACTTCCGGTGGTAGGTGACAAGGCGCGTGAGGCTGCGGGTCGTGCCGAAATGAGCTTCAAGAATTTTGTGATGCACAGCAAAGCAGGGCTTATCTTTGAAGAATTGGGCATCAAGTTCTTTGGGCCTTTCGATGGGCATAATATTGCATTGATGCTCGACGTTTTTGAGAATATCAAGCATATCGAAGGCCCGGTCATTGTGCAGGTGCTCACCAAAAAGGGCAAAGGTTGGGAGTTTGCGGAAAAGGACTCGACCAAATGGCATGGCCCGGGCGCTTTCGATTATGAAACCGGGGTTATCAAAAAAAACCCTTCTGATCCTCCCACCTATACTGATGTCTTCGCGAATACCCTGGTGGAACTGGCTGAAAAGGATAAGTCGATAGTCGGCATCACAGCGGCAATGGCGGAAGGTACAGGCCTGAAAAAGATGCACCAGCGCTTCCCGGAGCGCTACTTTGATGTCGGCATTGCCGAACAGCACGCGGTGACATTCGCCGGCGGTCTTGCTGTGGGCGGCCTGCGTCCCGTTGTCGCCATCTATTCCACTTTCTTGCAGCGCGCTTATGACCAGGTGATACACGACATTTGTATGCAAGACCTGCACGTCGTCTTTGCTATGGATCGCGCGGGTGTGGTGGGTGAGGACGGCCCAACCCAGCACGGTGTATTCGATATCGCCTTTCTACGCCCCATTCCCAATATGAAGCTCATGGCACCAAAAGATGAGAATGAACTGCGCCACATGCTTTATACCGCTCTGTATATGGATGGCCCCATTGCTCTGCGCTATGCCAGGGGCAAGGCGGTCGGTGTGCCTCTGGATAGCGAATTGCATAAACTGGAGATTGGCAAGGCAGAACTGCTGAGCCCTGCGACTCTTGAAGATGCCGAGCAGCAAGATTGCACCATTCTGGCCTATGGAACAACAGTTGCCCAGGCTGAACTGGCGGCGAAAGAACTGGCGGAAGAAGGCATTCATGTTGCCGTAGTGAATGCTCGTTGGGCCAAGCCTCTTGATGAAGAGCTGATCCTGCGGCTGGCCATGGGAACGCGCCGTATTGTAACCATCGAAGATCATGTCGTCGCGGGCGGCTTCGGCAGCGCGGTACTCGAACTGCTAGAGGCCCGCGCTAGCTTGCCTCACGTAGATATACGGCTAATCGGTTTCCCGGATAGGCTAGTCGAGCATGGAGCGCCTTCCATTTTGAAGGAGCTTTATGGGTTGACCTCCTCGCATGTCAAGGATGTTGTGCGGGAGCTTGTGCATTCCGAGTCTAAGGGGTACGAACTGGCTCATTAACAGAAGTGTGATACATGAGTGAGCCCGGTGAGGGCGACCACAAGGGTGCGCCCTCACCATGATCACGAAGCTGCTCTAACGTAGTGAATCCTCGTAGTAAGGGCGCACCTTTGTGGTCGCCCTCCCTATATCCATTCGTCAACATTCGGGACGAGCTATGTTCTCACGCCTTCACAATATTTCCGTCCTGCATGCGAATAATGCGGTTTGCCCTCTCACCAACCTCCAGGGCGTGCGTGACAACTACCAGTGTTTGGCTGAGTTCATTATTGAAGCGGCACAGCAGGTCCATGATGTCGTTTGCCGCTTCGCTATCGAGATTGCCCGTCGGCTCGTCGGCCCACACGATGGCCGGCTCGTTTATCAATGCGCGCGCGATTGTTACACGCTGGCGCTGGCCTCCTGAAAGTTCAGCGGGGCGATGCTGCGCGCGGTCGGCCAGTCCTACGCGCTCAAGCATCTCTAATGCCCGTTTGCGCGCTCTGCGGCTGGCAACTCCAGAGACCAGCATCGGCAATTCTACGTTCTCTACGGCGCTGAGCATCGGTAGAAGGTTGAAATCCTGGAAGATGAATCCCATGTGCCTGGCGCGATAGGCTGTGCGTTCATTATCGCTCAGCTCACGTAGATTATCACCCTGGATGAAAATATCGCCCTCGTCGATGGTATCTAAACCGGCGAGACAATTGAGTAGCGTCGTCTTGCCGCAGCCGCTCGGTCCCATAATGGCAATCATCTCACCGGCGGCCACTTCCATATCGATATTGCGCAAAGCTTCTACTTGCAATTGCCCACTGCGATAGATTTTGCGCACCTTTTGTGCCTGTATAATGGTCTGTTCCTGCATGCCATCCTATGATTCTGCGTTGTTGATATGATTTTACGGTTGATATTATATCATTTTCGAGCTCTGGTGGGTGCTATGGCCTGGTATGATACTTCTTCGTGACTCCCTCCTTACTCTTCGCCATCACAGGGCCGCATGCGCAGCTCTCGTACCGCAAGAGTTACTGACTTCAAGGAGAAAACGTTTTAACTCTGAAGTAATTGCAAGAGATTTTTTCCGCTAGAAGCTGCTTTAGTAGAGTAGGATGGCAAAAGGTATTCATTTGTGGGTATATAGAGGAAGGCTGGCCGGCGATAGTAAATCATGCCAGCGCTTAGTAAGGGTTTAAAATGACGGAATTCGCGTGGGCCGCACTCGCAGGCATTTTTTGGCTTGGAGATGCATTCATGAAAGAGACACGAACGCTACTACGGCAATTGCGGAAAGTGAATTGGGTACCACTGCTCTCAGCAGCGGGCCAACTGGCTGTGCTTGTTGCCGTTGCGGTTGCACTTCTCTATCCTGCACCGTTTCAACAAAATCAGTTGCCGGCGGTCTCAGGAGTCAGTGATGTATTGATGAGTCACTGGCCATTCGCGTTGTTGATCCAGCGCACCTTTGCGCAGGAACACGCGCTGCCACTATGGAATCCATATATTGCCGGCGGCCAGCCTCTCGATGCTAATCCACTGGCCGCGTTCTTCTACCCGCCAACGCAGCTGGTTCACTTTTTCTCGCTGCGTGATTACTTCCTCCTACTCTTTTTAGCGCACCTGGTCTTTGCGGGTGTCGGGATGTTGCTGCTGGCGCGCCTCGCGCTTAAATTATCGCCTCTAGCCGCGCTGGCGGCGGCAGTGAGTTATATGGCGACGCCGGCATTAATCAGTCATCTTGGCGCGGGTCATGTCACTATTATTGAAACGGTAGCCTGGTATCCCTGGGTCGCACTGACCTGCTGGGCAACTGTGCGAGAGCCGCTCCGTCGCTGCGGGCTTTTTGGCATCTGTGTCGCAATGATGTTGCTGGCCGGACATCCACAAATGGCTTATTATGGACTATTAATGATAATAGGAATGGCCGCCTGGCTCCTCACAAAACGCTGGTATGTGGAAGGACGGCAAGCGGCACTGTCGTCACTGACAGGCCTGATAGCGGGTGGAGGCATCGCTGTGTTGCTGGCGGCGGCCTATCTGCTGCCCCTGTTGGAACTTACGGCCCATTCGACGCGCCAGCTCTCGTTGAATGCCGCGGATAGCTATCCATTGCTGCGCTTCCTCCAGGAACTGATCGATCAACGACCACCCTCGTATCCAGCGTGGGAGAAAATGCTGACCCCCGGACTGACCGCTCTTGTTCTGGCGCTGCTCGCCGTAGCGGTTTACTGGCGGCGGGTCTGGCCGCTGCTGCTCGCTATCACCATTGTGGCAGCGCTTGCGATGGGTAATGCCTTGCCGTTTTACCGCCTGGCGGCGAAAGTCTTGCCGGATTTTAATCACTTTCGTGATCTTACTCGTATCTGGTTCGTCGCGCTCATGTTGTTCGCCGTGCTGGCCGGGCTTGGCGCGGAAGCGCTTCTCAGGGGTGTACGCCGTGTCTGGCCGCGTGGGAGGATTGCAGCCGGTTTTCTGCTCGTCTTGATTGTCGCGCTTTCGCTCGTGAAAACAGATACGGGATACGCGCACGATGGTGATATAATCGCTGCCACAACGCCTACTGCCCTGGCGCGTACAGCCGCACAGCTGGCCGGGTCCGGGCGGGTCTACGACTTACAGCGGATCATTCCACAGCGGGACGCGGTAGCGTTACAGATGCCCCTCGCGGATGGCCAGGATCCGCTTTTGCTTGAAGACTATGTTACCTATATGCAGCGTGCTGGCGGATATGCTGCCAGCGGCTACCAGCTCTACATCCCCAATTACGATAATTCACACGTTCAACCTCGTGCTATGCTGCTTGGATTGGTGGATATCAGCATTGTGGTCTCGCGCAGGCCACTGAGCGATCCCCTCTTTATGCTGGTAGAGAAAGTACAAGGCGTATACATCTATAAAAACACAGCTGATGCCGGTCCAGGCTACTTCGTTTTACCAGGGCCGAGCGGCAAACCGCCATCGCTCGACCAGGTGCAACAGCTTAATGCGAATGTTCGCGTTATCACGCTTGAGCCGGAGCAGCAGGAATTCACTTTTTCCACCGCTGTGGCAGGCTATTTCGTAATCGCTATACCCGCATTTCCTGGTTGGAGCGCCGTTCTGGATGGTCATGTCGCGCAGGTGCAGTTGATTGGAGGTACGCTGCCCGCCATCAAAGTTGGTCCTGGTACGCACACGTTGAGCTATATCTATGCCCCTTCATCCTTGCGCTACGGTGCTTTGCTTTCCGCGTCTGGCCTGCTGGTCATCCTTGCCTGGTTATTTGTTGTGTACTTCTGGAGGCCCCGCAATTCCCATCGTTTGCGGAGAGACAGGCAGACAGAGCAGGAGGCTACTGTTAGCGCTGATTCCGGTCCCTCTGTACCAGTACCTCAGTTGTGATGCCATTGTTCAAGCAGTGGCAGCAGGTGGATTTTTCGTGGAATACGCTTGCCCGGGTTGGCCTCAAAAACGCGGGGTGTTGGAGTGGGGACAATCAAAGGAAATCGCCAGCGTGGCTCGTCAACAAGCTGATCAGCAATTAAGATGATTTTGCGATAACATATTCGCCGCCGCATACCGGCCCTCCCCCCCACTACGTCGCACTTCTTTGTTTGCTAAAGAGTATACCTCATTTTTGCGGGATTGGGGAGTAGGAATTTTTGCTCGTTACACGCGATATTATCGAGTTTTATATCCCGCTATGATATACTCTGGCAAAAAATTTGTGGTATACGCAAGGAGGTGGTAACACAGATGAATAACAAACGACCTTATACGCATATCCTTAAAAATCTCTTACACGAGCAGGCTTATGATGCTGCAAATGTCTGAGACGATGACGGACGAGCAGAAGTTGTTAGTACAGGAACATCTTAGGCCGTTCGCGCATCTGATCAAGAACGATCCTCAGGATGAGTGATTCAGGTGAGCCGGTTTAGGAGCGAAGCGCCTCCGTAGGTGTCACTCGTCCCGCCTGCCATGCCGGAAGCAGCGCTGCAAGTAGGGAGGCGAGCATAGCAATACCCACAATCAGGCCCAATTCTTGCCAGGGCACAGCGAAGATCAGACCGACGTTGAATTGCTCGAAGAAATTCACGGCGAAAATGTTGCGCGCGAGGACCAGGCCCAGGATCACACCCATCAGGCTCCCTGCACAGCCCACAATGAACGATTCGCTGAGAAATGCTCCTTGCAATAGCCGGCGTTTGCAGCCAAGCGCTCGTAGTATGCCGATCTGCTGGCGGCGCTCGATGACCGCGCGCGTGCCTGTAATAGCCAGGGCCGCGACACCTAGTAGCAGGGTCAAACCGACAACCCCCAAAAGCACATTACTGAGGAATATGCGCGGCCCACGAACCGACAAGATGGCATCCTCAAGCACTGTCGTTTCCATCCCGTAGTCGAGAAATGCCGAGCCGAGAGCCAGGGCCAGACGGCGTTTATCTTGTCCCGGCGCGACCTTGAAATAGTAGGTCTGAGATTGGGGCGTGGATAGATCCGGTTGGAAATGGTGAAAGGCGGCGCTGGAGATATAGAGTCCAAAGTGCGAACTGTCGCCATTGTCAACTACGCCGATGATAGTCAATTTCATCGCGGACGTATTATTGTTGTAATAACCAACCGTCCACACGTTGGCAGCAGGGAAAGTGGTATCGCCCTGGTAGATGCCGCTCATTGCGAAGGCATAATAGGGATCGATGCCGGGGGGAGTGAGCGGGGCGCCTGCGGCGGAAGCCTGCGGAGCGTTAGGGTCGTATACCGGCGAATTGATCAGGCTATCAGGACGATATGGCAGGGCGTCATCGTCGATCAAAGCGTAATAGGGGTGCGTTTGCAGCGCATGCCAGACGGCGCTATCGCTGTTGAAACCCTGGGCACGCGCGGTCAGGTGCAGCCCGTAGCCTTGTAAAAACCCTCCGCTCACCACCTGCGCCGGGTAAATGTGCCAGGCCGGATCCGGTCCATCTGGCTGGAGCACGCCCACGGTTGTCGATGAGGTGGCACCGATAGCCGAAAAAACATCCGGGTTGATGCCATGACTGAGCAGCGCTGCATGTATATCGGGTATCGATTTGAAATAGGTGACAGCCTGAATATCATATCCGCCCGTCTGGTAGTTGATATCAGCGTAGTTATTCTGCATGGCGCTGGTAATCACCGCCATCACCGTCATGGCGAAGATCACTAGGCTAAACATTACTACGCTCAGTCCCGTGCGGAAGCGATGATGTAAGGGGTAACTCGAGGCCAGACGCGTCATCATCTGCAGGCCAGGCAGACGCGAGAAAAGTGCCAGTAAGGGTAGCGCAAGCAATTCGGCGTTGGCAATCAGCGCCCATGCTCCTCCCAGCACCATCATAATGCCTGAGACGAAGAAAACCTCCAGGCCTCCCTGGAAACGCGGCAGACCCAATTGCGCCAGTACATCGAAAGGAAGCGCCCAGTAGGCGAGTAGCGACAGTCCTACCGTGGCAGCAAATATCTTATTGCTGTATCTATTCCATCTCCTCTTGCCTATCCGGAAGAGGATGTTTTCCGCGATCGACTTGAGCAGTAGCCCGGCGCCAAGAACGAGCAATGAAAGGCCGAGCGAGAAAGGAGTAATCAACGCCTGCTGTAGACCGAACTCGAAGAGCCAGTAGCCGGCCAGCAGCGGCAGGATGCCTGTGCGAGATAGGGTCGCGATGAAACCTATCAATAATTCAGGCAATTGCTGTAAGAGCGCGCGCCTGATACTGCGCGGCTGCCAGGCCTTGTGCTCGCGGTAGTGCTGCCGGATTGTTGAGGGCAGGAGAGGTTGAACCATCTGGGTGCCAACCACCCTCCCTATCTGAAGCATCTGCGCCAGAATCTCACGGGCGGAGGGCGTAGGCCGTTCCGTTTCCGGCAGGTTGTGCAAAGCGTCGACAACCGTCATACGGCTGACCACCCAGGCCGATATCCCTACGGAACAAAATGTGAAGATCACGCCCAGGCAATAAGCAATCACCAGGCTGCGCGGCTGGAAGGTGAGTTGGAGCGGGAAATTAAATCGCGCCAGTACCGGACTCAGGTAAAGTACCAGCAGGGTACCCGCGCCTATGCCAATTAGCAGGCCGATAAATGAAGCGCTCAGATCGTAAACGGTTCCCTCGAAGAGATACATGAGGACAAGATGGCGGCGCTGTACGCCAATGGCACGCGCCATGCCCATTTCAGCGCGTCGCTCAGCTGCCAGCAGTACGAATATCAGGAAGATCAAGAGCAGACTGATCGCCAGGGCAAAGAGGCTGAAGAGGGCAAAAATGCGCGAGAAGATGTTATCAGCCAATTGCGCATTTTGAATGCCTATCTCTTTCACCTGAGAAACGTGTAAATAGCCTGGCAGCGCTTGCTCCAATTCATCCTCTACCTGTCCGGATAGAGCGACGCCATTCGTGCCTCCTCCGCCGCGATTCTCGACGAAGATTTCCGTGAGGTCATCATGGCGATGCTCGATGGCGCGAAATGTCTGGACATTGGTGAGAATATATGGCAGTTCTCCGACAAGACCCCCATCCCGGACGATAGCGTGCACGTGCAGTTCATAGCGTTGACCGGGCCAGCGTTGTGAATAGATATAGAGGTCATCACCGGCATGAGCATTGAGCAGTGTCGCGACAGTATTGTTGAGAAAGACTTCATTCGGCCCGAGTTCGGCAATGGTATGATGTTCTTTCCCGCTTTCATCCTGCAAGCCGCCAAAGCCCTGTTCGCTGCCAGGGATGATGCCCATTCCTGTGACCTTCGAGCGCACCTGGCGCGAGGTGAGATCGGCTACCAGCAGGTCGTTTTCGAAAAGTGCAGCTCCTATGGCTGCGATGTTGGGATTGTTTCGCTCTCGCCTGACCAGTTGGTAATAGATATACTCGTCGAAGAAGCCGCCATTTCCTCCTTGTATGGTCTCGTCGACGTTGCCCAGATTATAGACGGCCACCGTTTGGACCGCGGCGGTGATGACATCGCCTGTTGCCAACACGCTGGAGAGCAGGGTGGTGGAGAGCATCAGCGCGAAGACGATCAGGAGCATTTGTGTGCGGCGACGAAAGATGTTGCGCAAGCCAATCTTGAAAAAGATGGCATTGCCGATTGCCAGCAGCGCTACGCTGCCGGTGATGATTGCGGCAATGACCACAAGGATGGTCGTCAATCTATCGAGTGGAATACCGAAGAGTTGTGTCATGGCTGTTTTGGTAATTCTAGCGAAGCCTGTAAGGCATTATAGAAGAGCTCCGCGAGTCGAAGATAACCAATCGTGCTCGGATGAAGGCCATCATTGCTGATGTATTCGGGAAAATCCTTGAGATCGTAGCTAGCCAGGTTCACCAGAATCACGTGCCGCTGCTGCGCGATGTTGGCGATGGCAGCATTATACGCATGAACCCTACTCTCCAGGTATGAAGGATTGTAGGCGCTGAAATAAGGGAGCAGCGTGAGATCAGGCACGTTCGCCATGGCGATGATTACATGTGGCGAGCTGGCTTGCAGGCGACTTATCATGGTGGTCAGGTCGTGTGAGTAGTTGCCCACATCTACTCCGTTTGCGAGATCATTGACTGCCAACCAGATCGTTACCAGGCGAGGATGCTCATCGAGCGCAACAGGAAGCTCTTCACTCAATGCATCGTGTACGGTAATACCGGGTATGCCAAGATTAATCAGGTGATAGGCGCTGCCGAGTTTCTGCGCGAGGTCGACGGCCCAATTCTCGTTATAGGGATCGTCGGCCCCGATGCCAAACGTGTCGGAAGCTCCGATCGCAACGTAAGTTATAGGTTTGCTTGATGGTCGAGGCGCTGTAAACGTACTACCACGACCATTTCTCGTTTGACCCGGGGCCGATTGCCCACAACTTGCCAGCAAGAACAGGAGCAGAACGAGTCCCATTGCCAGGAACATTCTGCCTGGTACCCTTCCAGATGAAAGCGAGAGCTGGCCCTTAAAAAAAGTGTTGAGGACCCCAGTGACATGTGTTATGGAAATGGTATTTTGACGGCAGCGGGCCATAACAGATGAATCTTCTTTACCTGGCTGATTGCTATTCGACTTCACCTTCTGGGATTATAACATAGTCTTACCATCTCTTGCATGCTTCACGTTTGCAAGACGAGAACTCCCCTACAGGTTGCAGGCACCTGAAATCTACTGCCGGGTGGCCGGGTGGCCTTTTTCTTGAATCTTCGCTCACGGTGTGCTATACTTCCACGTTAGCGGGAAGTGATTTACCCGCTCTTTAGAGGAACAAAAATTAAGTACGCACGCTCTTAGATCGGCGAAAACCCTGGTGCCCCTCGATCTCTCTCTGAAGATACTGGTGGTAGGGGTTACGTGAAGCAGTAAGTAAGCAGTTTCACCATGGCCTGTGGGACCCTGTCGTTGATAGGAAAAGAGCGGAGGACCAAAAGGGAGGATTCATTTTTGGCAAACGTTATCTCAATGAAGCAGCTGCTTGAGGCAGGCGTTCACTTTGGGCATCAGACCCGGCGCTGGAACCCCAAGATGCAGCCATTCATCTTTATGGATCGCAATGGCATCCATATCATCGATCTCCAGCAGACGGTGACACGCCTCAATGAGGCTTACAAGTTTGTGGAGCAGCTCGCCGCCAATGGTGGCACTATTCTGTTCGTCGGCACGAAGAAACAGGCCCAGGAAGCCGTTGCTGAAGAGGCGAAACGCTGTGGCATGTTCTATGTCAACCAGCGCTGGCTCGGCGGCATGCTTACCAATTTCCAGACTATTCAAGCGCGTATCCGCTACCTCCGTGACCTGGAAGCGAGACGAGATCGAGGCGATTTCGAGCGCCTGCCCAAAAAAGAAGTACAGCATTTACAGGATGATATCGCTCGCCTGGAACGCACGCTCGGCGGTATCAAAGATATGCGCCGCCTGCCCGACGCGCTCTTCATCATCGACACGCGCAAAGAGCGCACAGCGGTATTGGAGGCACGCCGGTTGGAAATTCCAATCATTGCCCTTGCCGATACAAACTGCGATCCCGATGAAATGGACTATCCAATTCCTGCCAACGACGATGCCATACGCGCCGTCCGCCTGTTAGCGGCGAAAATCGCTGATGCGGTGATCGAGGGACGCCGCGAACTGGAAGCTCGCCAGAAAGATAGTGAGCCCGAGGAGGCGGAAGCCACTGAAGCCGGTGAAGTTAGCGAACCTGAGCTCGCTCTTCCGGCGCCTTCAGGGAATCGCGCTGCTGGCTCGACGGAACAGCCTGAAAATGCAAGCAATGCTGGCGATGAGAATGCGGAGGTTCAGCAGGAGCCCCAACTCGTAGCAAAAGAAATATAGGGAAACGTTTTCGACGGTTAAGAGGTATCCCTGTATCTTCGGCAAGGCGGGAGGTAGGAACCCGATTCCATCTCCCGCCTCATACTGTATTACGTAATGGATTATGGGTGGGAGTAATGTCCTGGGCTACGTAGGCAAAACTGTCTCTCACCATAAAGCACTAGGTAACACATATTACAACGTTTTTGTCAAGCACTCGGGACCCAAAAAGATGGACGAAAGCTATTGTATAACCGGCAGGGTCTGAGTATCATACAACAATATCAAGGAGTAAACACACCATGGAGTACACTGCTGCGGACGTCAAGAAGCTGCGCGAACAGACGGGCGCAACATTTGCTGACTGTAGGAATGCGTTAGCAGAGGCGAAAACCTGGGATGAAGCCACCAGGATCGTTGAAGCAAAGAGCGACAAAAAGGCTGAGAAAATGATAGCGGCGGGTCGAGAAACCAAACAGGGCGGTATCTTCTCGTATGTGCATCACAATCATAGCCTGGGTGTCTTGCTTGAACTTAATTGCAGCACCGATTTTGTTGCTCGTAGCGAAAGTTTCCGCCAGCTTGCCAGCGATCTGGCATTGCAGATCGCGGGAGTTGCCCCCAAGTATATCAACTTTGAAGACGTGCCAGTAGAGATTGTGGAGGAGGCCCGTTACAAAATTCTTGAGGACCCGTCGATGGTGCGTGTTCCTGAAGAAAAGCGTGACGAGGTCATCAATAGCAAGCTCAAAAAGGTATTGGGCGAGCAGGTATTGATGCTACAACCCTGGGTGAAGGATGAGGCTGTCACCGTCGGCGATCTTGTGCGTAAGGTGATCGCCGAGACGGGTGAGAACGTTGTGCTGCGGCGCTTTAGCCGCTTTGCATTAGGGGAACAGTAAGGCAAAATGAAGCGGGCGCAAAACTACGCGCCCGCTTCATTCGCCAGGACGAGCGGAAGTATGGGAGAAGCGCAAGACATGTCTCAAGAGAGTTCACCTTTGAAGTATCATCGTATCCTGTTGAAGTTGAGTGGCGAAGCCCTCTCTCCGCGTAATGGCTTTGGCATCGATGCAGAGAGAGTGCGACGCATCGCCGGTGAAATTAAGAAGGTGCATGAGGAAGGTGTGGAGGTCGCTGTCGTAGTGGGCGGGGGAAATATCTGGCGTGGAGCAGACGCTGCCGCGGCAGGTATGGACCGCGCTACTGCCGATTATGCGGGTATGCTGGCTACCGTTATGAATTCGCTGGCTATGCAGGATGCCATGGAAAAATTGGGCATGGTCACTCGCGTGCAAACCGCAATCGAAATGCCGCCCGTGGCCGAGCCGTTTATTCGCCGCCGGGCCGTTCGTCACCTGGAAAAGGGACGTGTCGTCATCCTGGCTGCTGGCAGCGGCAACCCGTTTTTCACTACCGATACCGCGGCTGCGCTTCGTGCTGTTGAACTCAATGCTCAAGTTTTGCTCAAAGCAACCAAGGTAGATGGTGTCTATGACGATGATCCCATGCGCAACCCTGATGCTCAGAAGTTCGAGGAACTGAGCTACATGCGGGCACTCAATATGGGGCTGAAGGTTATGGACAGCACCGCGCTTTCGCTGTGTAAGGATAACAACCTGCCGATAGTAGTGTTTGATCTCGATGAGGCAGGGGCGCTCGAGGCTATTGTACACGGCGGTAAGTATGGCACGCTGGTCCATAATATCGAGGAGCCAGAGTGGAGTGCCAGTCGTTGATCTGTGAATGCCGCCTGCTTCTTTCACTGTCAAGAGCAGGCCGAACAACGAAGGGATAAAACAGGGCTGTGGGGACAGGATGCGAATACACTGTCCCTGCCGTTGAAAGGGAGCATTGCTATGGTAGACGATATTTTCGGAGATGCAGAACGACGTATGCAAAAGGCTGTTGAAGCTTTACGACAGGACCTGGCCGCCATCCGTACAGGGCGTGCCAGTTCTGCGCTCGTAGAACGTATCACGGTCGATTACTATGGAGCACCGACACCCATCAACCAGGTTGCCACAATTTCTGTGCCGGAGGCGCGTTTGTTGGTAATTCAGCCCTGGGACCGCAAGCTGCTGATCGATATCGAGAAGGCTATCCAGAGGTCCGATCTGGGAATTAATCCTAACAACGATGGGCAGGTTATTCGCCTGGCTATCCCCCCACTCAACGAGGAGCGCCGCCGTGAGATGGTGAAGACTCTCCACAAGAAATTGGATGAGCATAAAGTTGCCATACGGAACGTCCGCCGTGACGCACAGGACAAGTTGCGCGATCGTGAGAAGAAGAAAGAAATTTCCGAAGACGAGCTGAAACGTAGCACGGAACGTCTACAGAAGCTCACCGACCGCTATATCGACGAGATGGACAAGGTCGGAAAAGCTAAGGAACTGGAGATTCTGGAGGTCTAGATTTGACCATGATTCAAAATCTTTTCTCCTCATCGCAGGGGAAAGACAGTGTGCAGACGCAATCCAAGGCCGAAGAGCTAGCTGCTTCCGAGCAGAAACCTTTCACCCTGCGTCACCTTGCCATTATTATGGATGGCAATGGGCGTTGGGCCGCAAAACGCCATTTACCGCGCCTCGCCGGGCATAAGGCCGGTGTAGCCGCGCTGCGTCGCGTCGTGGAATGCGCCGTTGACGAAAACATCGAGATGCTCAGCGTCTATGCCTTTTCAACCGAGAATTGGGGACGCCCGCGAACAGAAGTAGATGGGTTGATGCGCCTGTTCTGGGAAACAATCCGCTCGGATGTAGAGAAGTTGCATCGCAATGGGGTGCGCCTGCGCCATCTTGGTCGTCTACAGGATCTCTCGCCCGATATCCAGCGCGCCGTGCGCGATATGGTCGAATTGACACGCAATAACACACGGCTTAGCCTCAACGTTTGCTTTAATTATGGCGGACGCGCCGAACTGGTTGATGCTATTCGCCAGATCATCGCCGATGGCCGTGACCCCGATACTATCACTGAAGAATTGATCAGCTCCTATCTCTATACGCGTGATTTGCCAGACCCGGATATGGTCATTCGTACCGCCGGGGAAATGCGGGTCAGTAACTTCCTGCTCTGGCAATCCGCCTATAGTGAGTATTATGCGACTCCTACCCTCTGGCCCGATTTTGGGCGAGAGGACCTCAGGGCGGCCCTCGAGAGTTATCGTCAACGGCAGCGACGATTTGGCCGCCTCTCCACATCATAGCGTATAATAGGGGCAAGTTCCGGAATCACTTGACACACACACGCGCGTCTAGCATAATCAAATGGGAAGAAGAGCGATGTGTCGAGCTTTACAGCTAAAAAAGTGATGGGGAAATACCCCTATAAGGAGTCGCGTGCGATCAGCAACGAAGCGAAATTTAGAACCGGAAGCGCCGGAGCCTGCCCAACCTGAAAGGCAAAAAGGCAGCGTTGCCCAACGTGTTATTACCTCTTTTATTGCCATACCGATTGTGCTGGTTTTCGTCTGGTTTGGAGGCTGGTGGGCTTTTGCGGCTGCCGGGCTGGTGGTGGCGCTGGGAATCAATGAGCTACATACGATGATGGTTCACGAGGGGTACCATCCATTGATAGTGGTAAGTCTCGTCCTGAGTATGCTCTTTATGATTGCCGCCATGTTTCCCCATCTAAGCCTGCTATTCCTTGAAATTGGGCTGGTTTTAGCATTGCTGGTTTCGTTCCCCCTGCTATTCTTCCGCAAGAAACTCGATGGCGCGATGGTCGATTGGTCGCTGACCATAGCAATCGCTGTCTATCTGGGCTGGCCCCTCAGTCTGTTCCCCGTACTACGCGGGTACCAGGTCGGATTCAGCCCTGGCCTGTGGTGGGTACTGACCGTCTTGCTCGGTACCTGGAGCTTCGATAGTGGCGCGTTCTTTACCGGGCGCCTGATTGGACGCCATAAATTGGCGCCGAAGATTAGCCCGGCCAAAACCTGGGAGGGCGTGGTAGGAGGTCTCGTTTGCTCAATTGCTTTCTCCCTGGCGCTCACCGCCATTCCCCTGAAGGTACCATGGTACCTGGCGATTGTGCTGGGCATTCTGATCGGTGTGGCGGCAACGCTGGGCGACCTGGCCGAATCGCTGATCAAACGCACGACGCATGTCAAGGATAGCGGGCATTTTATGCCCGGTCACGGTGGCATTCTCGACCGCGCGGATAGCATCCTCTTCGCTATCGTTGTCGTGTTCGTCTTTACACAAGTTATTGCGTATCTTTAGTAGTATGCGCGATGCTGGCCAGCACTCAGAACACTCGTGGCGAGTTCCCGGAATGTTTCTTTTTTGCCTGGCCGCGTGGTAAAATATGACTGGTAGTAGTATAGAAACAAGGCGAACGAAGCTCCACTGACAATGAAGCAGCCTGCGGGCCAGAATGATCGTGCCCATGGCGGCCAACTCGTTCGCATATCATGAGGTGGGTCTATACATTTCCCGCATGGATATACATATATGACCGATTTTCCCAGGCGTATTGCCTTGTTGGGCAGCACCGGATCAATTGGGCGGCAGACGTTGGACGTGGTGCGGTGTTACCCGGAGCATTTTCAAGTTGTAGCGTTGGCGGCTCGCAGTAATGTCTCGCTCCTCGCGCAGCAGGTGCAGGAGTTTCAACCGTCCCTGGCCGCGTGTTTTGCTGATACCCCACAGATAGAACAGGCGGCTCGCGAAGCCTTACCGGGAGTCATCCTCGGCGAACAGGGGCTGCTTGCGGCAGCTACCCTGGAAGATGCAGATATTCTTGTCGCCGCTACATCGGGGCTGGTAGGACTCAGGCCCACTCTGGCAGCTATCAACGTCGGAAAAACGATTGCGCTGGCGAACAAAGAGACGCTCGTCATGGCGGGCCATCTTGTTATGGGCGAGGCGAAGCGGGCCGGGGTGCCCATCTACCCGGTCGATAGCGAACATAGCGCGATCTGGCAATGCTTACGAGGTGAAGACACGCGCCAGGTCAATCGCCTGGTATTGACGGCCTCTGGTGGCCCATTCCGCCAGGCAAGCCTGGAACAATTGCGCGCGGTTACCGTAGAACAGGCGCTTGCCCACCCGACCTGGCAGATGGGGCCAAAAATCACCATCGATTGCGCCACACTTATGAATAAAGGCCTGGAAGTAATCGAGGCGCACTGGCTTTACGATATACCTTATGAGCGTATCGAAGTCGTCGTGCATCCTAAAAGCATCCTCCACTCGATGGTCGAGTTTATCGACGGCTCCTGGAAAATGCAGGCCAGCCTGCCGAGTATGCACCTGCCGATTCAGCATGCGCTCAGCTATCCTGTACGTTTGAATACGGAGGGAACAGGGCTGGTGCGCGAACTGAACTGGCCGGATGTAGCGCGCCTCGAATTTGAAGCGTTAGATATAGAGCGTTTCCCCTGTTTCCGCCTGGCGATGGAGGCGGCGAAACGCGGCGGTACCTATCCCAGTGTGCTGGTAGGGGCCGACGAGGAAGCTGTAGCCCTCTTTCTCGCGGGAAAGATTGGATTTCTGCATATCGCGGAACTGGTAGAAGCTGTGCTGGCCCGTCACGAATCTATCGAAAACCCGGATGTGCCTGCGATTCTGGAGGCCAGTTCCTGGGCGCGCAAAACAGCGCATGAAATATATAAGAAAAGCTATACGTTTAAATCTACGTGATGGATAAATTTATGAAGAGGAATCGAGAATGAATAACTGGTTCTTACTGGCGGCCATTCCCGTGTTTGGCATATGTGTGCTTGTGCATGAATTTGGTCATTTCATTACGGCGAAATGGGCCGGTATTCGGGTGGAGGAATTTGGCCTGGGTTTTCCGCCGCGCATTGTCGGTTTTCGCAAGCGTGATGCGGGCGGCTGGGAGGTCATCTGGTTCAGTGGCAGGCGTAACGAAGAAGATGACTATACGTATGATAGCCAGAAACAGACACCTTTCAGCGGTACAAGTGGAGGTGCCAGTACCCCAGGGGCGCGGGCTTCCCATCACACCATCTATTCGCTCAACTTCCTGCCCATTGGCGGCTTTGTGCGCATGCCGGGGGAGAATGGGGATGTAAACGACGCCGAGGGGCGTTACGATCCACAGAGTTTTGCCGCTAAATCTGCCGGCAAGCGCATCATTGTGCTGGTCGCCGGTGTCACTATGAACGTTATTCTGGCAATGATCCTCTTCACCATCGCCTATACCCTTGGCGAGCCAACCTATCCTGCTGTTATCGGCCAGGTTGTTCCTGGCTCTCCCGCAGCTGTGGCCGGACTTCGTCCTGGCGATACGATCGTTGCAGCGAATAATCATCCCATCCAACTCTTCACGGACTTGCAGGCAGTTGTGGGAAATGCGCTTGCCGCGGACAACGGTAAGCACGCTACTGTGCCGATTACCCTGCAACTGCGCCATGCCGGTAGTTCACAAATTGTCACGACGACCGTGAATGCCCGCGAGCATCCACCCCGGGGTCAGGGAGCAATGGGAGTGACGGAGAAGATTGTCTTCGTCAGTTCCCCGTTCTGGAAGGCCCCATTCAAGGGCATCCAGCATACGTTTAGTGTGACTGGCGATTTTATCAATTCGATTGCGCAAATGATTTCTGGGGCTGTGAAGCCTCAGGTAGCCGGTCCAGTAGGTATCGTGGAGATTACGGGACAGGTGGCTTCGAGCGTACCCGATCTGGGCTGGTGGCCAATCCTGAGCCTAACGGCTATCCTGAGCCTGAACCTGGCAATTGTCAATATTCTCCCATTCCCCGCTTTAGATGGTGGACGCATCGTATTAGTATTAATAGAGTTGCTGCGTGGCGGCAAGCGTCTCAAACCTGAACGAGAAGGCCTGATCAATTTTGTCGGCATGGCTATTTTGCTGACGTTGATGGTTGTTATTACGGTGAGCGATGTTATGCATTGGGGATCCTATTAATTCTTCAATAGGGGCGGCTATTCGCCGCCTTTTGTAGTCATTCAGATGGAGTAAAAATTTATGCGACGGAAAACCCGCCAAATACATGTTGGAGATGTGGCCATCGGGGGTGATGCGCCTATTGCTGTGCAATCCATGACGACCACCTATACGCGCGACGTAGAAAGCACAGTCGCGCAGATACATCGCCTGGAGGATGTCGGATGTGAGATAGTGCGTGTGGCCGTGCCAGAAGAAGAGGATGCTCTCGCAATCGGCGAGATCAAAAAGCGTATCCACATTCCTCTGGTGGCCGATATACACTACAAGCACAGCCTGGCGCTCGAGGCCATCCGGCAGGGTGTCGACTGCGTGCGCATCAATCCCGGCAATCTAATCAATGGGCGCAAATCGCTGGAGCAGATTGTGACCGCCTGTAAAGAGCGGGGCATTGCCATGCGCATCGGCGTCAACTCCGGCTCGATTGATGCCCTGGATCAACGTGGCCAGATGCAGCGCATCCAGGTCAGGCGGCGTGATGATGGCGTGCTGGAGCGCACTGATCCTGCTGAGCAGCGCCGCAAAGAACGCGAGCAACTCGCCGAACGCATGGTCAATAAAGCCCTGGAATATATCGGCTGGTGTGAAGAGATGGACTTCCACGAGATCAAAGTCTCCCTGAAGTCATCTACTCCCTTGACGGCGGTCGAAGCCTATCGTCGTTTTTCGCAGCGTTCGGACTACCCATTGCATCTTGGCATCACCGAGGCCGGTACGGTTGTGACGGGCGCGGTCAAATCCGCCGTCGGCCTTGGCTTACTGCTGGCCGACGGCATCGGCGATACCATCCGTGTCAGCCTGAGCGCCGAGCCGGAGGAGGAGATTCCCGTCGCCTACGAAATCCTGCGTTCACTCGAGTTGCGCAACCGCGGTGTGACTTTCGTCTCGTGTCCCTCGTGTGGCCGCGTCGAGATCGATGTAATCGGCGTTGCTAACGAAGTCGAAAAACGGCTTGCTAAAGTGCAGACGCCCATTCACGTAGCGGTGATGGGTTGCGTCGTCAACGGCCCTGGCGAATCGCGTGATGCCGACGTAGGTCTTGCCGGCGGCAAGGGACGCGGCGTGATCTTCCGCAAAGGCGAAGTGATCAAGACGGTACCAGAAGATCAATTCCTGGATGCGGTGCTGAAAGAGGTGGCTAGCCTGTTGCCCGAACGCGAGGCAAAGCTGGTCTATCCCGAAGGTGGCATTAAGGAGACCGCCGGCGTGCATCGCACCCGCGACGAGGGCATCGGGGTGTCTATAGCGAAATCCTGATGAGAGGATGAAAAAGGCGGCTCCATTGTGAAGCCGCCTTTTTTAGTGGGCGATACAGAACTCGAATCTGTGACCTCCGCCATGTCAAGGCGGCGCTCTAACCAACTGAGCTAATCGCCCGTATTGGACAGGAACAATAATAGCATTGCTGCTGATTGTTGTCAAGCAGATTTTGCTGCCATCCACTCATAATTCTTTCAGCGGGCCTACGGCCCGTCAGGACGGGAGGGGAAGCAAGCGGGGACACCCCGCACCCCGGCAGGGGTGAAACCCCTGCACCCCGAG
>Ga0070737_10002792_pt1 | contig 20032 bp, 18 predicted proteins | sample Coa_R1_10_FD_66438 | JGI IMG/M metagenome (GOLD analysis project Ga0070737, IMG submission 66438) | Surface soil microbial communities from Centralia Pennsylvania, which are recovering from an underground coalmine fire - Coalmine... | ecosystem: Environmental > Terrestrial > Soil > Unclassified...
GCGCTCCCCGTGAGGAAACGCCTGTCCTCCACCCTCCTCTGAGAGTGCGCCGGCTCGTGGTGCTTTTGTTGTAGCTGCTGTTGTTGCTGTTGGAGCAAGCTCGACTCCTACCACCTCCTCAGTGGCATTGCTCACCTGAATATTGAGCTTGTGGCGGAATGTGGAAGGGCCGGTTTCAGCAGGAGAGAAAAGGAAAGGTGGAGGAGAGGTCGATCGCCAAAAGATTGGCAACGCGACCCCTATCTCTAGTTGTTCGGTGCTCCTATCATCTTCTTCGTCGCGTCGCGAGTGCGGCTGCGGCGATGACTATGATTACGATTACGATCCCGGCTCCGATCAGCAGATTGGTGTTTGAGCTAGTTCCCGAGGACGTGGCTGAAGTCACAGAGGTCGCCGTAGTGCCCGTTACCGGAGAAGTCGTGATCTGAGTTCCGGTCGAGGTGGCCGTTGTCCCCGTGGTTACCGGAACGCTCGACGTGGTCGCGGTGCTCGTGCCGGCCGGCGCGATGTTCACAAGGGCCGTTACGTTCCAGTTGTACGAGTAGTAGATGAGCTCGCCGGATGGGAAGTTGGTCCAGTACTGGGTGTTCACCGCGAAGAGCTTGTCCGGATAGGCCACGACGAGCGAAGGCAGGTACTGGGCGTTCAGCGCTTCGATGTTGAAGAGAGCCTGCCTGTCCGCGGTGGGATCAGCGGTCGAATCGTACGCGGTGACGTTGCCGTTGTACATCGCATCCGCGCTAGCCGGCCACAGCCAGTGTGAGGCTGGCACGGTTGGGAGGAAGTATACGTCCCATCCCGGCAGGGTGTCGATGTACGGTTCTCCGAAGTAAGCCACGTTCGTGGTCGCAAGTATCATGGAACTCCTGAGACCCTGAGTGTTTGCGCCGTAATCCGCCACGATGTTGGCAGCGGTTGTGGTTTGAAGATTCACAATGAATCCCAGGCTCTGGAGGTCTGACTGGACGACGGATGCGGCCTGCGGATCTGCCGTGTTATCGGTATCTGCCCAGAGGTTCAAGGTCACATCAGTCCCGTTGGGGTACTGCAAATGTCCATCGGAACCTTTCTTGATCCCCGCTTGGCTGAACAAGGACAACGCCGTGGTCGGGCTGAAGGAGTAGTTTGCGATGTTCGGGTTGTAGTAGTTGGTGGCAACGGGAGATACAGCACCCTCCCCAGAGTAGGCGGTCAGACCGAACCCGGCGAACGCCTGCTTTACGATCTGGCTCTGGTTGACGGCGTATGCAAGGCCCTGCCTGAACGCTGTCATGTTGTACGGATATGCTGTGTCGTTGTACTGAATGTCAGTGATTCCAAGACCCTTCTCGGCATACAGCTTGATGTAGTGATTTGCGTTGAGGGTTGCATTCGCGTTGGAGTACTCGAGGAAGGCAAAGTCTGTTTGTCCTGATTGAAGATAGGCGGCGGTTTGCGAGAGCGAATCAACGAAGTTGATGTCGATTTCGCAGATTATTGGTTCCGGCAGTCCGGTTGAGTTGAAGTACGGATTCCTGACCATCTTTGCCTGGAACTGTCCAGCGGAGTAATTCTCGAGATAGAAAGGACCAACCGACTTGGTCGTCCCAAAGTTTGCAGCCGCTGCACCATACTGGTTGATCAAGGATGCTGGCATGACAGTGGTGAAGTAGTCTCCCTTGATTTTCTGTGGCCACTGAGCATCCGGTGCGTTCAAGACGTAAACGGCGGTGGATGAGTTTGCAGCGTACTCATTCTTAACCTCCGTGTGAAGGCCCGCAAAGTCATAGGTTGTGTTGAAGGCAAAGTTCGGTCCAAACGTCGCGAGTATGTCGTTCGCGGTTACGTTCGTCCCGTCAGACCATTTTAACCCAGGCTTTATGTGGAACATCCACACCGTGTAGTTCGCGTTGTGAGTGATCACGTCGGTCAATTGATACTTGGTGTCGACCTGACCCGTGACGGTTACAGGCCCGATGGTTGACATGTACTGCAGGAAGATCATCGAAGGCGAGGATCCGCCCGTGACCATGGTGAGCATGTTCAAGCTGCTCGGCGGAGCGATGAGGGTCATCCTGAACGCCCTGGATGGGCAGTTTGAGGAAGACGAGGACTGTGCAGCAGCACGACCCGTCTGACCAGGTGATGCTGCGGGTAGAATAGCTAACAACATTGTCGCAATTATTAGAGTAGCCACTAACGCGCGTTTGTACTCCATTGGAATTCGCGTTTCGCTGAAAAAGCTACAACAATATAAACATTATAGGAAACGCTTGCACGCCTCTTGCGGCTGATCGCTCTAATTTCGTGATTCGATTCGTGAAGAACGCTGGTTGGCCTGAGCGTGCTGATGCACGGGTATCGGTTTTACAGATGAAAAATCGTCCAAGAGATCGCGACGTTCGTTCGAGCCTGTGAAAGGGGCAAACCCCGTTTGAATTCCAGCCTAGAATGATTAATAACTCAACCGAATCTCAGAAGGAAACCAGATCTAAATTGGTCAAAGCTAAGGACACAGTTAGGCAGGAATTGATGGACAGATTCGTTCGCGAGCGTGGATTCTGGTCGAGCGAACTTTGGGACGAACTACTCGACCTCGATCCCGGGTTTTTCGAGCAGTACCTGAATTTTTCGGCTTACCCGAACAAGCACGGGGTGCTCCCGAGAAAGTTCAAGGAACTCATCTACATCGCGATCAACGGTTCGACGACACACCTATACGAACCGGCGTTGCGCCAGCACATCTCGAACGCTCTAAAAGCCGGGGCTACGAAGCAGGAGATCTTGGAGGTGTTGGAGATGACGAGTGTTCTGGGAATCCACACCTGCACCTTCGGAGTCCCCATACTTGCGGAAGAAGCAAGGAAACTTGAAGCGCCCAAGTAAAGGGGCGCTAGGTATTCAGAGGGTTGTGGCAAGCCGCGAGGTGGCTTGCTCCCGACTTGGGCAGGAGCTCCGGCTCCTTTGCTCTGCAAATATCGGTGGCATACCTGCACCTCGCAGAGTAGATGCAGCCGCTCAGAGAAACGGTTGATTCCTCCTTGGCCGCCTCCTCCCCCTCCGCGGAACCGAGTATCCCCGTTTGAAGCTTTGGAGTGGCGGTGAGGATGGACGAAGTGTAAGGATGAGATGGTCTCGACAGTAGTATCTCGGTCGGACCAATCTCCACGAGCTTACCCTGAAACATCACGGCCGTCCTGTCGCTGAGTGCCTTTGCGCTGGCAAGATCGTGCGTGATCATGAGTATCGTGAGGTTTCGCGTGGATTTGAGCCTGAGCAAAAGCGAGAGTATGTTCAGCCTCTGAGAGGCATCAAGCATGGTTATCGGTTCGTCCGCTATGAGCAGCTTCGGGTCGGGCGCGAGGGCTCTTGCGATGTTCACCCTTTGCCTCTCACCGCCGCTCAGTTGATGAGGGAGCTTGAACATCACCTTGTCCGGCTCCAGTCCAACCTCGGTCAACAGCGAACTGATCTTCTTTGCGATCTCCGTTTCGTTCCTCATGTTGGCAAGTCGTCGGAGGGGGATGCCGATTGTTGTGTATACGTCCTCCCTCGGGTTCATGGATTCGAATGGATCCTGAAAAACCATCTGGACGTCCCGCCTGAACTCTACAGGATGCGAGGTTCTTTCAAGCGAGTAGGCGCGTCCGCGATGGTATATCGTCCCGGATGTCACGGGCATCAAGCCCAGGATGCATCTTGCAACGGTGGTCTTTCCAGACCCGCTCTCTCCGACGAGTGACATTATCTCGGATTCGCGTACGTCGAATGAGACGTCGTTGACCGCCCTGACTACGGATGTTTCGGATCTGAAGATTCCGCGCTGTCGTTTGAAAAAGACGTTGACGTGTTCCAGCCGCAGGAGCGGAGCTCCCGCGCTATCCTGAGTGAGGGCGCCTAGTGGTACTTGTGACATGCTACCAACCTTCCGGGTTCTGCTTCCAAGAGCATGGGTCTTTCGACCCTGCATCGATCAAAGACGTACTTGCACCTGTTTGCGTACCTGCATCCGACCTCGGGCGGAGCCTCGCCGGTCTCTCTTCCCGCCTGCAGGCTACGGATCATCGCCCTACCGGAGTCCATGGTGAGGAGGGATGAGATCAACATCTCGGTGTAGGGGTGCAGTGGCTTGAAGAGCACCTTATCTGTCGGGCCGCTCTCCACAATCTCTCCCCTGAACATCACAGCTATGTTCTCGACGAGCCCCTTCAGGATGGCTATTTCGTGGGTGATGAGTATAAGGGACAGCCCTCTGCTCATCACCTCCCTCTTTAGAAGGGAGAGAATCTGTCTTTGAACAACCACGTCCAGCGCGGACGTGGGTTCATCCGCAATGAGAAGCTTCGGGGAGAGCGCGAGCGCCATCGCGATCACAACCCTCTGCCTCATCCCACCGCTGAACTCGTGCGGGAACCCTTTGGCGCGATCCTGCTTGATTCCCACTTCTGTCAGGAGTTTGAGGGTTTGCTCCTGGGCCTCCGCGTTTGAGATCTTCTTGTGTTGCTTTAGGACCTCGACGATGTGCCAAGAAACGTCCTTCACCGGGTTGAGCGAGTTCATAGCCGACTGGTAGACCATTGAGATCTCCTGCCAGCGGAACTTTCTGAGCTCTTCGTTACCCATCTCCAAGACGTTCCGTCCCATGAAATTCACAGACCCCGCAGTGATTCTGCCTGGAGGCTCGATGAGGTTCATCATGCTGGTCCCGAGGGTCGTCTTCCCGCTTCCAGACTCACCGACGAGACCCAGCGTGTAGCCGGTCGATGGTATGACGAGACTTGCCTCGTTCACAGCTGTAATCTTCGTCCTCTTGCCAGTGGCGTACTCCACGCTGAGTTTGGAGATGTTTAGTAGATCAGGCACCGGCTCTCAACCTCGGATTCATTACCTCCTCGACCGAAAAGCCGAGGAGTGCAAAGCCGGTCGCGAACAATGTGATGAAAAGGCCGGGGGCGAGTATCCACCACCAAGAGCCGTTGTAGAAAGCGAACTGCTGCGCCCAGTAAAGTATCGTTCCCCAGCTGATCGCTTCCAAGTTTCCGACGCCAAGGAACTCCAGTCCAGTTACGAAGACGAGTGATACTGAAAGCATCAAAACAAAGTAAGCGATTGCGATCGTAGCAACCTCCGGTATGATCACCCGAGCGATAATCTCCAAATTTCGCCTTCCTGACACTATCGCCGCCTCCACGAACGGTCTTTCCTTGACGGACAGAACTTGGGAGCGTATCGCCCTTGAAACCGGGGCCCACAGCACGACTATGAGGATGAGGGTGATTGTAGTGTTGGTCGGGGTGTACAGCATTCCTAGGAGGATCATCAACGGAAATGCCGGGAACGTCATTACAACATCGGCAGACCCAGTAAGTACTCCCTCCGCGCGCCTGTAGTAGCCACTGAAGACTCCCACGACCAAGCCTATCACGACCGCCCCCAGAGAAGCGAGCAAACTCACGAACATTGACGGATACGCACCCCAAACTATCATGCTCGCAACGTCCCTGCCGATATAGTCCGTGCCAAAGATGTGGCTCGAACTGGGTGCGCTGTATGCAGGTCCGGATGAGTCGGTGGGCGAGTATGGAATGACGAATGTACCTACAAGAACGAACCCAAGAATGATGACCAGTATCGCGACTCCGATCTTCCCGGACCTCTTGCCGAGAATCTTTGAGCCAACTGATCTTACATAGGAGGCATTCTGCTTCAGCCTGTTCGGAGGCTTGGGCTCGCTCATTTTCGCAACCTCGGATCCATTTTGAGTAGCAGGAAGTCTCCGATCAGAGCACCAATCACGACGACTAGAGTGAGGTAGAAGAACGAACCCTCAAGCACTGGATAATCTCTATTGATAATCGCGTCCACGATAAGGTCTCCTAGCCCGGTGTAACCGAAGACCACCTCGATTAATACCACAGCACTGATCAGAGTTGAGATGGAGTATCCGAGAAGCGAAATCAAAGGCAACAACGAGTTTCTGACGATGTATTCCCTTGCGATCCTCCCCTCCTTTAGCCCCCGTGCCTTTGCGGCGGAGACGTAATCGCTCTTCAGGACCTCTTGGGAGGCACCCCTCAGGATCAAAAAGTTCTGCCCGAAAATCACTATCGTGAGCGTGAGGATGGGGAGAACTGCGTGTCGTATGACGGAAGCATAATAGTCGAATCCTGTACCCGGATTGAAGTCGATCGTTCCAAACAAGGGGAACCAGCCAAGGGTCACGGCAAATATCCAGATCAGAATCATGGCGATCCAAAAAGGAGGAGTAGAAGTGAGAGCGATTGAACTGTAAACCGAGCTAAACTCGAACTTGCCCCCTCTTCTACGCGCGGCAATTGTAGTCATGAGGTAACTGATCAAGAGCGAAAGGACGAAACTCGAAGCGATCAGCAGAATTGTCCAACCGATTCGCACCCCGATGAGGTACGACACATCCTCCGGATAGAATTCGAAGGAGAACCCGAAGAAAGGCGGCCAAGTCCCGAAGACGTTCCTCAGATAGTCCGCATACTGGATCGTTATTGGTTGATTGAGACCAAAGCGTTGCTCTATGAGCAGGACGGCTGCTCCCGGGAGCTTGGTGCTCGAAGCAAATATCTCCGCCGCGTTGCCCGGCACGAGCCTTGGGAGGATGAAATCAAGATTTGTGGCGACAAAGAAAGCCACGATTGTTGTGATTATCCTCTTTCTTATGAAATTCAATTGGGAGCCAAAAAATTAGACGATAAGATAAGGATTACCCAAGGAATTTGCAGATAGTTTTGGTCTCAAAGGATTGAGTTTACGCTTTTAAGGAAAGCCTAAGCAGAAATATTTCAGGAGCTGAAACCGCAGCTGCAAGGAAGCTGCACGCACCCACTACCTTCTCTGTTCATGTTTGCTTAAATGGGGGCAAAGAAAAGAACAGGGAATCTTTTTCCACCCCCCCTCGGAAAAAGCGGCCGATTAAAATCAGGAATCATAGAAGATCAACGTTGCCAAGCGACGCATCAAAGAGCCTTGTTGGATCCTCAGCCGCCCATTTCGTAAATGACGGCGCGCTAGCCTTCTTTCCATTGCTCTACCCCATCCTCGCAAGCAACTACTTCCTCAGCACTGTCTCGATCTCGGTTCTGGCTTCGCTTCTTTACCTCGTGTCAATCGTGGTGAGTCCGATGATTGGGAGAAAACTCGACCAGACGCGCCGGCGTGGAGAATTACTTTCCCTCGGAGTATTCCTCCTGTCCTTCGGAATCCTCGGTTACTCGCTCACGCCGTCCTTGTTCAATGGAATCGAGTTGCTTACAATCCTGATCCCCGTTACAGTCGTGGCCGGTTTCGGAAGCGCGCTGTATCATCCAATCGCATCGACGATCCTCCGCGACACTTGGGGCAACAGGAGACACGGCCGCGCGATGGGGATCAATGGCGCGTTCGGTTCCTTTGGTCGAGCGGTATTCCCTCTCATCACGACTTTCTTGCTCGCGACCGCGGGTGTACCCTCGTTGCTCGAGCTCGGGGTAGCATCGATTCTCGTGAGCGCATTCGTACTTGTCGTCTTCGGCAGGATCAGCCTTGATGCTTCCGTTCCTGCATCAAGCAAATCGGCTGGTAATCCTCGGTTTTCAACTCTGGGTATACTGAAAATAGTTAGGACACTCATGATAGTTTCATTCTCGAAGGGGATAGTCGCCCAAGGGCTCGTTGCGTTCATCCCCTATTTTCTCATAAACGTTGACCACTTCAGTCTAGCGTACAGCGGACTTGTCTTCTCCCTTGTCTTGGGAGCGGGTATCATATTCCAGCCGCTCTTGGGATATCTGGCCGATAGATACGGGCGCGTGCTGATTCTCCAAGTCTCAAACGTAGGGTGCGTCGTCTTCGTCGCTCTCTTTCTTTTGACCAAGGATCCGGCGCTCGTCGGAATCTTTCTCTTTGGTTTCGGTGCCCTCGGTCTGACGGGATTCCCCTTGCTTCTTGGGCTGAGCGCGTTCATTTCGCCGAAGGAGACCACGACCGAGGCAAACTCGCTGGTTTGGGGAGTGGCGTACACCGGCGGGATCGCGGCATCCCCCATCATCATAGCCACGCTCGCCGAACCCAGTTTGCTCGGGTCATTCCAGTCAAGTTTCTTCGTGGCAGTCGCGTTCGGCCTTGTTTCGGTTGCTCTAACACCACTTGTCGGGAGGCCGAAGATAGTAGAAGTAGACCAAGCCTGAAACAGGCTCGGAACCCAGAAAAGGGAAACAGTAAAAGCAATGTCACCTGTCGGCCTTTGTACCAACGTCAGCGGACAATTCGATCGCTAGCTACGCAATTGCACGATCATGCAAGAGCGTCGGAGGAACATATTCGAACTCCAAATAAGAAAGCACCCCGGTTCAATCCTTCGGGCAAGAGTTGATGATTAGAAGTCCTGTGAGATCGAGGACCCCGCTGCTGGGGATGATTGGAGGGGTGCTTTTCATTCTGGCGGGGATGTTTGCCTACGTTCGTGTCGATTCTGCGTATGCGATAGTTGTCGTCTTGATAGTTGCTGGGATCATTGCGATTCTGGTCGGTCTCACTGGGCTTCGAACGCAGGGCTGGGAAATAGCCGTCTTCGCAATAGGCGTGATAGTGTTTGCCGCGGTATTAGGTTCAAATTACTATTACGGTCAAGCCAACTCCGAAGTCGCTCAAACGTATACGGCGACTAGCGGGGAGATCAACGCTTCCTCCATCGTAGTCTCAGCCGAGAGTAGCCTGGGCAGCATCGATATCGGATTCTCTAGCAACAGCGATATGGGCTATCAAGTAACTTTTCGGATTCCCTCGTTCATCTTTCCTTTCTTCAACGTAGAGTCCGGCACGCCTCGACTGACCAATTTTACGTCGGGCCGTGTGTTGTATCTCAATGCCTCTTCATCGGCGGCCAGCATCTCAATTACCATAGGGGAAAGATATGCTGCAATCATTCATGCAACTACCAGTACAGGTAGCATCGACCTGAAAACGCCCGCCGGTTCTGTTGGAAACATTCGAAACATCTCCCTATCCGCAGATACCGGGAGCGTGAGAGCGTCGGTGGACGGCGGGAACGTCTCAAGTATCAAACTCAGCACCAACACGGGCAGCGTGAATCTTCAATCGAATTTCCTTTCTCCAGCTGGAAAGCACATTCCGATTTTGGTAAGTTCGAACACCGGGAGCGCCGACGTGAACATCAGCGTTGCGAATAACGTCGCCGTAGGGATAAACGGTTCCACCGCTTTCGGATCTATTTTACATGATCTTCCCGGCTTTTCTGTTTCCGAGAACTCAAACGGCAGGCTCGTCGCGAGCGCGGGAAACCTGAGCGGCGCGCAGAGATCGTTCTTGGTGGGGGCAAGCGTGAATACGGGTTCATTGAGTATCGATTGCTTTCTCGTGTCACAAGAGTGATCCCCCATCTGCTCGGGTGACTCTGTTTATACATCACCTATGGCGACCCAGACGCTTCAAGTTCAAATCCAAAGCCGGGTGATCTTACGACCGGGTGTGCCAATGAAAATCTCCGGAATCGTAATGCGCGGCAACGCTATTAAGAAACCGAATCAAGATTCGCAAAATGAGAGGATTCGCGACTTGGCGACCATAACAGAGCGCAGCAAGGGGATCGAAGATTACGATCTGAGAAATTATCCTGACTATGTTCCGGGCAAACCACCTCAAACGGAGGCTCTTCATGGAATCGGATATCTTGACGAGATGGAAAGGATCTGGGGCAAAAAGTGGGGTTGCCAGGGGATAGGCAGGTTGCGCGAGGTTGGTTTGTCAAGGCCCATGGAGATTGAATCAAACCCACTGTGGGCGAAGGACCCCAAATTTTTCCTTCTCAGGCAGGGGCTGATGGACTCCAAAGCCTTTGAGGCACTCGTGGAACAACACGAAGCGTACGCAAAGATACTTCAGGAGAACGGTGTGAAGGTCCACTGGATCGATTTCGAAGATACGATGGGTCCATACGGGCCGATGCGCAAACTGTACGTTGCAAAGTTCTGCGCTGTGGTTCGTGGAGGCGCGATCATCGGGCGGGTGGGACAGTGCTCTTACCGCAGGGGGTGGGAGCCGCACCTGCTGAAGTTCTTCGCAAAGATAGGTTGCCCCGTTCTGATGTCTGTAAGCGGCCACGGGATCTATGAGACCGGCGTGATAGTTCCGATTGCGGAGGATGTACTTCTCGGGTACAACTCTTGCTCCGCTAACCAAGATGCGCTGGAGCAGATCCTCCCCGTCCTGAACAGGGCGGGGGTGAAGGAGTTCCACACCGCGTACATGCCCACTCTGACGGAATCGTTTACTCCGTGGTCCGAGTTTCACATAGACATGTGCGTTGCTCCGGTGGACATTGGACTTGCTTTGGTGTATCCGGCTTGTGTCGACTATCAGACGTACACGTGGCTCAAGAGCAAACGTTTCAGATTGATCGAGATTCCTGAAGAGGAGCAGAAGAGTTTCGCTCCCGCAAACTGCGTTCTGCTCAAGCCGGGCAAGGTGATAATGGCCCAAGGTGCAAAGCGTACAATCAGGGCCTTGCAAAAGGAAGGTATCGACGTGATTGAATTGGACACGTCAGGGATTTCGAGGGGTGGCACGAACGGGATAAGCTGCATGACCATGCACCTCTTGCGAGACCCCGGGCCGACGCTTGAAGAGATAGGTCGTTGAAGGCTGAATATGACGCGGCTAGTTTTCAGTAGCTCAGCCGGACTCGTCCGATTAGTAAAAATGTTCCGAACCCTATCGACTATTACCACGCGACCACTTTACGGCTACCCTTGATGTCAACTCCTATCCTTGCGAACAGTTCAGCGAATCTGGGATCTTTTCGTGCGTCAGCAAATAGCGGAGATCGAAGGAGCGTGGCTGCGTTCAAAGTGTGATTTTCGGCGGCCTGGAAACTGAGCTCAAAGAATTTGTCGAGATCGCCGAGGGCGTAATAAATTACCCCAACCGAAGCCGAAACCGCTGAACCTTCGGGATAGTTCGCTTTGAGTTTGCCTACTATCTCATCGACCTTGGCTCGATCCTTTCTGATCCCTGCCAAGTATCCCGTATTCAACAGCGTGAATTCCCCCACAGGATTTATCCTCTCCAACTCTTTGATCATCGATTCCGCGCTTTCATAGTCGTGCGCCTTGACATAGAAATCGAACAGCGCCCTGTAGCTATCGTACGGGCTCAGATGCATCGTCCTGTTCCAGTGATCAAGCGCTTCCTCGTCTCTACCAGCACAGAACAGTGCAAAGCCCAACCTCCTTATGACGTTCGGAGAGAGGGGGTCGAGCTCGTAGGCAATTTTTAGAAACCTCACCCACTCCTCCACGCTACCTTTGACCGCTTCGTACTCGCCGAGCACCGCATAGGCCTCCGCCAGGTTGGGATTGAGCTCCACGGCCTTCCTGGCCTCCATCGCACTCGCTTCCAGATCATCCGACATGTAGGCTAGCTCGGAGAGGGTCTCGTGAGCCTCCGGAAGCGCGTCATCGATTGCAAGAGCGTTCTGCACGGCTGTTCGGGCACTTCCGATTGCCTCCTCCCAAGTGATGAAATTCCAAGTGCCAAGCGAGATGTACCCCTTTGCGACGCCGATGTATGCTCTTGCAAAGGATGGGTCGATAGAAAGCGCCTTGTAGAAGAAGCGCAGGGATTGACGGAGGGGAGCTTCCGTGAGCGCATAGACGAGCTGCATCCCCTGAAGAAAATACATGTACGCTTTCACGTCAACCTTCTTTGACGCGACCTGAGCTGCCACCTTGCTCGTGGACCCCGCGAGTGTGGAGGGAACCGCCTGGGCCACTTTGGAAGCGATGTCGCTCTGAACAGCGAAGATGTCATCCAAGCTTCTGTCGTAATTTGAAGTAAAGAGATGCTCCTCGCTTTTCACGTCTATCACTTGAACGGTTACCCTGATGCGATTGGCGGCCTTTCGAACGCTCCCTTCCACGATGGTTCCAACGTTGAGCTCCTTTCCGATATCCGAGATGTTCTTTTCCTTCCTCTTGTAATTCATGACAGAAGTTCTTGCGATGATCTTGAGTCCTCGGACCATCGATAGATTCGAGATTAGTTCTTCGGTCAGACCATCAGCGAAGAATTCATCGTTGGGATCCGGACTGATGTTGACGAACGGTAGGACGGCTATTCTGTTTGAGGGAAGCTGGTCCTCTCCGAGACCGCCGGTCGTGACAGCATTTTCCCAGGGTAGTTCGAGCTTGTAGACCTCTATGTTTTGGGAGATATTCTTGAGCGGATGGCTCCCGAGCTTGATAATCTTGTGCGGAATCTTATTCCGTACGTGATCAAATACCTGACCGCTAATGCAGATTCCTCCGCCCGTAGCCAACGGTTCAATCCTCGAAGCGATGTTGACGGCGTCTCCGTAAACGTCACCCTTCGAATGAATAACGTCTCCGACGTGGATTCCGATTCTCAGATTTAGCCGGCCGTCGTAGGGAGCATCACCCTCAAAATCGTGAAGCGTCTTCTGAATCTCTAAGGCGCACTCCGTTGCTTCCAGTGCGCTTGCAAACTCCACGAGGAATGCGTCCCCGATCGTCTTGATCTCGTGGCCGCGATACCTAGACAGGATTGGTCGAATGAGTTCCCGCTGGTGCTCCAATAGTTTTAGCGCGCCGCGTTCGTCAGCTTGAGAGAATGCCGAGTATCCCACCATGTCGGTGAACATTATGGCCGCGAGTCTGCGCTCGCCTTGAGACAAGGGAGAGTACTTCCGTTCTGGAGATAACTACGTCCGAGATAAAAACAATCTTGCCAATAGTTTTTGCAATGACGGCATGCTTTGCGTGCTCCCTCTTTTTACCGTCGTGATTGAACACACGAGCATTTTGGGCCCGATGTTAGGCTCTCAACCTTTCGTTGCCTCGCGTCTTTGTCGGAAAGATTGGCATTAGGCTTCCATCATAGCTTTAAGCTTTGGAAGAGTCGAGTCCCAGAATCTGCACGAATCATCGAATTTCCTTTGATCCCCACCAAAGTTTTCCTCGGTAATGTTGAGCCTGGTCACCGATCCGGCGTTTTCACTTGATAGCTCGTAGGTCACCGTGGTATAATTGGAAGGAACATCATCGGCCACTCCCAACGCATCGAAATCGGTTATCTGCAATATTCTCCTTGGTTCGAAATTCAAGACCCGCCCCCTGTGCATTAGATCCTTCCCTTGGAACCTGCCTTTCCACACCACGGGACTCCCAATCTTCCAGTCGGACGACACTCTGAGGCCGAAAACATACCGCTCTGTTAGGTCAGGGTTGATCAGAGCATCCCAAACGTGGTCCACATCTGCCTTGATCAAAATCGTCCGCTTCAATACGAGTTTATTATCCGGGTTCATCCTTTGTCTCCCAAACTCCTGCCGTTTTTGCGATGTAAGACAGTGTTCAAAAGAAAAAGGCGATGTGATAAATCTCTTAGGGAGAGGTTGCATCAATCGGCTGGTGTAATTGATTTTTTCCCGTCGAGGTAAAACGGGATCTCCCGCTTCCGCTCCCTGGAAGCTCAAAGAGGAACGGTTTAATCTAGATCAAGGGTTTTCTTTCCTTTGCAAATGGTTTCCACCGGTATTCCCGAGCTGGATAAGCTGCTTTCGGACGGGGCCGGCTATCCGAACCGATCAACGGTTCTCGTAGTCGGACCGGCGGGCATCGGAAAGGAGGCTCTCGGATACTGGTTCACCTACGCGGGAACGCAAGCGAACGACTTTTGCGTATACATTACGAACCTCTCAGTGGATGAGGTTCTCGAAGATCAAAAAGGATTTGGGATCAGGAATGGACACGCCTCACAGTCCCCGCTCTGGATGGCCTCCGAGGGCGGACAGATCCGCTGCGACATCAATGACTTGGCAGGGTTGTCATCAGGGATAAAGAAACTATTGAGAGAAAATGCTCGAAAGAGGATCCGGATCGTTACCGATGTGCTATCTCCGCTCTTGATGCTCAATCCCGCGGAGACGGTTTACAGATTCTTAACCCAGCTCTTCACGGACCTAAAGCAGTTCGATGCTGTGTTCCTCGCCACGCTGGAAGATGAGATGCACCAGAGCCAGACGGTTGCGGCCATGGAGCAGAAATTTGACGGAGTGATTGAGCTAAAGCTCTACGAGAAGGGGATGAAGGTGGTGCCGCTCCTTCGCGTGAGAAAGATGCGTGGAGTTCCGCCGCGCCCCGACTATTTTCACTTTACATTCGTGGACGGCAAGATGGTGATAGAAGAGTATGGCAAGCGCGGTTGATATCTTCAGTTTCGGCGTCGCGGCATTGGTTGCAGCCATCTTGCTGTACGGATCGTACTGGGCGTTTGCGATAAGCAGGGTTCGGACTTCCAAACTCTACAGACGTCAGGCACTGTCCGTCGGAGTTGTTGGAGTGTACTACGGGATACTGTGGATAGCCTCACCGTTTACGGATCAACTCGCCCCGCACAACGCAATCTCATTTGCAATCTCGGCGATCGCTTTCTTCATCGGCGCGATTCTGATCTTTTCCTGGATTGACGGTAGCATCAGGGTGGCTCGCAGGTCGGATCCTCTTAGACACGATACGTTTCACTGGAGAAGGTTGAGGATAGTATTCTGGGGCTTGATTTTGCTGGATGTTTCGATCCTCGCCGGGCTCTTCACGACGATGGATCTTTCTCAGGGTAGCCTTACGCTGGGTGAAAATATCCCATTTCTCGCGCTGTTCCTGGCAATATTCTTCGTCGCCTCGCCCGCCCTTTTCTTGGCCGCTCGCAGGTCGAAGGACCCGACCCTTCACAGGAATCTTCGGTGGTTCGCCATTTTCGTAGTGTTCATTTTGGTCTATACAGAATGGGGGTACCTCGCATACGTCCTCGGAGCCTCAAGTGCATCAGGAAGCGGTACGTACCTCCTAATCGCGAACATGGTCGCACTGGTCATAAAGATTCTTCCTCTGATCGGGGCATTTTCGTTGTACCGCAGCGCAAGGTCTCTGGCACCAATCCGACCCCTCTCCGTTGCGGCAGGGCACGACCAACAAGAATAGGGGACTTGGTCGAGGAAGGAAGAACGTCACAATTCTTCGACGTTTTTCAAAACCTTGAGCGCTCGTAACGTCACCATCTTGCTGGGTCTACCTACCTCCTCCAAGCCGAACGGGATCGCGGGGAACGGTTCGTATGGCGGTAGAGTGCTGTACGAAGTCGATGGCAAGGATTTTGGTATGTCGGGATTGACGGCATCAAGAATCCATTTTCCCTCACCCGTCCTCTTCCTCTTGAGCAAGTCAAGAGCAAATTTCATTCTCCCGTCCTTTCCGTAACCGAGCGAACTCAGAATCTCAAGACCAACGAGAATGTCATAGTAGTAATGGACCGGATAGTGGAACCGAAGCCAAGGTGGATATCTTCGCGAACCTTCCCTGAACAACCTCCGTTCTAGGTAAAACTCCGCTCCCCTCTCGATGCTCCTCTTTATCGACCGAGCCCACCTGCTTTTAGGAAGCGCAGCAAAAGCGCTCAAGGGTTCCCAGCAGTCGAGCGTCCCTTTGTTTGATTCAAAGCAGTGCCATCCGCCGTCCTCCTTTTGCTCGTCTACGAGCCACCTCAAAGCGCGGCTTATCATGGCATCTCGATCGAAACCTGCCATCAACATAGCGCGCGTCAAGTTGCCAGTCGTGCACAGGTGATAATTTTCCTTGCCCGAAAGATAGCGATCGCTCAACAACTCGCACGTATTCGAGACCTGCTTGTTCTTCGCCGTCAACCCAAGATCAGTGAGAACCAAGAATTTCCACTCCGTCGCGACATACTTTGGTCTGTCAAGAAGTACGTAATTGTGCCAGTAGCCCTGAAAGTGCAATACGTTGTTGAAGCGAAAGCCAGGCAGTTGTTCCCTGAGAATTTTTGCCGCCCACCCTCTTCTTGGAATCTGAGTCAATGCGTCGTTGACGGAGGCGTCGCTCAGCGGGCTTTCAAGAAGATCAACCAAAGCATGGTAGCGAACGGCGGGCTGGTTTTTTTCGAGGAGCCAATCAATGACAGACAATGAAACGTTCATTCAAGATCAATCCCTTTCATCCAAAGATTGCGACTTTGGGGTCTTTCTCCGCGCGCTAACATTGGGAGAAATTGCATCCGAAGCAATCTTCGATTCACTTTGCGCTCGAAGAGCAGGGTGAGCCAAGTAAGATGATCACTTTGAGGGCGCTTCGCGTTCTGAAAAGAGTGAAGGAGAAAATCTAAGCGCAAGGGTCGCGTCGGTACGCCAACGGTTGTATGGACCGCTCACATGTGCTCGTTTAGATCCCGATTCATCTGGTCGAATTGCTCTTTTGTGATCTCTCCGCGGGCGTATCTTTGTCTCAGGATTTCCTTGGCGTCTCCACCGTAATAGTATCCACGGTAGCGTCGTCCACCTCTCCAGCCCCACCAGGCACCCCAGAAGAATAGACGAGCGACGAAGAAGATCAAAAGAAGGAAGAAGATGAATCCGAACGGGAAGAAGAAAAAGAACCTCGGATAAGGACCTCCGAAGAAAAACGGAGCCTGTCCCGTGGCAAGGCTATAACCCCAAAGAGCCAGGTTGCCGATGACAAGCGCAGCCAAGAGACCGATGACGATCCAGCCGAAGAGATGAATGCGGTGGCGACCGCTCTGATCATATGAGGAATCCAATTTTTCCCTTTGATTCTCCTTCACAGATCATTCAAAGGGGATGCATATACGGATATCGGAAATTCGATATCGGAGAACCGATATTCATAATTCCCCCTCGCTTCCAAGTAGTCTATCGAGTTTCCTCAAAATGTGGCCCTTTCGCTTCATGATGCACCAAAAGAGAGGGTTGCGCATGCTCGTTCTCTTCATGTTATCCTCTTCTCCAAAGAACGGAGTTGAAATCATGAACGAAATCGAAATTACTACGCGAGGCTGGTGGAGACCGTCACCCGGTTCCATCTACCCGGTGCTAGATCAGCTTTCCAAAGAGGGATTGATCAAAAAGAGGGAAGAAGATGGAAAGTACGAATTGACAGAAAAGGGAACCAGCCAAGTCGAGGAGTGGCCCCCGTTTGGTCCCAGAAGATCAAGACCACAATCCATCGACGAAATGCTCCGCGAAATTAGTTCATATGTTTCGTACTTTGAGGAGCTGAGCGAGACATCCGATCAGACAACAAGGAAGAAGCTGAAGGATCAGTCGGCGCGAATCAAGGATCTAATCGAAAGGTTGTCCAAATTGACCTAAATCCAAGATGTTTTGAAAATCAAGCCACGAAACATCATCTGCGGGATTCCAGAACGCGTTTGGTGTACGGGACAAGCATGGGCGTGTCGGCCTTGTGTATTGTGTACTGATCTCCGAACAGGCCGGACAGTTCCCCTTTCTTCGAATGGTATCGGAATGAGCCGAAACGAGATTAAGATAATTGATTGAAAGAATCATCAGAATGATAAGCCCGGCAATTGCAGCTCTTCTCGCGGGTCTTTGGGTTCAATCAAGTCGATGGATCCGATCCTTGGCAAGGAGGGATGAGATCCCTTGGCTTCGCACGAGAGAGTAAAATTTGGTTTCTCTGAGATCAGTCTGAAAGCGCGCTCCTTGGGACTGATCTCGAAACCTTTTCCCACCTCACAGCCGCAAAACTTCCTGAGATCGCCGCACCGAAGATCGCCATCGCGTCTAGAAAGTGAACCCACGCGATCACCGAATTTCCGGTCTGCAGTGTGACGAATCCCAACGGTATCTGAATGGCGATAAGCAGAAACATCGCAATAGCAGTCATTTGAACTGATTTAGAGCTCGGCTTCGAAACAAGGGAGACGATCATCGTAGCCAGCGCAATCGCGAGAGCTGCAAACCCCGTTGCGATGTGAGACGCGGGTGCTATGAAATTGAAAGTGACCAGACCTCCAAGAGCGATCTGAAGAAAGACCACCAGCGTCGCAAATCGAAAAAGTAAACTGCTCGCATTCCTCAAATCTGTACTCACGCTCGCAGTGACGTATTCATACGTCCGATGCTTTCCTCCCTCACTTGTTCCGCGTTTGAGCGATCAAGCAGAACCCGTCCGAGCCAATCCCAAGCGGGATGTTGAGCATGTTGTAAAAGTTATGAATCGCGACGATTGTTGTGATCTCGACAATTTCCCAATCGTCGAAGTGGTGTCGCAGCTCCTCAAAGGTAGCATCGGACACCTTCTTGTATCGCGTCGCCTCTTCCGCGTAGGCTAGCGCCGCGCGCTCCTTCTCCGAAAACAGCGGGCTCTCCCTGTACGCCGGGAGAGCGTTGAACTTTTCCATGTCCATTCTCTCTTTCATGGCCATCGCGCGACTCAGGTCAAGACAGTAGCCGCACCCGTTAATTCCCGATACAAGTGTCGCGATCATGTAGTGCAGATCCTTTTCCAGCCTGACGCTTTTCATCTCGAACTTGCCAACCTCGGTGAAAAGCTTCACGGACTTTGGCATCCTAGCCACGAGCACCTTCACGTTGGTCGGGACCTTCCCAAAGGGGCGACCCGTTGCCCAGTAGGCCATCCTGAGCCTGAAGCCGCTCGGCTTTTCGATTGGCTGTAGTCTTGGCCCCTTTTGATCTGATTGGTGCATGGAGCCTTCCAGAACTGGAGATACAATCGGCTCGTCACGTTCTATCCTCTGGTCGTCTGCGTGGTTCATGCAAACCTCTTGCCGCTCGCATGCCTTTATTTCTCCCCCTAGAGAGAACAGGAAATGCGACAAATTTATGGCGCCAAAGACCGCCTTTTCTTTTTCGACTTACTTGCTGAACCTCGATGACCTTGACTTTCGCATAATAAGAGAACTCGGCGGCTCTTCGCTGACGCAGTGGAACGTGAGAGAATCATACTCGAACATCGCGAGAAAGCTCGGGATCGATGAAGAGACGGTCAGGCTGCGCGTCAACCGGGCGAGGGAGCGAGGTTTCCTGCCCAACTGGAGGATGATGGTCAACCCGCTACTCTTGAACCGCCATGAAGCAAATCTCGATCTTGAAGTTAGGGAGGACGAACGAAAGGCGGAGGCAATATCCAAGATCAGGAAATTGGAAGGAGTACACAGCATCGTTGACTTTCGCGGCAAGGGAATAATGGTCATCATGTATTACAAAGACAATCTTGAGGACGCGGTTCACAAAATAGAATCAATTTGTGGGTCATCAAGGTTCGCCCTTTGGGACAGCGCTTTCCTGAGGCCCGATGTGCAAATGAAGCAACTAGACTGGAAGATCATCTACGCTATGCAGGAGGACGCGTGGAGGGATTTGGAGGAAGTGGCAAAATTGCTCGGCGTCTCCTGCCGCACAGTTCAGAGAAGGTTGGTCGCGATGAAGGAAGGTAGGGCAATCTATCTTTCCCGACCGCCGAACGCAGATGTGGTCGGAGGGCTAATGTGCAACTTTCTCGTCTTCTTCTCCGACGCGGGCAAGAAAAGAGCCGCAGACTATGTTATACACACGACTTTCAACAGGATAGGCGCGTCTGATACCTCGGCTGAGAAACTCTCGAGGTTTGGAATATCCTGCGAAAACTTTGCCGAGGCCGACAGGGTTACCGAGAGGCTCAGAGCTATCGATGGAGTTACGGGTTTGAGGATGCGCATAATAAAGGAGATCATAGTTGTCCATGATTGGCTCAAAAGTGAAATCGCAGAGCAAATTTCGAAATGAAACGCACTTCCTTTCTCTTCACAGAGCCTATGCTGTTGCTTGACCAAATGGATATGCGCGCATGGATCCAAGATGTATCTTGATAGCATCCTCCCCTGCGGTGTATTTCCAGCAACGCCATGAGTGGACGGACGAATTTTCAAAATGATAGAGACTGAAAACCTCACGAGAAAGTTCGGCAACCTGACCGCGGTTGACAACCTGACCTTCAAGGTAAATCGGGGCGAAATCTTTGGTTTCCTTGGGCCGAACGGGGCGGGCAAGACCACCACCGTGAGGATGCTCTGCTGCCTCATCTCCAAGACGAGCGGGAGAGCCAGGATCGATGATCTTGAAATCGGCCGATCGGAGGATGCTCCCAAGATTAGAAAGATGATAGGACTCGTC
>Ga0070737_10002793_pt1 | contig 20031 bp, 16 predicted proteins | sample Coa_R1_10_FD_66438 | JGI IMG/M metagenome (GOLD analysis project Ga0070737, IMG submission 66438) | Surface soil microbial communities from Centralia Pennsylvania, which are recovering from an underground coalmine fire - Coalmine... | ecosystem: Environmental > Terrestrial > Soil > Unclassified...
CTAAGTGAGTGCTAACCCCGCGCGGCAGCCTGTCCTCCGACGCTCCGGCCACTGATGACTCGCAACCGTGGCCACCCAGTATGCAGCCGGGTAACCGGCATGAGGAGGCAAGCATGCGGCGTTTGATACCACTGGCCATGATGCTCTCGGCTCTCGCATTCTTTATCGCTGCGCCGGCGCAAGCCGCGAGCAGGGCGAGTGCCGAGGTACCTCAGTTGCATCATGGAAGCAACTGCAAGACGGTTCACTCAAGCGTCAAGAACAGGACCGGCAAGATCTGCGTCCTGATCAATACCGATGACGCACTGGGCGACCTGCCCTGGCAGGCCATGGCGACCTTCCATGTGAACTCGGGAAAGCTCAAGATGGTGCACGTGAACCGTCTCTTCTTCGTCGTCGACACCGCCGTGACGAAGGCCATAAACTTCCGTAACAAGCCCGCCAGCGGAACAAATGCCTTTATCAGCACCAACTGGTACGACACGCAGGGAAAGATGGGGCTCGCCCAGGCCCAGGCTTTCAATTTGTGCATTAACTGGACGGACGGCGGCGTCGACTGCTGGAAAGGCCAGCTCAACAGTCAGACGGTCCTCTTCTGACATCACGCCGCAGGCCCCGGACTGCGACGTGCGCGGCTGGGCGTCCTGGCGGCTGCCCAGCCGCGCACGACCGGCCGCGTTCAACTGCCGGCCGACACAGACCGGGCCGGAACCACCCGCCGGACCGGTCAGGGGCGCTCGCTCGCTTGCGTGCGGGCGCCCTCTTCCATGTACATGGCCGCGCCGGGTCAGCTCACGCCGGTCTCGGCCAGGCCGGTGCGGTGGCCGTCCGGGCCCGGTGCGGGGCTGGCGGGGAGGGCGACGGTGAGCTTGGCCCAGGCGAGTTCGGCGGCCGCCGCCAGGCAGCCGTCGACCACCGCCTCGGTGCCCAGTGCGCTGACCCGGACGTCGGGCATCACCGGGGTGATGGCCTGGAGTTCGCTGGTCACCGCGTCGGCGAAACCGGGAGCCTGGCCGATGCCGCCGCCCAGGACGATCAGTGCCGGGTCCGCGATCGTGATCACGGTGCAGAGCACGCGGGCGAGCAGCCTGGCCTCGTCGGCCACGACCGCCGCCGCCCGCTCGTCGCCCTTGGCCGCCGCCATGAACACCCGGCGCGCCGAGACCTGGCCGCGCATGCCCGCGCGGCGGGCCGCCCGGACCACGGCCGCGGCCGAGGAGGCGGCCTCCAGGGTGCCCCGCCGGCGCTCCTCACCGGGGTCGGCGCCCTGGCCGCCGGTCATCGGGATGAACGCGATCTCGCCGGCCACACCGTGCGCGCCCCGGACAAGCTGGCCGTCGATGACCAGGCCCATGCCGATGCCGGTGCCGAGCGAGACGAACGCGAAGCTGTCCACGTCACGGCCGTGGCCGAGGGCCTGCTCGGCCAGGGCGGCCGCGTCGATGTCGTTCTCCAGGGCCAGCGACTCACCGAACGCCTCGCGCAGCCGGGTCGCCGCCTCGGGACGCTCCCAGCCCGGCGGCCGGCCGGTCAGGGCCATGGCGCCCCGGCGGGAGTCGTAGACGCCGGGGGTGCCGATGACGGCCTGGGTGATGCCGGACCGGGCGATCCCGGCCTCGGCGCAGAGGTCGTCGGCCAGCCCGATCAGCTCGTCCACCCGGGTGCGGAAGCTGGAGGCGCTCGACCGGCGCGACGCCCGGGCCCGGATACCGCCGGCCAGGTCGGCCAGGGCACCGCGCAGATACTGGGCCCCGACGTCGAGACCGAGCACGAAGCCGGCCTCCGGCCTGATCTCGTACAGCCGGGCCGAGCGTCCGGGGCGGCCGGTCTGCTGGCCCGCGACCCGGACCAGCCCGGCGCGCTCGACGGTGGCCAGGGCCAGCGAGACCGTGGGCTTGGACAGACCGGACAACCGGGCCAGGTCGGCCCGCGAACAGGGGCCGAGGTCGCGGATGCGCCCGAGCAGGAGCTGCTCGTTGAGGGCGCGGATGAGCTGGGGACGGGCGGCCACCATCGTCCCCGGCATGCCAGCCGGCTTCACCGTCACCGCCACCTCCGGGACCATCTTCTCTTATCGCCGCCGGTTATCACGATTCGGACAACGCCCCGGCGATCCCGCGGACAGCGCGGAAGCCCCCTTGTGAGGTCCACATAGTTAGGATACTGTCCTAACTAACTTCGGCAAAGGCCAACGCGGGCACTGTCGGCTCCGTGGGGCCGGTGGGCTCCGCAAGTCCCGTGGTCCCGTGGGTCCCGTGGGCTCCGCAAGTCCCGTGGGCTCCATGGGCTCTGCAGGTCCGGTGGGCCCGTGGTGCCGTGGGCTCCGTGCGTGGGTCCCGTGGTCCCGTGCGTGGGTCCCGTGGGCTCCGTGCGTGGGTCCCGTGGGCTCCGTGGGTCCGCTGGGCCTTGCGGGTCCTCCTGGGCCGCGAGCCCATAGTCGCCCGTTCTGCTCTTCAGGACACCCCCTTTCACGGAAGGGCAAGCGCCATGAGACGCCTCAAGATCATCGGGGTCCTCATCGCCTCCGGCCTGCTGGCCGCCGCGTGCGGGACCGGCTCGTCGTCCTCAGGGAATTCGTCAGGCCCGAGCGGCACGCTGACCCTTTCCAACGAACAGGGCACCCTGTGGACGTGCAGCTTCAACCCGTTCAACCCCTCGAACCTCACCAACGGATCGACCATGGGCGAGGTCTACGAGCCGCTGGCGTTCGTCAACACGCTCCAGAACGCCAAGGCCACCCCCTGGCTGGCCACCGCCTGGTCCTGGAACAGCAGCAACACCGTGCTGACCTTCACCATCCGGCACGGCGTCAAGTTCAGCGACGGCACGCCGATGAGCGCGGCGGACGTGGCCTTCACGTTCAACCTGCTGAAGAAGTACCCCGCCCTGGACCTCAACGCGGTCTGGTCCGTGCTCTCCAGCGTGACGCAGCAGGGCTCGGACAAGGTGGTCATGACGTTCAAGTCCGCCGCCGTGCCGTACTTCTACTACATCGCCGACCAGGTGCCGATCGTCCCCGAGCACATCTGGTCGAAGATCTCGAACCCGGTGACCTACAAGGACTCCGACCCGGTGGCGACCGGCGCGTTCATGGTCAAGCCCTGCACCCCGCAGAACATCACCTACGTCGCCAACAAGCACTACTGGCAGCCCGGTGAGCCCAAGCTGGCCAAGGTGCTGTACCCGGCCTTCACCTCCAACGACCCGGCCAACACCTACCTGGCCACCGGCCAGGCCCAGTGGGGCAGCCAGTTCATCCCGAACATCAAGTCGTTCTACACGTCGAAGAGCCCGGGCAACCACTACTGGTTCCCGCCGGTCGCCAACGTCAGCCTCATCCCCAACCTGACCGTGGCCGGGCTGAACAACGTCGCGGTCCGGCAGGCCATGGCCTACGCCATCGACCGCAACCGGGTCTCCCAGATCGGCGAGTACGGCTACGAACCGGCCGCCAACCAGTCCGACATCGTGACCCCGACGTTCTCCTCCTGGCTCGATACCTCGGCCGCCGGCACGTACGACTACGCCTACAACCCGGCCAAGGCCGAGCAGATCCTCAAGGCGGCCGGCTTCGCCAAGGGCCCCGGCGGCGTGATGGTCAGCAAGTCGGGCCAGAAGCTGTCGTTCACGGTCATCAACATCGGCGGCTACTCCGACTGGGTGGCCTCCATGCAGGTGATCCAGCAGGAACTGGCCGCGGTCGGCATCCAGATCACCCCGGACAACCTGTCGCAGACCGACTTCCTCACCCGCCTCTACGACGGCAACTACCAGCTCGCCTACAACGACCAGCAGTCCACCGGCCCGACGCCCTATTACGAGCTGCGGGAGTGGCTGTACTCGGCCAACTCCGCGCCGATCGGCAAGCAGGCCTCGAGCGACTGGGAGCGCTACAGCAGCCCGGCCACGGACAGCCTGATCCGGGCGTACGGCGCCACCACGTCCACGGCCACCCAGCACCAGATCGTGGATCAGCTTCAGCAGGTGGTGCTGAAGAACGTGCCCTTCATCCCGGTCACCGAGGAAGTCGACTGGTACCAGTACAACACCAGCGACTTCACCGGCTGGGTCACGCCGGACAACCCGTACGCGCTGCCGGCCGCCTACGCCTACCCGGACATGGGACAGCTTCTGCTGCACCTGGCCCCGAAGAAATGAGGTTCGCGCTTCGGCGGCTCGGCTTCTTCGTGCTCACCCTGTGGGCCGCTGTCACCCTCAACTTCTTTCTGCCGCGGATGATGCCGGGCAACCCGGCGCTGGCCATGATGGGCAAGTTCCACGGCAAGCTGAACGGACAGGCGCTGACCGCGCTCGAAGTGATCTTCGGGGTCGACTCGCACCAGAGCCTGGCCGCCCAGTACGTGCACTACCTGGGCCAGGTGGCGACCGGGAACTTCGGTACGTCGCTGTTCTTCTACCCCGAGCCGGTCATCGACGTGATCCGCAGCGCCATCCTGTGGACGCTCGGGCTGGTCGGCGTGACCACGATCCTGGCCTTCGCGCTCGGCACCGGGCTGGGCATCCTCACGGGGTGGCGGCGCGGCAGCCGGCTCGACGGCATCGTGCCGCCGGTCTTCGTGATCACCTCGGCCATCCCCTACTTCTGGGTCGGCATGATGTTCATCCTGATCTTCGGGGTCAAGCTGAAGTGGCTGCCGTACACGTTCGGCGTGGACCAGAGCCTGACTCCCGGCTTCTCCGCCCAGTTCATCGGCAACGTCCTTGAGCACGCGGTGCTGCCCGGCGTGGCCCTGCTGATCACCACGATCGGGACCTGGATCCTCACCATGCGGAACACGATGGTGACCACGCTGGCCGAGGACTACATCCGGATGGCGCGGGCCAAGGGGCTGCCGGGGCGCCGGATCATGTACGACTACGCCGCCCGCAACGCGATCCTGCCGAACCTCACCGGCTTCGCCATGTCGCTCGGGTTCGTCGTCGGCGGCGCGATCCTGATCGAGTACGTCTTCGACTACCCCGGTGTGGGCTTCATGCTGCTCCAGGCGGTGGAGAACGAGGACTACCCGCTGATGCAGGCGCTGTTCCTGCTGATCACCGTGGCGGTCCTGGTGGCCATCCTGCTGGCCGACGTGGCCACGGCGCTGCTCGATCCACGCACCCGGACCGCGGGGTGACGCGATGGCCATGATGCGCACCCCCGTGGGCCCCGGCGGGCCGGACGAGCCCGCCGGGACCGCCGGCCCCACGGCCATGGCGGCGGCACTGCCGGCCGCCCGCGGCCGCCCGCACTCGGCGGCCCTCACCCGGATGGCCCGGGCCATCCGGTCGAACCGGAAGGCCACCGCCGGGAGCATCCTGCTGGCGTTCTTCTGCCTGGTCGCGATCTTCCCCTGGGCCATCGCGCGCGACCAACCGAACGCCGAGGTGTATGGCCGCAGCCTCGGGCCGTCCAGCGCGCACCCGTTCGGCACGACCGCGTACGGCCAGGACCTGTTCGCCCAGGCCGTCTGGGGCACCCGGGACGTGCTGATCATCGCGTTCGGCGCGGGGCTGGCCGCCACCGCCATCGCGGTCCTGATCGGCGTGGCCGCCGCCTACCTCGGCGGTTTCTGGGACGGCGCGCTGAACCTGCTCACCGACGTGCTGCTGGTCATCCCGCTGTTCCCGCTGCTCATCGTGATCGCCGCCTACGTGCACAGCTCGGGCACGGCCGTGCTCATCACCGTGCTCACCCTGACCGGCTGGTCCTACACGGCCCGGCAGCTCCGGGCGCAGGCGCTTTCGCTGCGCAACCGGGACTTCCTGGAGGCGGCCCGGGTCCGCGGGGAACGGCGGCTGTACATCGTCGTGGTCGAGATCATCCCCACCATGACGTCGCTGATCGTGGCCAGCTTCCTCACCAACGCGCTGTACGCGGTGCTGTTCGCGTCCAGCCTCCAGTTCATCGGCCTGGGCGACCCGAACTCCACGAGCTGGGGCACGATGCTCTACTGGGCGCAGAACAACGAGGCCCTGCAGACCGGCCAGTATCTGTGGGCCGTGATCCCCGGGGCCTGCATCGCCGCGCTCGGCGCCGCATTCGCCCTGCTCAACTACGCCTTCGACGAGATCGGCAACCCCGCGCTGCGGCCCATGCGGAGGAGGCGCATCCGGCGTGCCGGCTAACACCTCCGGGCTCGCGCCCGGCACCCCGTCGGCCCAGGACGCCCACCATCCGATCCTGGAGGTCAGCGGGCTGTCGGTGGAGTACGCGACCGAACACGGCGCGGTCCGCGCCGTCGACAACGTGAGCTTCGACCTGGCGCCCGGAGAATTCGCCGGCATCGTCGGCGAGTCGGGCTGCGGCAAGTCGACGCTGCTGTTCGCGATCGCCCAGCTGCTCGCCCCGCCGGCCGAGGTCAGCGCCGGCAGCGTGACGTTCAAGGGACAGAGCCTGGTCGGGCTGACCGACACCCAGCTCGCCGCGGTGCGCTGGCGGGACCTGTCGGTCGTCATGCAGAGCGCGATGAACGCGCTGAACCCGGTGAAGTCGATCGGCTCGCAGTTCAAGGACGCGCTGCGGGCGCACGGCGCCGGGTCCCGCACCGAGATCGCGGACCGGTCGGCCGAGGTGCTCGCCATGGTGGGCATCGACCCGGTGCACCTGAAGAGTTACCCGCACCAGCTGTCCGGCGGCATGCGGCAGCGGGCGATGATCGCGATGGCCATGCTGTTCACCCCGGACCTGGTCATCATGGACGAGCCCACGTCCGCCCTTGACGTCGTGGCCCAGCGCTCGCTGATGGTCCAGATCAAGGAACTCCAGCGGCGGCTCGGCTTCGCGATCATCTTCGTCACCCACGACATGTCGCTGGTCAGCCACTTCTCGGACCGGTTGATGGTGATGTACGCGGGGCAGGTCGCCGAGTCCGGCCCGACCCGTGAGGTCTTCGACTCGCCGCGGCACCCGTACAGCGTCGGCCTGCTCGATGCGTTCCCGTCGATCCGGGGCCCGAAGGTCCCGCTCACCGGCATCCCGGGCCGGCCACCGGACCTGGCCAGCCCGCCCACGGGCTGCCGGTTCGCGCCGCGCTGCCCGAAGGTGATGGACCGCTGCCGGGAAGCTCCGCCAGACCTCTACCCGGCGGGCGGCACGCTGGTCCGCTGCTTCCTGCACGAGACCGGTGACGGGGAGAGCGGCACGGCGAAAGACGGCCAGCGCGAGAAGGCCATGAGCACCGGGGACGGGACGAGCGAGGAGGCCGGCCATGCCTGACACCGAGGCCGGGCAGGCCACGGCGGCCACGGCACCGCCGGACGCCGCGCCGCTGCTGGCGGCCGAGGGACTGACCAAGCACTTCAAGATCGGCAACGCGCTGTCCCGGCACACGCTGCACGCGGTCGACGACGTGGCGCTGGCCATCGGCGAGCGGGAGATCGTGGCGCTGGCCGGGGAGAGCGGCAGCGGGAAGTCCACGATCGCGCGGCTGCTGGCCAAGCTGTACAAGCCGACGAGCGGCGAGATCTACTTCCAGGGCAGGCCGGTCTCCCGGCTGCGGTCCCGCGCCGAGGTGCTCGAGTACACCGGCCTGGTGCCGATGGTGTTCCAGGACCCGTTCAGCTCGATCAACCCGGTGTTCCGGATCTCGCACGGCATCCTGCGCAGCCTCAAGCTGCACCGGCCCGACCTGTCCGCACGGCGGCGGCAGGAGGAGGCGGCGGCGGTCTTCGACGCGGTCGGGCTGACCCCCGGCGCCGAGATGCTCCAGCGCTACCCGCACGAGCTGAGCGGAGGCCAGCGGCAGCGGGTCGGCTTCGCCCAGGCCCTGGCCATGCGGCCGCGGCTGATCCTGGCCGACGAGCCCGTGTCCATGCTGGACGTCTCGATCCGCATCGGCCTGCTCAACCTGATGGCGCGGCTGCGCGACGAGCAGGGCGTGTCGATCCTCTACATCACCCACGACCTGGCCAGCGCGCGGTACGTCGCGGACCGCCTGGTCGTCATGTACGCGGGGCAGATCGCCGAGTCCGGGCCGGCCGAGGAGGTGCTGGCCCGGCCGAAGCACCCGTACACCCAGCTGCTGCTGTCCGCCGTGCCGGATCCGCGCGCCCCGCTGGACGTGCCGGCCCAGGCCGAGGTGGGCGAGCCGCCGAAGGTGATCGACCCCCAGCCCGGCTGCCGGTTCCGCCAGCGCTGCCCGCTGGCCATCGAGGAGTGCCACCGGGTCACGCCCGAGCTGCGCGAACTGCTCCCCGGCCACGAGGCGGCCTGCCACGTCGCGCGGGCCGAGCAGGAAGTGAGGGCGCTGCGATGAAGGTCGCGGTCGTCGGCGGCGGCTCCACCTACACTCCGGAACTGGTGGACGGGATCGGCCGGCTCGGGGACCAGCTCGGCGTGACCGAGCTGACCCTGGTCGACCCCGACACCACCCGCCTGGACGTGGTCGGGCCGGTCTCCGACCGCATCCTGCGGGCGCACGGGGCACCGGGCACGGTGCGCTGGACCACGAACCTGGACGACGGGCTGGACGGCGCGGGCGCCGTCCTGCTCCAGCTCCGGGTGGGCGGCCAGGCCGCACGGCACCGGGACGAGACCTGGCCGCTCGACTTCGGCTGCGTGGGGCAGGAGACCACCGGGGCGGGCGGGTTGGCAAAGGCTCTCCGCACCGTGCCGGTCGTTCTCGAGATAGCCGAACGAACCCGCCAGCGGGCTCTGCCGGCCGCGTGGATCGTGGACTTCACCAACCCCGTCGGGATCGTGACCCGCGCCCTGCTCGACGCGGGGCACCGGGCGGTCGGCCTGTGCAACGTGGCCATCGGCTTCCAGCGGCAGTTCGCCGGCCTGCTGGACGTGCCACCGGAGAGCGTGTCCCTGGACCACGTGGGCCTGAACCACCTGACCTGGGAGCGGGCCGTGATCGTGGACGGGACCGACCGGCTGCCCGCGCTGCTCGCGGCCGACCCGCGGGAGGTCGCCGCCCGCAGCGGGCTGCCGCCGGCCGTGGCGCTCGAACTGGGCGCGGTGCCGTCGTACTACCTGCGGTATTTCTACGCCCATGACGCGGTGGTGGCGCAGGAGCGGGACCGGCCGACGCGGGCGCAGGAGGTGGCCCGGCTGGAGCGGGAGCTGCTGGCCATGTACGCCGACCCGGCGCTCGACCACAAGCCCGGACTGCTCGGCCAGCGGGGCGGCGCCTACTACTCCGAGGCGGCCGTCGCGCTGCTGGCCTCGCTGACCGGCGACCGGCGCGACATCCAGGTCGTGAACCTGCGGAACTCCGGCACGCTGCCGTTCCTGCCGGACGAGGCGGTCATCGAGGTGCCCGCCGTGATCGGCGCGGCCGGGCCGGAGGCCGTGCCGGTCGCCTCCGTCGCCCCGGCCATGCGGGGGCTGATCGGGCACGTTTCCGGCTACGAGGAGCTGGCGGTGGACGCGGCCCTGCGCGGCGGCCGGGACCGGGTGGCCCTGGCCCTGCTCGCGCACCCTCTTGTGGGCCAGTACGAGCTGGCCGGAAAGCTGGCCGACCGGCTGATCGCCGAGAACGAGGCGTACCTGCCCTGGGCCAGCCGCCGGTGAGCGGCGACCTGGCCGCGGTCCTGGCGGTCGACGGCGGCAACAGCAAGACCGACGCCGCCCTGGTGGCCGCCGACGGCACGGTGCTGGCCGCCACCCGGGGGCCGGGGATGCCAACGGCCGACCTGGACGGCTCGCTCCGGGTCATCGGCGACCTGATCGGGCTGATCGAGCGCCAGGCCGGGCAGCCCGGCCGGCCCGCGGCCCGGCACATCTCCGCCTGCGTGGCCAACGCCGACCTGCCGGAGGAAGAGGAGGAACTGGCCACCGCCATCCGGGCGGGCGGCTGGAGCGTCAGCACCGAGGTCGTCAACGACACGTTCGCCGTGCTGCGCGCCGGGCTGACGGCGGGCGCCCCGGGCCGCGACGGCGATGACACGCCGGAGAAGCCGGGGCCGGGGGCGGCGCACTGGGGCGTGGGCGTCACCTGCGGGGCGGGCATCAACTGCGTGGGCGTGGCCCCTGACGGGCGGACCACCCGCTACCTGGCGCTCGGCATGATCAGCGGCGACTGGGGCGGCGGCTACGGGATCGGCCGGGCCGCGCTGTGGTGGGCGATGCGGGCCGAGGACGGCCGCGGCCCGGACACGGTGCTGCGCGCGGCCGTGCCCGCCCACTTCGGCCTGCCCGCCGTGCACGACGTCGCGGTCGGCATCCACCAGGGGAAGATCGGCCGGGACGACGTCGGCGGGCTGGCCCCCGCCCTGCTGGCGGCCGCGGCCGCCGGGGACGAGGTGGCCCGGCGGCTGGTCCGGCGGCAGGCCGAGGAGATCGTGGTGATGGCGCTGGTCGCGATGCGCCGGCTCGGCCTGACCGGGCTCGCCACCCCGGTCGTGCTCGGCGGCGGCCTGCTGACCGCCCGCGATCCGCTGCTCACCGCGACGATCGCGGAGGGCATCGCGGCCGAGGCGCCGCTGGCCACCGTGCGTATCGTGGACGTGCCGCCCATCGCCGGGGCGGTCCTGCTCGGCCTCGACCGGGTGGGCGCGGCGCCCGGCGCCGAGCGCCGGCTGCGCGCCGCCTACGCCACGGCCGGGCCATCGCATCACTGGTAGGAGATCATCACGGGTGCCGGGACGTTCGTCATCGTCTGCTGCGGGGTCAGCATGGGGTGGTCCTTCGTGTAGAAGTTCTTCCAGCCGAACCACACACCCCGCGGCGCGGCCCCGGTGACCGCCTTCCAGGTCTCGTGCTTCACGCCCGGGGTGCCCTGCCCGTCCATGTGCAGCACGATCGCCAGGTCGTCGTTCCCGGTGTCCAGATCCTGCTCGCCACGGATCATCGACAGCCTGAACTGGTGCAGCACCAGAAGTTTCTGCGGCAGGTGATACCGGGCCGTGAGCCCGGCCAGCCAGCCGACCACGCCGTTGACCTCGTCGATGCCGACGCTGCCGATCTGCCTGAGCGGCATCTGGCCGGGCTGGAGCTTCCACTCCGGGTCCAGGGCCAGGCCGACGTTCGGCCGCCTGAGCAGCGGCTCGTACACCTTGGCCTGATCCAGCAGGCTGGCCCGGCCGGGCTGGAGGTCGAGCACCACGTAGAAGCCGGCGGCGGTGGCCGCGTCCACCCAGGGCCGCAGCGACGCCACGCTGGAGACCGCGGAATAGGTGCCCTCCGGGCCGGGTGAGCCCAGCGCCACCGTGGCGATGATCTCGAAGGTGGGGACCACCGGCACGTCACTCAGCGACCGGTAGGCCGCGGCCATCTTCCTGGCCCTGGCGATGCTGGCCGCCAGGTCCTGCTGGCCCAGCACACCGAGCGCCGGCGACCCGGGATGGCCGTACAGGGCGACGAGCCGGTGACCGGGGAAGAGGACCTGGCCGCCGCCGGGAAGCTGGGTCCCTGTCGCGGCCACCGCGACGCGCTCCGCCAGCCGGGCCGCGCTGCCGAACCCGGCACCCACGGCCACGACATGACGCGGCCTGGCCTGGGCGAGGGCGGCGATCGCGGCCGGGTCGGCCCGCGGATCGGCACCGCGCATCGCGACCACCGTGGCCCCGGCCACCTGGGCGGTGGCGGTCACGGCCAGCGCCGGGGCGGACGTGCCCCGGGGCAGCAGGACGGCCACGTGGCTGAGCGGCGGCGGCGCGGCGGTCGCCGGCAGCGCGGCGGGATCGGAGACCACCCGGACGCCGGGCAGCCCGGCGGCGAGCGTTCCGGCGGCCAGCCCGACGGCCAGGACCGCCCGCGGGTGCAGCCGCCCGACCTCCCGGCGCACGGCCGGGTCGACTGCGGTGGCCGGGGCAGCCGGGGTAGCCGCGGTGCGGTTGGCTGGAGCGGTGGCCGCGGTCAGCAGCAGCGGTGCGTGCACCCGCTCCGCCTCGGCCGCGGCGGTCCGCGCGGCCGGGCCGTCCTCGCTGGCCACGACGACGACCGGCGCGGAGCTGAACAGCTGGCGAGCGACGCGGGCGGCCAGCACGTCATCCGTGCCGCCGGTCAGCACCACGGCCGGCGCCGCCGGCGACCGGGTGCGCGCCATCGGCGTGGCCGCCGGCCGGGTGGGCGAAGCGGGCAGATAGGCCGCGCCCGGCTGTGGCCGGGCAGACGAACAACCGGCGACGGCGGCCGCCAGGGCGGTCAGCGTCACCAGCGTCGTTCCGGCGCACTGTCGGCGCCGGGCACGGGGGCCTGGGCGGGATGCCCGCACGCGCTTCCTTCAGGTTCGCTTCTGCCGGACGGCCCAGATGGGCCGGATGGTCACACCGCCGGACAAGTTACCGCCGTACGGCCGGACGGCACGGGCGACACCACGGGACGTCACGAGGTTGTTACGCGTTACCGGTCCCCAGCCGTGGATCGGCTGGGGACCGGCGGAGTGGCCCGGAGGCGGCTGGCTCAGTGGCGTGCCGACACCGGGATCGCGACCTTGTGGAAGTGGTTGGTCTTCAGACCGGCCGCGGTGACCGGCTTGCTGAGCCAGATACCGATCTTGTTGTCGCTGATGCGGTTGTAGGCGATCTTGACCCACACCTTGGTGCCGCCCGAGTACACCAGCACTCCGGTGGTGGACGGGTCCTTCGGCGAGGCCGGGGAGTCGAGCGGGTCGCCGTCGAGGTTGTTCCGGCCGATCGTGTTGCCGACGACGACGTTGCCGCTCAGGTACTCGTACTGGCCCTTGCCCAGCTTGTGGGCGTGCATGGTCACCCCGGACAGCCCGTTGCCGGCGATGTAGTTGCCGTAGACGGTGTTGTCGTACGAGGCGGAGCCGGCGGCGCCGTTGGCGAACAGGACACCCGCGCCGTCACCCTTCAGGCCGTTGTAGGTGACGGTGTTCCACCGGATGACGTTGCCGTAGACGCCGCCCACGGACGGCTGCAGCTTCCCCTTGGAGCTGACCGCGCCGGGGTTGTGCCCGGGCACGGTGATCCCGCAGTCGCTCGCGTTCCCGGTGACGACGTTGTTCTCCACCACGTTGTTGTGCGTGGGGCCGGTCTCGTCGGTGAGCAGGACGCCGCCCGAGTTGTCCGCCACGTAGTTGCGGCTGATCGTCGACCAGGCCACGGTGAGGAAGTGCACGCCCTCACCGCAGTCGCCCGGCACCTGTCCCTCGGCCGCGCACTCGAAGTACGCCGACCTGGGCGGCACGCCGCCGCCGAGGTCGTTGTGCACGACCGCGTTGTGCGTGACGGTGATGCCGTGGATGGTGCCGTAGACGCCCGCGGCCAGGATGCCCTCGCCGAGCGCGTTCCTGACGGTGAAGCCGCTGATCCCGACGTGCGAGCTCGTGATGACGACGCCCGCGAAGATGGTCAGCTTGCCGACGTGCGGCGGGTTGACCGTGAACTTCGGCGTCACGCCGGACTCGTCGATGGTGGCCTTGATACCCCGCAGCCACAGCGGCTTCGTGATCGACACCTGCTCGTGGTAGGTGCCCGGGCAGACCACGACCGTGGCACCGGACGGTGCGGCGTTGACGGCCGACTGGATCGTCTTGAACGCGGCCGACCGGCAGGACCAGTCGCCAGCCTTCGCCTTCCCCTTCGGCGCGACGTAGAGCGCGCCGTGGTGCGCGCCGCCGGCCTGCGCGGCCGACGCCGCTCCCGCCTGCCCGACCATGGCGGCGGCGACTACGGCCGGCGCCAGCAGTGAGCCCGCGATGCGGGCTACTCGGCGATGTTTCATGTACCCCTCCCCATCCTCGGCCCCTCCGGGCCAGGGTGTGCACCCGGGTCCGCCCTGGACCGGGTGTGGTGGCCGCCCATGCCGGCATGGCACCGCTCCGTCGTGACGGAACGGCTGCCGGGATGGGCGGGGCCGACCGACCGGCACCGGTTCGCGGGCTGGTCACGCCGTCCGCAATTCCCGGCGTGGCCTGGCTCCGCGCAGCCGCGGCACGGCCGCAGGCTCTGGCAAAGGTGGTTACGGGCGCCCGGCGGCCGATGGCACGGCCGGCGGCTCAAGCGGCCGGGGCACCGCGGTAACCGGCGTGAACGCGGAACGGCGGTGATGGCAGCGTCCGGGGGCGCGCCGAGCGGGGGGCCGCCCCCGCGGGCTTGTCTGGGACTTCCGATCAGATTCGCCATTAAGGTCCCCCCTCAGCGACACGGCGCCATTGCCGCGCTACTGAAGGACGTTAGATGCGCCACGCGGGCCCGACATCGGGGAACTCCCCTACGGTTAAGCGGCGGCGGCCGGTCACAGCCCGGCGGCGGCGCCGGGGGGCGGCGGGCCCGGGTCCGGGGCGGGAGCCAGGGCGGGAGGCGGGGGGACGAGGTCCTTGCGCGTCGCCGCCAGGGCCATCAGTTCGTGCCGGGAGCGGATGCCCAGCTTGGCGTAGACGCGTTCGAGGTGCGTCTCGACGGTGCTCACCGAGATGTAGAGCTGGCGTGCGATCTGCGGATTGCTGGCCCCCGTGGCCACCAGGCCCGCCACCCGCGCCTCCTGGGCCGTGAGGCTGGTCGGCACCCGGCGGCGCCGCCGGCCGCCCGCCACGCGCAGTTCGCCGCGGGCCGCACCGCCCAGCCAGCCGGCCCCGGCCGCGTCCGCGATGTCGATGGCCGTCGCCAGCAGCGGCCGGGCCAGCGCGGGCCGGCCGCTCCTGCGCAGAAACCCGCCGTAGCCGAGCAGGGTCTCGACCTTCTCCAGCGGCAGGTCCACCTCCTCGTGCAGGCCGAGTGCGGTCCGGAAGCAGGCGTCGGCCTCGTCGGGCCTGCCGGTCAGCTCGGCCAGCTGAGCCCGCCCGGCGGCCGCGGCGATCCGCGGGAACCGGCACGGCAGCCGCTCCGAGCACTCATCCAGCCAGCCGATCAGCCGCTCGGCGTCACCGAGGCGGCCGGCCGCCAGGTAGGCGCCGACGGCGTGACGGCCCCACGGCGGCAGGCACGGCTCACCGAGGCCGATCCGGTTCACGGTGGCTTCGAGCCGCTCGTACAGGTCACAGGCCTCGGTCGCGGCGCCCGCACGGAGCCTGCGGTGACCGAGCACGTCCCAGAGGGAGACCAGCGCGTTCCATTCCCCCCGCGCCGTGGCCGTGACCTCCGCACGGCGGCACCAGCGGTCACTGTCGTCCAGCCTGCCCAGGTGCTGCTCGACCATGGCCGCGGCCACGCCGGCGAACGTCTCCATCATCGGGACCAGGTCCGTCAGCGAGGTGGCCACGTGCACGGCTTCGAGCGCCTCGACCAGCCGTCCCATCCGGGTCAGCGTGTAGGCGTGGCCGACGGCCAGGGCCGCGATGGCCGCCGGATCCCCGGCCTGGTCCGCCGACGCCCGCGCGACCGCGAAGGCCCGGTCCGATTCGGCCAGCCGCTCGACCAGGCACGCCGAGTAGGCGAAGCTGTCGATCCAGCCCGGTGCGCCGAACAGGCCGGGCCCACCGGCTCCATGGACCCTTCTGGCCCCGCCGATCCCGCCGATCCCGCCGATCCCGCCGATCCCGCCGATCCCGCCGACCGGGTCTACCCCGCCGGCGTCGTTGGCGCGTCCGGTCCCGGGAGCCCGGCCGCCCGCTGGCCGGCCCGCGGAACACCACGGCGCGACCGGTTCGGTCGCCGCCATTCCGGCCGGGTTCCCCGACTGGAGGGCTATACGGCCCCACTCCGCCCGGGCCTTGGCCCGCAGTGCCGGATCCAGCGGGGCGGCCAGGGCCGCGGCCCGGTCGGCGATCGGCAGCGCACGAACCGGCCCCGCCGTCAGCCAGGAGGAGAAGGCGGCGTCCAGCAGGACCGCCACTCCCGTATCCGGGTCACCGGGCAGGGCCAGCGCCGCGGCCTGATCGAACGCGACGGCGGCCCGCTCGTGCGCGCCGCCGAGGACCAGGGCGCGGCCGAGCATCCACAGTGCCTGGATACGGGCGCCGCGGGGCGCGCCCGCCCGGTCCAGGACCCGGTCACAGGCGGCCACGGCCCGGTCGGGGTGACCGGCGGCGAGCAGCGCCTCCCCCCGGGCCAGCAGCAGCGGCACCTCGGCCCGGTCACCGGCCAGCCGGACGGCCGCGTCGAGGCGGCCCGCGGCCGTGACGGGCGCGCCGGCGCGCAGGGCGGCCCGCCCGGCCCGCTCAAGCACCTTCACGGCCGCGCGATCGCCGGTCAGGTGGGCGTGGATCGCGTGCTCAGCGGCCATGGCGTCCAGGCCGCGACGCGCGCACACGGTGAAGGCCCTGGTGTGCAGCCGGGTACGCGTGGTCGCGGGCATGCCGTCGTAGAGCGCCTGGCGGAACAGCGGGTGGAGGAAATCCGCCGTCCCGTCGCCGACCTGCTCGACCAGGCCGCTCCTATCCAGGGACTCCAGGGCCGTCTCGGCGTCGCCGTCGGTCAGCCCGGCCACCTCGGCCGCCATCGCGGGCAGGAACCGGCTGCCCAGGGCGGCGGCGGCCTGGGCGCATCGCATGCCCACGGGCGGCAGCCCGGCGAAACGGGCGAGCACCAGGCCGTGACCCGGGGCGGCGGCCGGGATCTCCTCACCCCGGGCGACCGCCGCGGCCACGTGCTCCAGCAGCAGTGGGTTCCCGGCGGTGAGGTCGAAGGCGTGCCGCCGCAGGCCGGCCGGCAGGGCCTTTCCCACCCGGTCTTCCAGCAGCCTCCCGGCCGCCACCACGCTCAGCGGGGTGAGCCGCTCCACGCCGGCACATCCTCGCCGGCCAGGCTGAGCGCGGCGTCCTGCACCGCGGTTGGCCACGGCCGGGCCGTGGCCAGGACCGCGGCCGGCAGCGACGGCAGCCGGCGGCAGAGAAAGACCAGCAGGCTCAGCGATTCCGCGTCCGCCCAGTGCATGTCGTCCAGGACCAGCAGCGCCGCCCGGGGCGTCAGGCCTTCGATCCAGCGGAGCACCCGGTAGAACCGGGACGACCGGCTCGGCGCGGTCCCGGGCCTGTCCTCGCCGAGCAGTCCGCTGCCGCCCGCCCCGGCCAGGGCCTGGGCCAGTATGCCGAACGGGAGCACGCTTTCCATCGGGTGGCCGCGCGCCTCGCCCACCCCCAGCCCGGCCGCGGCCGCCAGCCGGCGGGCGTGCGTCAGCACCGCGGTCTTGCCCAGCCCGGCCTCACCGAGCACGAAGAGCGCCCCGCCCCGGCCCGAGCACAGGTCGTCGACCAGCCGGGTGGCCGCGCCGAGCGCGCCCTCCCGCTCCAGCAGCGGGCTACCAGCCTCCATCACCCCGCCCTCTCCCAGCGACGGCCGCCTCAGCCGGGACCGCCGTCACCCGGAGTTTAAAAAAGCCTCCCTGGCCCCATCGTCTCCGGGAATCCCCCGGTTGACCAGGGCCGCCGGCCCGGGCCGGCGGCTCCGGCCGCGGCTCAGACCTCGTAGTCCAGGGTGTATCAGACCTCGTAGTCCAGGGTGTAGGAGTGACCGCCGTCCGGGCCGATGACGATCTGGCCCTCGCCTCGGATCCCGGCCAGGTCGCCGGTCCCGGAGCTTTCAACGATCTTCCAGGTCATCCACGGTATGCCGGCCTCACCGCCGGCGTTGTGCTGGAGCACGAACCCGCCCTCGCGGCCGTGCAGCCTGCCCTGTACGCGTTCGATGCCCACGTAGGCCGCCGGGCGGGCCGTGTGCACGGTGATGATGTCGGTCTCGCTGGTGCCGGCCAGGTCCCCGGAGAAGGTCTTGGTGACGTGCGCCCGCGCGAGCTTGACGCCGTCCCGGTCGTCATACGGCGGTTCGTCCTCGAAGCGGACCTCGAAGGTTCCCTCTGCTCTGGTCATGGCCATACTTTCTCGTACTTCGGCACGGCCCGCAGCCGCCGCCGTGTCAGCGCCCGCCCGCGTGGTGCGGCCGGGGATTCGGGGTAGGACAGGACAGGTGGACCCGGCACAGGCGTTGCGGCAGATCGCGTTCCAGCTGGAACGGGCGGGCGCACCCACCTACCGCGTCCGGGCGTTCCGCCGGGCCGCGCAGGTCGTGGACGATCTTCCGCCCGGCGAACTGGAGCAGCGGATAGACCGGGGCACGCTGAAGGCTCTTCCGGGGATCGGCCCGTCCACCGCCGAGGCCATCGAGCAGGCCGCCCGCGGCGAGGAACCGGCCTACCTCAGCAGGTTGCTCGGCGAATCACAGCCCTCGGCCGCGACCGCGCTGCGGGCCGCGCTGCGCGGCGACTGCCACACGCATTCGGACTTTTCGGATGGCGGGAGCCCGCCCGCGGAGATGGCGGCCGCCGCCCGCGCCCTCGGGCACGAATGGATCGCGCTGACCGACCACTCACCCCGGCTCACGGTGGCCCGCGGCCTGTCCGCTGAGCGGCTGACGGCCCAGCTCAAGCTCGTCGACAAGCTCAACGCCGAGCTGGCGCCGTTCCGGATACTGACCGGGATCGAGGTGGACATCCTCGAGGACGGCTCGCTGGACCAGCGGGAGGACCTGCTGGCCGGGCTGGACGTGGTGGTGGCCAGCGTGCATTCGCAACTGCGGATGGACGCCGGTCCGATGACCGAGCGCTTGCTGGTTGCGGTGCGTAACCCGCTGGTGGACGTGCTCGGCCACTGCACCGGCCGTCTGATCCTCGGCCGGGGACGCCCCGAGTCGCAATTCGACGCCGAGACGGTGTTCACCGCCTGCCGCGAACACGGCACCGCCGTCGAAATCAACTGCCGCCCGGAACGCCGGGATCCACCCGACCCATTGCTGCGCCTGGCCGCCGATATGGGGTGCCTGTTCGCCATTGACACCGACGCGCACGCGCCCGGCCAGCTCGACTGGCTCGGCAGCGGCTGCATTCGGGCGGAAGAGGCGGATATCGCCCCGGAGCGGGTTATCAACACCCTTCCGGCGGATGACCTGATGTCACGTACCCGCTCCTGACCGCGCCGGGCGCGGGACATTCATTTCACCACGCAAAAGAAGGACCCCCGCGCGCTCGCGTGAGCGCGCGGGGGTCCTCCGTTACCGGGTCAACGCCCCAGCGATGCGATGAGATCGTGTATATCCAGCCTGGTCCCCCACGGCCTCATCGACATCTTGGACTTACTTGTTCGCCTGGGCCTGAGCCTGGTGGCAGCTGGAGTCCTGCACGGCGATGGCCCCACCCGGGGACAGCAGACCCAGAGCGGCCGCGATCTGGTTGACCGGCACCTGGACGCCGAGGACGTTCACCGGCACCTCGTTGTTGCAGGCCTGGATCGGAACCTGGTTGTGGCTCAGGTTGACGACACCGCCGTTGTCACCCTCGGAACCGGCGTAGTGCCAGGCACCCGGGCCCCACTGCGGGCCGTTGGCCTTCGCGGACATGTCCTTGGCCCGCATGTCGTGGCCGGCCGGGGCGTTCGCCTGAGCGGAGGCCTGGTGGCAGCTCGAGTCCTGGTCGGACGCGACCGGGCCCAGGTTGAGGAGACCAAGCGCCCCAGAGGCGTGGTTCACCGGCACCTGAACGCCGAGGACGTTGACCGGCACCTCGTTGTTGCAGGCCTGGACGGGCACCTGGTTGTGGGCGACGTTCACCACACCACCGTTGTCACCGGCCGAGCCGGTGTAGCTGGGCCCGTAGGCGGCGCTGGCCGCGGGCGCCCAGATGCCGATGACCCCCGCCGCCGCAGCGGCCACTGCGAAAGCGCGGCTTTTTCCGGACATACCTTTCCTTCCCTCGCATTCTTTGAGGCAGACCTCATGGTTCTTGTGAGGTTGACCTGGTGGAACCCACTGATCGTTTGGTTTCCGTGATGCAGAGAGACCCTACTAGCTAATTGTTGGCAGCCGGAGCTCATTTACAGGTTGTCATCAAAAAAATGTGGGAACTAGGGCGAAGATTCGCGGTGGTCGGCACTATTCTTTCCGCGCTCGCGCCGGTCCGTGCTGAATATCTCTGATGTCCACTTAGCGACCGAATTAGGCTCCGGCTGAAATGTCAATTTATGGTTCACAACTCATATCGCGGAAGACTCCGGCAGGAGCTCGGCATGTGCTGACCGATCTGGACATCGCGGTCATCGCCGTCACGGCCTCGCACGCGCTCGCTGTCACGTTGAGTAATCACCGTCGGCCGGTCGCCGTGCTGGCCGGCCCCGCGGTCCGGGTGGCTGTTCTGCGGTGGCGTCGCCGGCCACCGGGCGAAGTCGCGGGGCGACGCGAACGCGGCGCCGG
>Ga0070737_10002794_pt1 | contig 20031 bp, 15 predicted proteins | sample Coa_R1_10_FD_66438 | JGI IMG/M metagenome (GOLD analysis project Ga0070737, IMG submission 66438) | Surface soil microbial communities from Centralia Pennsylvania, which are recovering from an underground coalmine fire - Coalmine... | ecosystem: Environmental > Terrestrial > Soil > Unclassified...
GCACCTCGGTGCGCCCCAGCTCCTCGGCGACCAGCGTGGCCACGCCCAGGATGAACTCGGCCTTGACCCAGTCCTTCACCAGGAACTGGTGGATGCCGTGGTTGAAAGCGTGCGTCTCGCGGAACAGGCCGTTGCACAGCGCAGCATCGCCCTTGATGAACACGCGCTCCCAGGGCACCACCACCTCGTGGAAGATGGCCACACAGTCCATCTCCTCGTAGCGCGCGGCGAGCGGGTGGTCGGCCGGCGGCCGGCCGTAGTCGAGGCTCTCGCGGCACAGCAGCCGCAGGCCGGGCGTGGCGATCGGCACGGCGAACGCCAGCGCGTAGCGGTCGGCGTCGCCCGCCTGCCACTTCATGGGGGCGGGGAAGACGAGCATCTCGTCGGCGAACGGCGCCAGGGTGGCCATGTTGCGCGCCCCGCTGACCACCAGCCCCTCGGCGCTCTCGCCCACGATGTGCAGCGGCACGGTGGGATCGTCCTGCTGGGCCTCGCCGCGCGTGCGGTTCGGCCGGAAGGTGCCGAAGGTATGGGTAGCGCACAGGTCGCGCTCGCGGAACCACTCGTAGTAGGCCACGATGCGCGCGGCGTACTCGCCGCCCGCCCGACCGAAGTAATCGGCGGCCATCGCGCAACCCGCGAGGATGGCGTTCATGTAGTCGGGGCTGCGCCCCAGCATGCCCATGGAGTGGTCCGCCCAGAGCCAGAACATCTCGCGGCGGCGCACCAGGTCCTCGATACTGCGCGGCTGGATGAACGACAAGCCCACCGGCGCGCCCGTGGTCGGCGAGGGGTAGGTCAGCCGCGGGCGTAGCGCCGGGTCGTGCTGCAGGTCGTATAGCTCGGCCAACGTGCGCGCGCAGCGCCCCAGTAGCGGATGCGCCGTGACATCCGCCACGCGCTCGCCGTGCAGCCACACCTCACGCCCATCGCGCAGGCCGGCCAGGAACTCCGCGCCACTCCGCACCGGCATGCTCGGTATCCTCCTCTGCGGGCCCGCCCCGCCGCGTTCGGCGCTAGGCCCCCGGGCCCCTCGCTCGGCCTGCTCGCTGCCGCTAGCAACAGCGGGCCCGTTCGCTGTAGCGGCGGCCCCCCGCTCGGGTCCCAGGCGTGGGCCACCGGATCGTTGCCCGCAAGTATAGGCTGATTTCTTGGATAGGGACGATCGGAAGTGGGCGCAGAAACGATCGCCGGGGACGGATCACCCGGCGTTACGGCTCCGGTGCGCGCCCGATCTCCGCCAGCGCCTCCTCCACCAGGTCGGTGCCCCATACCGCTGCCAGCGCCTGCTCCGAGGCGGGCTCGGGGATCATGCCCTCGGCGCGGAAGAACTGGTAGCAGTACAGCAGCGCGTCGCGGTTGGGCAGGCCGTTGGGGTTGAACCCGGGCGGGCTCATCTCGCGGACGAACGCCGGCTCGATGCCCGTGTACTTGCTGACGATCGCGTCGATCTCGTCGTTGGTCAGGGCCCCACCGCTGCCGGTCCGCGCCGCCAAGAACTCGCGGATGCCGCGGATATAGGCACGCACGACCCCCTTGGCTACGTCGCGCTGCTGGTACAGCTGCGGGCCGAACACCACCGCGCTGATCGTGAAGTTCGGGTACATCTGGTCGATATCCACGGCCCGCACCGCGGTGCCCTGCCCCAGCGCTCGCGCCAGGAACGGCTCGTTGAGCAGCGCCCCGTCGATCGCGCCGTTGGCCAGCGCCGCCAACATGTCCGGAAAGTTGATCGCCTGGAGGTTGACATCGTCGAGCGTGAGCCCCACCCGCTGCAGGCCCGCCGCCAGGGCGCAGCCGCTGGCCGTGCCCTTGCCCGGCGGCGTGGCGGCAAGCGTCAGGCCGCGCAGGTCGGCCAGCGACTGCACTGGCCGCGCGTCGTATACCGCCTTGCGAATCACCAGGGCCTGATCGCCCCACCCCGGCCGGAACGTGCCGCGGTCCAGCACCAACTTGAGCGGGATGCCCCGCGCCACCGCGTTCCAGGTCGCGGGGTTCGAGCCAGCCGAGCCGGCCTCGACCTGCCCCGTGGCCAGCGCCGGGATCATCTCCGAGGCGTTGCCGAAGCGCACGAACTCGAGGTCCACGCCCTCTTGCTGGAGGTAGCCGCGCTCGGCCGCGAGGAACATCGGCGTGTCGCCGCTGCTGAACTGCGAGGCGTAGCGCACCAGGGCCCGCTGGGGCGACGCCGCCGCGGGCGGACTCGCAGCGCCGGCCGCGGGCGGCGGGCCGGGGGGGGCTGGCTGAGCCGGCCGGCCCCCGGCCGCGGGAGTGGGCGCGCAGGCAGCCAGAACCAGTCCGAAAGCGAGCAGCAGCGGGCGCGCGACCATGCGGCCCTCCTCCCTCTGCACCAATGCTCCGCACCAAGCCGCCGGCAGGTAGGGGTGCCAGCGGCGGTGCTAGCCGCAACTATGGGCAACCGTTCGGGAGCCGTCAATAGGAGATCCCCCTTGCAACGCCCGCAGCGCGATCGGAAGACACCAATCGTTCGACTGGCGAGCACCTATTGGACTCCGGCGCCCGCCCGGCCTATCCTTGCACGCAAAGGTCACGGTCCCGCTCGGCTCACGCGCACGCCTCCCCAGCGCCTGCCAGCCGCCGAGCGACCAGGAGGTAAAGCGACCTATGCCCGAGCAGCGGCCAGTCGCGCTGGTCACCGGCGCGGCCACTGGCATCGGACGCAGCGCGACGCTGGCGCTGGCGCGCGCCGGCTACGATGTCGTGCTCAACTACAGCCGCAGCGAGCAGGCCGCGCGGGCCACCGCCGCGGAGGCCCAGGCGGCCGGCGCCCGCACGCTAGTGTTCAGGGCGGACGTCAGCGAGGACGCCGAGGTGCGCGCCATGCTGGCCGCCTGCCGCGAGCAGTTCGGCCGGCTCGATGTGCTGATCAACAACGCCGGCACCACCGTGCCCGTGCCGCCCAAGGACTTCGAGGCGCTGACGGTCGAGCAGTGGGACCGCGTGTTCGCGGTCAACGTGCGCGGCGTGTTCCTGGTCACGCGCGCCGCCGCGCCGCTGCTGAAGGCCGCCCGCGGCTGCATCGTCAACACCGCCAGCATCGTCGGCCTGCGGCCCGGCCCGCAGCCGCTGCCGTACGCCGCCAGCAAGGCGGCCGTGGTGAACCTCACCAAGACCCTGGCGCTGGCCCTGGCACCCGAGGTGCGCGTCAACGCCGTGGCGCCCGGCTGGATGGAGGGCGACTGGATGCGCCGCATGCTCGGCGACAATTACGACAGCCTCATGGCCCGCCGCGCCCGGCTGACGCCGCTGCAGCGCTGCGTCACCCCCGACGACGTGGCCGAGACGATGCTCAGCCTCATCCAGAGCAACCACTTCGTCACCGGCGAGGTGATCGTCGTCGACGGCGGCTACAGCAGCTCGACCTAGGCCCCCGCCGATCGCGCCGGTGCGCGCCCCCAAGGGATGGAGAGACAGCGATGCTCGAAGGCGTGGTTCCCTTCCCCCCCGAGTTCGCGGCGCGCTATCGCGAGCGCGGCTACTGGGAGGACCGCTCTATCGCCGACCAGCTCCGCGAGCGGTTCGTGCGCTACGCCGACCGCGTGGCCGTCATCGACGGCGAACGCACCCTCACCTACGCGCAGCTCGACGCCGCCTCCACGCGGCTGGCGCTGAACCTTTGGGACCTCGGGCTGCGGCCGCTGGACCGCGTGGTGGTGCAGCTGCCCAACGTGCTGGAGTTCGTGGTGCTCTACTGCGCGCTCCAGAAGCTCGGCGCCATCCCCATCGCCGCGCTGCCCAGCCATCGCTACCATGAGGTGAGCCAGTTCGTGCGGCTCGCGGGCGCCGTGGCCTGCGTGGCGCCCGACCGCCACGGCGACTTCGCCTTCGCGCCGCTGATCGAGCGCCTGCGCGCCGAGAGCCCCACCTTGCGGCACGGCATCCTGCTCGGCGAGGCGCCCGCGGGCTTCTACGCCCTGCAGGACCTCATCGAGCAGCCCAGCCCGCGCGATCCCGCCGAGCTGGAGCGCATCGCCATCGACCCCACCGATCCGGCGGTGTTCCAGCTCTCGGGCGGCACCACCGGCGTGCCGAAGCTGATCCCGCGCACGCACAACGACTACATCTACAACTCGAAGCTGGCGGCGCAGGTCACCGGGGTGCGCCCCGAGAGCTGCGTGCTGATCGTGGTGCCCATCGCGCACAACCTAGCGCTGGCCTGCCCGGGGGTGCAGGGCTACCTGCTGCACGGCGGCCGCATCGTGCTGAGCACCAGCACGCGGGGAGCCGACGTGTTCCCGCTGATCGAGCGGCACCGCGTGACCCACGTGAAGGTCGTGCCGGCCCTGCTGATCCGCTGGCTCAACGACCCGCTGATCCGGCAGTTCGACCTCTCCTCGCTGGAGGTGATCCAGAGCGGCGGCCAGCGGCTCCAGCCCGAGATCCGCCTGCGCGCCCGCGCCCTCATCCCGGGCGTGTTCGTGCAGGAGAACTTCGGCATGGCCGAGGGCCTGCTGATGTTCGTGCGGCGCGACGACCCCGAGGAGGTGCAGCTGGAAACGGTCGGCCGCCCCGTGTCGCCGGACGACGAGGTGCGGCTGGTCGACGACGAGGACAACGAGGTGCCCGACGGCGAGGTGGGCGAGCTCTTGGCGCGCGGGCCGTACACCCTGCGCGGGTACTTCGGCGTGCCGGAGTACAACGCCCGCGCGTTTACTACCGACGGCTTCTACCGCTCGGGCGACCTGATGCGCCGGCACCCCTCGGGCGCCTACATCGTCGAGGGGCGCAAGAAGGACTTGATCAACCGCGGCGGCGAGAAGATCAGCGCCGAGGAGATCGAGAACCTGATCCTCCAGCACCCGGCGGTGCAGAACGTGGCCTGCATCCCCATGCCCGACCCGGTGCTCGGCGAGCGCATGTGCGCCTGCGTCGTCCTGCGCCCCGGCCACACGCTGACGTTCGAGGAGCTGGTGCGGTTCCTGAGCGCGAAGGAGATCGCCAAGCACAAGCTGCCCGAGCGGCTGGAGGTGCTGCCCGACCTGCCGCTGTCGCCGTTCGGCAAGGTATCCAAGAAGGCGCTGGTAGAGATGGTCACCCGCCAGCTGGCGGCCGAGCGCCAGCACGTCTGAGGAGCGCGCGATGCGGATCATCGACCTGCACGCCTACCCCGGCACCCAAGAGTGGATCGCCTCGCAGGGGCCGTATCCCGCCGAGCTGGCCCGCTACTGGCGCCACGAGTGGGTGGCCAAGAGCGAGGAGGAGGTCGTGGCCGACTTCACTCGCGCGGGCGTCGAGGTGGTGCTGGTGGCGTTCGACATCGAGAGCGTGGTCGGCGCACCGCCATGCAGCAACGACTACGTGGCGGGGATGCGCGACCGCCACCCGGGCCGCATCCTCCAGGCCTGGGGCGCGGTGGACCCGTTCAAGCCCACCGCCATCCAGGAAGCGGAGCGCGCTATCCGCGAGCTGCGCCTGCTCGGCTTCCACTTCCACCCCATCATGGGCCGCTACAGCGTCGACGACCGGCGCCTGTACCCGCTGTGGGAGACGATCAACGCCCTGCGCGTGCCGGTCATGATCGACGTGGGCACCACCGGCATGGGCGCCGGGATGCCGGGCGGCCACGGCGCGGTGATCCGGCACGCGCACCCGCTGGCGGTCGACCAGCTCGCGGCCGACTTCCCCCAGCTGACGATCGTCGCCGCTCACCCCGGGTGGCCCTGGGTGGAGGAGATGATCGCCGTGGCGCTGCACAAGGGCAACGTGTACTGGGAGCTGTCGGGCTGGGCGCCGAAGTACTTCCCCGAGCCGCTCAAGCGCGATATTCGTGGCCGGCTGCAAGACAAGATCATGTTCGGCAGCGACTACCCGAGCCTTCCCTACGAGCGGCTGTTCCGCGAGTGGGGCGAGCTGGGCTACTCGGACGCCATCCTGGAAAAGGTGTTCCACGCCAACGCCGAGCGCATCCTCGGCCTGTGAGTCGGCGCCCCGACCCGCCGCGGAGAGGAGCGAGATGGGTAGCGAGCTGAAGATCGACGTCTTCCCCCACATCCACCCGCCGCGCTACTTCGCCCGGCTGGGCGAGATCGCCCCGGCGTACCCCAGGCGGCCCAACACGGCCGTGCGCCCCGTCCTGTGGGACCTCGACGCCCGCTTCCGGCTCATGGACCGCTACCCGGGCTACGTGCAGGTGCTCACGCTCTCCGGGCCCCCGATCGAGGAGCTGACCCACGACGCCGCCGTGGCCCGCGACCTGATGGCCCTGGCCAACGACGAGATGGCCGAGCTGGTGCAGCGCTATCCGGCGCGCTTCCTGGGCTTCGCGGCTTCTATCTCGCTGCTCGACGTCGACTCGGCGCTGGTGGAGCTAGAGCGCGCCATTACCCAGCTCGGCGCGCTGGGCGTGCAGCTGTACACCAACGTCGCCGGCCACCCGCTCGACGAGCCGCGCTTCGAGCCAGTGTTCGCCCGGCTGGCCGCGCTCGGCCGCCTGCTGTGGCTGCACCCGACGCGCACCGCCGACCACCCCGACTACCCCACCGAGCGGCAGTCGAAGTACGGCCTGTACATGAAGCTCGGCTGGCCCTACGAGACCTCGGTGTGCATGTCGCGGCTGATCTTCTCGGGGATCATGGACCGCTACCCCACTCTGCGCGTGCTCACCCACCACGCCGGCGGGATCGTGCCGCACCTGGCCGGCCGGCTGGTGCTGCACCTGGATATCCCCGCGGAGCGCAAGAGCATCGGCGTGCCCGACGAGTACACGCCGGAGCGCACGCTGGCCGCCTACCGGCGCTTCTACGGCGACACGGTGTTCTCCGGCGCGCACCACCCGCTCGGCTGCGCCATCGCGTTCTTCGGCGTCGACCACATCCTGTTCGGCACCGACATGCCGTACGGGGCCGAGGGTGGCGAGCTGTTCGTGCGCGAGACGATCGCGGCGGTCGAGGAGCTGCCGGTGAGCGCGGCGGAGCGCCGCCGCCTGTTCGAGGACAACGCCCGCGCGCTGCTGGGGTTGCCGGCCCGCGCCTGACCGCGGCGCGGAGCGCTACGCTTCGCTTGTGCTACCTTCCCCTTGGAGGAGTAGCGCGAGGGTGCCGACGAGGAGGACGCCATGCTATTCGGGTCGTTCTGGTACTTCCAGGATCGCGGCGGGCCGGCCACCACGACCTACGACGAGTGCCTAGCCGAGATCGAGCTGACCGAGGAGCTGGGCTTCGACGAGGTCTGGCTGGCCGAGCACCACTTCTCGCCGTACGGGCTGCTGCCGTCGCCCAACCTCGTCCTGGCCCACCTGGCGGCCCGCACGCGGCGGGTGCGCCTCGGCAACATGATCAACACGTTGCCGTTCTACCAGCCGCTGCGCCTGGCCGAAGAGTTCGCCATGCTCGACCACCTCACCCACGGCCGGCTGAACATCGGCATCGGCAGTGGCGTGGCGCGCGAGTATGGCCGTTACGGCGTGCCGCTGGAGGAGGCCAAGCCGCGCTTCTACGAGACCGCCGAGATCCTGCTGAAGGCGCTGGGCCAGGAGCGGTTCGACCACGCGGGGCCGTTCTTCCGCTACGCCGACATCCCGCTCCGGCCGCGCCCGCTGCAGCAGCCCCACCCGCCCATGTACGTGGCCGCGACCTCTGAGGATACCGTGCGCTGGGCGGCGGCGCACGGCCTGGGCATCGCCCAGATGTGGAGCCCGCTGGCCGACACGCAGCGCGGGGTGCAGCTGTACCGGCACCTCCTGGCCGGCAACGGTGCCGCCGGCGGGCGTGGCAGCGTGCGGCTGTTCCGCGCCGTCTATGTGGCCGAGACGACCGAGCAGGCGTTCGCCGAGGCCGAGCCAGCGTACTACCGCTTCTTCCAGTACTTCTCGGGCGACACCGCCTACCCCACGCCGTCGCCCGAGGGCTGGCGGCACCACACCAGCAAGGCGCTGCGGCGCATCGGCGCGCTGGACTTCGCGGCCCTCGATGCCGGTGATTTCACGCTGTTCGGCGACCCGGCGCGGGTGCGGGCCAAGCTGGCACGGCTGCACGAGCTGCTCGGCCTGGACGGCTTCGTGGGCATCTTCGCCTTCGGGCACCTGCCGCACGACCGGGTGGTGCGCTCGCTGCAACTGTTCGCCCGCGAGGTGCTGCCCGCCTTCCGGCCGCGCGCTGCCGTGACCGCGCCCTAGCATCCATGCCGCGGTTGCGGGCGCGCCGAGCACCTCGCTAGAATGCCGCTCGGGCCGCGCGGGGCCCGGCGAGGGGATCGTGGCCGACCTGGCATCCGCCCGCGATACCGTTTCCGACCCGCTGGAGGCGATCGAGTACTGCTTCCAGCAGGGCTGGACGGACGGGCTGCCCGTCGTGCCGCCCACTCCCGAGCGCGTCGCGGCGTTGCTCGACGCGCTGGGGCTGCCGCCCGAAACGGTGGTCGGCGCCCTGCCCGAGCTGGGCCTGGCCATCACGGCCGAGAAACTGGCCGTCAATGCCGTCCTGGCCGGCTGCCGGCCCGAGTACCTGCCGCTGCTGGCCGCCGCCGTGCGCGCCGTCACCGCGCCCGCCTTCGGGCTATCCGCCGCGCTCGGGCGCGGGGGCGGCGGGGCCCCCCTGCTGATCGTCAGCGGCCCGCCGCGCCAGGCGCTCGGCCTCAACGCCCGTGCCGGCCTGTTCGGGCCCGGGGCGCGGGCGAACGCCACCATCGGCCGCGCGCTCAACCTGCTGCTGCACAACCTCTGCAGCGCCCGGCCCGCCCCCCTGGCGCCCGCCTTCGGCCATCCCGGGGGCTTCACCTACTGCATCGCCGAGGACGAGGAGGGCACGCGCTGGGCGCCGCTGCACGTCGAGCGCGGCCTGCCGGCGGACACGGGCGCGGTCACGGCCGTGCTGGCCGGGGCGCCGCAGCTGGTGCGCACCGCGTCGGTGGCTAGCCCCGAGGCGGTCCTGCTCCCCATCGCCGACGCGCTCGCCGCCACTGCCCACTGGGAGAGCGCCCACGTGGTCGTGATCGGCCCGCAGCACCGCGCCGTACTGGAGCGCGCGGGCTGGAGCAAGGCCGACGTGCGCGCGTTTCTCGCCGAGCACGCCCGGCGCTCGCTGGCCGCGCTCAAACAGGCTGGCCTGCGGGCCGGACCGGTACAGCCGGGCGACGCGCACCGCTTTCCCGCGCTGCTGCACGAGACGGACTTAGTCGTGGTGGCCGCCGGCGGGCCGGACAGCGCCGATTCGGTAGTCGTGCCCCCCGGGCTAGCCGGCCGCACCTCGCAGCCCGTGCTGTGCCCCCTGGCTGCCCCGGCGGCCGTGATCCCTTCCGCGCCGGCGCCGTCCCCCTCCGCCCCGCCCCCGGTGGCGGCGGAGGGCTGACGGTCGCCATGGAGCGCGCGCGCCGCGTGCCGCCACGGTGGCGCCGGTGCATCCGTCTCGGAGCCGTCCTCGTGGGGGCGGCGCTGCTGTTCGGCTGCGGGCCGGCGAGCAGCGAGGTGACTGGCGTACGGCCGTCGGGTGAGGTGGCGCCGCTAGTGCGGGTCGGCAGCGGCAGCACGCTGTTCGACGCGGCGCTGTACCTGGCTCTCCAGCGCGGCTACTTCGTGGAGCAAGGCCTCACCGTCGAGGTCGTGCCCTTCCCGCGTATCACCCAGGTGCTTGCCCCCCTGGTCGCTGGGCAGATCGACCTGGGGGTGGTGCTGCCCGGCCTGGACCTCTTCGAGAGCCTGCGCAGCGAGGCGACCGCGCCGCGTCTGATAGCCTCGGCCGGCCGCGCGCTGCCGGACCAGAGCGCGGCGGTGCTGCTGCTAGCCCGCAAGGCGGCCCCGCCCGCCCCCCAGCAGCTGCGTGGCGCGCCGTTCGCGGCCGACCTGGCCGGCGCCGGGGGGCGCAACGCCTTGCTGGCCCTGGCCACGCTCGGCCTGGGCAGCGAGGACGTCGCCTGGCGCCACCTCTTGCCTGCCGAGGCCGCCGCTGCACTGGCCGGTGGCGAGGTGGCCGCTGCCTACGTGCTGGAGCCCGATGCCATGCGGCTCGTGGCCGAGGGGCGCGCACGTCGCTGGCTCGGGGTGGACGTGCTCGATCCCGACCAGGACCTGGCGCTGCTCGCCGTGTCGCCCAACGCGCTGGCGCAGCGCGCCCACCTCGCCGCGCGCTGGCTGCCCGCCTATCTCCAGGGCCAGCGCGTACTCGCGGCGGCGCGCCGCGACCCCGCCGAGCGCCGCTTGGTCGAGGCCGAACTCGCGCAGTCGCTGCACCTCGACGACCAGTACCGCGCGCGCGCCCTGTGGACCATCGGCTACCCGGCCGACCCCGCGCCACACCTGCCAAGCCTGCTGGCGCTGCAAGCCTACCTGCTCGACAACGGCCTGCTGGCCGCGCCGGTGGACCTCGCGCGCGCCGTCCAGCCCCTATCCCCGCCGGCGCCCGAGCCGGGTGCCGATCGCTAAGTGCACTACGCCATCCCCTACCGCGCGTCGCCCAGCCCTCGTGCCGCCAACGCCCCGCGAGCCGCGCCCCAGCAGCCTACCGCCCGGATCACCCGGCCGCGCGCCACCCCGCGCCTGCAGCAGAGTATCAGCACACGCAGCTCCCAGATCCGTGCCAACAGCGTGATTATCGGCAAAAGACGCCTCCCCACGGACTGGACCGTCCGTGGTTATCATGATACTATGTCTCAGCACGGCCCCGTCGGGGGCGCTAGCTCGTGTTTGTCGGGAGGGCTCATGTACGCTCGGCTCGTCCGCCTGGCCATCGCTCTCGCTCTGCTGGGCAGCGCGCCGCTCATCGGCGGGCTCGTCACCGCGCGCCCGACCAGCGCGCAGCCCGCATTTACCGCGACCGCCACCATCGGGGTGTTCGCCGACTTCGCGCGTCAAGTCGGCGGCGCGCGGGTGGAGGTGTTCCAGCTGCTCGGCGACGGGGTCGACCCGCACGAGTACCAGATGACCCCGAGCGACCTGGTGAACGTTAGTCGCTCGCAGGTGTTCCTGTACAACGGCCTGGGCTTCGAGCCGTTCCTGAACCAGGTGTTCCAGGCGATGCCGCCCGGGATCACGCGCGTGGCACTGGCCGAGGGCCTGCCGACCCTCACCGTCGACGGGGCGCCGGACCCCCACCTGTGGCTCGACCCCCAGCTGGCCCAGCGCTACGTGGAGCGGATCCGCGATGCGTTCAGCGCCCAAGACCCGGCGGGGGCCGCCGAGTATCAGGCCAACGCCGCACGGTACCTGGCCGAGCTCGAGGCGCTCGACCGCGAGCTCGAGGCGCAGCTGGCGGACATCCCGCCGGCCCACCGCCAGCTGGTGACCACCCACAACGCCTTCGCCTACTTCGCGCGCCGCTATGGGTTCGCGGTGATCGGGGCGGTCCTGTCCAGCGAGGCGCGCGAGCCGTCGCCCGGCGAGCTGATCGCGCTGCTCCAGCAGATCCGCAGCGCGGGCGCGCGGGCGCTGTTCGTGGAGCCGCAGTTCGACTCCCGCCAGGTGGCCCAGCTCGTCGAGCAGACCCAGCTGCGGGTGATGCCGCTGTACAGCGACGCGCTGCCGCCCGATGGCTCGATCCGGAGCTACATCGACATGATGCGCGCCAACGCCCGCAACATCGCCGCCGCGCTGCGCTGAGTCTCAATACCGCAGCACTTATTGATCCTGCTAGCCTGTATACTCCCGGGGAGCGCCGCGGCTCGCCGGGCCGCAGGCCAGAACGCGGAGGTACGGGGTGAGCAGGCTGGAGATAGTGTCGGTCGCGGGCGGGCGGGTGCGCCTGCGCTGGCGACGCCGGAGCGCGGGCGAGGCGGCGCGGGCCGCGGCGGACCGGCTGGAAGGGGTCCGGCGCGCCGAACTGCGGCCCGCCGCGCGCTCGCTGGTGGTGTGGTTCGACCCCGCCCGAGTACCGATGGCGACGGTGGTCGCCGCCTTGGAGCGGGCGGCGGCTCTCGCCCCCAGCGCCCCGCCCTCGCCCGATGGCCGCGCCAGCATACCCGAGCCGCAGGCGCAGGCGCCTGCCCCGCCGGGGGGTGGTGGCCACGACCACACCCACGCGCCCGAGTCGCTGCGCGGGCCGGTCGTACGGTTGGCGCTGGGCGGCGCCGCCTTGGGTGCGCTCGGGCTGCGGCGGCTGCTGCTGGGCGCGGCGCCGCTGCCGGCCCCGCTCGCGTTGGTCGTCGGCGGGGTTAGCGTGGTCGTCGGGCTCCCGTTCTTCCGTGGCATGCTGCGCACGGTACGGCGGCGCCAGCGGTTGGACACCGACACGTTGGTCGGGGTGGCCACGGGCGTCAGCATCGTCATGAGCGAGAGCGTGGTGGCGCTGGTGGTGCTGTGGCTGCTCACCCTGGGCGAGCTACTCCAGGGGCTGGTGCTGCGTCGCACGCGCCGCGCCATCCGCGCGCTGCTGACCGACCGGGGCGCCGCCTGGGTGGTGGTCGACGGAACGGAGGTGCGTGTGCCAGTCGACCAGCTCCGCCCGGGCGACATCGTGGCCGTGTACAAGGGCGACCGCCTGCCGGCCGACGGCGTGGTGCTCCAGGGCGAGGGCGCCGTCAACGAGGCGCCGATCACCGGCGAGTCGATCCCCGTGTTCAAGCAGGTCGGGGCCACCGTGTGGGCGGGCACACTGGTCGAGTCGGGGGCACTGCGCTTCCGGGCCGAGCGGGTGGGCACCGAGACGGCGGTTGGGCGCTTGATCGCCCGCGTGGAGGAGGCCGAGGAGCTGCGCGCGCCGATCCAGACGCTCGGCGAGGCGTTCGCCCGGCGGTTCGTGCCCGTGTCGTTCGCCCTGGCGGCCGGGGTGTTCCTGCTCACCCGCGACGCGCGCCGCGCGATGACCATGCTGCTGGTCGCTTGCCCCTGCGCCGCCGGGCTGAGCACGCCCACGGCGGTCAGCGCGGCCATCGCCAACGGAGCCCGCCGCGGGGTCCTCATCAAGGGCGGCACGCACCTGGAAGCGGCCGGGCAGATCGACACGGTGGTGTTTGACAAGACCGGCACGCTCACGCTCGGCCAGCCGCGAGTGTCCACCGTGTACAGCCTGGCCGACGATCTGCCGCCAGAGGAGGTGTTGGCGCTGGCAGCCAGTGGCGAGTTCCACTCCAAGCACCCCCTCGCCCTGGCCGTGGTGCGGCACGCCGAGGAGCGCGCGCTGGAGATCCCCCCGCACGAGGAGTGCGAGATCATCGTCGGCCAGGGCGTACACGCCGACTTACAAGGCGACTGCATCTTCGTCGGCTCGGCGCGGTTGCTGGAGCAGTTCCAAGTGCCAGTACCGCGCGAGGCCCAGGAGCTGGCCGCGCGCCTGGCCACCGCGGGCGAGACCCCCCTGTACGTGGGCTACCGCGACCGCGTGGTGGGCGTGTTGGGCATTGCCGATCAGATCCGTCCCGAGGCGCCCGAGGCACTGCGGCTGCTGCGCGCGCTCGGCGTGCACCGCATCTGGATGCTGACGGGCGACGACCCGGCGGTCGCTGCCGCCGTGGGACGCCAGCTCGGCATCCCAGAAGCGGACATTCGGGCCCGCGCCCTGCCGGAGACCAAATACGCGCTGGTGCAGGAGCTGAAAGCCGCGGGCTGCCGCGTGGCGATGGTAGGCGACGGCATCAACGACGCGCCAGCGCTCGCACTGGCCGACGTGGGCATCGCCATGGGGACCGCCGGCAGCGACGTGGCGATCGAGGCGGCCGACGTGGCCTTGGCCAGCAACGACGTGCGCCAGGTGGCGAGCGTCATCCGGCTGGGCCGCCAGACGCTGGCGGTGATCCGGCAGAACTACGCGCTATCCATCGGGGTGAACAGCCTGGGCATCATCGCCGGCGCGCTGGGCACGCTCAACCCGTTCGTGGCCGCCGTGCTGCACAACGCGTCCAGCCTCGCGGTGGTGCTCAACTCCGCGCGCCTCATGCGCTACCGCGACCTCCTTGGCTCCCCACCGCCCGCCGCGGCCCCTGCGGCGACAGGCACACGGGCCGCCTCGACGGTAGACGAGAGGGCCACCACGCGCCCTGCCTGAAGGCCAGCCGTTGGCGGCGGCCCAACTCGACCGCCAAGGGCTTCAGGCCGCGGGCTGGTACGCCGGGCCGAGGGAGGCCTCGATCAGCGGCGCGGCGGCGGGCGCGTGGGCGGCGTAGGCACGCAGCAGCCCGTAGCAGCCGGCCAGCATCATGGCGCCGTGGGGCACGGCCAGGTACGGCGCCAGCCGCGAGCCGGCCAGCAGCGCTCGCCGCGGCCCGATGACCACCACGCGGGTCGGCGGCGGGGCGGCCGGGTCGGCGATCAGCGCGCCGTGGCCCATATCGGCGAACACCTCGTCGTGGGTCAGCGTGCCCGCGCCGAGCCGGTCGAGGTACTGCTCCAGCTCAGCCTGGGTCAGTTCGCCCGTATGGTGCTCGAACAGCCCGGCCACGCGCCCTGCGACCAGGTGGAACGCCAGGGTGTGGAAGTTGCCCACATTCACGATCAGCGCGGAGGAGAGCTCACGCACCGCCGGGTCTTCCAACGCGCCCAGCACGGCCGCCGGCCCGGTGTCCATCACCAGCAGCGGCAGCGCGGGGTCGAGCGAGGCGGCCACGGCGGCCATGCGCGTGAGCTGCGGCGGGATAGCGTCGCGGAAGAAGGCGAACGCGGCAAGCCCCTGGGGCGCGTGGACCGTGCGCGCGATGTAGGCGAACCGGAAGGCGCGGTCGCTGACCCCGGGCGGAGCGTGGCCGTGGTCGAACACCGCCACGGCCACCGCGTCGAGCGCGGTGGGGGCGCCGAACGCCGCCAGCGTGTCGAGCAGGCGATCGAAGTACAGGTCGCGCAGGACGATGCGCCGCACGCCGCGTAGGGCCGCCGCCTCGTCGTCGCTGACCAGGCGCACGCCCAGCTGCTCGACCTTGGCCAATTCGTCGTCGAAAGTGCGCGCTGCCTCGGGCGTGGCGTACACCGGCAGGCCGGCGCGCAGGTGCGCCTCGGCCGCCCACATACACGGCCCGCCCCCCTGGATGACGCCGGTGAGCAGGACGGGCTCACGTGCCGCGGTGGCCGCGCGGATGGCCTTGGCCACGATCACGGTAGGCGAGGGGAGCACGAGCTGCGGGCAGTTCTCCAACGTCTCCGCGCTGTCCCAAAGCAACACGTCCTGCGTGCCCGTGCCGACGTCGACGCAGAGGATCCGCATGGTCTGCCAGGCCACCTAGCGCCGGCGATGGCGCTGCTCGTACTCGCGCAGCCCGTCGAGCTGGCGGGCGTTCGGCACCGACTGCCAGCGGCGCGCGCGGATCAGCCGCATGGCATCGACAGCGCGATAGCCGCAGGCGACGAGCACCGCGGCGCCGAAGGTGGGGGCACGGCCCGCGCCGTGCATGCAGTGCACGAACACCTTGCGGCCGCGCGCCTGCTGGTCGAGCACCCAGGCCACGCCGCGATCGAGGTCGGCCTGGCTAGGCGGGTAGAGGTCGGGGGTCGGCAGGTGCAGCAGCTCGATGCCGTAGCGGGCCAGCAGGGCGCGGTCGTCGCACGCCTCCGCACGCAGGTCCACCACTGCAGTGATCCCCATGGCGCGCAACCGCCGCACGTCCTGGGGGCGGTACGCGCCGCCGATGGCCAGCGAGTCGGTCACCCAGTCGAGATTCAGGCCCCGCGGGCGCAGCTCGCGCAGCCGGGCGATGCCCTTAACTAGCGTGTAGCGGAGATTGAGCCAGAGCTCGGCCAGCCAGTAGCGGTGGCCGCGCAGCACCTCGCGCTCCGCCATGGCGGGCAGCGCTTCGGGGGCCTGGAGCGGCCATGGGGCGGTGGGCTGGCGCAGCGACGCGGGCTGAGGGGCACGCTCCGGCGGCTCGGCCCACGTGCGCTCGCCCCGCTCGGCCTCGGTTGCCACCTACTCCTCCCCCCGGCCGCCGGGCGCGCCTCGGCGGTCTGCTACCATGTACCAGAAGTATACGGTCTGGGCGGCGCCCGGCTGGCCGGTTTTTGCCGGGGCGGCCGCACGCCGCCTCGTGTGGAGGCACGCCGTGCTCTCCCCGTGCTCCGAGCGGCCCCCCGCCGCCTATACCTCCGATGCCCGCGGGCTACCCTGCCCGCTGCCCCTGCTGCACCTGGCCCGCGACTTGCGCCGGCTGCGGCCGGGGCAGATTGTCGAGCTGCTCGCCGATGATCCGGCGGCACGCGACGATGTGCCCGCCTGGACGCACCGCAGCGGCCACCGCCTGCTCTGCTGGCAGCCCGCCGCTGGCTACGACGCCTACTACGTGCAGAAGCGGCAGGGGTAGTCCGATGCCCACCGGCCCCACGCTCTTCCTCGACCACTCGACCACCACGCCGCTGCTGCCGGCCGTGTTCGCCGCCATGCGCCCCTACTACGAGGAGCGCTTCGCCGTAGCCTCGGGGCAGTACGCCGCCGCCCGCCAGGCCCGCAAGGACATCGAGACGGCACGCGAGCGGCTGGCCGGCCTGCTCGGCTGCCGGCCCGCCGAGCTGATCTTCACCAGCGGCGGCACGGAGGCCGCGAACCTGGCCGTCCGCGGCGTCGCCGAGGCCAGCCGGCACCGCGGTGACCATATCATCACCACCCAGATCGAGCACCGCTGCGTGCTGGACACCTGCCAGGCGCTGGAGCGCCAGGGCTACCGCGTCACCTACCTACCCGTGGACGCTGCCGGCCGGGTCGACCTCGCCGCGCTGGACGCCGCGCTCGACGAGCGCACCATTCTGGTGGCCGTCATGCTGGCCAACAACGAGGTCGGCACCCTTCAGCCGCTCGCCGAGGTGGTGCGACGCGTCAAGGCCCGCAGCCGCGCGATCCCCGTGTACACCGACGCGGCCATCGCCGGCGGCGTGCTCGACCTGCGGGTCGACCAGCTGGGCGTCGACCTGCTGTCGCTGTCGGCGCACAAGGTCTACGGCCCGCGCGGCGTGGGGCTGCTGTACGTGCGCCGCACGGTGCCGCTCACCCCGCAGATCGTCGGCGGCAACCAGGAGCGCGGCCGCCGCGCCGGCACCGAGTATGTGGCGGGCATCGTGGGGATGGCCCGCGCCTTCGAGCTGGCCTACGAGGAGCTAGACGCCCGGCGCGCGCACCTCCAGCGCCTCATGCAGCGGCTGCTCGCCGGCCTGCTCGCGCGCGTGCCGGACACCGTGTTGGTGGGGCCGCAAGCGCCCGAGCAGCGGCTGCCGCATGTGGCCACGCTTTGCTTCCGCTACCTCGACGGTGAGGCGATGGTGCTCAATCTCGACGCGCAGGGCATCGCGGCAGCGTCCGGCTCCGCCTGCGCCTCGGCCACGTTCGATCCGTCGCACGTGTTGCGCGCCATGGGCGTGCCCAAGGAGCTAGCGCACGGCAACCTGCGCCTGGGCCTCGGTATCCACAACACCGACGAGGAGATCGACCGCGCGCTGGAGATCATCCCGCGCGTGGTGCAACGCCTGCGCGAGATCTCGCCGCTCGGGAGGCCCTGACATGGCGCCCTCCGCTGCCCAGCGCCTGCGCGCCCTGCTAGCCGAGCCGGGCCTGTTGGTCGTGCCCGGCGCTTTCGACGCGCTAGCCGCGCGGCTGATCGAGGCGGCGGGCTTCCGCGCCGTCTATGCCACCGGCGCCGGCATCGCCAACGCCTACCTCGGCTGGGCCGATGTCGGCCTCACGACCATGACCGAGGTGCGCGACGCGGTCTGGCGCATCGTGGACGCCACGGCTCTGCCCGTGCTCGCCGATATCGACACGGGGTTCGGCAACGCGGTGAACGTGGCGCGCACCGTGCGCGAGTTCGAGCGCATCGGCGTGGCGGCCGTGCAGCTCGAAGACCAGGTGTTCCCCAAGCGCTGCGGCCACTTCGCCGGCAAGGCGGTGATCTCGCAGGCCGAGATGGTCGGCAAGCTGCGCGCGGCGTGCGAGGCGCGGCAGGATGGGCTGGTAATCATCGCGCGCACCGACGCCCGCGCCGTCGAAGGGCTAGAGGCAGCCATCGCGCGCGCTCGCGCCTACCGCGCGGCCGGCGCCGACGTGCTGTTCGTCGAGGCGCCGCGCTCGCGCGCCGAGCTGGCGACGATCGCCGCCGCACTCGGCGACGCGCCCCTGCTGGTGAACCTGGTGGAGGGCGGCCAGACGCCGATCCTGCCGGCGGCCGAGCTGGCCGCCCTGGGCTACAAGCTGGCGCTGTACGCCAACACGGCGCTTCGGGCGGCCGCCCGGGGGATGCAGCGCGCCCTCGCCTACCTGGCCGCCCACGGCAGCACCCTCGGCGCCGAGGACCTGCTGATCGACTGGGAAACCCGCCAGCGCCTCGTGCGCCTACCCGAGATCGAGGCACTGGAGCGCCGCTACGCGTCCCCCGGCTGATCCCCCGCAGGCGCCCACCGCCTGCGACGCCATGCCTAAAAGCGGGCCTCATGGCCGCGGCGCCGCCCGCGACGTTCTCGTGCAGCCTGTACGAAGGAGCACGCGGGGCTTTGGTCGCTTTCACCGATGACGTTCGGCCTGGACGCGCGCGAGAGTGTAGGTGACTGCGAAGGCGCGTCGGGCAACGAGTCCGGCGCGCCACAATCTGGTGGCAGGGCGCGTGCGGGCTGGCGCGCCGGTGGGGTTGCGTGGTGGTCACCCTGGAGGAGCTGCTCGCACTGCCAAGCCTGCGTGGCGCACGCCTGGAGAGCGCCGAGGGCCCCCCGAACCGCGAGGTCGTCTGGGTCGCGACCGTGTCCCTGCGTCCCGCGCGCCCGCCCCAGTTGCGGCCCGGCGAGCTGCTGCTGCTGCCACCAGAGGCGGTGATCCGCGCCGGCTCGGGCGGCGCCTTCGCCGCCGCCCTGCGCCAGCTGTTGGCGGCCGAGCCGGCCGCGTTCGTGCTCTGGGATCCCGTGCCCGCCGAGGCGCAGGGCGTATTGCGGACCTGCGGGGTGCCCTGGCTGGTGCTGCCGCCCACTGCGGCGCCCGCGGCAGTGGAGCGCGAGATCACCCGGCTGATCGCCGAGCGGCAGGCCGAGTGGCAGCGGCTAGAAACCACGGCCTACCGCGAGCTGCTGGAGCTGGTGATCCACGGGCGCGGCGTCGCCGCCGTGCTCGGCGCGCTCGCCCGGCTGACGGAGAAAGCCGTCGCGTTGGAGGACCCCGCGCACCAGCTGCTCCGCCTGGAGTGGCCACCGCAAGAGGCGTTGCGGGCCGCGCGCTTGGCCACCTTGCCCAACACCCACGACCTGCTCAACGGCGCCAATGCCGCGGCGGTGCGCGCCTGGCTGCAGAGCGTCACCGTCCGTGCTACCGACCCGCCCACCGCGCTGTTCGACCTGGACGGACGCGGCTGGGCGCGGCTGGTGGCGCCAGTCCAGGGGGCTACCGGCCTCGCGGGGCTGGTGTCGCTGATCGCCCCGCCGGGCCAGTTCACCGCCCGCGACCGCCTGCTGCTCAAGCGCGCCACCGCCGCCTGCGCGCTGGAGTTCGCCAAGCAGACGGCGGTGCTCGACGCCCAGGAGCAGCCGCGCGGCGAGTTCGTGGCCAGCCTGCTGGCGGGCGACCTGCCGGAGCCGCAGCTCGCCGAGCACCGTGCCAACGCGCTGGGCTTGCGGCTGGGAAAGGCGCACAACGTGCTGGTGCTGCGGCCGGTCGAGCCGCCGCTGGCCCCGCGCGGCGAGCGCCGGCTGGAGGAGGTGGTCGCCTGGAGCCTGGGGGCCGATGCCCAGGCGCTGCCGTATCGGGCGCTGGGCGGGGTGGCAGCGCTAGTGCTGCCTGTCGAACGGTTCGGCGATGCGCGGGCGCTGGCGAGCTGGGCGGCCAGCTTCCACCGGCAGGTCGCGGGGCAATGGGGCGCTGGCGGGCTCTCGGCCGGCCTCGGCCGCGTGCAGCAGGGGCTGGCGGGCATCCGGGTAGCCTATCAGGGGGCGCTGTGGGCGCTCGACCTAGGCGAGCGGCTGTTCGGCCCCGGGCGGCTGACGCAACTGCAGGACTTGGGCGTCTACCAGCTCCTGCTCGCGCTCCAGCGCACCCCCGACCTGGCCGACTTCTGTCACGAGCTGCTAGGGCCGCTCCTGGAGTACGACCGCCAGAAGCGCGCCGACCTAGTGAGCACGCTCGAGGCCTACTTCGCCGCGCGCAACAGCCCCTCGGAGACCGCCGAGCGCCTCCACCTGCACCGCAACACGGTGCTGTACCG
>Ga0070737_10002795_pt1 | contig 20030 bp, 36 predicted proteins | sample Coa_R1_10_FD_66438 | JGI IMG/M metagenome (GOLD analysis project Ga0070737, IMG submission 66438) | Surface soil microbial communities from Centralia Pennsylvania, which are recovering from an underground coalmine fire - Coalmine... | ecosystem: Environmental > Terrestrial > Soil > Unclassified...
GACCAAGGGACGGCAGACCCGTGCGCTCCCGCCACTCAACCCCACCTTCGTGCCGGGTGGTCCCCTGTCCATGTCCACCTGGCGTAGCTACCCCGGCGGCATCGGACAGAAGGGCGTCCGGGTGATGCCTTACTGGCACCACGCCTACAACGCCGCCGCGACGGCTGCGGGCACGGTGTTCGTGCTCTCGACCAACCCCGGCGTGGGCGGGGCCAGTGGCAACGTGGAGGACCCCTACCAGGACCTTGGGTTTGTCGGCACCAATAACCAGAACGCGCTCATCGTCAAGCACTTTGGTGTCACCCCCGTTACGGCCATCGGCACGCCGAGCAACCTGGCGCGCTTCGGCTACCAGATCGACGGCACGCAGTACCCGCAGAACTTCGGCGGGCCTGGGGCCGGTGTGTTCGTCTCCGACACGGTGAACGACCACTACTTCGGCGACACCGGCCGGTACGCTGGCGACATGGGGACCGGCACCGGCCTCTCCGGGCTGTACGAGGTCCTGCCCGCAGTGGGCGGTGAGCCGGTGCTGCTCTACGAGCAGGCGGGCGCGCCGTACATCGTGTCCGCCCAGTCCGCCGGGATCCCGCAGGATGGCGTCGTGGTGGCCATCGGCGGGATCATCGTCGAGCAGTCGTAAGGGAGGCGGGAGGACATGGCCCACCTGATGCAGCTTAACGCGTCGAACGTGTCCGGCCAGACCGTGACCCTGGACCGGTACTATGACCTGCTCACCAGCGTCCAGCTCCTCAACACCGGCAACTACCCCAACGCCTCCGCCGTGGCCCCGGTGACCTACACCGTGGTGACCACCACCCCGACCGCGGGGCAGGTGGAGTTCACGGCCGGGAATCAACTGGTGTTCCCATCTGGCGTGACCCTGGACACGACCTACGGAACCGTGGTGGTGGAGGGGTACACGAAGGGCCAGATCCAGCACTAATCCCTGAGGCCGCCTTCGGGCGGCCGGGAGTTTGACCCAGGAGGAGTTGTACCCGATGGGCACCCAGCTTTCGCAGGATGTCATCCGCAACGCGCTCGATTATTGGTATGAGCGCAACGTGTACACCAGCACCCTCTCCCTCGCCCCTGGGGCCACGGCCGCGCTTTTCCCGCTCCTGGCCAGTTGGAATCCGCCGACCGGGGCAAGACAGGTGGTGTCCCTGGAGACCATCGCGGCCAGCCAGGACCCCAACCTCCGGCTCCAGGTGACTTACGACGGCCTCTCGGCGACGGTCCTGGGCGACGACCTGGCGCCGGACCTGAAGCCCGTCCGAGTGTCGGCCCCCGCCGCCAGCAGCCTTGGCCTGTCGGCAGTCAACACCGGCACCCAGGCCAGCACCGGCACCCAGGTGCTGTACGGGACCTCCATCTGGACCGCCCCGGTGGCCTACAAGGTGCTTCACGGGTACGGGCTCACCCAGGAGGACCTGGATCTCGCCAAGCAGGTGGGGATGGAGACCAACCCGGTGCAGTCGAGGGGGACTCACCCTATCCCGATCTCCGCCGTGATCGAACGAACCTACGCGAACCGGATGACCCAATCCCCCTACCAATTCCAGGGACCGTCCCCCCTGGCCACGACCCAGGGGGCGGTGTTCGCGCAGGTCAACGCCAACCCGCCCGGCCAGGACCTCCTGGTCCTCCGCTACCTTGCCGCCGAGGCGGACGAGGACTACGGGGTGACCATCACCCTCGACCGGGACAACCAGATCGGGCACACCACCTGGGACGCGGGCCTCATGTCCCTGGACCACCCGCTCGACCTCTTCATCGCGGCCAAGTCCAGCCTCACCTTCCACATCCAGGCGGCGGTGGCGCCCCCCGGGCCCATCCCTGTCCGGTTCGAGGTGTGGCACGTTAGCCTCACCGCCATCCTGCGCCTGCGAATGGGCCTCATGACCAAGGAGGCAGCGCAGGGGCTCTACGGCCAAACCCAGGGTTCCGACCTCTACGCCCGGGTCCTGACGGGGGTGGTGTAAGTGGCGACGACCCTCACCCAGCGCGCAGTGCTCCAGTTTGGCCGTGCTTACCGGTCCCTGCTCACCAGCACGGCGGCCACGACGGTGCTCACCGCGCAGGTGGGCGGGAGAAACCGGCTCCTGGTGTTCAAGGGGTATGCATCGTCGGGTTCGGCGACAACCATCAGCATCACCGTGGGCTGGACCGACCCGGATACGGGGGCGGACTCGTACACCTACACGACGGCCAACGTGGGTGGCGCGTCCGGCAACGCGAGCTTCGCGCCGCTGGTCCTGTTCGCCCAGGCCGGATCCACGGTGACGGTGCAGGCCACCGCAGGGACGGCGAACGCCGTCCGCGTGACCTGCACCCTAGAGGGGGCGTAAGCATGGCGACGGTAGTTTCAGGCCCGCTGGAACTCGGGGCCGTGACGCTCCTCGGAGGGGGAACGATCCCGACCGGCCAAACGCTAACCAACAGCGGCACCATCAGCGGGGGCACGGTGAACCCTGCCTCAGGTACCGTGACGGGCAGTTGGAGCGTGGCTGGACTGCTGGGGACGCACTCAGCCACAGCCACGGTCAGTCCAGCGTACACCACCACATCCACCACTGCCGTGTCCACCGGGGTCGGAGTGAGCCTCTCCAGTCCCGGGACGGCACTTCAGTGGCTAGTCAACGCGATTGGGTCCAACAGCACCGCAGGAGACGGCATTGCCCTCACCCTCTACCGATCCACGACAGGTATCCCCGCAGCAGGCGCCGCTCCGGGAACCGGGGATGTCGCGGTGTGGACCACGGGATCCCTCCTTAGCAGTGCCGCGAACCAACAGCAGGCCGCCGCTGGGACCAGCATTGACACTGGGCTGACATCGGGAACCACGTACTACTACTATCTGGCACTGGCGTCGGTGACGGGAGGTACAGCTTCGGTGGGTGGGGGTACCAATGAAACGGTGATCCGGGTTCGGGCCATCCAGTAGTTCCGGCGTCCAGGGGGTGCGGCTGTTGGATCAGGCGGTGGACGAGCACAGCGAGTGGCGAGGGAGCGTGACCGCAAAGCTAGATGACATCCTGCGCCGGATCGACGGGCTTGAACGACAGGTGGGGATCATGGGCAACCACGAGTGGCGGATCAGTCAGCTGGAGAAGACCCAGCGGGACAGTCACCGGGACCGGCTAACGGCCTGGGGTATATGGGTGGTTGGCCTGGTGGGGCTAGCCGAGATTGCGCTGGGGCTTCTGCACCGGGTCGGGTAGAGGGGGGATCGGGCATGCATGTTGTAAACCAGGGCCTAGGCATCCCGAACCTGACGCTCGGTGACGCCCCGGACAGCGCCATTAAGGCGCTCCGCTCCCTGCTTGAGCGCATCCCCCTCAATGTGACGGCCAACCTGAGCTTTGCCACCGGGGTGGCGGTGGATTCAGGCCAAATCAACGGCTCCCCAAGGTCGGTTTGGTCGAGGGTCCGCAGTGGGCAGATATGGGTGGACTACGGTCGCTACCCGTTCTTCCAGTCCGGTTCTGGCTTCCTCCAGAGCCAGGTTCTGGTACCGATCGGGATCCAGGGCTTCGGAACCTTTATGCGTCAGGCGGGTCTCGAACAGCGGATCCCACCTCCGCCTCAGAATACGTTCACACAGGGCCATGCCCTGTTCGCGGTCTATGGATCAACACCGGCGAACGACCCCTACGACTTCGACCTCGCTGACTGGACCTGGGGTCACCTAGTGCCTGGCTACCCCTACGGGTACGGATTCCCGACCCTGGCCGACCTGGGGCGGACCGGCCTCGCCGCTGTGCCGCCGCCCAATCTTGCCCCCTCGGGTCAGGTATCGCTGCCTGGGGGCACGGTGCATGTTTATTCCATGTTCGCCCTACGGATCGGGAAGGGGTGGTATTTCGAGGCCCAGCCGGAGATCCCACCCGATGCCTACGCCCAGTTCATCGCCAATACCCTGGGCCTCCGCACCCCGGTGGCCACGTCCCCCCGGGTGGGGGGGAACACACCGATGGTTGCGGTACGCCCCCAATCGACCGTCCTAGCGACCGCACAGGTTCAGGTGCCCAGCCCGTCCAGCCTGCCCGTGCTCCGCTATGGCGATAGGGGACCGGCCGTGATGCTCTTGCAGGAGCGGCTGATCGACCATGGATTTAATGTGGGACCCACGGGGGCGGACGGTATCTTCGGCTCCAACACACTGGCAGCGGTGAGGGCGTTCCGGGCCCGTGAGCGGATCACGGTAGACGGGGTGGTGGGACCGCAGACATGGGCGAGGCTACTGTCCATCCAAGGTGCGTTTGCCCCTGCCGCCCAGTCCCTGGCCGGGGAACTCGCAGGATACGAGAGGGAGGTGAGACAGGTGGCGGCAACTGCAACCCAGACCGGGGGTGGGGGTACTGCCACGCAGGTAAAGCGGCTCACGGCGGTGTCGTCGAGACCATCGCCAACTGGCATTTGGGTGGGTGGCCATGGATACGCCGTGGTCGGCGGAAAGCGGGTACCGATACCCAATGCCCCAATTGGGGGCGGGGTCGTGGTGGTGAATGGGTACAAGGTGCATTTCCCACCGAGGCCATCGTCGCAATCTCAGGTACGGTCCACCACGAGTCGCATCACGTCCGAGGTGCAGAAGCTTCTTGGCGAGGAGGCCAAGGCGCTGGGGATCACGCCACAGACGGCGGAGTGGCTGGACATCGCTGCGGGGGTCGGCCTTGCACTTCTCCTGGTGACCCAGGCCCAGTCGAAGAAGTGAGGCCATGATGCCGCCCCTCCCGGTGCGCCGCGCCCAGGCGATCCTAGCTGGGATCGGAGCCCCCGTGACGCCAGGTGGGGTGGCGATCCTGGTGGCATGGCAGGCGTGCGAGGGCGGCCCCGCGTCACGGCACAACCCCATGAACACCACGCTGCCTCTTCCCGGAAGCGTGCCGATCAACGCCCAGGGGGTGCAGCAGTACCCCACGGAAGCTGAGGGCATCGCCGCGACGGTCCAGACCCTCCAGAACGGCCTCTATCCCGGAATCGTCGCGGCCCTGAGGTCCGGTAGCCCTGCCCAGTTCCTCTCCGCCCAGGACGAGATCCAGACATGGGGGACAAACCCCCAGTGTATCGCCCAGCGGCTGGGAATGCCCCTTCCGGGCGGTGGAGGCCCCCTCGGGGGGATCGAGCGGGCCGTGGGGAAGGTGCCCCGGTGGGTGGCGATCATCGTGGTCGGGGTCCCGCTCACCGCACTGATCCTGGACGACCTGAGGAGGCTCTAGTATGCCGATCATGGATGTGCTTGCCGCCATTCCGTGGAATAGCAGGCCGGTGACCCTGCTGGTGGAGCAGGTGGTGCGTGGCGTGACGGGAGCACCTACGGACCCCGTGGAGGCTAGGCTGAAGCGGATGGAAGACCTGCTAGAGCGCCAACGGGAGGAAATGGATCGGGTCTACCGGGCGGCCGTGCCACCCACGCCACCAGTACAGAGGGTGGCCCCGCCCGCTGGCGGGCCATCCATCCTCGGCGAGGTGGTGGAGCGCATCACCCTGGTCAGCGGCAACTGCAAGGAGGCGCTGCGGTTCGCACGGGAGGATGGCATGGCGCACCCGGAGGTGCAGGTCCGGCTGTCGGACGCCCAGGCTCAGCTAGACGCCCTGGAGCGCCACACCCTGAGGCCCGAGGTGCTGGTGTCCCTGGCGCCGGACGAGCGCCGGGCGGTGGACGCGCTCCTCCCCGAGATCCGCAGGGCCAGGCAGGGGCTCCACAACGCCCCGGACGGGGGTCCCCCCACGGTGGATAGCCTGACGGACGCGGCGGCACGCCTGGGCGCCCTCGGCACGCAGGCCCGCGTCATGGAGGTCGCGGTCCGGTCAGGTCTCCCAGTGCCGGAGCGCCCTACGCCAGCCCCTGAGAAGGCGGCGGCGCCCGCCCCGTACAGCCGCTACGCGCCGGACATGTCCGTGGACACCGGATGCCTGCCATGTGGGCGGGCCCATGTGGCGGGGGCGGACGCCATCCTGAACGCGGCGGCTCAGGAAGCGACACGGAAGGGCATGGCGGACCCCGACGTGCAGGCCAGGGTCCAGTCGGCGGCCGAGGAACTGGCCATGGTCTACGAGCACGACTGGACACCAGAGCGCATCGCCCGGTCGCCGGAGGCAGATCGCGCCATCCTGGAGGAATACGCCCCCAGGTTCCGGGCGGTGCGGGAGCGGCTGGCCGCCGCCCGGTCGCCGGAGGACCTTGCCGATGTTGCTGCCGACCTCAGAAAGACCCGACAGGAGTTCATGCAGGCGGACCAGGCGAGGCAGCAGGTTTACACAGCCATTCGAGCGGGTGGGCTTGCCGCGTCCGCAGGAGACCATCGTCTGGACCTCCAGCCATGGGTGGTCCCCTACACCGCCGTCCAGCCGTCGCCGGAGGAGGCCGCCCTGGAGACTTCGCCGCCGGACCCGGAGGCCGCCTATGACAACCTAGTGCGTGCCCTCCATGAGGCCCGCGGGGTGCGGGTGGTCTACCGCGAGACCCCGAGGGGCGAGGGGGGGATCGTGGAGGCCGAGTACGACCCCGAGGCCAACACGATCCTGATGGCGCCGTTCGCGCTCTCCAAGGACTTCTACGCGGTCCAGACCCTCGCGCACGAGGCCGCCCACGCCCTGACGGTGAACCGCCAGTGCGCGCCTGAGCCGACGCAGGACCACGCGGCGGCCGAGGAGGTGGCCGAGAACGCGGCCCTGGCGGCCATGGTGGAGTCGAACCTGCCCATCGAGCTAAGAAACGGTCAGGTCCTAGAGCCGGGCGACCGGCGGGTGGACTGGGGGGCGCTTCAGGCGAGCCTGCCGCCTAGGCAGTTCGCCGAGGTGCGGTGGGCTACTGACTGGATCGTGTCGGCCATTGGGGGCCAGGACCCCGCCACGCTTCCGGCGGGGTGCGCCGTGCCCGTGGGGGAGGGGGAGTAGCCGTGTCGGAACTCTCTGAGGCCGGACTTCATTATGGCGAGGCATGGTGCGTACCTGAGGAAAAGCAGGGGCTTCCCCTGGCGGCCCTCACTCCTGATGAGCAGGCGTGCGTGTTGAGGGTCGGGATGGCGTTCCAGCGGCGGGTGGACGAGGCCCTGGGGGCGGTCCCGCCGGGGGAGGGCCCCGCCTTCCGGGTATCCGGCCCGGCGGGGCACACCGTGGCCTTGCTCCGCATGGACGGGGCGGGGAATGTCCTTCTCTGCATCCCGGAGCGGACGTGCGCTGTGGTGGGGCAGGGGGTGGAGGCCGCCGTGGCCGCAGAGAACACGCTGGGTCTCCTCGGCCTCTCGGTGGCGTCCGCCCCCGAGGCCAATTCTTGACCCCGGCTCGTTCGGACAATGGGTCCGTCCCAAGACCTCTAGAGGGGGCAGGATCCAATGGCGGTATCGCTCCAGGAGGCCGCGAACAAGTGGGCCCGGAAGACCCAGGCCGTGGGCGCCAAGTGGCAGCAGAACACCCAGGGCAAGGCCGCTGCCTACTGTGAGGGGCTGGCCAAGCTTGGTGTGAACGCCAGCGCCTGCATGTCCGGGGCGGGGGCCCGCTACCAGCAGGGTGTGTCCTCGGTGAGCCCACAGCAGTTCCAAGCGGCGATCGCCGGCAAGGAACAGAAGTGGGCCTCCAACTTCGTCGCCGGCCTTAGCGGGTCGTAAGCCGGGGGTCGGCAGGCGTGCCCGACCTGTGCCAGCCGTGCGCGGACATGCTGGCCGAACTCTGCCGGATCGGCCAGGACCCGCGCCTGTGCTGGTGCCAGGTCGGGTACGCCGTGTCCGGTGACCCGGCGTACGTCGAACTGGCCAGCGGCATCGCCCCCGGCGACCTGCTGGCCCAGGCCAAGGCGAATCTCAAGGCGCAGGGGCGATTGCCCGAGGGCGCCTGAACGACCGGGCCACCTGCAAGGTGGCCCATCTGCATGAGGAGGTGACGACGTGGGTGGGATCGGCAATTATCCCTACCTGGTTCACTACGTCTGGACGGGCCCCCGCAACGCCGGGGAGTGCCGACCGGCGGCGGTGGTGCGCGAGTGGCCAGGAGGAGTACTGAACCTTGCGGTGTTCCCGGACGGCACGAACGACGGTGAAGAGCGCATGGCGGTCTGGGCGACCTCGGCGACCCATGGGACGGACGGGACCCCAGGAACCTGGCATCATGCCCGGGAGTGCTCCCCCGATCAGGGGGCTACGGAGCCTTCCCCTGTGGCGGTGGAGCCCACCCCCACAGGAGCAGAGTCTTCCCCTACGCCAACGGCAGGTGCTGCCCTTCCGCCTGAGGAGTTGTGGTCCATCGGCGACCAACCCGCCTACGCGGGGGGTGACGCCGAGTGAACCCCTACGCGGCGGCGGAGCGCCTATGGGAGGTGTGGGTTCAGACCCTGGAACGGGCTGTCGATGAAGACCCCCTCGAGGCCCTGAAGGTGGTGGATTCCCACCTTCGGTCCATGCTGGCTCAGCCCGCCGGGGAAGCACCGCCCCCTAGCATGTGGCGCCCAGGGGATCGTGTTCTGGCCACCGTGCCGGTGGAGATTGTCGCTGACTCCATCCAGCTGATCCTGGGATGGGCACCGAACCCCCAAGGGGAGGGCACTTGGGGATGGACCAACGCGGCCACCCTGGACACCGGCGCATTCGAGGTGTTGATCGGGGCCCAGACTGCGGCACAGATCAACCCGAAGAACGAGGGACCGGTGGAAGTGGGCGGGGTCGGCGGGTCAGCCCAGGCGTACAAGACGCACGCCGCCGTCCAGCTTCTCGACCCGAAGACCGGGAAGGCCCTATTCACCCTTACCGACGTGGCCGCCGTGGTGGATACGAGCTTCCAGCAGGACCTGTTCGGCCTGCGGGCGATCCTCCACCGTGGCTACGGGTACATGATCAGGCCCAGGGCGAAGACGGTGACCATCTTCGCAGAGTCCCCCGAGGACGGCCCCCTGGCCCCCACCGTGGGGGAGCTTCGGCAGGCGGGGTAGGCGGTGCCCCGGCACTCCCGCCCGGGGGTGCGGGGGCGGACGCCGGCGAGGGCATGGGGACGCAACCCCCGGGCACGGGCGAGGCACCGCCGCCGGGAGCGCCGCAAGTACCGAGAGAGGCGGTACCAGGTCCTGCGCCTGATGCGCGAGCAGCTGCGCCGGCTGCGGCGGGCCCGGCAGGAGGCGAGGAGGCGGCGGAGGGAAAGGCCGGAGGTCCAGGTGATCCGCCCCCGCCCAGGATGGGGGCTTCTGGACGGGGAGTGGGTGCCGGGTCGGTTCCTGGCCATCCTTGAAGAGTTTGAATAGGACCGAGGGAGGGGTTGGTTGGAGTGAAGCAAGCCACGACGCAGATCCACAACCAGGGGCTGTTCGCTGGGATCGTGGCCGTGATCCTAGCCCTCGTCAGCGCCGCGTTTGGCGTTCGTCTGGACCCGGCCCAGCAGACGGCCGTCCTGGTCGCGGCAGGGTTCGTAGTCTCGGCACTTCTCGCCGCCTTCCATGTGGCCGCCAGCGCCGCCGAGACCGCTGGCCTTCCTGCGGCGGACTTCCACTCCCAGGCATACTGGATGGGCCTCATTTCGGCCCTGGCGACCGTGGCGGTGCTGGTATTCCGGGTGCCGCTCACGCCGAGCCAGGTCCACCTGCTCCTCTCCGCAGCGGGCATCGTGGTGGCCCTGATCCTCGGCACGGGGCACGTGGGCGCCAGCGTGGCGCGGGCCGCAAGGACCGCCGAGGTGGACCGGGGGCGCATCGAGGCACTGACCGGGTCGCTCATGACCACCCTGAACGCTACTACCCCCAAGCCCCCGGCCCCCCAGGCACCGGAGGCGAAGGAAGGACAGGTCGCCCCCTGAAACAAAAACAAAACGAAGAGTGAAGGTCTAGGACCCAAGGGGTCGAAGAACGCATACCGCGGAGGGGGGCGTGAAAGGGACCGCCGGAAGGGCGATCCCCCACTTTCGGGCCACATGCCCGTCAGCCCAGGCGTGGCGCCTCGTCCACATACTTCCGTAGGACCGCCGCAAGGTCCGCCCCCCGAACGATGATCCCCTCCCCGTAGGCTAGGGAGCGCGGCGGGTCCGTGATCCCCTCCTCGTATAGCGACCATTTGTGTCCATCGTGGACGAGGTAAAGGGGTCGGCTCGGGGGAAAGACCTCGGGCCGACCGAAATCCGTCAGGGGCGGCCTCGACGCCCGGACCGCCACCGCGTCCGCTAGTAGGTCCTCCAGCATGGCTGCCACCCCCCTAGGCCAGGCTTATTCCGAGCAACCTGCCCGTGGCCCCGTCCACCACGGCCTCCCAGGTCAACTGCCGACCCATGCCCACGGCGAGCCAGCCACGACACACGTACACCAGCCCGCCCCCCGTGGCCAGGCGGCCCATGGGGGTGGGTCGGACCTCGCGGCAGACCGACCGCCAGGCGGGCACCGGGAGGAAGCGCATGCGCCGCCAGGCGTCTAGGGCAGCGGCACGAGCGATGGCCCTCGCCTGCTGGGCCGAGATCGCCACCGTTGGCGGGGTCGGCCGGATGGCCAGGGATGCCGCCGGAACGGACTGCGCCTGTCCCTGTTGGGATGACGGACCGCTCGCCTGCTGGAGCCACTTGGCCAGCTGGTCGGCGCTCTGGAACCGTAGCGCTTGACCCATGTTCTGATCCCCTCATGGCGGCCCGCCATAGATGGCGGTACCGCTGTCCGATTTTTGGAGCCCGTGTGATCCATCGTCCGGCTAGGACCCCTTATGGCACGCTGAGCCCGTCTGCGCCGACGATCCGACCCTCCTGGTCTCGGATGGCCGGCCCTGGGGCATATACGTCGGTGCGCCCCTGGGCACGGGCGGCCTGTGCAACTAGCAGGGAGGCCACGTAGGCCACCCCCGGCCGGGGTGCTGGCAGGTCAGTCACCATGCTCATGTGGAGCACGGTGTGGTGGAGCGCCAGCCCCTCCAGATCGCCCTGGATGACATCCGTGCTAACGACCCTGGCCACCGTCCCTGAGGCAGGGATGTCCGCGATGGTCCCGTCCACTCGTCGGAGCGAAAGGGGATGGGGGGTCAGATTGACGATCATAGGTTAGCCATCCCCTAGCCCATAGCTAGGTCCAGATCCTCAAAGGCGGGCACACCCCATTGCGCCGCTAGGTCCTCGCAGACCGACGATGCCATAGCATCGTCCGGGTAGGGACCAGCGACCACCGTGCGAGGGTCCACCACATCCTCGTCGTCAATGGCCAGACACTTGATGGGGTGATCGGCCCATACCACATACCATGCCACGGTCTCTTCCTCCCTCTCCGGGCCGTTCCGGCCCCCACTCTCTCCCGCATGGGGGAGAGTGGGCGCAGGAACCTGCGCCGTTGACCTAGCGGTTTGAGCTACCCTTTGCCGCCAGCGATAGGGCCAGGTCGCGGGGAATACGCCCCGCCTCCTCCTCAGCACGCACGGCTTCCCACACCTCCTCGGCCCAGCGCTCGCGCTGGGTGTAGGTGGTCACCCTCGCCTGGGCGGCCAGGGCACGCGCCCGCTTGGCGGTGGTGGCGAGACCCACCAACCCTGATGGCTCACGGCGCGTACCCCCAACGACTCTATATCCATACCGCATGGTTCTTCCCCCTTCCTGGCCGTTCCGGCCCCGTTTCCCTCGCATTCGCGGGGGAAACGGCGCAGGAACGCGCCTTGGGCTCAGCCTCCTGCCTCCACAGGCACCTGCACCCACCCCTCATGGTTGCAGGCTTCGCACCGCCAGCCTCCGCAGGCAGGGCATCGGGCCCACTCCATGCCCCCGACGCATTCGTGGGCAACCCGCATGACAACATACATCAGATAGTCGCCACCGATTCGCGGATGCGAGGGATCGAACACCACTTCTCCCCCCCATGGCCGGTCGATGACCTCCACTTCTGGCACCCTGTACTGCTCCGCGACGCGCTTCGCGCTACGGCGAATGTGATCGGCCGACATGGTGCGACTTGTAAATACCCAACAACCCGTGGATACAACCTCCCCGTCAAGAATGATTGGGGGAAGGTCGTACTGAAGGTCCCGCATCCCGTCGAACGCCACACCCTCCAAGTGGCCTATAATCGCTCGTACCTGATCCTGAGTGGGACCGTCTACCCAATCGACATCAACCGACCCACCACCAGAGTACACATGCGAACGCACAGAAAACCTAGTCTGCGGGAAGTGATCACGAAGGAGCTTTCGCACCGCCTGCGCAACTTCCGGGGTCTTCATCCTTCTGACAGTACCCATGCTTGCGCCCCCCTTTTGTGCGGGCCCGCCATTCCGGCCGTCCCCCGTGACCCTCGCTCCTCGCGGGGGTCGCGGCGGCCGACCGGCCGCCTACGCCTACGCTACCGCTTCGGCCCGTTCCGTGGCCATGTCGAGGATTAACCGCACGCAAGCCTCGGCCGTATCAGCTAGGCGCATGAGATCCCCCACCAGTCGCTCCTTTGAGCCGGAATACGACTGCATGTAGCGGAGGGACCATGCAGTCTCGCCCACAGGCCGACCCTCGATCCGACCGATGGTTGCGGCCACCAATTCGGCCACCACTTCCTGGTCCACCTGTTGGCCAGGGACCAGGGTCTTGCCGTCACGGGCAAGTAGTCGGGCATGGGCGACATGACCCAATTCGTGCCACAGAGTGTCAGGGTCGCGACTAGATAGGTGGATTACTTCACGTCCGCCCTGGGTGGTGAAGTACCCATACTCACCGTCCAACGACGGTCCGTATTCCACCGCCACCCCAAATTTTGCGGGAACATCGCCAAGGGGTGGCGGTGGTGGTGGCGTGTAGGCGGGCAAAGGGGTGCCGTCCGTGTCTTCCACTCTGAAGACAGGCACGGTGGAGAACCCGACCAGCTTCGTCCGCTTGATCTCCTCGCCCGTTGCTGGGTCGATTTCGGTCACCGTTACCGTCCGTGGTGCCAGGATGTGGAACGCCTTGGCGCCTTTGCAGACGTGGCGTCCGACTTCCTGCCATTGCCGATAGCCACGGGCGTCTGCCGTCCTGGCTGCCCGCATGAGCATGCGGTTAGAGATGGACCAAGCGTGGCTAGGCGCATGGGGATCGGCCATGATAATGTGGTGGGCGATTTCGACTGGCAATTCGCCCGCCTTGGTCAGGTGCAGGATCTCCTCCATGGCCGCGGCTACCCGTTCCTTGCGGGTCTCCTCCCAGGCTTGCGGGTCCTGGGCAGCCATGCTACGGTACGCCATGGGATCATCCTCCCTGTCGCGACGCGCCCAGTACTTGCCAGGATCGGCGCGTCGCCGTGTTGGTTGTTGGACCCTTGCGGTCCCTTCTGGTGGTCGATCCCGACCACCAGAAGGCGCCACAAAGGCGCCTTGGGTTACTCTGTGCAAAGAAAATCACGCACAAGGCGGGCAGCCTGTGGATCATGACCCAGCTTTTCGAGCACGTTGGCAACATAGGCGCCATTGGTCCCTTGGTCGCGCAGACCGCGACCGGAAACCTCAAAGCCTTGGGCGCGTAGCTTCTTCGCCAGGGTCGGCAGACGATGCCCAGGAATCCATGCGGTGAGATAGCTCATGTCGATTCCTCCTTCTTTGGACCTTTGCGGTCCCTAGTGGCGGTCGGTGTCGGCCACCACTAGGCGCCGCGAAGGCGCCTAGCCTTAGCGGTTTACTAGTACCGTACCGTAGGGGACGATGCCACGCAGGTATTCTGCGAATCGCTCTGCGGCTTCCTCGCGGCGGATTACCCTCCGAATCGTCCTAGGATCGCGGAGATCTGGCCATGGTAGCGGTCTGCCCCACATCCTGAGTACATGACCATTCGCAGACCATGTAACGGTAACGGTGTACTGAGCCATAATTACGTTCCCCCTTTTATGTGTACTAGTCGGCAGTGTTGACCGTTACGTGCCAGTATTCTGGCGCGTACATAATTCCCGTCTCATGCATCGGTCTTGTAATGGTGATGTACCCTAGAGATTCCATCTTCAGCAACCAATCCATGGTGTATACTTCGGTGAAATGGCGTCCGGCTTCGTCCCTCTCGCATAGCTCGGCCAGCATAGCCCGGTCCTCGGCAGTTAGCATGGTGTCTCCTCCTTCTGGACCCTTGCGGTCCCTAGTGGCGGTCGGTGGTCGGTGTCGGCCGCCACTAGGCGCCGCAAGGCGCCGTGTGGTTAGCCCTCTATGAGCACATCCCCATTCCATGAGTACCCAGCGACAGATAGCAACTGCTTAGTGGCTGCGAGAATCGCTTCATCATAGTTAGCGGCCGAGCCTGAAGTCTCTGGTAGCCCAGGATTCCACGGAATCACCGCCCACCGCGTGCTACCGTCACCATCCATGGTCACCTGGGCGGTAATCTCCTTATCGTACATACTAGAGACGTGACCATCCTTGGGGTTTAAGAAAGTGTAGGTTACCACGCGATACAGTGTCTGGCCGTAGCTGTCGGTGCCGTTGGTCGGCACCCAGACGTCAACGTCACCGCCACGCTTAGCCTGAATCTCGATGTGCGGCTCGCTAAACGTAACCATCTGCTGGTGCTCCTCCTCGCGGATCGATTGGTTCTGGCCATAGCCTACCGCGACCGCCTCTTATCCCACAATCGCCAATTTTGGCCGTATCTCACGACCTAGGCAGATCTTGTTCTTTTTCCTTCGCTAAGCACGCGGTACCGCTCATTTCCTCGATTTCCCGTTGGGCTATCCTCCGCACAAGGTCGGCCAGTCGCTCGCCGCGCGCGCGCGCGATGGCCGCCAGCTGCTGGTACATCTCGTCGGGCACATGGGCGCCGATGGTCCGTGGTCCGGTCTTGTGTCTGCCCATCTTGCCTTCCTCTTTCTGATGGTTGTTCGGCGGTACTAGCATACCCCGCGCGAAACCCGCGCGGTACCGCCAGCACGCCGCAAGCCGTGGACCGTCTGACCGTAGGCAGCGTCCAAGCCAGGCGGTTCCGCTCAGACGCCGTGTTTCGCGCACATTCTCAACGTGGCGTCCGCGATAGGCTGAGGCCAGGTACCGCGCAAAATGGGGGCGTAATCACAAGGTGCCTTACGAGATTGCCTCGGCGTCATCCGACGACCTTAAAAAAATTTTTTTGAAAAATTTGTTTGAAGGATGGGTGGCGGCCCTGTCCCAGGTCCCGCGGGACACGGCCCGGACGTACGTCCGAGCGGCCCGGATGGCTGCCCGGTACGTGCCGGGGGCCCTGGCCCCGGACCTGCCGCTAGCCCCCCTGACCCGGCCCCAGGCCGAGGCCGTGTACGGGGCCCTGCTGCGGGACCACCCGGCCAACACGGCCAACACCTGCTTGTCCGCCCTGGCCCGACTTTGGGATTACGCCATCGCCATGGGATGGCGCCAGGAGAACCCCTGGCGGGGCATCAAGCGGAGGCGACCCCGGCCCCGGGTGAGCGAGAAGCTACTGACGGAGGACCAGGTTCGGGACCTGATCCGGGCCCTCCCCTGGAAACGGCAGAAGGCCGTCGCGCTCACAATATACCATCTGGGGTTGCGAGTATCGGAGGCACTGGGGCTCCGGCCCCGCGATTTCCGGGTGGGGGATGACGGGGCGGTGGTGGTGACCGTGTGGGGCAAGGGCAGCAAAGCCCGGTATCTGCGGGTACCCCACCAGCTGTGGGCCGAGCTACACCGCCTGCTGGGGGACCCCCTGCCGGACCCCCTGTTTGGCGGCTACACCCGTTCCCAGGTGCGGCACTACCTGCACCAGGCAGGGATGCGGGTACTGGGACGCCCTGTGTCCCCCCACTGGCTACGGCATAGCTTCGCGACCCACGCCCTGGCCCACGGGGCCGACTTGGTGGCGGTGAGCCGGGCCCTGGGGCACGCCCGCCTCGAGACCACGGCCATTTACGCCCACACGAGCGGGGAGGCGGTGCCGGATCGCCTCCCGTGGCTCGGAACCTGAAATTTCCCTGCGCCCGCCGTGTCACGCGGCGGGCCGGTGGGAGTCGAACCCACCGCCTCGCTTACTCCCGCGCCCTAGGCCCGGGGGAGGGCAAACCTTGCTTCGCCCGCATTGTACCACCCCCGATGCGCGGATGATGCGCGGAAGAGGGACCGAAATGCACGCTACGGCATGACATGGCGACCGATCCTGGGTCCGTTTCCGCGCATCGGATGGGGCGGAAAATGCCTATAGCACAGGGCTTTCTCGGTGGGTGGCGTTGACCGGATGGTGTCGGGTAGCATGGCCATGCATTGATTCACATTCAAGAGGACGGGGGTTCGATACCCTCGCCGCCCACCAGATTTGATGCCTAGAGCCCCCAGGGTTTGCGGGTAGGGCCACCCTCTCGGGTGGCCCCATCTTTTGCCACGATGCGCGGATCGATGCGCGGAAGCTATCCATCGCGTAGCCGCCGTCCGATCCGCTCGGCGACCTCCCGCTGGGCGGCGGGCAGCGAGTGGGCGTAGCGCGCGAGCATGAAGCTGGCGCTCGCATGCCCCAGCATGTCCTGGGCCGCCCGTAGCCCCGCCTTGGACTCGGCTGCCTCCTCCAGGATCATGCTACCTGCCGTGTGCCGGGCGTCGTGCAGGCGGTACGGGGGCAGCCCGGCGGCCTCCAGGGCGAGCCGCCAGTCCCGGCGACGCACATTTCCCACGCTCAGCGGTGTGCCCCGCCGGGTGGCGAAGACGAGATTCCCATCCCCCCACAGGGGTCCGGCGGCCAGTCGCTCCCGAAGCTGGGCCGCCCGGTGCGCCCGCAGGGCGTCTGTCACCTCCCGACTGATGGGGACCGTCCGCACCCCTGCGGCCGTTTTCGACCGCCGCACGTGCACCGTCCCCGCCTCGAGGTCCACGTCGTCCCAACTCAGGCGCAGGGCCTCGCCGATCCTGAGCCCGGTGGCGAAGAGAAGCACCCACAGGGCGTGGAGCCTGTGTCCGTGGGTGGCGCGCAGCAGTCTGCCCACCTCATCCGGGCTCAGGCGGTGGGCAGGCCGGTTGACGACACGTGGTGGGTCCACCCGGTCGGCGGGGTTCCGGGGGAGGATGTCGAGGCGCACCGCCGCCTCCAGGGCCTGGCGCAGGATCGCGTGCTCCAGGGCCACGGTGCGGCTAGAGATCGTCCCTCGTCCGTCACCGCCCTTCCGGCCTGCGTTTTGCCGTGGGCTTTCGGCTTCCTTGCGTAGATACCGGCGGATGTGGTCGGGGGTCAGCTGTCCCAGGCGCACGCCACCTAGGCCAGGTACCAGGCGACTGCGGATGATGGAGCGGTACTGGGCAATGGTGGCTCCGGACCGCCCCTGGGCCTCCTTGTCGCGTAGCCACTCGGTGAGCCAATCGCCCAGCGGGGTCCTTGCGTCGGCGGATGGGAGTGGCTGACCCCGCAGGTAGTCGGCGACCAGGGCGGTCGCCCGCTCGCGCGCCTGCCGCTCGTCCTGCGTGCCTAGGGCCAGGGTCTTGGTGCGGTAGGTCCCTGTGGCGGGGTCCCTGGGGTGCAGGGTGAGGTACCAGTACCCGTTGGGCCGCCGGGTGAGGGATCCGGTCGGCAGTCCTGACCTGGGGTGCCGCATCACCGGCTCCCCCGCCGGAGCATCCGGTGCCCGAGGGGCCGCCCGTCGTCGCCGTGGACCTGCACCAGGCACCGGCCCAGGTAGGCGCGCCCCCCGAGGCAGCCGCGCTTCAGGACGCCTTCGACCTCGACTTCGTACACCGGCACTGCGCCAACGGCGGTGTAGCGGGCGGCCGCCGCCCACAGTTCGGCGTGCGCCCGGTCCACGGCCCCCAGGCCAAACACATGGTCTGCCGCAAATCTCCTGGCCCGCTCCTCAGCTTCTGCCAGGCCGAGGACCGGCACCGATGCTGGTGTCATCCCCTGCCCCTGCGCGCGCAGGCATAGGCGGCCCACCCGCGCGCGCTGACCATGGCCAGGAGGCGCAAAGCCGCCAGGGCTGCGACGTGCGGGCTCACGTCCGGGCTGACCAGGAGCATGTAGCCCCCGCCCCGGCGGGCAGAACGCCGGTATAGGCGAGCGCAATAGCCACGGGTGAAATGCCGCGTCACCAGCAGGTCCACCCCCTCCTCAGCCGCGAGCTTGGCCACCCCCGCCAGTGCCTCCATCCCCTGCGCGGGCTGCATCGCCGGTTTCCTCCCGCCGGGGAGCTACAATGTCAGCTATATGTGTCGCCCCGGCGGAAGCAGAATTTGCGCGTTCTTCCAATACTTCCTTGTGGATAGCCTGTGGATAAACCACCTCTTCCAGAGGGGCCAGAAGGGCGTGAAGCAGAGCGTAGGCGCGCTGTTGCTCCTCGGCAGAAAGCGGCCTCGACCGCCACCGCCACTGTCCGTGCGGACGCGACAAATCCATGGCGTGGTTTTGTCTCGGCGCCTCGACCCCTATTAGCCAATCCAGTGGCTGGTCCAGGATCTCCACTAATCGTGGCAACCTTGTGATCTGGGGTGCATCCTTGCCGCTAAGCCACCGGCTGACCGCGCTCGGGCTCACCCCCATTTCCCTCGCCAGGGTAATCTGGTCGATCCCCTTCGAGGCGAGAGCGCTTTTCAGTCGCTCGGCAAAGGTCAACATGTACCGCCCCCCTTGACTCCGGGTTGCGCTACGCTTAATCTTGAGCCGTGGCCTTAAGCGACGCTCAAGGGAGGGGGGACCACTCTTGCGGGCTTTTCCTAGACGAGCGCTAATCGAGGCCCGGCGGGCGAAGTACCGCTCGGCCTATGCCTTCGCGGCTGCCCTGGGCGTCAACCGCACCACGGTTTGGCGTTGGGAACGCGGCGTCCTCGATCCCGGCAAGGAACTCGCCGAACGGGCGGCCCAGCTACTGGAGCGCCCCGTGGACGAGCTATTCGGGGACGACGACCAAGCCCAAGACGCAGTGTAGCTATTCATCAAGCGTCGCGCAACCATCTTCGTCCGACAGAAGGTGACAAGGATGTCGGATGCCGCTACTGACGCCTACGGCGACCCCGTTCTGGTCCCCGCGGACCTGCGGGGGGTCGCGGTGTACACAGTTGAGGAAACGGCCCGCATCCTACGGCTGAGCCGGGGGGCTACCTACGCCCTCCTGCGCCGTAGGGGCGGGCCGCCGCATTTCCGTGCGGGCACCACGATCCGGGTCCCCGCCAGGGGGCTCGTGGAGTGGATGCTGCGGGACAAGGGGGATTGAACGTGGATGAGGACTGGCTAACCGAACGCCGTCGCCGCGACCTGCTCTACCCCGAGCGCGCCCTGACGGCGGGGGAGGTGTTGGCCCTCCTAAGGGCCGAGCGGGCGCGCCTAGTGCAAGAGCTTCTGGAGCGACCCACCGTAGCGCGACCGGATGGGAGGGAGTAGCCCATGACACACAAAAACGCCGCCCCGGCGGAGGCGGCTACGGAAACGGTCAACCCGAGTATACCACAGTCGGCCGACGATAGCTACGACCATGGGTGCTGGTACGCCTGCCAGGGGGCCCACATGTTGAATAAGCGCAAGGGCTGGCATCCCGGACGGTGGGTCCGCCACTACCTGCCAGGAAGCCGACTGGAGCACCTAGAGCGGATGTGCGATGTGGCCATCCAGCAGCATAGGGCGCGGGGGTGCCTGATCGCGGAGCTAGGGCGTGTTCCTGTTGGGGGTGAGGGGCAGTGAAGGCCCTGGGCGTCGTCCGCCGGATCGACGACCTCGGACGGGTGGTGATCCCCAAGGAGGCGCGCCTGGCGCTGGGGATGGGCCCCGGAACGCCCCTGGAAATCCTCACTGGCGATGACGGGTCCATAGCCCTGCGCGTCGCCCCCGGCTCCGAGCAGTGCGCCCTCTGCGGGTCCGGGCGCGGCCCGCTCCTGCGGGTGGGCAGCGGTGTGCGGGGCCTGTGCAGGCCGTGCGCCAGAGCCGTCGTGGCTGCGGTGCGGGAGGATCGGAGGTGAACGCCATCCGCCTCGCCAGCACCGTCGGGATGTCCCGCGCGGAATGGCTCGCCATCCGCAGGCAGGGTATCGGTGGGTCGGACCTGGGCGCGATCCTCGGCGTGAGCCCGTTCACCACGCCCGCCGAAGTGTGGGCGGACAAGATGGGTCTTGTGGAGCCTCGGGACACCGCCCCCATGCGGTGGGGGCGGCTGATGGAGGACGTGATCGCCCGGGAGTTCTCGGAGTCGCTGC
>Ga0070737_10002796_pt1 | contig 20029 bp, 19 predicted proteins | sample Coa_R1_10_FD_66438 | JGI IMG/M metagenome (GOLD analysis project Ga0070737, IMG submission 66438) | Surface soil microbial communities from Centralia Pennsylvania, which are recovering from an underground coalmine fire - Coalmine... | ecosystem: Environmental > Terrestrial > Soil > Unclassified...
TGTCGAGCTTCGGGCGGCCCTTGAAGTAGCGCGGGTTAGCGACGAATACCGCGCGCTCGTCGCGCGTCCAGGACTGCAGCAGAAACGGGCCCGAGCCCACGGTGGGTTTGAGAATCTCGGGGTTGCGGTCGGGGGAGTTCCAATCGTACTGTTCCCAAATATGCTTGGGCAGCGGGGGCGAGATGGCATCGGCCTGCTCTAGCCCGATGGCCAGCGGCTCTCGGAGCGTCACGCGAATCGTGCGCTCATCTACCGCCTCGTACGACTCGATCGGCTCCAGGTTGGTGATGTACGGGTAGCCGTTCTCCGGCTTGCTAGCCTGCTCGTAGGTCCACTGGAAGTCGTAGGCGGTCAGCGGCACCCCGTCGCTCCACATCAGGTCGGGGCGCAGGTGGAAGGTGTATACGCGGTGATCGGGGCTCTCCTCCCACCGCTCGGCCATCTCGGGGATGAACCGCTCGACATTGTCCGGGTCGCGGGTGACCAGCCCGCCCGCGTAGACGAGGCCCTGGTAGAACGCCGACGCGGTGTCGGTCGTCTTGTACGGGTGGAAGCTGACGGCTTCACCGGTGCGCGCGACCACGATGCCGTTGTTGCCTGACTGGCTGGTCGGAGCATGGTCGCTGCGCTGGTCCTGGCCGCTGCACGCGCCGAGCAGCAAGGAGCAGCCCAGCAGGACGAACAAGGCGGCCCGGCTGGTCGCTGAGATGCATCGCATGGCGCCTCCTCGCTGGCACCGCGGCGGGGCGGAACACGTGTGCCCCCCGCGCGCCCGTCGGCTTGCCGTCATTGTGCCGGAAATCGCTGGCGGGCGCCCAGCGCCGCGCTCTACCGGCGCGGGCCGGCGAACAGAGAGGGGGCGGGGCTGGTCACCCCGCCCCCCTGTGGCTCAGCCGTTGTTCGTCGGCCGCTGCGCCAGCTTGACGGTGAGCTGCTGCTCGCGCCCATCGCGCATGATGGTCAGCCGCACCTCGTCGCCCGGCTTGTACTGGTTCAACAGCTGGGCTAGGCTCTTCTGCTCGTTCACGGGCTCGTCGTTGACGCGCGTGATGATGTCGCCGGGCTGCAGGCCGGCCTGCCGCGCCGGACTGTTGGCGCCCACGCGCGTGATCAGCGCGCCCTCCTTGGTGTCCAGGTCGTAGGCCGCCGCCAGCCGCGGGGTCACCGTCTGGTAGCTCACGCCCAGGTAGGGCCGCGTCACGGCGCCCTTGTCGATGATCTGCTGGGCCACCTCGCGCACGGTGTTGCTGGGGATAGCAAAGCCCAGCCCCTCGGCATTGGCGTCCGAGCCATTAGCGCCGCGAACGACTGCCGTGTTGATCCCGATCACCTGGCCCGAGGCATCGATCAGCGGGCCTCCCGAGTTCCCCGGGTTGATGGCCGCATCGGTCTGGATCAAGTCGGTCAGCCCGGGCGACACGTCATCCAGCCGGCGGCCCTTGGCGCTGACCACGCCTGCGGTGACCGTGTTGCGGAAGTCGCCCAGCGGGCTGCCGATGGCGAGCACGGGCTCGCCCACCCGCACCTGGCTCGAATCGCCCAGCGTGGCCACCGCCGGTACGGGCACATCGACCTTGAGCACCGCCAGGTCGCTATAATCGTCGGTGCCCACCAGCTTCGCGGGGGCCCGCGTGCCGTCTTGGAAGATCACCGTGAGGTTGCGCCCACCTTCTACCACATGGTTGTTGGTCACGATATAGCCGCGCTGGTCGATGATCACGCCCGAGCCCACCGCCTGGCCCCGCGGCACGGGCAGTTCGAACGGCAGGTTCCCGCGCAGCTGCGGCCTACCGAGATCGCTCACCACCGTCACCACCGCTGGGCTGACACGCTCTACGAGATCCGGCCACGACACCTGCTCGAACTGCACGGTGCGCGGCTGCGGCGGCGCCAGCTGCGTGCCGAACTGCGGCGGATTCAAGGTCGTCACGCGGCCGGCCAGCTCGCGTGCGCCGACCGCCACCCCGGCCGCTACCGGGGGCACCACCTGGGCCAGCACGATACCTAGCACGACTCCCACGACCAGCAGCGCGACGATCAACCGACGCATCGCTCCGCTCGATGGCATCTGGCCACCTCCCACTTCTCGCTGGAGAGCTGCTCGGAGCTCTCACCTCACCACTGCTTCCCAGGGGCTAGGGTACCAGCCGTGGCTGAAGCCAACCTTAGGAAACCCTGAAAACTGGCTGAAAACAGCGCGTGCGATCGTTAGAGGGGCATTAGGGAGCGGGCTCGCGCCAAGGATCCGGCACGGGCGGGGTGGGGGCAGGAGCGGCCGGCGGGCGCCACTCCATCGACTCGGCGATCGCCGCCAGGGTCTCCGCGGGGTAGGGGCCGAACAGCAGCAGCCGCATCCCGTTCTCGGCCCAGAGCAAGCCGCTGCCGGGGCCGTCGTACTCGGGCAGCCCATCGAACGCCACCCCCTCGGTGTCTCGCACGGGCATCGGCGTGCCGTCCTGGCGCAGCAGGTCCAGCACCCACTCGCCTTCCTCGCCGGTGTCCAGGAGCAGCAGCAGCCAGGGGACCTCCGCCTCGCCGAGATAGCGCACGATCACGCCGTACTGGCGCGGCACGGGCGCGTCCGGGCGTCGGGCGGTGACACGCAGCGTGGTCCAGTGGGGCAGCAGGCCATCGGGCAGCGCGCTGGGGAGCAAGAGGGGAAACGGTGCGCGCGTCAGCAGCTCGCCGTAGGCCACGCGCGCGTTGCGGCTGGCGATCGTCGTCGAGGGCTCGACGCAGCGAGTGAAGCGGGGCGGCACCTCGTAGCTGGGCGGATCGTTGGGCGAGCAGTACTGCGGCGCGGTGGGGCCGGAGACCTCCAGCGCCCAGCCCATGATATCGATCCCACGGAACGCGTCGCGCGCCCCCCCGGGGCAAGGGCCGGGATCGCCGAACGAGATGCTGTCGTCGAGCGGCACGACCTCATCGCGCAGCCCGTGGAGGATCAGCAGGATCCCTTCCAGCGCCGCCCCAGCCTCGATCTGGTCGTCACCCGGTACCCGGCAGCCCTCCTGAGCACGAGCAGGCGGCGCGGGCAGACCGACAGCCAGCATCAGGGCCAAGAGTACTCCTAGGGGCCGCCCGGCGCGCGGGCCGCGGCGCTGGCGACGGGCCAGCGGGAGCCGGATAGCGTGGGCCATATGCGCGGCTGGCGCGTTCATAAGGCGAACCGCTCCTTTCCCTCGCGAGTCCGCGCGCCAGCCGGCGCTCCACAGCCCTGGCCCGCCGGGGGAAGAGGCCGGCGGGAACGGCGCGCCGCCCCTCGGGACAGCGGCTGGCTCTCTGCCGCCCACCGCCTCGGTGGCCGGTCCCCCTCCCCTTCTCCGGTACGTTACCAAGAACCGTCCCGCGCGGCGACCCACTCGCCCCACGCGCCCTCCCGGGCCGTGGCCGGTGCAGGCCACGCGCCGCGCCGGTACACTGGAGAAGATATCCGTGCGGCTTGGTCCCGCGCGGAGGGGCAGTGCGAAGGGACGGCGGTGGAAGCGCTCTGGTTCGTTTTCGGCCTGTTGATCCTGGTGCCGGTATGGATGGTGCTGCGGCGGCTCGGCGCGCGGCTGCCCGGCCGCTCGATATGGGCCGGGGCGCTAGTGGGGGCGCTCGTCGGGGTGGCCACCTCGATCGCCCTGGCGATCCTCGGCATCGCCGTGGTGTGGCTCGGCGGTCTGCCCGGGCTCGACACGACGCCGAGCGAGGTGCTGCGGGCCGGGGGCACGTTCATGTTCATTATCGGGTTCCTGTTCGCGCCCGTGGCCGCGGCCTATGGCGCCCTGCAGCTCGCGGTCGACCGCTGGCGCAACGCTCCGGTCTCCGACGGCGAGCGCGCCCAGTAGCCGCCGCGGCAGGCTCATCGGGGGCTCTCCGTCGCCGTGGTAGTGGCGCACTGGCGCGCGCGGTAATAGCTGTACAGCACGATCGAGCCCGCCACGGCAGCGTTGAGCGAGTCGATCACTGGCTCCATCGGCAGCGCGACTAGGAAGTCGCACACCTCGCGCACCAGCCGCCGCAGGCCCTGCTCCTCGCTGCCTACCACGATCGCCAGTGGGCCGCGCGGGTCGAGCGTGTCGTAGGCTTGCGGCGCGCGCGCGTCCAGCCCCACGACCCACACCCCCGCCTCCTTGAGCTGCTCCAGCGCGCGGGCCAGATTGGGCACCCGGGCGATGCGCAGGTGCTCGACCGCCCCGGCAGAGGCGCGCCGCACGCCCGGCGTCACGCCGACCGCGCGGTGCTCGGGCAGCAGCACCCCGCTGACGCCGACCGCCGCCGCGGTGCGCAGCAGGGTGCCGAAGTTCTGCGGGTCCTGCACCAGGTCGAGCGCGAGGTACAGCGGCGGCCGATCGCTCGCGCGGGCGGCGGCGAGCAGCGCGCGGAAGTCGGTGTAGGGGTACGGCTCGGTCTCGGCGACGACGCCCTGGTGGTGGTCGGCGAGCTGGTCGAGCCGCGCCCGCGCGACCGGTTGGACGGGAACGTGGCGGCGGGCAGCGAGCTCGAGGATCTCGCGCAGGTTGGAAGTCTCGCGCGCCCCGCTGGCGACGAGGATGCGGTGCACGCGGCGGCCGGCGCGCAGCAGCTCGCGCACCGGCTGCTTGCCGACGACCGTCTCGCTCACGCGCTACTCGAAGCGGTAGGTGGGGCCCTGGGGGGTATCCTCGACGATCACCCCGCGCTCGCGCAGGCCTTCGCGGATGCGGTCGGCCAGCGCCCACTGCTTGGCGGCGCGCAGCTCCTGCCGCACGGCCAGCAGCAGCTCGATGAACGGCTCGGCGGCGTGGGCGTCGCGCTCCGGCTCGCCGCGCGCGAGGTCGAGGCCCACAATGCCCGCCAGCGCGCGCAGCTCCGCCTGGCCGGCCGCCGCCTCGGCCGGCGCGGTGGCGCGGCGCGCGTTGACGGCGCCGGCCAGCTCGAACAGCACCGCCAGCGCGCCGGCCGTATTCAGATCGTCGTCCATCGCCTCCTCGAAGCGCTGGCGTGCCTCGCGCACGAACGCGGGCGGCTCGGCCGGCGGCGCGGGCTCGTCCGGCAGGGGCGCGAGCGCCTGGCGCAGGCGCCGCAGGCCGCGGCCAGCGCCAGCCAGGGCCTCCTCGTTGAACGTCAGCGGCACGCGGTAGTGCGTCTGCAAGAAGTACAGGCGCAGGGCCATCGGGTCGTGGCGCGCGAGCACTTCCCGGACGGTGCGGAAGTTGCCCAGCGAGTGGGCCATCTTCTCGCCGTCGGTGAGCACTAACCCCACGTGGACCCAGTAGCGCACGAATGGCTGGCCCAGCAACGCCTCGCTCTGGGCGCGCTCGTTCTCGTGGTGCGGGAACACCAGGTCCCAGCCGCCGCCGTGCAGGTCGATGGTGTCACCGAGGGTCTCGCGCACCATGGTCGAGCACTCGATGTGCCAGCCGGGGCGCCCGAGGCCCCAGGGGCTCTCCCAGGCCGGCTCGCCAGGCTTGGCCCGCTTCCACAAGGCGAAGTCGCGCGGGTCGCGCTTGCCCGGCTCCAGCTCCTTGCGCGCGCCGACCAGGCCCTCCTCCAGCGCCTCCGCGCGGTGCGAGAGCTGCCCATAGCCCGGAAAGCGCGCCACGCTGAACCACACGTCGCCATCGCTCACGTAGGCGTAGCCGCGCTCGATGAGGCCCTGCACGAAGGCAATGATCGCCGGCATGGAGCCCGTCACGGTCGGGTACACGTGCGCCCGCTGCACGTTGAGCTGGTCCATGGCGGCGAAGTACGACTCGGTGTAGGCGCGGGCGACCTCCTCGGGGCTGCGGCCCTCCAGCCGGGCGCGCTCGATGATCTTGTCGTCGATGTCGGTGAAGTTCTGCACGTGGCGAACGCGGTAGCCGCGGTACTCCAGGTAGCGGCGCAAGACGTCTGCGGCCACGAACAGCCGCGCGTGGCCCACGTGTGGGTGGAACTTGGGCGTCATGCCGCAGACGTAGTACTTGACCTCGTCGCCCTGCGGCGCGAACGGCTCTTTGCGCCCGGTGAGGGTGTTGGTCAGGCGCAGCATCAGACGCGCTCCCGCGCGGCGGATTGGTCCGGGGTGGGCTTCGCCTCCGCCTCGGCGGCGGCCCGTTCGAGCCAGGCGAGGCGCGCTTCTAGCTCGATCACCTTCTGCTGGAGGTACTGGAGCATCTCGGCCTCGGGATCGGGCAGCACCTCGACGCGCCGCCGCTCCTGGGTGACCGGATCGTGCCGGGCCACGACGCGACCGGGCACGCCGACTACGGTCGAGTGCGGCGGCACCGATTGCAGCACGACCGACCCGGCGCCGATCTTCACGTGGTCGCCGATCTCGATCGCGCCGAGCACCTTGGCGCCAACGCTGACCACCACGTGGTTACCGATCGTCGGGTGCCGCTTGCCCGTCTCCTTGCCGGTGCCGCCCAGCGTCACGCCCTGGTAGAGCGTGACGTTCTCGCCGATCTGCGTCGTCTCGCCGATCACCACCCCCATGCCGTGGTCGATGAAGAACCCCGGGCCGATCTCCGCGGCCGGATGGATCTCGATGCCCGTGAGGAACCGGTTGAGGTGCGACAGCCAGCGCGGCAGCACGGGGATGCCCAAGTGGTACAGGGCGTGCGCGAGGCGGTGTAGAACGATCGCATGGAAGCCCGGGTACGCTAGCAGCACCTCGGCCAGGTTGCGCGCCGCCGGGTCGCGCTCGAACACCGCGCGCAGGTCGCGGCGCAGGGCCCCCCAGAACAGAACCGCCACCGTCACTCCCGCTCGATCAACACTGTGGCCAGGGCGGCCACGCCCTCCGCGCGGCCCAACGCCCCGAGACGTTCGGGCGCTGTGGCCTTGACGTTCACACGCTCCTCGCCGACCCCCAGCGCGCGGGCCAGGTTGGCGCGCATCGCCGCACGATAGGGCGCCAGCCGCGGCACCTGCGCGACGACGACCGCGTCGCAGTTGACCACACCCCAGCCGCGCTCGTGCAGGGCGCGCACGACCTGTTCCAGCAGGCCCAGGCTGTGGGCGTCGCGGTAGCGCGGGTCCCCCGGGGGGAACCACTCGCCGAGATCGCCGAGGCCGGCCGCGCCGAGCAGCGCATCCGCCACGGCGTGGCTGAGCGCGTCGCCATCCGAGTGGCCGGCCAGGCCGCGGACATAATCGACCGTGACGCCGCCGAGCACGAGCGGGCGGCCGGCTGCGTAAGGGTGCAGGTCGTAGCCGATGCCCGTCCGTAGCTCAGTCACCCGCCGCGGCTCCCGCGCGCTGTTGCCACAGTAGCCTGGCGAGCACGAGGTCGTCAGGCGTGGTCACCTTGATGTTAACATAGGCGCCGGCGGCCACCGCGACGGGCACCCCGAGCCGCTCGACCAGCGCCGCGTCGTCGGTGACCTCGGCGTCCCCTGCGCGATGCGCCCGTGCCAACAAGTCGCCGCGGAACACTTGCGGGGTCTGCACCGCCCACAACTCGGCGCGCGCCAGCGTCTCGACCACCCGCCCTGCCCGCACCCGCTTGATCGTGTCGCGCACCGGCACCGCCGCGACGGCCGCGCCGGTCGCCTGGGCGGCCTCCAGCGTGCGCAGTAGCAGCGCGCGGTCGGCGAACGGGCGCGCGGCGTCGTGGACGGCGACCCAGGCACAGGGGCCCAGCGCGTCAAGGCCGTGGCGCACCGAGTCCTGGCGCCGCGCCCCGCCGACCACCGCGATGGTGGGGACTGCCACTTGGGCCGCCAGCGCGCGCCCCTCGGCCAGCCGCCCGGCGGCCACCACCAGAACCACGCGCTCGACCGGCGGCCGCGCCAGGGCGGCGAGGCTGTGGGCCACCAGGGGGCGGTCGCCGAGCGGCACCCAGGCCTTGTCTTGGCCCAGGCGCTCGCCGCGGCCGGCGGCCACCACGATCAGTCCCAGCTCGGCTGGGGCAGCGAACACCGCCAGAGCCGGTCCCCCCGGTTGCGGTGCGTCCGCCGCGGCCATGACGCGGCTAGCCCTCGGCCACAGCGCGGCTGGCCGCGGCCGCCCGCTCGCGCAGGCGCCCGAAAATGATGCGCCCGGCCGCGGTTTGGATTGCCCGCGTGACCACGACTGGCACCTCTTCGCCAACCTGGCGGCTACCGTTTTCCACGACCACCATGGTGCCGTCGACGAGGTAGCCCACCCCCTGGCCGGGGTCTTTCCCCTCATGCACCAGCCGTACCTGGATCACGTCGCCGGGGATGCAGATCGGTTTGAGGGCGTTGGCCAGCTCGTTGATGTTGAGCACCCGGATGCCCTGCAGCGCCGCCACGCGATTGAGGTTGTAGTCGTTGGTCAGCAGCGGCCAGTCGCGCTCGCGCGCGAGGCGCACGAGCTTGGTGTCGACATCGGCCGCGCCGTCCAGATCGATATCGAGGATCTCCACCGGCGCCAGCGAGTGCCGCTGCAGCTGCTCCAGCACGTCCAGGCCCCGCCGGCCCCGGGCGCGCTTGCCCGCGTCGGAAGAGTCGGCGACCTGCTGCAGCTCGGCGAGTACGAAGCGAGGCACAACCAGCGTGCAGAACAGGAAGCCGGTCTGGGCCACCTCGGCGATGCGCCCGTCGATGATCGCGCTGGTGTCCACCAGCACGCGCTCACTGCCCGTGCCGAGTTGGGCCTGCGCCCGTTCGCGGGCCGCGCCGAACAGGGCAAGGACCGCGCGCTTGTGGTGGATCATGGTCGTCATGCCCAAGTACGCCAGCACCAGCGAGGCGATGATTGGTAGCCAGTTGCCCAGCCCGCCCGGCAATAGCGACAGCGGCGGCTGGAGCAACACCCCGCACACTAGCCCGATGATCAGGCCTAGCCCGCCCACCAGATAGTCGCTGCCGCTGGCCTGGAGGATCCGCTCGCGGAACCAGAAGAACGGCACGGTAGTGACGTAGGGCGTCAGCACGAAGCCGATGGCGAAGAAGGCGGCGGCCACCGCGAACAACAGCAGCGCGGCGGTCAGCGGCGGCTCCCCCGGATCGAGCCAGCGCGCGAGCATCTGGGAGGCCGTGGCGCCCGCCAGAATACCGCCCAGGAAGCGGAGGACGAGTTCCACGCTCACGGCCTTGCCTCGCGCCGCCCAATGCCGCCCCTCTGGCCACCGCCGGAACTGTGGAGCTGGGCCGTCGTAGAAAAGGGGCCGTGCCTCGTCGAACATGCTAGCACCGCTTTCAGCCGCCGGGCAATCGGGGCCCTAGAACGATTGACGCCTCCCACCGGGCCGCTTATCGTGCTTCCCAAGTAACAGCGGCCCCAGTCCGCCCGGAGGAGGACGGCCATGAGCAATCGGCCTCGCGCCCTCGGCCTGGTGCTGGCCACCGCCTGGTGGACCTTGGCCTGTGCGGGTGGTGCGCCGGCGGGCGTCCCATCCCGCGCCGCCACCCCGACTGCTGTCCCGCCGGCCGGGACGGCCGGCGCGGCGCCAGGGCCAACCACAGCCCCGCCTGCTCCCGAGCCGGTCCGGGTGGGCAGCACGGTGGGCGCCTCCGACGCCGGCTTCTTCATCGCCGACGAAAAAGGCTATTTCCGCGAGCAAGGGCTGAGCGTCGAGATCACCCCGTTCGCCTCGGCCACCGAGATCGTGGCGCCGCTGGGCAACAACCAGCTCGATGTCGGCGGCGGGGCGCCTTCCGCCGGGCTGGGCAACGCCATCGCGCGGGGCATCCCGCTGAAGATCGTCGCCGATAAGGGCAGCGCGCCGCCCGGGTTCGGCTACGCGGGCGTGCTGATCCGCCAAGAACTGTGGGACAGCGGCGCGATCCGCTCCGTCGCTGACATGCGCGGCCGGCGGCTAGGGATCAACTCGACCGCGGGCAACACGCTGGAAGCGGCGATGGACCGCTTGCTGCACGAGGCCAATCTGTCCACCGCCGACATCGAGCTGGTCTTGCTGCCGTTCAGCGACCAGCCGGGAGCCCTGGCCAACGGCGGCATCGACCTCGCTTTCCCCATCGAGCCGTTCGTCGCGTTCTCGGTCGAGCAAGGCGTGGCGCACCTGTTCCGCCGCGTCGACGAGTTCTACCCGGGCCAACAGATCGCGGTCGTGTTCTACGGCAAGGAGTTCGCCGAGCAGCGGCCCGAGATCGGCCGCCGCTTCATGCTGGCCTACCTGCGGGCTGCTCGCGACTACAACGACGCGTTTGCCAAGAACGACCCCGCCAAGCGGCGCGAGGTGGTCGATATTCTCGTGCGCAACACGCCGGTCAAGGACCCGGCGGTCTACGACAAGATGGCTATGCCCGGTATCGCGCCGGACGGCCGTGTGAACCTCCAGTCGCTGGAGATGGACCAGGAGTACTACCTCCGTGTGGGCAAGCAGCAGCAAGCGGTGGACTACCGCCAGGTGGTAGATATGAGCTTTGCCGACTGGGCTACCCAGCAGCTGGGCCCCTATCGCTAGCGCCGCGCCTCACCTTTCCTCGGCCCCCGCCGGCCGCGCCGGGCCGGCAGCCCGGCGCCCGCTGAGAACGCTCGGCGGGCCAAGTACCAGCGCGGCCTCGCGCAGCGTGCGCGCAGTGAGCACCTCTAGCCCCACCTCGTGGGGCAACGCGCCGGGCGAGCGTGGTACCAGCGCGCGTGTGAAGCCGAGTTGGGCGGCCTCGCGCAGGCGCCGCTCCAGCTGGGCCACGCCTCGGATCTCACCCGACAGCCCGACTTCGCCGATGACGACCAGCTGGGAGTCGAGGGGCGTGTCCTGATAGCTCGAGAGAATGGCCAGCGCCATCGCCAGGTCGGCCGCGGGCTCCTCGACGCGTAGCCCGCCGATCACATTGACATAGATGTCCTGGTCGTACAGGGGCACGTTCAGCCGTTTGGCCAGCACGGCGGATACCAGCAGCAGGCGGTTGGCGTCGATGCCATTGCTGGTACGCCGTGGCACGGCCAGCGCGCTACGCGATACCAGCGCCTGCACCTCCAACAGCAGCGGCCGCGTACCCTCCAGAGTCACTGCCACGGCGGAGCCACTGGCCCCCTCGACACGCTCCGCGAGGAACGCCTGCGAGGGGTTGCTGATCTCCACCAGGCCCTCGCCGCGCATCTCGAACACGCCGACCTCGTGGGTGGAGCCGAAACGGTTCTTCACGCCGCGCAGCAGCCGGTACGCCTGGAGCCGCTCGCCCTCCAGGTACAGGACGCAGTCGACCATGTGCTCCAACACCTTCGGGCCAGCGATCACGCCTTCCTTGGTCACGTGCCCGACGAGAAACACGGCGGTGCCCGTGGTCTTGGCGAGCCGCATCAGCTTGAGGGTGCACTCGCGCAGCTGCCCGACGCTACCCGGGGCGGCCGGCAACTCAGGGTCGTATACGCTCTGGATGGAGTCCACGATCAGCAGCGCGGCGGCAAGACGCGTCGTGGCCTCGGTGATGCGGGCAAGGTCCGTCTCGCACAAGTAGTACAGCTGCTCGGCGCGATGGCCGAGCCGGCGGGCGCGCAGGCCGATCTGGCCGAGCGACTCCTCGCCGGACACGTACAGGACAGGCTGGCCCTGGGCGGCCAGCGCCTCAGAGAGCTGCATCAGCAGCGTGCTCTTGCCCACCCCGGGATCGCCCCCCACCAGCACCAGCGAGCCGGGCACGATGCCGCCGCCGAGCACCCGGCTCACCTCCGGCAGCGGCACGGGCAGGCGCTGGAGGTCCGCGACGGGGATCTCGCTCACGCGGCGGGGCCGCGCGCTGTCGGGCGGCGAGCCGGGGCGCCGCGCCACGGGCGCCTCGACGGTCTCGACGTAGGTGTTCCACTCGCCGCAGTCGGGGCAGCGGCCCTGCCATTTGGGCGCCCGCGCGCCGCACTGTTGGCACTGATAGACGATGCGCGACTTGGTAGCCACCCGTTCCCGTCCGTTCGCGATGCTCGCCTGCGGAGAACACGGGAGGGGCTCCGGCCGCACCGGAGCCCCTCGCTCCCGCTAGTCGCCCGGCGGCGGTTAGGCCGTCTCGACCAGCGCCTGCTGCTCGCCGACAGGGGTCATGGTCAACTCGTCGCCAGCGCGGTCGATCAGCACCGTGTCGCCGCTCTTGATCTTGCCCTGGAGCAGCATCTCGGCCAGCGGGTCCTCGACCAGGTTCTGGATGGCGCGGCGCATCGGGCGCGCGCCGAACACCGGGTCGAAGCCCTTCTCCAGCAGCAGGTCCTTCGCCGCCAGGGTGACCTCCAGCTTGATCTGCTGCTCGGTCAGCTCGCCGCGCACGCGGTTGAGCATGAGGTCAACGATCTGGCGCACGTCGTCGCGGTTGAGCGAGCGGAAGACGATCGTAGCGTCGATGCGGTTCAGGAACTCGGGCTTGAAGAGATTCTTCATCTCGCCAAGCACCTTCTCCTTCATCCGCTGGTACTGCTCCTCCTCGGTCTTGGCCTCGTCGCGCGGGACGTTGAAGCCCAACGCGCCCTGGCGGCGGATCAGTTCGGCACCGACGTTGGAGGTCATGATGACGATCGTGTTGCGGAAGTCCACGCGGCGGCCCTTGGCATCGGTCAGACGGCCGTCGTCGAGGATCTGCAACAAGATGTTGAACACCTCGGGATGCGCCTTCTCGATCTCGTCGAGCAGGATCACCGAGTAGCTCTTGCGGCGCACGGCCTCGGTGAGCTGGCCGCCCTCGTCGAAGCCCACGTAGCCCGGCGGCGCGCCGACCAGCCGCGCCACCGAGTGCCGCTCCATGAACTCCGACATGTCGATGCGGATCAGCGTCTCCTCGCTGCCGAACATGAACTCGGCCAGCGCGCGGGCCAGCTCGGTCTTGCCCACACCGGTGGGGCCGAGGAAGATGAACGAGCCGATGGGCCGGCGCGGGTCCTTGAGGCCGGCGCGGGCGCGGCGCACGGCCCGCGCGATCACCGAGATGGCCTCCTCCTGCCCGATCACGCGCGCGCGCAGCGCCTCCTCCATCTGCAACAGCCGCTGCGACTCCTCCTGCGCGATGCGCATCACCGGGATGCCGGTCCACATCGACACCACGTGGGCGACATCCTCGGCGGTGACCACGGGCTTCTCGGCGCTTTGCTGCGACTGCCAGCCGCTCTCGAGTTTCTCGATGCGCGAGCGCAGCTTCGCCTCGCGGTCGCGCAGCTCGGCGGCCAGCTCGTACTGCTGCGCCGAGATGGCGGCCTCTTTCTCCGACTGCACCGACTCCAGCCCGCGCATGGCGTCGCGCAGCGACGGCGGGGTGGAGGCGCGCTGCATGCGCACGCGCGACGCCGCCTCGTCGATCAGGTCGATCGCCTTGTCGGGCAGGAAGCGGTCGGGCACGTAGCGGCTGGCCAGCTCGGCGGCCGCCTTGATCGCCTCGTCGGAGATCTCCAGGCGGTGATGCTGCTCGTAGCGCTCCTTGATGCCGCGCAGGATCTCGATCGTCTCCTCGACCGACGGCTCCTCGACCAGCACCGGTTGGAACCGCCGCTCCAGCGCCGCGTCGCGCTCGATGTACTTGCGGTACTCGTCGAGTGTGGTGGCGCCGATGGTTTGCAGCTCGCCGCGGGCGAGGCTGGGCTTGAGGATGTTGGCGGCATCGACCGCGCCCTCGGCCGCGCCGGCGCCGACCAGCGTGTGCAGCTCGTCGATGAATAGGATGCAGTTGCCGCTGTTCTTGACTTCCTCGATGATCTTCTTCAGGCGCTCCTCGAACTCGCCGCGGTACTTCGTGCCCGCGACCAGCGAGCCGATGTCGAGGGTGAGCAGGCGCTTGCCCATCAGCGTCTCGGGCACGTCGCCCGCGGCGATGCGCTGGGCGAGCCCCTCGACGATGGCCGTCTTGCCCACCCCGGGCTCGCCGATCAGCGCCGGGTTGTTCTTGGTGCGGCGCGAGAGGATCTGGATCACGCGCTCGATCTCGCGCTCGCGCCCGATGACAGGATCGAGCTTGTTCGCCCGGGCGGCCGCCGTCAGGTCCATGCCGAGCTGGTCGATCACCGGCGTCTTGCTGGTGTGGCGGGCCTCCTGCTGCGAGTACGCCGCCGACTGGTTCAGCACGTAGATGACCTGATTGCGGACCTTGTCGAGGCTCACGCCGAGCGACTCGAGCACCCCGGCCGCGATGCCCTCGCCCTCGCGGACCAGGCCCAGCAGCAGGTGCTCGGTGCCGATGTAGTGGTGGTTGAGGCGGCGCGCCTCATCCACCGAGAGCTCGATCACCTTCTTCGCGCGCGGCGTGAGCCCGATATCGCCGGTGACCGTGCGGTCGCCCCGGCCGATGATGAACTCGACGGCGCTGCGGACCTTGTTCAGGTCCACGCCCAGATTGGCCAGCACCTTGGCGGCCACGCCCTCGCCTTCGCGGACGAGCCCCAGGAGCAAGTGCTCCGTGCCGATGTAGTTGTGGTTGAAGCGCTGCGCCTCTTCCTGGGCCAGTTGCAGCACCTTGCGAGCACGCTCGGTGAACTTGTCGAAACGGTCTGGCATGGGACTCTCCGCAGTGTCGGCTCACGAACCGGTATGCACATTATACCGGGCCGCCGGCGATTTGCCGTACGGTGGCTAGGGGAGGAAAGACACGCAGGCGCTCAGGCCTGCACGGAGGCGCGGTGCGAGGGGTTCGGCCCCGCGTCGTGCTCGGCCGCGCTCGCGCCCGCCGTGGGTGGCCGCTCCGCGCCTTCGGTCGCCCCCGCCTCCGACGCCGTCTCGGCACGACCGGGCAGGTGCCGCAGCCCGGCCACCTCGCCGAGCGTGGCGCCCGTCGGCCCCTGGGTCGTGTACACGGCTGGGTAGCTCTCCTGCTCCTCCTCCTGGGCCTGCCGCAGGCTCAACCCCAGCCGGTGCCGCTGCGCGTCGATCCGAATGATCCGCAGCAGCACCTCATCGCCTTCTTTCAGTACGCTTTTCGGATGCGTGACCCGCTCCTCGGACAACTCCGAGATGTGGATCAACCCCTCGACGCCCTCGTCGATCTCCGCGAACGCGCCGAACGGTGCCAGCTTGGTGATCCGCCCCTTGACCACCTGCCCAATATGGTACCGCTCCGCCACGCGCGTCCAGGGCTCCGCCTGCAGGCGCTTCAGGCTCAAGGCGATCTTCTTCTTCTCGCGGTCGATCCCGACCACGTACACCTCGACCTCGTCGCCCACCTTCAGCACCTGGCTGGGGTGCGTCACCTGCCCCCAGCTCAGCTCGCTGACGTGGATCAGCCCGTCGGCCCCGCCGAGGTCGACGAACGCGCCGAAGTCGCACAGGCTGGTCACCCGCCCCGTCCGGATGTCGCCCTCCTGCAACTCCTCCAGCAGGCGATCCTTCTCGCGCTGGCGCCGCTCCTGCACCGCCGCGCGCTCCGACAGGATCAGCCGGTTGCGCCGGCGGTTCATCTCGATCACCTTCAGCAGCAAGCGGCGCCCGTGCATCGTGGCCAAGCGGCTCTCGATCGCCTCATCGGGCGCGCTGCCACGCTTGAGATCCACGATCTGCGACAGCGGCACGAAGCCGCGGACCCCGTGAACGTTGACGATCAGGCCGCCCTTGTTGTGGTCGATCACCTCGGCCTCGATCGTCTCCCCCTCCTCGAAGATTTTCTGCAGCACGCGCCAGCCGCGCTCCGCCTGCGCCTTGGTCAGCGAGAGGATGACATGTCCCTCGGGGTCTTCCGGCTGGAGGACGTAGGCGACGACCTGATCTCCCACCTTCAACACGCGCGTGGGGTCGTCGCCCGGGGCGCCCACTTCCCGAGCGGGGACGATCGCCTCCGATTTGGCGCCGATATCGACCAGCACCTCCTCGCGGTCTACGTGGACCACGACCCCATCGACGATGTCGCCGCGGCGCAGGCTCAAGTAGCCGGTAGGGTGGCTGTCCAGCCAGCTCGCCAGGCCCTGCTCGGCCTCCTGCGTGGGGTCGCGCGTCTCGTCCTCGTGCTGGCCGTCGATCATGGCGATGCCCCCCATACAGGAGCCAATAGTGCCTGGATTATACGGCCTGCTGCCAGGCAGCGGCAATGCGCGTGGCCCCGGCCCGTGCCCGTTATCCGGGGCGTCCGCCGGCGCGACCAGCGCAGCGGCGTTCCCGCACCCGACTGCGGGTGCCGTATCCTGGAGCGGTGGTGGCCATCGGTGGGCCACACGGCGATTCGGCGCGATGGAGGGGGCAGGCGGTGAGCCCGCTGCGGGTGCTACTGGCCGGCGGTGGCTCGGGCGGCTCCGCCACGCCCGTGCTGGCCGTCGGCCTGGCGCTGCGCGCACGACGCCCCGATACCCTGTTCTTGTTCGTCGGCACGGCCGCCGGCCCGGAGCACGCGCTAGCCGAGGCGGCCGCGATTCCCTTCGCGGCCGTCGCCGCGGGTAAGCTGCGCCGCTACTGGGACTGGCGGAACCTAGTGGACATCGGGCGGGTGCCGCTCGGTGTGCTGCAGGCCAGCCGGCTGGTGCGCGCGTTCCGCCCGCACGTGGCCTTCGGAGCCGGGGGGTTTGCCAGCGTGCCGCCGCTCCTGGCCGCGGCGCTGGCCGGGGTGCCCGTGCTGATCCACCAGCAGGACGTGGTGCCCGGGCTCGCCAACCGCCTGCTCACCCCCTGCGCACGCCGCATCAGCGTGACCTTCCCCGACTCGCGGCGCCACTTTCCTGCGCGGCGCACCGTCGTGCGGGGCAACCCCGTGCGTCCTGGTATTCTCACGGGCGACCCTGAGCGGGCGCGGGCACGGTTCGGGCTGGAGCCGCAGACGCCGACCCTCCTGGTCACCGGCGGGGGGACCGGCGCGCTGGAGCTGAATCGCCGCGTGGCCGCCGCCGTGCCGTTGCTCACCGCCTTCTGCCAGGTGCTGCACCTTACCGGCCGCGGCCGGGCAGTACCGCCCGCGTGCGCACACCCGCGCTACCACGCCTATGAGTTCCTTGTCGACGAGATGGCGGACGCGCTGGCCGTGGCCGATCTCGTGATCAGCCGCGCCGGCCTCGGGGCTATCAGCGAGCTGGCCGCGCTGGGCAAGCCGATGGTGCTGGTGCCCCTGCCGGGCTCGCACCAGCTCGCCAACGCGCGCGCGGTGGCCCGGGCGGGCGCGGCGCGGGTCGTCGACCAAGCCGCCCTCACGCCCGAGCGCCTGACCGGGCTCGTGCGCGAGCTGCTGGACGACGCGCCGGGCCGCGCGGCGCTCGGTGCGGCGGCCCGCCGGCTGCTACCGGCCGACGCGGCCGAGCGCTTGGCCGCTGACCTGCTGCAGCTGGCCGGCGGCGCGCCCGTCACAACGGTGGCGCGAGCTGGCGGGTGAGCGCGTCGGCCCGGCGCACCGGCTCGGGCAAGCGGTGACCGCGGCAGCAGGCCAGCACGAGCGCCACGGCGGTCTCCAGGCTCACGCGGTGGCCCACCGAGACGAACAGCGGGCGCGCCCGCGGCCGCGTGCGAACCACCGCGCCGATCACCTCGTCGCCGTCGCGCAGCGGCGTCCAGGCGCCCGCCACGGGCGGCGGCTCCTCGTAGGCGCCAACCAAGCGCGACTTGGCGCAGCCGATCGCCGGCCGGTCGAGCAGCACCCCTAGGTGGCAGGCGATGCCGAACCGCCGCGGATGTGCTCGCCCCTGGCCATCGACGAGCAGCAGGTCGGGCGCGACCGGCAGCTGCTCCAGAGCGCGCAGGATGGCGGGCGCCTCGCGGAACGATAGCAGCCCCGGGATATACGGGTAACGGACCGGCTCCTCGATGGCGTGCGCGGCCAGCGGCACGAGGTCGGGGAAGCCGAGCAGCACCGCCGCGGCGCGCGCCATCCGCCCGTCGGCGCGTCGAGGGAAGGCGACATCCACCCCCGCCACACGGTGGACCTCGCCGAGCCGGTCGCGCGTCTCCACCAGCGCGGCGAGCTGCCGCTGCACCGCCCTGGCCGCGGCGGGCGCGAGGTCCCAGGCGTGCAGGGGGCGCGCGGCCAGCGGCGGGGCGCTCATGGAGCCCCCGGCGCGGTGGGCAGCAGGCGGCGCTCAGGCGGCTCGCCGGGGGCACGCGGGGGCCAGTAGCGGGTGTACCACTCCGTGCTGAGCAGCTCCAGGACGTCGCCCTCCGGCAGCGTGAGCCAAGGATGCTGCGCGGGCACCTGGGTGCGATGAGCGCGGATTGCCCGCCAGCGCGTGGCCGCGTGGGACGCGACATCGAGCGGGAGCTCGGCCAGACAGTCGGGCACGCCGATCCAGGCCAGCCGTGGTCCGTAGCGGTCGGGCACGCCCCGAGCCCGGCAACGCTCGGAGATGGTCCGATACCAGCGCCGCGGCGGCGCGCAGTAGTACAGCCGCGCGCCCTCGAGCAGCCCCGCGGCACGCGCGTCGGCGAACGCCTGCTTGGTCCAGCGGTGCACCATCACGTGGTCGGAGTGCCCGTAGACGCCCTCCGGCCCGAACGTGAGCACGGCGGCGGGCCGCTCGGCGGCCAGGATCTCGGCCACGCGCGCCACGCCCTCGGGAAACGGCACGGCGTCGGCGAGCGTCCCGTCCTGGTAGTCGAGCCAGTAGATCGTGGCGATCCCCAAGATCGCGGCCGCGGCCTCCAGCTCGCGCGTGCGCACCGTCCCCAGCGTCGCGGGGGTGGCGAGCGCGGGCTCGGCGATCTCGCCGGCCTCGCCGCGCGTGGCGCACACGAGCACGACCCGCGTGCCCGCAGCGGCGTGGAGCGCCAGCGCCCCGCCGCAGAGAAACGCCTCGTCGTCGGGATGGGCGAACACCGCCACCAGCGTCTGTGTGTCCATCTCGTACCTCGTGTCTCGGCTCGCCGGGGGCGCGGCTCAGGCCACGTCTAGCGGCTGCGCTCGCGCCCGCAGCCAGCCAGCCAGCGCCTTGGCGTCCCTGCGCGCCAGGTGCGTCGCCACTGCCGGCATCTCGGCCGGCTCCAACGCGATCGCGAGCCCATGGCGGCGCAGCCACAGCACCGCAGCGGCCACCGCCAGCGCCTCGTTCGCCGCGTGGAACGGGCGCGCTGCCACTAAGCCGATGGCGATATGTGCCGCCCGCTCGAACAGGCCGTCCTCGGGGCTATCGGCCGCCGCGAGCGCCGCCTGCAAGGCCACCACATCGCGCACCCCCGGTGGCCCGCCGAGTCGTGCCACGAGCTGGGCATGCAGATACAGCAGCGTTGCCGGATCGAGCTGCTCCACGCCTAGCTCGCCGGGCCCCCACGGCCGGGCTCGACGCCCGTAGGCGGGGAGAGGGGCGCGCAGGACGCTTGCTGGAGAGCGGCGAGCGCCGGGCCGTAGGCGTCCAGAAACGCCGCGATCTCGCGGAGGTACTCGCTGCGCAGGCCCAGCCGCGCGCGCCGCGCCATGGGCCACAGGAGCAGGGCGCCGGTAGCGGCATCGTGCTCCCACAGCACGTAGTCGCCCTCGGCGAGCCCGGCCGCGCGCGCCAGCGCCGCGGGCACCCCCACCGCCAGCGTACGGCCCGTCTGGAACAGCTTGCGGATCAGCAAAGGAGTCCCCGGTCTCTCCTGCTGCATGGTACGCTACAAGGCGCCCGGCACGCTGCCGGCGATGAGGAATGGAGTCGGCGTGGCTATGGATCTGCGCGCGTACATCCGCGACATTCCCGACTTTCCCGTGCCTGGGGTGGTGTTCAAGGATATTACGCCGTTGCTGGGCTGCGGGCCCGCCTTCCACACGGCCATCGACGAGCTGGCTGCGCGTGTCCGCCCGTACACCGCCGATGTGGTAGTGGCCATGGAGTCGCGCGGCTTCCTGTTCGCCGCGCCGCTCGCGTACAAACTCAACCTCGGCTTCGTGCCCGTGCGCAAGCAGGGCAAGCTGCCGGCCGAGGCGCTGAGCGTGGAGTACGCGCTGGAGTACGGCAAGGCCGTGGTAGAGATCCACCGCGACGCCATCTTGGCGGGCCAGCGTGTGCTGATCGTCGATGACGTGCTGGCGACCGGGGGCACCGCCTCGGCGGCAGTGGCGCTCATCGAGCAGCTCGGCGGCCAGGTCGCAGCGCTCGCGTTCATCATCGAGCTGACGTTCCTCAAGGGCCGCGAGCGCCTGGCCAACTACCCGCTGGTGAGCATCATCCCGTACTAGGCCGCGCGCGGCGACTACCCCACCGTGGAGCGGCGCCCCGGTCGGCGGCGCCAGTGGCTCGCAGCGGGCACCAGCACCTTGGGCGCCGGGGCGGCGGGCTGCTCGGCCAGCCGCAGGCCGAGCACCCG
>Ga0070737_10002799_pt1 | contig 20015 bp, 21 predicted proteins | sample Coa_R1_10_FD_66438 | JGI IMG/M metagenome (GOLD analysis project Ga0070737, IMG submission 66438) | Surface soil microbial communities from Centralia Pennsylvania, which are recovering from an underground coalmine fire - Coalmine... | ecosystem: Environmental > Terrestrial > Soil > Unclassified...
AGACATGAATGTGCTCCATGTCGATCACCTTTCATCACACCCAATGCGCCTGCAACATCACGCGGTTGGGCAAATGGGCTGTTTGTACGAATTGGTATGCAGCGTGCGGCGGTGGTGAATGTTGTTGTTCATCGCCCGACACATATCAGATACGTATCTCGACACGTATCTCGACACGTATCCCAACACATATAACGCACAAGCGCACGATAGCGGCGCCAGGGTCAGCCAACAAGCCCACCTGGAGTGAGGTTCTGAGGTTCATGGGGACATGCTGAAAAGACTATTTGGACAACCGGAGAAGGATCCAAACGATGATGATTACCTTGCATTGATCGTAGACGATGACCAAGACATTCGTATTACTCTGCGCGAATTGTTTACTGAGGCGGGTTTTCAGGTGAGCGAAGCCAGCGAAGGAAAAGCTGCGCTTGCCATTCTGCGCGCCAGCCTGAAGCCAATGGTGGTCTTCCTGGATTTGATGATGCCCAACGGCATGGGCGGCGAGGAAGCCATGAATGAGATAGAGGCTGACCCCAGGTTGATCGGCAGGCATGGATTCATCCTCATGACCGCAGCCCCTAATACGCTGAGACTCCCTTTCGCTCAGTTGCTTACCAGGTATAACATTCCGGTTCTGCACAAGCCGTTTGACATCTATGAGGCTTTGGCGCTGGCGCAGGATACCGTCAGGCGCATTGTGAAATAGCGGAGGGTCAAGCGCGGGGCCTCGGCGCGGGGCGGCGGGTACCTTCTGGCTATCATCCGCGCCGGGAGTTGCCCTCCGGTCGCCAGAGATGGCATACTGGAACACGTTGAGAGCGGTGGATGGACGAGGAAGAGCTATGCGCGACGGTCAACCAGACGAGCAACAAGACTATCTTGATCATCCTGAATACGCGACAGGTTCGGAGACGCAACGTCAGTCCCAACAGCAGACACGAACCTCCGCTTCACTAAGCGGGCAGGAGTCGAGCTTCTTGCTGGCGGTTTCCGGGCAACCTGGGCAGCCTTCATACCCGCAGGATACATTGAGTAGCTGGGACGCGCGCTCCCTTTGGCCGCCCGTGACCTCTGGCGCAACAAATGGCGCAACAAACGGTTCACGCATGCGCAGGACGACAAATACAACAAACAGCCCGGCGCAAGGCGCTGCCAAAGGCTCAACACACGGTCGCCCACGCCAGGGCGCCCTCCCCGATGAGGCGCCCGACGACCAGCGCGACCCGCTGGCGCTGGCGCGATCTACCACCGTGTTGCCTCCTCTTGGCGACCACGATGATACGGCGCTGGCGCTGGAGGTGGCTGGGCAGCAGCGGTTCAGGCGTGCGCGGCGCTCGACCAATGCGCCAGCGGGCCAAACCGCCGAGACGGCGGAGGCTACCCAGGGGAGCGCGCCGGGCGAGGCTGGCGGACGCGCGCTGATGCGGACACCAGGCGCAGCAGATCGTCAGGTGGCTATCGCACACGCAGACGGCGAAGGGGCAGCGCTGCTGATTCGCGGAGCTGCGCGCGCCCCCAGGATGCTAGGACGAGTGGTGCCCCGGCGGCGTGGTTCGTTCACCTCGCAATTCATTGTAGCGATGCTCAGCGCCATGCTTGTCGCAAGCGTGTTGACGCTGGCTACGCCGCTGGGCCAGAGCGCCGTCTTCGGCAATACCTTCCGCGCCTATGCCAACGCGGTTCCCATCGTGCCTACGCCAACGCCCACCCTCGTTCCAACAGCGACTCCAGCGCCGCCAGGCGGCGGCTATAATCCCGGCCAACGGGTGATCATCAACTATATCATCAGCGTGTTCGGCCCCTATGCGCAGGGGGCGCTGAACGTCTCGCATTGCGAGTCGGACTACGATCCCAACGCCGTCAACCCATTTCCCATCGGGAATAGCCATGCCTCAGGTGTCTTTCAGATACTCTATCCAAGCACCTGGGATACGACTTCCTATGCAGGATATTCGCCGTTTGATTACCAGGCGAACATTCGCGCGGCGTACCAGATATTTAGCCGTGACGGGTATTCGTGGCGGGAATGGCAGTGCCAGCCATAGTTGATCGCCAGGTCGGTTAAAAATCGCTCAGGCCGAGGCTTTGCGCCTCGGCGTTTTTTGTGCGCCGCTGCCGTTGTCATCGGCGTAACGCGCGCTGCCAGCCGCAGGGCAGGCGCGCGCATGGCGCTCGGCAATCAGGCGAGCCACTGCACGATCAATCTTGCGGCGCATGCGTTCATCGTAATAGTAGCGATCCGCCCAATCCTCGGTGGCGCGCAGGCGTGTCTCGCAACTGAGGTCGGCGCCACAGGCGCGGCAATGGCCTACCACTGCTGCAATGACATCCCACATACCCAGTCTCCTTTCCCAGCGGCATATAGCTTCCCCTGCGCGATCCCTCTAGGGAGATAGAGTGAACGCCTATGCGAGGAAGCTGGCGTCGCGCGCTATGCGTTCAGGCAGGAATGCAACAGGTATGCCGCCGCATGGGAAAATGCGGATGAAACGACTGACGCATGCGAAACGTTACAGACCAGGGATGTGTATACCCCAGGCCGCAAGCTGGCCACTCATTTCAGGGAAACGAAGCACAATCGTTCCAATGAGCATCAGCAAATAAATATAGATAAACAACCACGGAAGGTTTTTTTCAATGGCGTAGAATCCAAAGATAGGTTTTCCTTGCCCTGGCTTAAACAGTTGGTCTTCTTCATGATAGACCTGGACAAGATTGGCAAGATCTGGTTTCTCCTTGAAACCACGCTCAGCAGTATGAAGTAACTCGATTCTAAGATTGATGAGCGCACGATACGTTTTGAGCAGGCGTCTCCAATCGCGGCAAAGAAATATGCCAACAAAAACGAGCAGGGCCGAGATGAAGATGGTGGAGAACCCTTTGAACTCGGTCTGCTGAACGAACAGCGCCAACCCACCCAGCAGCAGCGAGTTGGCCGACAGATACAGGTTGTTCACGGTTTGGCGACGATCTGTGAGTCGCGCTGTGTCTTCTACGATCATTTGGTAGTGATCCAGGAATGGGTCGCCGGTATTTTGCATTGGGCGCCTCCACCTTTCCGTATGATAATCACATAGTGTACAGTGAGATGTATCGAGTATCGCACACGCCTATTGCTTTGTCAAAGGATCGTTGCGCGTCACATTGCGAATAGCGACACTTGCTGGTATTCTGTGATACATAGCTACGGGCATACGCATGGCTACGCCTGATGCTCTACTTTTGCGACCCGCGCCGTTGCTTCAACGTATGGGTTGTAGCGTTTGTATGAGAAAAGGGAAATGTATGATTATCGTGTTGGCAGGCAGGCGTGTAGATGCGGAAGGCGCCACAGAACCCAGGTTTCCGCTGCAAAGCATCGAGCGGGTGCGTAGTGAGATTCGTGTGCTTCTGGAGAAATACCGCCCTACGGCGCTTGTCGCCTCGGCGGCGGCGGGGGCCGATCTGTTGGCGCTCGAAGAAGCGGGGAAAATGGGTATACGCAGGCGCATCGTGTTACCGTTTGAGCCTCAGCGGTTCAGAGACACCTCGGTAACTGATCGCCCTGGAGATTGGGGATCGCTGTTCGACAAGGTGTACGCTGAAACGAAAGAAGCTGGTGGAGTAGTGTTTGTTCGGCAGGAAGACCCGAAGGAGAGCGGTGTTGAAAGCGATGACGAAAAGTATCGCCAGGTCACACGGCAACTGTTTGATGTGGCGTCCACGCTTGCCAGACGCTCAAGCCAATCGAGAACGGCAACGCGGCCACAGGTGATGGCGCTTGCCATCTGGGATGGTGTATCACGTGGGCCGGATGATATTACCGACTTCTTTATTGCCGAAGCGCGCAGGCGCAACATTCCTGTTGAAGTGATCTCCACGCTCTGAAACATGGGTAGAGATCTCCTGCTTATACTCTGTCACCTATACTGCCTATATTGCCGCCATCACCAGCGCGCAGGCGCCAGCCAGTGACACCAGTAGCGCGTGGTCTTCTGGTGTTACAGGAGTGAGCGAGGCGGCGTCCGACGCAGCGCCGGGCAAGGTGAAGCAGCGCCAGGCAGCGCCTACGGCGGCGGGCGTCGCGGGCGGCACGGTGATGCCGAGCGCCAACCCGGAATAGTAGCGACCATGTGTCTGCCACTTACCAACACACAACCCTTTCTCATCCTTGCTGTATTTATGGCTAAAGTCATGTGAACGTGCAGCCAGTTGTGGTCGCCTCTCGCCCGGTTGGCTCTCGCTGAGGGCATAGGCGGTGAGCCGACTCAGCTCAGGAGAAACATCCGCAGGCGTCTCGATCCCTGGCAGGTTCAAGACATAGGCGCAGTCTGCGTTGGAGCCTGCCTTGAAGACCTTCAGGAGTTCCGCGATAGCGGCGCGCTGGGCCTGAAGGCGATCGGCCTCGCATGTGATTCCTCTCAAGCGCGCCTGCGCTTCAAGGCCACTCTGCGTCAATTGCTGGCCTGCCTGGGCATAAGTATCCAGGCGGACGGCGCGCGCATAGGCGCTGATGGCGAGCGCCACCTGATCGGTGATCCCTTTGAGGAAGGCGCGTTCGTGCTGGTTGAACTCGCGTGGCTCATTATCGAACAGCAGCAACAAGCCCAACGTCAGTTCGCCGCTGGAGATGGGAAGCGCCAGATATGAGCCGATGCCCTGCGCCTCGATGAATTGCCGCGAACCGTTGAACGGGGACGGGTCATGCTGTGTATTGGGGCAGTAGGCTTCTTTGCCGTAGGCAAGCGTCTCGTCGGTAACGAACTGCGTTTGGGGTTGGCTGCGTAACATGATATAATCGCGGAAGAAGCTCGGATCAATACCCGCCTGCGCGACAGTTTTCAATCCATAGGCGTTGTAGGGATCGAAGGTGCGTAACGCGAGCAGGCGTTTTCGCGCCTGCACAGGAGGCTTGCTGACCGCCGAAATGGCCGATTCGCACACTTCTTTGACCTCATTGGGAAGCTCTTTTTCAAGCAGGAAGTGATGGCGCTGGCCCCATACCGGCGCCATATCTTTGACTTCATGGGCAAGCTGCGCCAGGGTATGGATTGGCGCATAGATAGGGCCTGTGCCTGTCGCGGCTTCCTCGCTGATGCGGCGACGAAAGGCTTCAAGTGTGGATTGGCGAAATCGCGCGAACCCACCCGGAGTATGTCCGTCGGGTATCAGGTGTTCCCGCCGCATGGCATGAAAAAGCGTAGATCGATGTATGCCAAGGTAGGCTGCCGCTGCTTGCGAGCCAAACCACCGTTCGTGTGCGGCTTCCACGCCGGGGTTCAGCGGTTGTTCCATAAGTCTCTCTCTGCCCTCCTGTTTGCGCTGACAACGAATGAGTAACCGACCTCATTTGTGATACGATTCGAGCGCGAACTTTGTAGCTCGTTGTCTGTGAATATGCTTGCCAACAGCGTGTTTCTTAATCATTTTTTCAGGTTTCCCCTCGAATTTCTCAGATTTTCTGCTAATCTTCAACACTTGCAACACTTTTTCTGATCATTCTGATCTTCGATCAAGTATGCTTAGTCATGGAGAGCAGCCAAACGTAGCTCCCTACATCGGAGAGTACATCACTGGGCGCTCTCATGGCGCCGATGCCTTCTAGGCGTCTGTCGTTTGCTTCCGGCCCTCAACAACCGGATTTGCTACATCAATTGGGCGTGTACCAGTCGCTTGGAGAGCCAAGCGAGGCGATACATATCTCCCCTGAGCGCGCAGGTGCGATGAAGCGCGCTACAAGAAAGGAACAATCACATGGCGGAAGACCGCACACAACAACCAGCATCCGAAGGCGTTCGTCAGCGCCGCAAGCCCGGCCCACGGCCCGGTACCGAGGCCGCCAAGCGTGGCGGCGCCGCTGCGCGCGACAAGTACGGAAAAGAGTTCTATTCGCGCATTGGCTCCAAGGGTGGGTCAACTGTTCGTGAGCGGCACGGTTCGACGTTCTATATGGAGATCGGGCGCCGCGGCGGGGAATCCACCAAGAATCGCCTGGGTGTCGAACACTACTCACGCATCGGGCGCATTGGCGGCCAGCGCGCGCACGGCAAGTCCAACGACGGCTCCTACGAGGCGCAGGGCGGGGCCGCCAACCCCCGCGCAGCCGAGTGAGCCGAGTAGCTCCCGGCTGCCTCGTACATCGCCGGATAGACCATGATGCCCAAAGTGGCTGATCGATCATCCGGCTTCGGTGATACGCCCTTTCCATACGATGGACGGGGCGTATCATTTTGTGTTGGGTAAGTTCACTCCCTGACGCCCGCTCGACCGCCGTCTACTTTTCCCTGTTCGTCAATGTCGCACTATGATAAAGTGTAACATCCTTTGGTTCGTCGGCGCAAGAGAGCGTATATCACTTTCCATCCGTCTCACGTCTCTCTCTGATGTCCTCTTCACCATAAGGCGCACGCTGCTCGGCGACCCGCTTCACTTGTGGCTGTTCTTGCTGCGGCGTCTGCTCTGCGCCGAGCAGCGCATCGAGCGCGTCGTCGTGCAGATCATGAGCTATCCATTCAAGCAAGGCGTCGTCCTGCTCTGGATAAGCGCGCATGGCGGCCAGCAGCATTGCGCGTCCGCTGTTGGGATCGCTGCGCCAGGCGCTTAGAATCTCTTCTGTGAGCGCGAACAGCGTCAGGTCTGGTATAGTTGTGAGATCGTCAGGATCAGGGCGACCATCCGGTGGCGGATTACGCATGCTGGCCTCCATTGCGTTGCTGTGACTGAGGATCTACCTCAGGCGCATACATGCGACGCAGGTGGGCATAGGCACGTGTGAGCAGGTTGCGCACGGTGCGCGTGGTCACGCCGCCTAGCGCGTGCGCGATCTCTTCCTCGCTGGCGCTGCACCAGAAGCGCAGCAACGTCGCCTGGCGCTCGCGGATAGGCAGCAGCGCGACGTGGCTTCGCAAGTCCGCCAGTTCCGCTGCGGCGAACATATCACGCCGGTCGGCAAGGTCTGCTATCGTGAGGGATGGCGTCCGCTGAAGCGCCTGCTCAAATGTGTTCCATGCCTGTAAAGATTGCGCGGGTCTGAGGGTTGAGCGCCTGACGCTGCCGCCTGACGCTGCGTTTGTCGTCAACGTTGGCTGTCGCATGCGCTCCATGCGCTCCATGCGATCAAAGAGGCGTGTGGCGAGGCGGCGCTGCTCAAAGGTAAGCGCGCGCTGGAAAAAGAGTTCCCATGCCTCATGGTCGCCACGCCCAATGTGTTCCCACAGGCGAAGCGCAAGCTCCTGGCGTAGCTCCTCATAGCCGCTTTGCCTATCTTCCATGCCACTGGCTAGCGTGCGATAGGCCCAGCGGTGGTTTAACCCTTCGATGCGCTGGAGCAAGAGGGTGAAAAGGTCATGCGCAAAGGAGGTATCGCCCAGGGCGACGGCGCGCCGGATGAAGTGGACGAGCGCGCCATGTGAGGAGCCATGCTCAGAAGTTGGCGATGTCGGCGCAGCAAAGAGGCGCGCCCGTAGCAGGGGCGATCCCCACGGCGGCAGGCTTTCGAGTTCGCGCGCCAGCCGTGCGCGCGCCAGCGCCAGCAACACCTGGACGTCTGGCGAGGCGGCCTCAGAGAGGGCGTTGTCTGGCGCTGTATGAGCGCTGATGTTCTTCGGCGCGGCTGGCATGGCGCCGCTCCTCCTGGCTTAGTCGTTGGGCAGGGTGTAGTGATAGAGCACTGGAACAATGACAACGGTGCGCCCGGTGAACATACTATTGAAGACATCCAGCGGGAGGTAATGGATGTAATACTCCGAGGAGTCTACGATGCTCAGACCCGCCGAGTCTCCTCCGGTCATCACCAGGAAGTGGCCGCCGTCGAAGAAGTGGTAGTAGCCATAGGAGATGCGCACATTGACGATGAGCGGCAGGCCAAGCGTGTTGGTAATGTAGAGCATCTGATTGTACGTCAGGTGATCATGCTCATCCGCGCGTAGGCCATTCTGCGCCGCCACACGCTCAAAGCCTCCCATATTGATCAGACCGCCGTTCAGGGAGATGTCCGGCCCAAGCTCGTCAATCATTCTGCCAATCGTGGCGTGCGGCACGCCATAGGCCGTCAGGATTTCTGAGAGCACGGCGGCGCTACAGGCGGCGTCCCACCAGTCGGTGAATTGCTGCTGCGAATCGTAGAGATCGGGTCGCATGCCCTGTGTTTCGGGTTTGACAAGGCTGGTCAGCGGCGCGTTCGCCTGTGAGCTGACCTGGGACTGATATCCGGCGGCCATCAACGGCTGGCCTGGATCACCAGTGCGGCTCAGCCCAAACGCCAGCGCGGCGATCAGCGCAGTTATCGCCAGCGCGATGCGGGTAAGCGACCACGGGCTGCGCGCTGTTTCGATGATGCGTTGGGTGTTCAGGCGCGGCCTACGCGCCAGCGGCGGACGAAACGCTGGAAGGTCGGGAACGCTTTCTGTGGAGAGAGGAGCCAGAGTGGCCACCGCTACAGGCGCCAGCGCCCGCCGTTTGCCTGAATCGTTCAGCGCATCCAGCCGTGGATTGCTCATGCGGGGATTGCTGCTGTCGGGGCGGACGCCACGCGGCGTGCTATTGTGTGGCGAACTGTTGCGGGGTGAGCTTTGCGCCGCGCGCCCCTGGCGTTCGAGCCGTTCGAGCGCGGCGGCGGTCATCAGGCGGGCTTTTTGCGACTGCAACGGGCGCGCCGCAGAGGTTGCGCGCAGGCGGGGTGGCGTATGGCCGTTTATGTAGTCCTCATCCTCCTGCTCGTCTTCGTCCTCATCATAGTCATCATATCCATCGTCGGCGCGTTCATCCGCTTCATCCGCCTCGTCGTCAACCGGCACGTCTACATAGAGGCTTGCCTGATTTTCCCAGGCTTCATGCGGCGAGCGAATCAAGCCTCGCCCGGCGGCGCCAACGCGCGGCATCGAGGAAAGCGTCAGCTTCGACGCGCCCTTAGACTGAGGCGTTTTGGATGACTTGGACGACTCCGATGATTTCCCCATAGCGCCTGATCCTCCAGTGGGTAGAGCTGGGTAGCTGTTCGCTGGCTGGTATGTGTTGTATGTGTTGCAGGTGGGCGTATAGCCCGTGGCGACATGATGATACCGTACCCCAAGAAGGGCGTCAACCTTGCGCGCCATTTGGCCTACTGGCCTGGTCATATCATGCAGTCGGCAGGGCGCCAAGCCGCCCTGTAGGCCGTCGTTCGGGCGCCATCAAGCCTAGTAATCAGCGGCAGAACATCTTACGTGCGCCAGGCTGTAAAGTTGTGGGGTATAAAGGACAATATGTGTCGTTATGTGTCGTTATGTGTTGTTGGCGAAGCGCGATCAAGCGCGATCAAGCACGACAGAGAGTATGGATGGGGAGAGTGAATATGGCGGACGCACAGCTTACCGTGTATGGCGCTTCATGGTGTACGGATTGCCGTCGGGCGAAGAAGTTCCTGGGCGAGCAGCGAGTACACTATCACTGGGTGGACATCGAGCAGGACGCCGAGGGGCAGGCGATTGTCGAGCGGCTCAACGACGGCAAGCGCATCATCCCCACTATCCTGTTTGAAGATGGCAGCATCCTCGTCGAGCCGAGCAACGCCGAATTGGCAGCCAAGCTGGGTTTGCAGACGCGCGCCAGCATGAACTACTACGATCTGATCATCGTCGGTGGTGGCCCCGCCGGGCTGACCACCGCGCTCTACGCCGCGCGCGAAGGATTTGATACGCTGGTGATAGAGCAGAGCGGGCTGGGTGGGCAGGCGGGCGTCACCGAGCGGCTTGATAACTTCCCAGGTTTCCCCGATGGCATCGGAGGCGGCGAGTTTGGCGACCGGCTCGCTGAGCAGGCGCGACGCTTTGGCGTGGAACTGTTGCAGGCGCAGAGCGTGACGGGTCTGCGCGCGGAGGATGAGTCGCGCTATGTAACGACCGCTGACGGCGCGGAATATGGCGCACGGGCTGTATTGATCGCTACTGGCTCAACCTACAAGCGGTTGGGTGTTCCTGGCGAAGACGAACTGATTGGCGCGGGCATCCATTTCTGCGCCACCTGCGACGGCCCATTTTATAAGGGGCAGCCAGTTGCTGTGATTGGCGCTGGCAACAGCGCAGGCGAAGAAAGCCTCTTCCTGGCGCGCTTCGCCTCGGATGTGACGATTCTGGCGCGTGGGCCTGAACTGACCGCCAGCAAGCTGGTGATGGATAAAGTCAAGGAAAACCAGCAGATCAGCGTGCGGGGTAATGTGGAGGTGGCCTCATTCGAGGGTGAGGGCAAGCTGAGTGGCGTGACCATTCGCGACAAGACGAGCGGCCAGACGGAGGAGATTCATCCCAAAGGCGTCTTTGTCTTCATTGGGCTGACGCCCAACACAGAATGGGTTCCCGACGAGATCAAGCGCGACAAGCAGGGATTTATCATCACCGGCCCTGCGCTCGAAACCAGCATGCCGGGCGTCTTCGCGGCTGGCGATGTGCGCCTGGGTAGCACGAAGCAGGCTGCCAGCGCGGCGGGCGAGGGCGCAACCGCCGCGCTGGGCATCCGCGATTATCTACGCAAGATGTGAGCGCGGCGGAGTGGCGGGCGGTTGAAACCGCGCCTAAGGGAGCCGCGCCAACGCGGCTCCACAAAGTCCGCCTTCGCGGACTCTCTCATGCCTGGTTAGTCGTCTTCGAGGCGGATATATTTGTAGCCCTCGGCGTATTGCATGTCGTGGCCCACTTTGCGCGCCGCCTCGCCGGTTGCTTTGGCCCATTCCGTCATCTCCGGCAGGGGATCCCAGTCGTGAATCTGGCTCTTGTGGGCGCGCAACGCGGCGGCCTTCGTTTCGAGATAGCCGCCGATGTCCACCCAGCGATCCGCCGACTGCGTGCCTGCGATATAAATCTCTTTGACGTTGTGAGGAGGCAGCCCTTCCGCCCCCAGTTCGGGGAAGGCGAGCCGCGTGCTGGCGACCGGCATGATCGCTGCAAGCGTCGCCTCGCCTGCCGCGCGGTGATCGGGATGATTGATGTAGCCCTGGCCGTTCCAGCGCACCGTCGGGTCTTGGCAGATCACCACATCCGGCTTCACCTGGCGAATCACGCGAGCAATGTCGCGCCGGACTTCGAGCGTCGGCTCGAGGCGGGAATCCATATAGTGCAGGAAGATCACCGGATGCTTGACGCCAAGCGCATCGGCGGCGGCCTGCGCCTCTTTGTGGCGTATCTCGGTCAGTTGCTCGCTGGTGATCTCTTTGTCGCCCGCGTCGCCCACCTGGCCATCAGTCACCAGGCAATAGTAGATGTCGCGCCCCTCGGCGGCCCAGCGCGCCACCGTGCCCCCACAGCCAAACTCGCCATCGTCGGGATGCGCCATCACGATCAGCACACGCTTGGGCGCTTTGGGCTGCTCCGCTGGCGTTTCAGCTGTCTCACTCGTCTCCGCCATCGTTTCTATCTCCTTATGCTCTCGAATTGGAGCACACAAAAAAGCCCGTGGTGGCTTTCCCTTTCGAGTATACCACTACAGGCTTGCGCGGTGTCTGCCGCCAGATGGCGACGCCTACGCCTTCTTTGAGCTGCCCATTTGCCCACGGATCAGTACGTAGAAGACGGCGATGATTACAGCGCCGATCAGCGCAGCGATAATCCGTACCCCCTCGATGGCAAAGTCGAAGGGCAGCGTGACGAATGCTTCAATCAGGTAAACACCGAGGATGGTGATCAGCACGGCGGCGAAAAGTCCACCGGCCTTCTTGGACGTAAGCCGCTCAGCAATGGCGTTGACAGCAATCGCCAGGATGGTGATGATGATGAGCTGAATCAGGTTCAGCGTGAACCCACCCTTGGGGAAGCCGAGAATCTTGAGAGTGAGCGAGGTTTGATGAAAGATGGTATCCATGATACCACTTGTCGGGATAATTTGTAAGTTTGGGATAGCGGCGAATGACATCTGTACGCTCTCCTGTTCTTGTGATGGGTCTGTCAGCGAGAATCCCAGCGTTCTCGCCGTATCACCGCCTCAATCGCAGTCAGACAGACCCTATCTACGGGATCCGCATGATCTCGTAGCCAGCATGGTATTCGTCTGCGTCAGAAATTGCAAGCGAACCAACGGTGTGTGCAGAAGCGCAACTTTGGCGCCAACTCAGCTTACCCTCGTCTCTCGTTGGATCAGTTCAAGTAAAACTCCATGCGTGCCTTTGGGATGCAGGAAGATACCCAGCCCGTCGGCAGTAGGGCGCGGAGCTTCGTCAAGCAGCATCGCTCCGGCGGCGCGCAGATCGGCCAGCGCCTGGATGATGTCTGGTACTTCGAGGCAGATATGGTGCAAGCCACCGCCACGCTGCGCCAGGAAGCGCGCGACGCCCGTCGTCTGATCGGTCGGTTCGAGGAGTTCAATCTCGCTGCCATCTGGGCCGCCCAGCGGCAAAAACGCGATCTTTACCCCCTCGCGCGGGAAGTCAATCACACGCGAGGGGTGAATGCCAAGTACGTCACGATAGAAGCCAAGCGCGGCCTCCATATCGCGCACGACGATCGCGATGTGATCGATTCGCTTGATGGCCTGTGTCAGCATAGCGCGCCTCCGTTTCCGCTTCTGTTGCTGCCGATGTCTGTATCATGTAGCATCATGTAGGGTATTGTACGCCACACACGCGCAGTCGTCTGGTCGCGCGTCATCTATAAGGCCGGTGGTTCACTTGGTGGCATGCTCTCCGGTTCGATCATGTACATCGTGGACAATGACTGGCACTCGGGCGCCTCATCCCTCTACTTCAGCATGCTGGCGGCATAGTATGCGGCCCTCATTCTTCGCCTGAGGGATGAGGGCTGCCTGACAGATGTTTTCTTGGAAGGCAGGAGGCGTCACTGGTTGGCATGGAAAGCCATTGGGCCGACAAGACGGCTGGCGGCGTAGATCGGGTTGGCATACCCCCTCCTCGATCTTGAGGCTTGCCAGGCGTTATTATGTCTGTCAGAGATTTCTTTGCTCCACGCAGGATGGCTTCTATGAGCAACGACAAGCCGACGCCTCCCACAAAGCAAGGCCGCCCCTATCTCACGCATACGCGCCCGCTGTTCTTCGCGCATCGTGGTGGGGCGGCGCTTGCGCCGGAAAACACGCTGGCGGCGTATGAGAACGGCGTACGGCTTGGCGCTGATGTGTTGGAACTTGACGTGCATACCACGCGTGACGGCGAGACGGTGGTGATCCATGATCCAACGGTAGACCGCACGACCGATGGCCACGGCGCGGTCGCTGGCTTTACGCTGGCCGAACTGAAACGCCTCGACGCGGGCTATCGCTTCACGCCCGATGGCGGACAGACCTATCCCTATCGCGGCAAGGGCGTGACCATCCCGACATTGCGCAAGGTGTTCGAGCGGTTCCCTGATCGGCGGGTCAATATTGACCTGAAGCAGGATACGCCGACCAGCTCCGCACGGCTTTGGGAACTGATTCAGGAAGCTGGAGCGGAGGATCGCGTGTTGGTCGGGAGCTTCGAACCGCAGACGATAGCCGCGTTTCGGCGTATCACAGAGGGGCGCGTGGCGACGGCTGCCAGCCCGCCAGAGGTGCGTAACTTGCTGCTGATTGGAACATTGCTGCGTCTGCCGGGGTGGTTACGTCCAACATATGATGCGCTGCAAGTCCCTGAGGTACATCGTGGGATTCGCGTGGTCTCGCCGGGAAGCATCGCGGCGGCGCACCGCCTTGGGATAGCTGTCCATGTGTGGACGGTGGACGACCGCGCGACAATGGATCGCCTGCTCGATTGGGGTGTGGATGGCCTGATGTCGGATCGGCCCGACATACTTGCCGAGGCGCTCGACTCATACGAGCGGCGCAATAAGATAGCATGATGGTCAATCATTGTTTGCATAGAGATACATCCCCACGAACCGCTCGCCCAGGATAAGGCGCAGTTCGGGAAGCATCGCCCGCAGCAGCAAATTGACTTCCCCATAGGGCGTGGGGCCGGAAACATCTGTGATAGCCATAGATAGCACACTCCTTGCGCTCACCTAACCCCTGCCCTTCCCATAGATGGGAAGGGAGACTGTGCGCGCGTAACGAGAAACGCATATCTTCCCTCCCGTGTGAGGAAAAGGCCAATTGCTTCCTATCCGACGCGGCCAACACCGTATTTCCCCTCCCCATAGATGGGGAGCGGGTCAGGGGAAGAGGTCATCCACGCTTGCGTTCGGCGCCTGCGGCAGCCTTCGCCGGTTGGGCGCCTGCGGCAGTCGCCTGGCGTTTCTGCGCAGCCGCCTCCACCCGCTGATCCAGGATGAAGAGTTCGTCGGCGGAAAGCTCGCTCAGGATATATTTGCCAAACGCCTGGCGCGCCACCGTCACAAGATTCTCGCGCGTGTAGCCTAGCCGCATTACCTTCTCGATCAACGCCTCGAGTTGTTCGCGTGTGTCCGGCTCGGTGGGCGCGACAATGGTGAGCGCGGGCGCCTCGTCGCGCGCACGTTCCTCTGCACGGATCGTCTCGACGTTGGCGATGTTCCCCGCGTTCAGCCGGTTGAGGTAGTCGCGGAAGGTGGGATTTTCGAGCGTCAGGCCAATGGGGAAGGCGCGCGTGTTGCTCTTGACCACGCGATGGACGCATACCTCGCCAATGCCGTCGGCGTCGAGCCGCAGTTCGGACTCCACCAGCACGTCAACGAAGTATTCGAGACCGCTGGCGCTGATCGGCACGATGCGTCCCACCTCGTTGTCTTCCTGCTCCTCGAGCCCCTTGCCAGCGATAGTATCAGTAATCACCACGCATGCTTTGGAGTCAATACACAGCGGACGAAGAATCTCGCCGCAGACCACTTGCAGCCGCTGAAGGTCGTCGCCGTCCAGTTCGGGGTAGGGTTCGCCGGTCTTCTCGCGTTTGGCCTGCAAGAACTGAGCGTACATCGGGCCAAACCAGCCGTTCCAGCTATCCAGGCAATAGCAGCCATAGCCCTGCGCCTGGCCCTCAGGCTCGTGCAGCGCCCATTGGATTGCCTCACCCAGTTCTTCGGGGTCGGCCAGTTCGTAGGCGTCGAAGCGCGCGCCGTCTGAGCCGGGCAGGTGGCACGATTTCAGTTCGGTATCGAAGAAGCAGAGCTTGCCTAGCCCCGCCTCGGCCATGCTTGCCGCGAAGGTGCTTTTGCGCGTGCCAGCCGCGCCGCGCACGCCGATACGTAGCCGTTGCGTTTTGGGGCGGTGCGCCGCAGGATTGAATCGCTTGCCCATCTGTGTTATCGCTCCCTGTCTGTGTTGTATCTTCTGTCATGGAGGGCCTGCGTGAGTGTGGTTGAGGCCTATGTTTCAGGAGCATTCTGCGGCAGGCGGACAAAACCGGAAAATCGTCGCAAAGGGAGTGATCAATGGAGGATACACGCGCATGGTTCGACGCTACCGGCCCCATCGAAGCGCCGACGCTTGTCTTCCTGCATGGCGCCGCCTGGACACGCGCCATGTGGCGCCCACAGGTTGAGCGCCTCTCTGGGATGTTCCATGTCATGGCGCTTGATCTGCCGGGGCATGGCGCGCTGGCTGGTGAACCGTTTCGCCTGAACACGGCCATCGAGCATATCGAGCAGGCGCTAGATATATGCCACCGAGCGCGCGCCGTGGTAGTTGGCCTCTCGCTCGGTGGCTATGTGGCGATGGCCTACGCTGCGCGCTACCCTGAGCGGTGCGCCGGATTAGCGCTTTCCGGCTGTTGTATCGAGTATCGCGGGCTGATTGGCGCTCTCTCTGCGCTCGACGCCACAATCTCGACGCGGCTCTATGGCGCCAGGCGGCTCGAGGCGATGCAGCGCGAATCCGTGCGCAAGACCTATCCCCCGGCGCTAGCCGATCCTCAGTTCAACGCCGGATTTTTCTTTCAAGCCATGCCAGCGGTCTACAGCGAGCTTGCGCGCCAGCGATTCCAGCCGCTCTTGCAAAAGTATCCCGGCCCAAGCCTGATCATCAATGGCGAACATGATAAGCTCAATCGGCGGGGCGAGGCGCGATTGCTTGCGGCGGCCCAGCACGGTGAGTTACGCATCATTGCAAACGCAGGCCATCTCTGCAACCTCGATCAGCCTGAGTCATTTACCGAGGCCATGCAGGCGTTTGCCCGGTTCCCCTATTTGCGCAACTCCGCCCCATCGAAATGAAGCATACCCCGTTCTATGCTGTACCGCCAGGCGACGTCGCGCGTGTTGTACACTCAGCATCGGGGAAATTGGTAGCAGCCTGAGCGAGAAAGCGAAAGATAGCAGTATGAGCGAGAACGAAGAACGACGGGCCGAGGTAGGCGCCAAACTGGCGCGGCTGCGTGAGCGAATGGCTCACAACAAACTGCGTACTGCTGTGCTGGAGCAAAACGCCAGCATCGCCTGGCTGACCGCAGGCGCGACCGACGCGATCAACCAGGGCAGCGACGTGGGATTGTCATCGCTGGTGATCACCGAGGATCACGCCTACGTTGTCACCGACCGCGTTGAGGCGCCCCGGCTCGAACAGGAAGAGCATCTGCCGGAGCGTGGCTTGACGCTGGTGGTTGAGCCGTGGGAACGACGCGGCGGCGAACTCGCGCGGCTGACTACCGGGCCACAGGAACAGATTGGCTCCGATACCGCTCACTCTGGCGCCGGTTGGCGTGACCTGAGCGAAGACCTGAGCGAGCTACGCTCCACCCTGCTTCCTGCTGAGATGACGCGCCTACGTCATGTTGCGCGCATGACCGCCGAGGCGTTGCAAACGGTGGCTGGCATAGCGGCTCCAGGGATGACGGAGTATGAGCTCGCGGCGCGGCTGGATGCGGAGTGCAGGAGGCATGGCGGCTGGGCAATCGTGAATCTGGTGGCCAGCGATGAGCGTATCGCCGCCTATCGGCATCCGCTGCCCACCGGCAAGCGCGTTCAGCAATACATCATGCTCGTGCTGTGTTGCCGCTGGCAGGGGTTGATCGCTGCGGCGACGCGGCTGGTTCACTATGGATCGCTGCCAGAGGAGCTTGCAGAGAAGGCGCACGCTGTGGCGCGGGTGGACGCCACGCTGATCCACGCGACACACGCCGGACGCACGCTTGGCGCACAATGGGAACTGGCGCGCGAGGCGTATATGCAGGCTGGCTATCCCGACGCAGTCTACGAACACCACCAGGGCGGCAGCATCGCCTATCTGCCGCGCGAACGGCTAGCCACGCCCAATGATCCCAGAACCATCGCAACGCATCAGGCTTTCGCGTGGAATCCCTCGCTGCGCGGCGTGAAGTCAGAGGATACCATTCTTCTCACGGAAGATGGCCCGCAGATCATCACCGCGACGCACGATTGGCCAACCTGGGAGATCACGCTGGATGACGGGACAACGGTTGTCCGTCCGGCGATCCTTGTGAGCTAGGCAGACCTAACCCCCTGCCCCCTTCCCGCTCGGGGAAGGGGGAGGAGGCCACAATGCCCGCGCGCCGTATTTCGCCTCGATGCGTAGCAGGTGGCGTTCGCCATACTCAGACGGCATGTAGATCATCAGTCGGGCACGTTCATCTGGGGTAAGTGGCTGCGAGGGGGAGTCGTGCAAGACGACATGCTCCGTCAGCGCCAGCAGGTCGGCCAGCGGCGCGCCACGTATCGCCAGCCGCAGCGCATGGGGCGTGAGCCAGCAGAGGCCAGCAGTTTCTGATGTCGGCGCTGGCTCGCTGCGCGCTTGCGCCAGATAGACTTGTACGATCATCCGTCGCACTGGATCGGTTGTCACGCCAGGTTCACTCTGATTTTGCTCTTTGGGGGCCATGCGTTCCAGCCTGAGCAATGGCGTTGGCTCATCGTCGGGCGCTGGGGTCAACCGGTCAATCGCATGCTTCGCCGAGGGGCCATACATCTGCGGGCTGGGGAGCAGCGTGGCGTCGCAGCCAAACCACTGGCGCGCAAGCCGCGCAATCGCAATGCCGGCTGTCTCGTCGGGCAAAGGCTCGCCGCCTGGAAGCTCAATGGGAGCAAAGAGGTAGCCAGACGCCTCACGCCAGCGTGTGCGGCTGCCCAACGCCAGCGCGATACGCCCAGTGGGGGCGATGAGCGGGGCGATCAACCGCTGCGCTGGTGGCGAGTGTGGCGTCATAGGGTTCTCCTTTCCTTCTGAAGAAAGCATATTGCTGTGGGCATATGATCGTGCAAGGCAAGTGGTTGGCGTATCTGCGTCGAATGCGCGGTTTGAGGGCAGATGAAGGAATGTGCTGCGCGCTGCCTCACCCAATGGTACTCTTAGCGCGCAAACGCTGTAGCGCGCCAAAACAGAGTATGCTATAGTGGACAAAACAACAGGGCGCCGTGGCTTCCAACATACCGCAACGCCCGGTACGATCAACCGTTCTTCGATGCCCCTTTCGACCGAGAGAGGCCAACTGAGAGGAGACGCATTCCTCATGCGGAACGATCAGCGATGGCAGCAACAGTGGGATCAAGAGGACGCCAACCCCTACGGCGCCTACGACGAGTATAGCGAAGATGATGGCGCCTATGGCGCCTATGGCGCCTATAGCGCCTATGATGAAGCGCCCGGTCAGATGGGCTACCCTGCCAACGGCGATGGGTACGATATGGCCGAGGTATACGGCGCAACCGAAGGATTCGACGAGGGCGAGTATCCCGCCGACGAAGAGCGCGGCCTGATGTTGCAGCCAGAGCAATCGCTGGTGAACATTTCGTCCACCATCACGCAGCACGGCGCGCCATTGCTCTCGTATTCGCGCACGATGAACCGCTTCTATGCCACCCGCAAGCAACGCCTGAGCATGGGGCGCTTCAAGTGTGAAGTTTGCGGCGAACGTATTAGCATGTGGGCGTGGGAAACATCCAACGGCAAACGCACCCATGAGGAATGCTACGAACGGCTCGCCTGGGCGTGGACAAACCTCTATGCCCAGCAACAGCGTCAGGCCAACGAAGGCAACTTCGAATAGTCCGGAGCGTCGTCGGCTGACGCTTCGGGCGCCTGGCGGAGCGTGAACGCGAGAGCGAACAGGCCCGCGAGTGGCAGAAGCTCAAAATAGCGTTCGGGGCTACGCCAGGCGAACAGCAAGGGCAACGCGGCCAGCGCCAGCCCGGCGTAAGGGAAACGCCGCCATGCCCGCCAGTACCATCCCAGCGCCCCCAGCCACACGAACGCTTCGAGCGCGGAGTATACCCAGCGCGGAGCGTATGGCAGCGCGCCCGACGTGGAGAGCGCAATGATTCCGCTGCCATCGGGCAAAAGCGGCAGACTGATCGGCAGAAAGAGGCTGGTTAGCCAGGCGTTTGGTGAAGCGATGATCCAGGGCAGGTTGATCAGCGTGAAGGCGCCCAGCGCGATCAACGTTCGCTGCGCCGCCTCCTTCCCTCCATAGGAGCGCCAGACCCACACCAGATACAACGGCGCCGCTAGCCAGGCGGTTTGCTTTGTGGCGCAGGCCAGCCCAATCAGCGCAGCTGATCCCCAACGATGGTCGCGCATGAGCCAGCCGCCCAGCGTGAAGGCCAGCGCCCACATCTCGAAGTCGCCGCCCGCCACCTGCAATGCCCCGTTGATCATCGTCAGCGCCAGCAACGCTATCAGCAGTCGCCAGCGCGCAGGCGCCGCCATGATGAGACATCCCCACAATGCCAGTAGCGCCAACACCTGCCCGATGGCGATATTTGGCGCGCCCGCCCAGACGAATGGAATCGCTACCAGGAACGCGCCCGCTGGATAGCTATGTGTCGTACGCGGATCGATCTCAGGCGGGGGTGTCTCAGGACTGGCCGCAAATTGCAGATAGATCAGGTGCAGTTGATGAGGGGTAGGACGTCGGCCGGGCGTAGCAAACTTGCCGCGCGCAATGGGCGTATAGGCGATCACATGGAAGTAGCCGACGACGCCGGTGAGGCGCTGCCCAACGTAGGGGTTTTGCCCGTGTAACACCAGCAGCGCGTTGTAGTGGTTGTAATACATATCGTCGCTGCCGTAGTTCTGGGCGCTGGTGAGTCTGCGCGGCCAACTGACGAAGACGATATGCGCCATCTGGCTGGATGTCCAGAGCGCCCACAGCAGCATTGGCAGCAACAGCGGACGCGCCAGGCGAGTCAGCCAGTGGGGATGCGTTTGCCTTG
>Ga0070737_10002801_pt1 | contig 20001 bp, 15 predicted proteins | sample Coa_R1_10_FD_66438 | JGI IMG/M metagenome (GOLD analysis project Ga0070737, IMG submission 66438) | Surface soil microbial communities from Centralia Pennsylvania, which are recovering from an underground coalmine fire - Coalmine... | ecosystem: Environmental > Terrestrial > Soil > Unclassified...
GAGGCCGTCACCAACCACGACGTCAAGGCGGTCGAGTACTACCTCAAGGAGCGCCTGGCCGGGATCGGCTTCCCGGCGGTGGCGGCCGAGTTCGTGCATTTCGCCTGCACGTCGGAGGACATCAACAACCTGGCGTGGGCGCTCATGCTGCGGGAAGGGATCCACGGCGCCTGGTTGCCGGCGGCCGCCTCGCTGGTCGACGCCGTCGCCGTCCTGGCCGAGGAGCACGCCGACCTGCCCATGCTGAGCCGCACCCACGGCCAGCCGGCCACCCCGACCACGCTGGGCAAGGAGCTGGCCGTGTTCGTGGCCCGCTGGCGCCGGCAGCTGGCCGGGGTGCGGGCCTGGCAGCCGCTGGGCAAGCTCAACGGCGCCACCGGCACCTTCGGCGCCCACGTGGCCGCCTACCCGGAGGTGCCCTGGCCTGAGGTGTCGGCCGCCTTCGTCGAGGGCCTCGGGCTGGTCGCCAACCCGCTCACCACCCAGATCGAGCCGCACGACTCGATGAGCGAGGTGTTCCACCTGCTGGTGAGGTTCAACACCATCCTGCTCGACTTCTGCCGGGACGTCTGGGAGTACGTGAGCCGCGGCTACCTGCGCCAGCGAACGGTGGCCGGCGAGGTGGGCTCGTCCACCATGCCCCACAAGGTCAACCCCATCGACTTCGAAAACGCCGAGGCCAACGCCGGGGTGGCCAACGCCCTGCTCGAGCACCTGGCCACCAAGCTGCCCGTCTCCCGCATGCAGCGGGACCTGTCGGACTCCTCCGCCGTCCGCAACGTCGGGGTGGCCGTGGGCCACGCCGGCCTGGCCCTGCGCTCGGCCCGCCGGGGCCTCGAGCGGATCACCCCCGACCCGGACGCCCTGGCCGCCGACCTCGACTCCCACTGGGAGGTGCTGGCCGAGGCGGTGCAGACGGTCATGCGCCGCTACGGGCTGCCCGAGCCCTACGAGCAGCTCAAGGCCCTCACCCGGGGCGAACGGCTCCGCGCCGACGAGATGCGGGCCTTCGTAACCGGCCTCGGCCTGCCGCCCGACGCCGAGGCCCGGCTCCTCGCCCTGACCCCGGCCGGGTACACCGGCCTGGCCGCCCAGCTGGTCGGCGAGCTGCGCCGCCCTTGAGCGCCGTGACCGCGCTGGGCAACACCCATCCGGCCCTGCAGTGGGCCTGGCACCCCGTCGCCCGCCTCTCGGACCTCGGCGACGAGCCACTCGGGGTGGAGCTCCTCGGCCAACCGTGGGTCGTCTATCAGGTGCCGGACGCCCCGCCGGGCGAGGTGAGGGTCTGGAGGGACCGGTGCCCGCACCGGCTGGCGCCCCTTTCGCTCGGCACCCTCGAGCCGGCCGGACTGCGCTGCGGGTACCACGGCTGGTGCTTCGACCGGGCCGGGCAGGCGGTCGACGTTCCCGCCCTCGGGCCGGGTGCGACGATCCCGTCCCGGGTCCAGCTGCAGCCACCCGCTCGTGTGGCCGTGAGCCACGGGATGGTCTGGGTGGCCCCCCAAGCTCCGCTCACACCCCTGCCTCATTTCCCCGAAAACCTGGACGGACTCGACGTGATCGACCTCCCCGTCTTCGAGACCCGGGCCGGGGCCGGGCTGCTGGCCGACAACTTCCTCGACATCGCCCACTTCCCGTTCGTCCACGCCGGCACCTTCGGCGCCGACGAGTCGAGGGAGGTCCAGCCGTTCGAGGTCGAGCGGGACGGCTGGGGGTTCCGTGTCAGCTACACCCACTCCTTCGCCAACCGGGAGGATCCCGGCGTGGCCGCCGGCCTCCGACCCCTCGTCCAGCAGCGGCGGATGACCTACCTGTACCGGGCGCCCTTTGCCCTGATGCTGCGCCTCGACTTCCTCGACAGCGGCGGCGTCAACATCATCGGCTTCTTCCTGCAGCCGGTCGACGCCCAGCGGTGCCGGATCTACAGCACCCTCTGGCGGAACGACGTGGGCGGCGACCCCGACCGGGCCAAGCTGGTCGCCGATTTCGAGGTGGCCGTGATCGAGGAGGACCTCCGCATCCAGTCGAGCTACCGCGACCTCGCCCTCCCGCTCGACCGCACGGCCGAGCTGCACACCCGCGCCGACCGCAGCACCCTCGAGCTGCGCCGCATCCTCGCCGACCTGGTCGAGGCCACGGGAGCCACCGAATGACAACCACCGTCGAAACCGACCAGGCCTTCCGCGTCGAGACGCGGGGCATCGACTACGTCCCCCTCGCCGAGCGCTGGAGCCGGCCCCGGGACCTGGCCGGGCTGTGGGCCGGCTCGAGCGTCCAGTTCGAGTACCTGGTCTACGGCGCCGTGCTCATGACCTTCCCCGGGTTCACCTTCAAGCAGGCGGTCGAGGTCATCCTCATCGGCAACCTGTCCTACACCCTGCTCGGGCTGTGCAGCCTGCAGGCGCCGGGGGCGGGCACCACCACGTTCACCATCAACCGGGCCCCCTTTGGCCCCAACGGGTCGCGGGTCATCGCCCTGCTCAACTGGCTCACGCAGGTCGGCTTCGAGACCGAAGGCCTCATCCTCGTCGTCCTGGCCGCCGTGGCCCTGGTGACCAAGGCCGGCCTCGGGGTGGGCACGCCGATCAAGGTCATCTTCATCGTGTTGGCCGCGGCGGTGCAGATGGTGCTCCCGTTCCTCGGGCACGCCACCGTCATCAAGGTGCTGCGGGCGCTGATCATCCCCTTTGCCATTTTGTATGTAATCCTGGCCATCCTCACCCTCGGCAAGACCCACCTGGCCCACACCGGCGCCGGCGCCACCTGGTCGGTGTGGATGGCCGGACTGGCCTTCGCCATCGTCCTGTCCGGCCTGGGCTGGGTCGAGAACGGCAACGACTTCTCCCGCTACCTGCCCCCTGACGCCAACAGGCGGGCCATCGTCGGCTGGGTGTTCGTCGGCGGCTACATCCCCGAGGTGCTGATCATGCTGCTCGGGGCGGCCGTGGCCACCTACGTGCCCAGCGCCGGCGACAACCCGATCGGGGCCTTCCCGCACGCCTTCGCCGGATGGTTCCTGGTGCCGTTCCTGGTGGTGGCGATGGCCCAGATCTTCTCCATCAACAGCCTCGACCTGTACTCCTCCGGCGTCACTCTCCAGGCCCTTGGCCTGCGGGTCCAGCGTTGGAAGGCCGTCGTCATCGACACCGTCATCTGCTGCGGGCTGACGGCGTACGCCGTCTTCTCGGCCTCGTTCAACACGCTGCTCACGGACTTCGCCGATTGCGTGATCGCCTGGATCGCCCCGTGGATGGCCGTGTTCCTGGTCGACTGGGCCCTCCGCCGCTACCGCTACCACCCGGCCGAGCTGCAGCGCACCGACCCCGGCGGGCTGTACTGGCGGCAGGGCGGGGTCAACTGGCGGGCCCTCGTGGCCTGGGCCTGCGGGGCGGCCGCCTCCGTGCTGGCCATCTCCCAGACCTTCTGGGAGGGCCCCATCGCCCGGGCCAGCGACGGCGCCGACTTCAGCGTGTTCGCCGGCATCATCGTCGGCGGCGTCGTCTACTTCGTGCTCGCCGGGCCGCTCGTGCGGCGGGAGGCGGGCGAGCAGGATCGGTTGCTCGCCGGCGCCACTCCCGACCGCTGACACCCCTCGCCGGCGTCAACTGGGGTGGGTCGTCGTCTCTGTCGAAGTCGTGCCCGCCCGCCGGCGCCGGCGCGGGGAAGTGGCTCGAGTGCGGGCCGGCCCGGGCGCGGGCGAACATCACTGAGGTGGGGTCGGCCACGAGGGTCGGGCCGCGCTCGAGCCTTATTTCCCCGGCGGGGCGGTCGTCGCTGTGTGAGTGGTGCCCGCTGGTGGATTGAACCGCGCAGGGAGCTCGCGGTCGCCGGCGCGGGCTTGGACACAACCGCGCAGGCGGCGGGGAAAGGTGGCTCGAGTGCGGCCGGCCCGGACGCGGGCCAACATCACTGGGGTGGGGCCGGCCACGAGGGTCGGTCCGCGCTTGAGCCTTATTTCCCCGGCGGGGCGGTCGTCGCTGTGTGAGTCGTGCCCGTTGGTGGATTGAACCGCGCAGGGAGCCCGCCGGCGCCGGGCCGGAGCCGGACACAACCGCGCAGGCGGCGGGGAAAGGTGGCTCGAGTGCCGGCCGGCCTAAACGCGGGCCAACATCACTGGGGTGGGGCCGGCCACGAGGGTCGGGCCACGCTCGAGCCTTATTTCCCCGGCGGGGCGGTCGTCGCTGTGTGAGTCGTGCCCGCTGGTGGATTGAACCGCGCAGGGAGCCCGCCGGCGCCGGGGCGGAGCCGGACGTAACCGCGCAGGCGGCGGGGAAAGGTGGCTCGAGTGCCGGCCGGCCTGGACGCGGGCCGAAAATCCTCTGGCCAAAGACAGAGCCATCACGTATACTCTCATGTAGTCCTATGATGACTCTTGATCAGGTAGCGAGCAGCCAGTACGGCCTGGTGACCCGCCAGCAGGCGGTCGACCTCCTCGGCGCTGACGAGGTCCGGCGCGAGCAGCGACGGGGCCATCTGATCACCGTCCACCGCGGTGTGTTCCGGTGCCTCGGCGCGCCCGGCAGCTTCCGCCAGCGGGCCCTCGCCGCCCACCTGGCCTACGGGCCGCCCGCCTTCGTCTCCCACGGCGCCGCCGCCGTGCTGTGGGGGCTGGACGGCGTCGCCCTGCCGGCGACCATCGACGTGACCGTCCCGCCGACCCGCTCCGCCCGGCGCGTCGGGGTCCGGTCCCACCGCCGCCCGCTGCGGGACGTCGACGTGGCGTGCCGGCACCTCGTCCCGGTCACGTCGCTGGCGGTAACCCTCCTCGACCTGAGCACCATGGTCGACCGGGCGCTGCTGGGCCGCTGCGTCGACGAGGCCGTCCGCCGGCACCGGAGGGACCCGGTCGATTTGCTGGAGGAGGTGGAGGGCTGCCCCGCCCACCGCCCGGCCCGGCAGGCGCTGCGCTCGGTGTTGCGCGACCGGGCCCGGCGCGGGGTCGGGGACAGCCCGGGAGTGGACCGGGTGCTCGGGTGGATGGCGGCGGCCGGGCTGCCGGCGCCCGAGTGCGACTACCCGGTGGTGGTGGGCGGCCGGCAGCGGTTCGTGGACGCCGCCTACCCGCAGCTCAAGGTGGCCATCGAGTTCAACGGCTGGGAGTACCACCAGATGCGGTCCCGGGCCGACGAGGACCACGCCCGGACGAGCGAGCTCGAGCTGGCCGGCTGGGTGGTGCTGGTGGTGACCGCGGCCCACGGCGAGGCCGACACCATCGACCGGATCAGGAGGGCGCTCGAGCTGCAGTCCGAGCGCCTCGAGAGCGAGGACACCCGCCGCCAGGTGATCCTGTGGAAGGAAAACATCGCCATCGCCCGGGCGAGCCTTGCCGGCGGCGACGGGCCGCTCAGCGGGTGAGGGCGCTCTCGGCCGCCCCGGCGTAGACCTCGACCGCCCGCCAGCAGTACCAGGCTGCGATCGTCCGGTACGGGTGGAGCGGCTCGCCGAGCTCTTCCAGCTCCTTGGCCGTCGGGGTCGGGATCTTCCAGGCCAGCCCGTAGCCGCGCCGCACCCCGAGGTCGCCGGTGGGCCACACGTCGAGCCGGCGCAGCTGGAAGATGAGGAACATCTCGGCCGTCCAGCGCCCCACCCCCCGCACGGTGGAGAGGCGGGCCACGATCTCGTCGTCGGACTCCCGCCCGAGGCCCCGGGGGTCGAGAACCACGGTCCCGTCCTCTACCTTGGCGGCTAGGTCCCGCACGCTGCGGGCCTTGGCCGCCGACAGCCCGGCGGCCCGCAGAACCTCGTCGGACAGGGCCAGCATCCGCGACGGCGTGACTTCGTCGCCGAGGGCGGCGACCAGCCGGCCGTGGATGGCGGCCGCCGCTCGCCCGGCCAGCTGCTGGTACACGATGGCCCGGACCAGCGCCTCGAAGTGGGTGTCCTGCGGGGGCCGCAGCTGCGGAGGGCCGGCCAGGCGGACGAGCTCGGCGATGACCGGCTCTCGGGCGGCCAGCTCACGGGCCGCGGCGGTGGGGGTAAGGCGGCGACTCACGCCGGGTGCCCGCTCACGAGGCCGTCATCCCGGCGTCGACCGGCAGGACAGCCCCGGTGATCCCGCCGGCGGCCGGGCTGCACAGCCAGGCGATGAGGGCGGCCGGCTCCTCGGGGGCGAGCAGCCGGGGGAGGAGGTGGTGCTGGGCGAACTCGTCGGTCGAGCGCAGCCCGTACACCCGGGCGCTGGCCTCGAGCATGGCGGTGGTGGTCGACCCCGGGGTGACGGCGTTGACGGTGACCCCTTCGGGCCCGAGCTCGGCAGCCAGGCTGCGGACCAGCCCGATCACCCCGGCCTTGGCCGCGCAGTAGGCGGCCAGCAGCGGCAGGCCGACCAGGCCGCCGGCGGAGGAGACGGCCACGAACCGTCCCCGCCGCGGCGCCGGGCGGGCCAGCAGGGCGGGGACGGCGGCCCGGGACAGCCGCCACACCCCTTCGAGGTCGACGCCGATGAGCGTGTCCCACACCGCGTCGGAGGTCTGCCAGGCCGGTTTCCCGCCGGCGATGCACCCGGCGGCGGCTATGGCCGCGTCGCAGCCACCCCAGCGGGCCACGCCGGCGGCGACCGCGGCGTCGAGCGCCTCCTGGTTGCGAACGTCGGCCTGGATGGCCACGGCCCGTTCGGCGCCACCGCACTCGGCGGCGACGGCGTCGAGCTCGGCCGCCGAGGCCAGCCGGTAGTCGAGCACCGGGTTGTCGGCGCCGGCGTCGACCAGCACCAGCCGCCAGCCGTCGGCGGCCAGCAGGCGGGCCGTGGCCGCGCCCATGCCCCGCCCGGCGCCGGTGATGACCGCCACCGGGGGATCGGAGTGGGGGGCCTGCATGACCGTGGACGCTAGCCATCCGCCGCCGGTGGCGGCCGGACCGTTACCGGCCCGACCGTGACCGGCGAGGGACGGCCGGCCGCCGGCCGAAAATGGTTACAGCTGCTCCCGGACACCGGCTTCGTGTTGGACCTGGTCGACCTCGTCGGCCAGATTGCCGTGAAGGGCCCGGTACCCGTCGCCCCGGCGGCCTGTGGGCAGGATCGTCGCTCGGCGGGTGTCCTCCATTTCGAAGGCGAGGGCGGCGTAGAGGGCGATCACGCAGACGCCGAGACCCCACCAGCCCGAAATCTGCTCCCACGTGTTTCCCGCATTGAATTCATAGACGGCCGTCAGCGCGAAGCGCACGGCGGCGACAACCAGCACGGCGGCGGCCAGCACCTTGCCGGACGAGGCGGCAACGGCGGGGACCAGGAGGGCGGCGGCGGCAAAAAAGAGCACCAACCCGAGGGCCCGGCTGGTGGACCCGGCCGAACCGGTGACGAGGACGGCGCCGGTGAAAAACCACGCGCCGGAGAGGGTGCCCATGCCCGTCCCGCCCACCGAGTCCCGGGCGAAGTAGCCGAAGACGGCAGCGAGAAACTGGAGCGGGCCGACGAGCGCCAGCAGGGCCAGGGCAACCTGGTGGGTCTCCGAGACCGGGAGCCACTTGAGTTGGATACCGGTGAGGGCGACCGATGCCACGCCGAGGGCAATGAACCCGAGAGGCAGCGGGCTGCCGATCGGCCGCAGGAAGATCCGCGACGACCACTCGTTGCCGGGTCTCAGTGTGCTCACGAGCGGGCTCCTTTCGAGTCGGCGGAGGGCCCGTCAGGGCGGGGGGAGGCGTTCAAGATGGGCTCCTGGTTGCGGCGGGTGTGGGGTGGCGCTCGGCGATCGGCGAGCGCAAGATGCGTACCCGTCCGCGTGTTGGCAAACCTGTCGGCGACGCTCTAGCGCGGCCGGGCCCGGCGGCGGGCCTCCCTGGACCGGGCCGCCCACACCCGTCGCTCGGCCGCCCGCTGCCTGGCGTCGTGGCGCTGCTCGATCCAGGCCGCCTCCCGCTGCAGCTTGCGGTAGCTGTCGAGCCGGCGGGGGTCGAGGTCGCCGGCGTCGATGGCGGCGGCGACGGCGCAGCCGGGCTCGCCGGCATGGCCACAGTCGCTGAACCGGCACTCGTCGCTCAGGGCAGCCACGTCGGCAAAGGCGGCGTCGATCCCGCCCCCGTCCACCCACACGCCCACGGCCCGCAGGCCGGGGCTGTCGATCAGGATGCCGGCGTCGCCGGCGACGACCAGCTCCCGCCAGGCGGTGGTGTGCCGCCCCTTGCCGTCGGCCGAGCGGACGTCGGCCACGGCCACGGCCGGGTCGCCGGCGATCGCGTTGACCAGCGACGACTTCCCGGCGCCCGAGGGTCCGAGCACGGCGGCGGTCCGGCCCCGGCCGAGGCGGGCCCGCAGGTCGGCGATCCCGTCGCCGGTGGCGGCCGAGACGGCGACCACGGGCACACCGGGCGCGGCGACCGACAGCGAGGCCACCGCCTCGGCCACCGCCACCTCGTCGGCCAGGTCGGACTTGGTGGCCACGACGACCGGTTCGGCGCCGCTGTCCCAGGCCAGGACCAGCGCCCGCTCGACCCGGGACAGGCCGACCGGACGGTCGAGGGCGGCGATGACCCACACCTGGTCGACGTTGGCCGCCAGCACCTGGGCGGTATCGGTGTCGGCGGCCCGGCGGACGACGGCCGTGCGGCGGGGGAGGACGGCCGCCACGCGGGGCGGGTCGCCGGCGGTGTCGAGCAGCACCCAGTCACCGGCGCAGATGGGTTCGGTGGTGGCGGCGGTGACCGGTCCGCCGGCGGTGGCCACGTCGGCGCCGCCCCGTTCGGAGCGGACCACGCGGCCGGGGACGGTGCCGGGCCGGTCGGCGGCCGCGGCGGCCAGCTCGGCCAGTCGCGACTCGTCGGCGCCCAGCTCGATGAGAGGGTTCACTTGAGCTCCAAGGTTAAGGAACGAGAGGGGGAAAGAAGGCTCTCGTGGCCTGGAGCGTCGCTAGGTATCGATGCCGTCGCGCCGGCCACGAGCAGTGGTGAGGACCGATGGGTTGGTGTGCATCGAGGTCCACCTCCTCCGGATCCGTCCGGCTCGGCGCTCGGTCGGGTGGGACGGTAGCCCGGGTCACGCCCCCCGGCCAGCGGATTACCGGCCGGGCGGCCCGTGGCCGGCTGGCCGATGGACACAGGTCGCGGCCTAACCTGAGAGCCGTTCGAGGAGGTGGTCACAACGGCCCAGGAGTTCGATGTCGTCGTCATCGGCGGTGGTCCCGCCGGCTATGCCGCTGCCCTGCACGGCGGGCTGGCCGGGCTCAACATCGCCGTCGTGGAGCAGGAGAAGGTAGGTGGGACCTGCTTGCACCGCGGCTGCATCCCGGCCAAGGAGTTCCTGGAGACGGCCTCCGTCTACCGCACCGTGGCGGGCGCCAAGGAGTTCGGCATCACCGCCGAGCAGCCGCTGGTCGAGTTCGCCCAGAGCCAGGCCCGCAAGCAAAAGGTCGTCGACCAGCTGTGGCGGGGTCTGCAGGGCCTGCTCAAGAAGCGCAAGGTCCAGACGTTCGCCGGCACCGGCACGCTCGGGCCTGACCACCTGGTGACCGTCAGCGACGGCACCCAGCTGCACGGGACCCACGTCATCCTCGCCACCGGGTCGGTGCCGCGGACGATCCCCGGGTTCGACGTGGACGGCAAGCTGGTGCTGACCTCCGACGAGGTCCTGTCGCTCGACAAGCTGCCCTCCTCTGCCGTCGTGATCGGCGGCGGCGCCATCGGCTGCGAGTTCGCCTCGATGCTGGCCGACCTCGGCACCCAGGTGACCATCCTCGAGGCGCTCCCCAAGATCCTGCCCGGCTGCGACAAGGACGTCGCCGACGTCGTCGTCCGGTCGTTCAAGAAGCGGGGCATCGACATCCGGGCCGGCGTGCCGGTGACCGGTCACACCCCGTCCGAGGACGGCAACTCGACCACCGTGCAGTTCGGCGACGGGGAGTCGGTCACCGTCGAGGCCGTGGTCGTCTCGGTCGGCCGCCGCCCCCTCTCCTCCAACCTCGGCCTGGAGGGCACCGCCGTCGAGGTCGACGAGCGGGGCTTCATCAAGGTCGACGACCACTGCCGCACCGCCGAGCCCGGCGTCTTCGCCTGTGGCGACGTGATCGCCACCGCCCAGCTGGCCCACGTCGGCTTCGCCGAAGGCGTCCTTGCCATCGACCAGATCCTCGGGGACACCGTCGTCCCGGTGGACTACGGCAAGGTCCCGTGGTGCATCTACTGCCACCCGGAGGTGGCCTTCGCCGGGCTGTCCGAGGAGGACGCCAAGGCGGCCGGCTACCAGGTGGTCGTCAAAAAGGATCCCTTTGGGGGCAACGGCCGGGCCCTGATCCTGGGCGAGCCCGACGGGCTGGTCAAGGTGATCTGCGAGAAGCGGCCCGACGGCAAGGCCGGCCGCATCCTCGGGGTCCACATGGTCGGGCCCTGGGTGACCGAGCAGCTCGGGCAGGCCTACCTCTCCGTCAACTGGGAGGCCACCCCCGACGAGGTCGCCCACTACATCCAACCCCACCCGACACTGTCGGAAACCTTCGGCGAGACCGTGCTCGCCCTGACCGGAAGAGGCTTGCACGTTGGCTGACATCACCATGCCGCAGCTCGGTGAGACCGTCACCGAGGGCACCATCACCCGATGGCTCAAGCAGGTCGGCGACACCGTCGCCGAGGACGAGGTGCTGTTCGAGGTGTCGACCGACAAGGTCGACTCGGAGGTGCCGTCCCCGGCCGCCGGAGTGCTGGCCGAGATCCTCGTCAACGAGGGCGACACCGTCGACGTCGGCACCAAGCTGGCCGTCATCTCCAGCGACGGGGCGGCCGCCGCCCCCGCGCCGGAGCAGGCCGCCGAGCCGACCCCGGCGGCCGAGCCGGAGCCGGCGGCCGAGCCCGAGCCGGCACCAGCCTCCGAGGCCCCGTCCGAGGCGCCTCCCACCCTGCCGGCGTCGGCCCCCACCGCCACCTCGCAGCCTCCGGCACCGGCCGTCACCGCGCCGGTACGGCAGGCGCCCACCCCCGAGCCGGTAGGGGCGGCGGCCGGCAACGGCGGGCCGACCCGCTTGGCCGACGGGGGCAAGGTCCTCTCCCCGGTCGTGCGCCGGCTGATCGTCGAGCACAACCTCGACCCGGCCCAGATCCAGGGCACGGGCGCCGGCGGGCGCATCACCCGTTCCGACGTGCTGGCCATCATCGACCGCCAGAGCAGCGGCAACGGCAACGGAGCCGCCGCGGCCCCGGTCGCTCCCGCGGCTGCGCCCGCCGCCCCGTCGGGACCGGCGCCGGCCGCCCCGGCGGCCCCGTCCGGGCCGGCTCCGGCGGCCCCCGCCGCCGGCGGGGCCAGGCTGGCCACCGCGGCCGAGCCCTTCCCGCCGGTCGCCGCCGGCGAACGGGACACGGTGGTGCCCTTCACCAACATCCGCCGCCGCACAGCCGAGCACATGATCCGCTCCAAGGCCACCTCCGCCCACACCATGGTGGCCGTCGAGGTCGACTTCGCCGGGGTGGAAAAGGTCCGCTCGGCCCACAAAGCGGTCTTCAAGGCCGACGAGGGCTTCAGCCTCACCTACCTGCCGTTCGTGTCCCGGGCTGTCGTCGACGTGCTCCACGACTTCCCGAACGTCAACAGCTCGGTCGGCGACGACGCCCTGGTCGTGCACCGCGACGTCAACCTCGGCATCGCCGTGGACATCGACTTCGAAGGCCTGCTGGTGCCGGTCATCCACCAGGCCGACGGCCTCCGCCTCCGCCAGATCGCCCGGGAAATCTCCGGCCTGGCGGCCAAGGCCAGAGCCAAGAAGCTGACTATGGACGACATCTCCGCCGGGACCATCACCATCACCAACGCCGGGCCGTTCGGGACCTTCCTCACCGTGCCGGTCATCAACCAGCCGCAGACGGCCATCATCTCGACCGACGGCGTCAAGAAGCGGCCGGTCGTGGTCGAGCTGCCGGACGGCACCGACAGCATCGCCATCCACCCGGTCGGCAACCTGGTCATGTCGTGGGACCACCGGGCCTTCGACGGCGCCTACGCGGCGGCCTTTCTCGCTGCCATCAAGTCGGTGATCGAGACCCGCGACTGGGCCACCGAGCTGTGACGTGGTCGCCCCGCCCCACCCGACACCGTTGAGCCGGCCGTGACGCCCGACCTGCTCCGCACCCGCTGGCTCGGCCGGGTCCGCTACACGGACGCGGCCGCCCTGCAGCGCGGCCTGTGGGCCGACGGGCGGGACGACTGGCTGCTGCTGCTCGAGCACCCGCACGTCTACACCCTGGGCGTGCGGGCCGACCCGGCCAACGTGCTGGTCGACCCGGTGTCGGTGGGCGCCGAGCTGCTCACCGCCGACCGGGGCGGCGACGTCACCTACCACGGACCGGGTCAGCTGGTCGGCTACCCGATCCGGTCGGTGCCGACCGGGCCGGGGGTCACGCCCGGCTACGTGCACAGCATCGAGCAGATCATCATCGACGCCCTGGCCGACCTCGGCCTGCCCGGCGCGTCCCGCCTCGACGGCTACCCCGGCGTGTGGCTGGGCGCCGACGGCGACCACCCCCGCAAGATCTGCGCCATCGGCGTCCGGCTGTCCAAGGGCCGCTCGATGCACGGCTTCGCCCTCAACGTCGCCCCCGACCTCGCCTACTTCGGCCACATCGTGCCGTGCGGGATCGCCGACAAGCCGGTCACCTCCCTGGCCGCCGAAGGGGTCGAGGTGTCCATGCGGGACGCCGTCGACGCCGTCGTGGCCCGGGCCGCCCGCACCTGGGGCTACGCCCGGGTCGACCGGCAGGACGTGGCCTGGCGGGTGGCCTCCTCCGACCTGGCCCCGTTCACGCGAGGGGAGGGCCCGGGGGCGCCGGTCCCCGCCGGCCGCCCGGCGCCGAAGCCGCAGCCGGTCCGCCTGCTCGGCCGCCTGGCCGAGGCCGGCGTCGACCCGGCCGCCGGCGTGGCCGTCGAGTCCCGCAAGCCGGACTGGCTCCGGGCCAAGGCCCGCATGGGGGAGGAGTACCGGTCGCTCAAGAAGACCATGCGCTCCCTGGAGCTGGTCACCGTCTGCGAAGAGGCCGGCTGCCCCAACATCTACGAATGTTGGGCCGACGGCACCGCCACCTTCATGATCAACGGCGACCGCTGCACCAGGGCCTGCGGCTTCTGCCTGGTCGACACCCGCAAGCCGCTCCCGCCCGACCCGGGCGAGCCGCAGCGGGTCGCCGAAGCGGTCGTCCGGCTCGGCCTGGCCCACGCCGTGGTCACCACCGTCGCCCGCGACGACCTGCCCGATGACGGCGCCGCCGGCTTCGCCGAGACGGTCACCGCCATCCACCGCCAGGCACCGGGCACGCGGGTCGAGGTGCTCATCTCCGACTGCAAGGGGCACGACCCCTCGCTGCAGACGATCTTCGCCTCCGGCCCCGACGTGCTCAACCACAACATCGAGACGGTCGCCCGGCTGCAGCGGGCCGTGCGCCCCTCGGCGTCCTACGCCCGCAGCCTGAGCGTGCTGGCCCGGGCCAAGGCCGCCGGGCTCACCACCAAGTCGGGGATCATCGTCGGCATGGGCGAACGACTGGACGAGGTGGTCGCCACCCTTGCCGACCTGCACGGGGTCGGAGTCGACATCGTCACCATCGGCCAGTACCTGCGGCCGACCTCCCACCATCTCCCGGTGGCCCGCTGGTGGACGCCGGACGAGTTCACCCAGCTCAAGGCGGCCGGCGAGGCGATGGGCATCCCTCACGTGGAGGCTTCGCCGCTGACCCGGTCGAGCTACCACGCCCGGAGCGCGGCCGACGCGGTCCGCCCGCCGGTCACGGCCGGCGAGGGTGGCTCCTGGCGGTGAGCGGCTCCGACTCCCCCCGCGCCGCCCGCATCGGGCGGGTCCGGGCCGCCATGCAGCAAGCCGGGGTCGACGCGCTGCTCCTGTCCCTCGGCGCCGACCTGCCCTGGCTGACCGGCTACGAGGCCATGCCCCTCGAGCGGCTCACCATGCTCGTGCTGCCCGCCGACGACGACGCCGTCCTCGTCGTCCCGCAACTCGAGGCCCCGCGGGTCGCCGAGGACCCGGACGTCTTCACCGTCGCACCCTGGAAGGAAGGCACCGACCCGGTGGCCGCCGTGGCCGCTCTGGTCGGCTCCCGCCGGCGGCTCGGCATCGGGGACCGGACGTGGGCCACCTTTTTGGTGGGCCTGCAGGAGGCGCTGCCCGGGCGGGACTGGGGCGTGGCCTCCGCCGTCACCGGCCCGCTGCGGGCGGTCAAGGACGAGGCCGAGGTGGCCGCCCTCGCCGCCGCCTCCGCCGCGGCCGATCGGGTGGCCCACCAGCTGCTCGGCGGCGACATCCGGCTGATCGGCCGGACCGAAGCCGACGTCTCGGCCGACATCTCCCGCCGGCTCATCGCCGAGGGTCACCAGCGCACCAACTTCGCCATCGTCGGCAGCGGCCCCAACTCGGCCAGCCCCCACCACGACGCCTCGGCCCGGGTCATCGGGGCCGGCGAGCCGGTGGTGTTCGACTTCGGCGGCACCATGGACGGGTACTGCTCGGACACGACCAGGACTGTCTTCACCGGCGAGCCGTCGGCCGAGTTCCTGCAGCTCTACTCCGTGCTGCAGGAGGCCCAGGCCGTCGGCGTGCAGGCCGCCCGGGTCGGGGTGACCTGCGAAGGGGTCGACCAGGCCACCCGCGCCGTCATCGACCAGGCCGGCTACGGCGCCGCCTTCATCCACCGAACCGGGCACGGCATCGGCCTCGAGGAACACGAGGACCCCTACATCGCCGCCGGCAACCGGACCCCGCTGGTCTCCGGGCACGCCTTCTCGGTCGAGCCCGGCATCTACCTCGCCGGGCACATGGGGGCCCGGATCGAGGACATCGTCGTCGCCACCGCCGACGGCCCCCGCCCCCTCAACCACTCCAGCCACGACCTGACCGTCGTCGTCTAATCCCTGTCCCGCGCCCCGGCGCGGGATCGGCGCTGGTCAGGCCGCCCACCTGAGGGGAAGGGCGTGGGCTCGTTGACCCGAGGCCCGCCCTTCGCTAGGCTCTTCCCTAAATATGACTTTGACAGTCTCAATTAGTTCATCCGCTGAGAAAGGCGGCAAAACCGACATGACCTCCAAGGGGCAGATGGTAGGGATGGGGCGGCGGCTGAGGGCGCGGGGGCTGCGCTCGGGCCTGGTCGGCCTGGTCGGCCTGGCCTGCCTGGGTCTGGCCGCCACCGCCTGCGGCTCGGCCAACGGGTCGAGCACCGGCTCCACCAGCGGGTCCGGCTCCGGCGGCAGCGGTGGGTCCGGGACGACCGCCGGGTCAGGGTCGGGCTCCTCGCCGACCACCGCCGACCCCGGGTCCTCGGGCGGCAGCGGCGTCACCGTCCACCTCGGCTACTTCCCCAACATCACCCACGCCCCGGCGCTGGTCGGGGTCCAGGAGGGGATCTTCCAGAAGGCCCTCGGCCCGGACAAGCTGGCCACCCCGTCGATCTTCAGCGCCGGCCCGGCCGAAAACCAGGCCCTGCTCTCCGGCTCGGTCGACATCGCCTTCGAGGGACCGAGCTCGGCCCTGTCGGCCTACAGCTCGTCGAAGTCGGTCACCATCATCGCCGGGGCCGCCTCGGGCGGGGCCGGCCTGGTCGTCGACAAGTCGATCACCAGCCCCAAGCAGCTCAAGGGGGTCAAGCTCGGCTCGCCCCAGCTGGCCAACACCCAGGACGTCGCCCTCCGGTACTGGCTGAAGACGCAGGGTTACACCACCACCTCGACCGGCGGCGGCACCGTCCACGTCCTGCCCTCGTCGACCGGCAGCGGCACCATCGTCACCGAGTTCGAGTCCCATGCCATCCAGGGCGCCTGGATGCCGGAGCCGTACGAACAGGAGCTGATCGCCGCCGGCGGCCACGTCCTCGTCCCCGAGTCGAGCCTGTGGCCCAAGGGTCAGTGGGCCACGACCAACGTGGTCGTCCGCAACGCCTTCCTCCAAGCCCATCCGGCCACCGTCAGCCGCTTCCTGCAGGGCCTGCTCAACACCCTCGCCTTCATCAAGGACCACCGGTCCGAGGCGGAGGCGGCGGCCAACAAGCAGCTCGGCAGCCTGCAGGGCGGCAAGACGCTGACCCCGTCGGTCCTCCGCGCCTCGTTCGCCAACCTCACCTTCACCGACGACCCCGAGGCATCCACCCTGGCCGCCCAGGTGAAGCACGGCGAGATGGTCGGGCTGCTCAAGAGCCCCGGCAACTTGAAGCCCATCTACGACCTCGCCCCCTTGAACAAGCTGCTGGCCAAGGCCGGTCAGCCTCAGGTGAAGGAACTGTGACCATGGCCCTCCAAACCGCCGCCGTCAACCCCGCCCCCGTCGAGACGGCGATCGACACCGGCCTCCGGCCGGCGGCGATCGTCCTCGACCACCTCACCAAGATCTACGGCCACGCCGGCGCCGCCACCCCCGCCCTCGACCGGGTCTCGCTCGAGGTCAAGGCGGGGGAGCTGGTGTGCCTGGTCGGCGCCTCCGGCTGCGGCAAGAGCACCCTGCTCAACCTGGTCGCCGGGCTGGACCGGCCCAGCGCCGGGCAGGTCGAGCGCCCGGCGGGGGCAGCGACCCTGATGTTCCAGGACTCGGCCCTCTTCCCCTGGCTCACCGTCGAGCGCAACATCGAGCTCGCCCTGCGCCTGGCCAACGTCCCCCGGCCCGCCCGCCGGCCCCGGATCCAGGAGCTGCTGGCCATGGTCCGGCTGGAGGGGTTCGCCGACAAGCGCCCCCACGAGCTGTCGGGCGGGATGCGCCAGCGGGTGGCCCTGGCCCGGGCCCTCGCCCAGCAGCGGCCCATCCTGCTCATGGACGAGCCCTTCGGCGCCCTCGACGCCATCACCCGTGACGTGCTCCACGACGAGCTCGAGCGGGTCTGGGCGGAGACCGGCCTGACCATCCTGTTCGTCACCCACAACGTGGCCGAGGCCGTCCGCCTCGGCGACCGGGTCGTCGTCCTCTCCAGCCGGCCCGGCCGGGTGGCCCACATCTTCGAGGTCGACGCCCCCCGCCCCCGCCGGATCGACACGGCCGAGGCCGTCGCCACCGCCGGCGCCGTCACCGACGCCCTACGCCAGGAGGTGGCCCGGCATGGCTGAGCCCACCAACGGCCCCGCCACCGCGGTCGCCGCCCGGCGCGGCGCCCCCGGCAACGGGTCGGCCGCCGGCACCGACGTCGACCGGGAGCTGAGCGGCCTCGACGCCCTCGAACTGGCCCTCCCGCCGGCGCCGTCGGCGGCCCGGCGGATCTTCGACGGCGCCTGGCCCAAGGTGGCGGCCATCGTCATCGCCTTGCTGCTCTGGCAGCTCGTCGCCTGGTCGGGCTGGAAGCCCACCTACCTGCTGCCCGGGCCGGCCAAGGCCTTCCGGGCCCTGTGGAACGCCCGCTCCGCGCTGCTGTCCGGGGCCGGCACCACCCTCACCCACGGCGTCGAGTTCTACCTGATCGCCCTGGCCCTCGGGACCGTGATCGCGGTGGTGATCACCCAGAGCCGGGTGGTCCGCACCGCGGTGGCGCCGATCCTGAGCGGCCTGCAGACCATGCCGTCGGTGGCCTGGGTGCCGTTCGCCATCCTGCTGTTTGGGGTGGGGACGGCCCGGCCGATCATGTTCGTGGCCATCCTCGGCGCCACGCCGGCCATCGCCATCGGGACCATCTCGGGCATCGACGCCGTGCCACCCAGCCTGCTGCGGGTCGGCCGCATCCTCGGCACCCGAGGGATCGGCCACTACCGGTACGTCGTGCTGCCCGCCGCCCTGCCCGGCTACGTGGCCGGGATGAAGCAGGGCTGGGCCTTCCTGTGGCGCTCGCTGATGGCCGGCGAGCTCATCGCCCAGGTCCCCGGCCACGCCGACCTCGGCATGCTGCTCTCCCAGTACCAGGACCTTTCCCGCTCGGCCGACGTGATCGCCACCATGCTGATCATCCTCGCCATCGGCCTGATCATGGACACCGTCGTGTTCTCCCGGCTCGAGCAGAGCGTGCTTCGCCGCCGGGGCCTGACGACCGACTGACGCACACCCCACTCGAGCCACCTTTCCCCTCCATGCTGGAATGCTCGGCGTGGCTCTCCTTCCCGTGAAGGTGCTGGTGGTGATCGTCCGGCCCCGTGACGGCGCGCTCTTGGTGTCGAGCGAGCCGGGGCCGGACGGGTTCGAACGCCCCCTCGGCGGCGGCATCGAGCTCGGCGAGTCCTCGGTCGACGCCGCCCGCCGCGAGCTGCGCGAGGAGCTGGACGTCGAGCTCGAGGACCTCGACCTGCTGGGCGTGCTGGAGAACCGGTACGAGCTGGCCGGGGAGGCGGGCCACGAGATCGTGTTCGTGTACTCGGCCCGGCTGGCTGATCCGGCCGGCTACGACTGGGACGAGCGGCGGATCCTCGACCACCCGGCCGACAGCCCGACGCGGGTCCGCTGGCGTGAGCGGCACGACACCGCCCTGCCGCTGGTGCCGGTCGGGCTCGGCGCCCTGCTCCCGTCGTCGCCCTGAGGCAAAACGGCGGGGAAAGGTGGCTCGAGTGGCCGGCGGCCCGGGTGGCTACCCCTCGCCGAGATCGGCCCGAGGCACTTGCGCCACCTGCATGTGGCCATGGGAGACGTGCACGCCCCGCCCGACCGGCCCCCGGAACACCATGCTCCGGGTGAACCGCACCCCGAACAGCTCACCCTGGGTCGGCGCCTCCGGGCACAGCATGAGCCCGGCCCGGGCCTGGCCGGCGGCGTAGATGAAGCCCCGCATGGGCCGGATGAGCTCGTCGGCGCTGCCGGCGACGACCAGGGCGTGCCCGAGGTCGAGGCCCTCCCGGGCCACGTGCTCCAGCAGCTCGGCGACGGGGGCATTGTTGAGCAGCATGGCGTCGTCGACGAGGACGGCCAACGGGCCGGTGACCCCGTTGAGGAGGTCGATGACGTCCTGCAGGGGCGGTTCGTCGCCGTCGACGACCCCGACCACGCCGGGTCGGCCCCGCAGCCGGCGAAGGGGCGACATGCGGGGGCAGAAGGCGAGGACCTCGCAGCCGCCGGCGATCAGCGAGTGGGCCATGACCACGAGGGTGTTGCTGCGGCCGCTGCGGCGGGGCCCGGCCACCACGAAACCGCCGGCCGCCAGCAGGTCGACGCCGATGGCGCCGAGCTCGTCACCGCCGACCCCGAGGAGGGACCAGTGCGGCCCGGCCTCGGCCGGCCGCCCGTACTTGGTGGCGTCCGCTTCCCTGACGTCGGCCGGCAGCGGGTCGACCCGGAAGGGCCGCCGGTCGCCGGCGTAGCTGATCTCGTCGGCCTTCCAGCGGGCGGCCAGGTCGGCCACCGCGGCCAGCTGGGCCGGGCCGGACGGGCCGGCCCCGGCCACCGCCACCTGCAGCTCGGCCGTGTCGGGGGTGCGGACGGCCCGGCCCGGATCCATCGGCACCGGCACCCGGCGGACGTCGAAGCCGGCCACCGCGAACTCGCTCCGCTCGGCCAGGTTGAGGCAGATCCGCTCGTCGATGAGCGACGGCAGCTTGCCGATGAGGGCGGTCCGGTCGCCGCTGACGACCAGCCGGATCCCGGCCGCGCCGCCTTCCCGGGCCAGGTCGAACACGAGCTCGGTGAGCCGCCCGTTGTCGACCGCGTCGAAGGTCGACATGAAGCCCTCCCAGCGGTCGATCAGCACGACCAGGTAGGGGAGGCGCTGGTCGGCGGGGGCGGCGGCGCGCTGCTCGCCCACGTCGGTGAAGCCGGAGGAGGCCAGCAGCTCGAGGCGGCGGGCCATCTCGCCGTGGAGCCGGGCGAGGAGGCGGTCGGCCCGGTCCTGCTCGGTGCGGGTGACGACGGCACCGCAGTGGGGCAGCTCGGTGAGGCGCCGCAGCTCGCCGCCGCCGCAGTCGACCACGTACAGCCACAGGTCGTCGGGGTGCAGGGCTCCGGCCAGCGACAGGGCGAGGGTCCGCAGCAGGGTGGTGCGGCCGCTGCCGGGGCTGCCGCCGACGATGAGGTGGCGGGCCTGCTCGACGTCGTAGACGGCCGCCTCCTGACGCTGCTCGTCGGGCAGGTCGACCAGCCCGAACGGCACCGGCCGGAGCTTGCCGGGCACCACCGGCGACCGGTCGTCGAGGTCGCC
>Ga0070737_10002802_pt1 | contig 19996 bp, 17 predicted proteins | sample Coa_R1_10_FD_66438 | JGI IMG/M metagenome (GOLD analysis project Ga0070737, IMG submission 66438) | Surface soil microbial communities from Centralia Pennsylvania, which are recovering from an underground coalmine fire - Coalmine... | ecosystem: Environmental > Terrestrial > Soil > Unclassified...
TCATTGCGCTGGCGACTCACCCCCGTATCGTTGGGATGAAGGATAGCTCAGGGAATATCACCAAGTTGGCTCAGGTAGTTGCTGGCGCTCCCTCTGACTTCGTTGTGTTGGCTGGCAGCGCAGGCTTCCTCTTGCCAGCGTTGACTGTCGGTGCGCAAGGCGCCATCGCCGCGCTGGCCAATGTTGCGCCGCGCCAATGCCTTGAGCTTCTTGCCTACTTTCAGGATGGTCTGCTCGGCGAGGCGCGGGCGCTTCAGGCGGACCTCATTCCTTTGAATACTGCTATCACCTCTGGCTATGGCGTCGCAGGCTTAAAAGCTGCCCTGGAACTGACGGCTGGCTATGGCGGCGTTCCCCGTCGGCCATTGCTTCCCCTGACTGAGAGCGAACGCGCGCATCTTCGCATCCTTTTGAGGGAGGCCGATCTTTCTCCTCAGGCGTGAGCCAGCGTTCATTCACCGTTTCATGTGAAACGCCACGTATCGCAACGAAAGAAAGCGGGATTGGCAGAGCGCCGATCCCGCTTTCTTTCTATCTCTACTGTTAGACCAAACTGTTCAGCGACCTCCTTTCTTTGCGAGCGGTCGCCACTCGCCGGTACCTTCGTCCTTGGCATATTCGTGCTTCACAGCAGCCCATGCCACTTTGTGCGCCGCTTCCTCGCGCGACTCCTCTGTCCGTCTATCCTTCGGACTTTTATATTCCTCCCAGGCGCTGTTATACGCTGCCCGGTAGATGTCCTGCGCATGCTCCGGCAGATGTTCCCTCACACTCCCCGGCAAGTCCTCATTCCGCTTGTACGGCATGTCACTCTCCTCCTCGATGCTTATCTCAATCCTATGATAGGGGAGACCCATCACCCTTACACCTTCATAAGTAGCAGAATGGGCGCCAATCTTGTCCCATCACATTGTGCTCTATGCCATAGTCTAAAGATAGCGCCAGGTATGAGGTGTATACTCGTGCAACCAGGCGTCTGCGACCAGCGCAAAGCTGTTATCAGCACGCCCGTTCCAACGCAGTATGCCCATTGATCCTTCGTCGAGTGTCGCCTGGCGGCGCTGCGATTCGTCCAACACCGATGATCGAGAGACGATCTCCTTTCGGCGAAAACAGCAATATTCATACATTGCTCCTGAGTGCGAAAGGGGAAGCGCGTTCAGAACACCAGCCGCAAAAGATAGCCAGGGCGCAATACCTTCGAGGTGGGTTGGAAGTCTCCAGTGACAGCGACGACGGTATCGGCCATCCACTCACGCCGCCGCAATTGTCTGGCGATCTGGTTCATCAGTGGAGGAACTTGCACGGCGCTCTGGATGATCATCTCGATGGCGCGTTTGCCACGAAACTCATGACGACACAGACGGTCGTAATGGGCCAGCAATGGCGCGCTGAGGTTATTGGCTTCAAGCGCAGCCCGTCCAACGGAGAACGCCAACTGCGCACTCCGCAGCCCGCGATAGATGCCCTCACCAGTGAAGGGATCATAGTAGCCTGCCGCATCGCCCACCAACAGCAAACCCTCGCTCGACAGCCGCGTCGTCCGTGTGTTGAGGCGGCTAATTGTCAGGGTCTTGCGGGCCACCGTCACGTTCGTCAGTCGCCCACGCAGCCCAGGAAACGAGTCAAGCGCATCGAGCAGGAACTCCTGCGGGCGGCCTGCCAGCTTACGCCCGTCGCGTTGCTCATCCACCACCATCGCCACGTTACAGAGATCGCCACTTGTCGCCGGTTCCAACGGGGCAATGCCGACATAGCGCCGTCCCGCGACGTGCATCTCGCCATACTCACTGAGATTGGCGATTCCTCGCATATGCGCCACCAGCGCGATCTTGCGCAGCGCGCCTGGACGATGTAATCCCAATCGGCGCGCCACTGTGGAGTGGCTCCCATCGGCGGCGATGAGCAGGCGCGCATGGATCGGCTCCCGTTTGCCAACAGGCGTAAGCGTCCATATGCCGTTGGCCTTATTGCGGCTCACTTGGGCCAGCCGCCAACCTTCGCGAACTTCCGCGCCAGCCGCGTGCGCAGTATTCACCAGCAAGGCATCCAGGCGCAGGCGTGGCACAGCCAGGCCCGTCTCGAAGTAGGGCTTGCCATGACTATCGAGCGTCTCTGCGAAGTCGCCCTGGAAGACGGAGCCATTGGGCGCATAGATGCGAAAGCCATGCAGTCGCGCAGGGTGTCCCGCCTCGATAGCGTCCAGCACGCCAAGCTCTCTCAAAAGTGGCTCCGCCGCCGGACTGAGATACTCAGCGCAGGGCTTGTCGCGTGGGAAGGTCATACGGTCAACCACCACCACTCGCCAACCGGCGCGCGCGAAGTAGCTGGCGCTGGCCGATCCGGCTGGCCCAGCGCCGACAATCGCAACATCATATATCGGCGCATCACTACGCGGAGAGAGACGTTCGTTTGGGGTTTTCGATGAAATCGGTTCGGTCACGATTATCCTCTGTTCCAGGGTTGCTTAGTTCTATGAATATGGAATATGTTTCACGTGAAACGGCGCCACATACTTGCGTTACGCTTGTTGGCCACGCGCTTCGAGCGCCAGCCGAAAGGGAAACCCCACCCAGACGCGCGCATCAGCCAGTCCAGCCTCACGGGCCAGCGTGCGTAACTCCGGCGCGGAATACGCCCGGCGTACAGACGTTGGAGCGTCGTGCCGGGTCATGTAGTTCATGAAGGCGAGGCGCGTCAGCAAGACCGCGCCGATATACGCCAGCATTGACCGTTCCACATCGAAGACGAACACCTGGCGGGCAACCCGCGCCATGTTACGAAGCAACTCCACAGCGTCGTCGGGCGCAAAATGATGAAGCGCCAGCGTACAGAGCGCGATGTCAAATGAGCCTGGCGGGTATGTCAACGCCAGCGCGTCTTGCCGTTCGGCGCTGACACTGACATTGGCGCCGCTCACTCCGCTTCGCCTGGCGCGCTCAATCTGCTGGCTGGCGACCCGCACAATCTGTGGACTGAGGTCGGTGGAGACAATACGCGCCGAGACACCTGCATGGGCTGCCCAACGCGCCACCGCCAACGGCATATCCGCCGAACCACCAGCGACGTCGAGTAGCGAGAAGCTCACCAGCCGGTTGGCGCGCACATAACGAGCGACGGCGCACACGGTGAAACGTGTCCATCCCAGCAGAAAGTTGATATGCCGGATGTCGGCAAGGTTGCGCCGGAGCGCATTGTCGTCGAGCGTCGTCTCATCGAGCAGTTCGTGCGCCTCGGCGTCGCGAACGCGCAGTGTTGTAAGCATATGAAGATCTTCTAGCCAGCGTTGAGCGTATTATGGGCCATTCCCTGGCATAGGTTATAGCACAAGAACGCTTGCCAGGCTATGGTTTGATTACTTCATTGTTGTGGCAATCCAAACTCACGCTTTGGAAGAACCGGCAGTCGAACCTGGCGTGCTACTGCCTCCCAGGGTGTCTCCCCGCTCTGCACACCCCCTGGCAAATTTCAGCGATCCATATCGCACCTATGACAAAGGAGTACACGCCGCTCTGCATCGAGTATGATTGCAAACACCCCAAGAGTGAACATCGCGTCCTCCTTACTTTTGTGCGCTGATAAGAAAAAAGAGAGCCATGTTTGCCAGATAGTGCGGCAGACATGGCTTGGTCATAGTATCGCGAAGCGTCGGCTATACGCTACCGTGTGTTGTGCATCGGCATGATCACATAGGTGTACTTCTCGCCCTCGGCGCCGCCTGGGCGCACCACGCCGGGTTGCTGCGGTGAGTTCAGTTCAAGCGCCACCTGGGGTGTCTCGAGCACACCGAGCACGTCCGTCAGGAACTTCACGTTGAAGATGATCTCGATGCCGGGGCCATCCACCGCCGCCTCTTCAATGTTGTTCGTCGTGTCGCCTGCGTTTTCAGCCGTCGCAGCCAGTGTCACAATTCCTGGCGTCAGGCCGCCCTGCTCACCCGGCGCCACCGTCAGCTTCACGATGTTGGCGCTGTCGCGAGCAAAGAGTGTGGCGCGCCTGGCCGCCAACCGGAACGGCTCCGTCGGAACCGTGACGCGCGTGGAATGGCTCTTGGGCAGGATCGCCTCAAAGTTGGGGAATTGACCTGAGATCAGGTTCGAGACCATCTCAACCTCGCCTGCACGGAAGAGCGCCTGATTGCGGTTGGGCGTCACAATCATCTGCGCCGATCCCTCGGTAGGAAGGATGCGCGCCAACTCGGTCAGCGTGCGCGCCGGAATCAACACATCACCCGCGTTCGGCGCGCCGGGCAGTTCGCTGGTGGCCACCGCCAGCCGCACGCTATCCGCTGCCGCCATCGTCACACGCTCATCGCGCACTCGCACCAGCACGCCAGTAAACACTGGACGCGCCTCATCGGTCGCTGCCGCGAACGAGACCTGCGTGATCATACGACGAAGCTCGGCGGCGTCGAGCGTGATCGCCTGTTCGCCCTCGTCACCACTAGGGATGGTAGGGTAGTCGCCAGCGTCCATGCCGCGAATGGTGGCCTGACCACCCTGGCCGCTCACCTTCAGCGCGTGGTTTCCATCCTCAGGCAGCTCAAGTTTCACGTCCGCCGTAGGCAAACTATTCACGAAGTCGGTGAGCAGCTTTGCCGGGATGGTGGTCGTCCCCGGCTCCTGGATATTCGCTGGCACATAGCAGGTGATGGCGATTTCAAGATTGGTAGCGGAAAGCCGCACCTGCTCACCCTCGGCTACCAGCAAAATATTCGAGAGGATGGGGAGCGTGGTGCGTGAGGACACAGCATGGCTGACGGTCGAGAGTCCTTTGGCAAGATCGGGCTGTTTGCAGGTAAGTTTCACGGGATAGCCTCCTGAGAGAAGTTGTATACAGGCGAGAGCAAGCGTGGCGCATGTCGAGAGGGATTGGGCGATGTTTCACGTGAAACGAATCGCACAAAAGGCTGGCGCGCACTGCGTCGCTCGCAGTCATGACAAGTAGTATATGACAGACGAGGGAGGACGCCAAACGGTTAGCCAGGATGACTATTAGACTGCCTTTCCTTCAGGTGCTTGCTATTCCACTGGCGCGACTTCTCTGCGGTCTTCAGCGCATCCGTCGCTCGTTTAGTGGCAAGTTCGTAGACAGGCGTCAGGATCGCCGCTGGGTCTTCGTTTTGCCCGACGAACGGTGGCCGCCCCACCCTGCGCAAAAGCAGGGCTGGCGTGTCAGGCGGCTCAGGGATGGCAGACGTAGCGCCGAGCGCCGTCTCGAATGCCGCGCCAGTGGAATAGAAACGCGACGCCCTCAGCGGTGTCGCCGCATGTGGGTCGGCCTGATTGGCGCCTTCAGCAAGATCTCCATCCATGCCCATCTGCGAGACCACCCACGCCGTGCGGAGTTGCTCGGTCAGGTCATCGTGCATGCGTCCCCGAAACGTGAAGATCAGAAATGGATTCTTTTGCAACTGCTCGGCGAAGAAGTAATGCAGGGCGACCAGATGTTTGCAGGGCTGCTCCGGGTTTCTGCATGTGCAGCGGCCCTCAAGCTCCGCAAGCGAGGTGGGGAACAGTCGGGCGCCAAGGCCAGTGAAGATGTGCTCTACCTGTTCCGTCAACTGCCCCGCGAGCACATGCGCCAGGGCAACCTGGTTCTGCGCCAGCGCCTCGATGACCTGCTCCCAGAGCGCCGCCGGAAAGGCAGTTCCTCTGACGCGCGCGGTATAAACATCCCAGTATGAACCAGCGATCAATACCTCGATCTGTTCGAAGCCAACGGTCGCCCGCACAATCTTCTGGTTGCGTAGAATAGTCATGCCCAGACGGAGCCGTTGCCGCTCCAGTCCGGCGTTATCAATCAGGCGGAGCCAGCGTTGCGCCGCCAGTGTGTCTGGGATCGCATACATACACAACACTCCTGATTAGTCGGTCAGTGCGCCAGCGCGCAGGCTAAACAGATCGCGTAGTTGCAAGGTGGAAAGCTCGGTCAGCCATCCCTCGCCCTCGCCAATCACGTTCTCCGCCAGATCACGCTTCTGTTCGATCAGCGCATCTACCTTCTCTTCGAGTGTGCCAGAACAGATCAACTTGCGCACCTGCACCTTGCGTGTCTGGCCGATACGAAACGCGCGGTCGGTCGCCTGATTTTCAACCGCCGGATTCCACCACCGATCATAGTGAATTACCTGGTTGGCGCGCGTCAGGTTCAGGCCGACGCCACCCGCTTTGAGCGAGAGCAGGAAGAGCGGCGGCCCATCCTCCGCCTGGAAGCGATCCACCATCCGCGTGCGTTCCGCCTGTGGCGTGGCGCCGTAGAGATAGAGCGCCTCGACGCCAAACCGCTTCGTGAGGTATACCTGTAGACGGGCGCCAAACGCCGCATATTGTGTGAAGATGAGCGCGCGGTCGCCCTCGGCGAGCAACTCTTCGATCAGTTCTTCGAGGCGCGCCAGTTTGCCCGAACGCCCCTTCAGAGAGCTATCGTCATCGGCGTAGTGCGCAGGGTGGTTGCACACCTGCTTCAGCCGCGTGAGCAATCCCAGGATAACGCCACGCCGCTGCATTGGCGTTTCGACCTCTTCTAGCTTGCGCAATCCGTCGCGCAGCACCGCCTCATAGAGAGTGACCTGTTCGCGTGTCAGGGTGCAATACTCTTTGATCTCCTCTTTCTCCGGCAGGTCTTGAATGATGGCCGGATCGGTCTTGAGGCGACGTAGCACAAACGGGCGCACCAGCGATTGCAACTGGCTGGTGGTATTCGCATCATGCGCGCGCTCGATGGGCGTGGCAAATTGCTCCTGGAAGTGTTTGTGCGATCCCAGGTAGCCGGGGTTGAGAAAATCCATGATTGACCACAGTTCAGAGAGCCGGTTCTCCACTGGCGTGCCGGTCAGCGCCACTCGCACAGGCGCATGCAGCTTACGCGCGGCGCGGCTTTGCTGCGCGTCGGCGTTCTTGATGTTGTGCGCTTCATCCAACACCACGGCGCCCCATACCACCTTCTGTAACGCCTCCTCATCGCGCGCCAGCAAGCTATAGGTGGTGATGACGAGATCATGCTGAAGCGCCTGGCTGGCGAACTTTGCGGGATCCGTGCGTGCCAGCCGGTTCGCGCCGTGATGGGTGAGCGCGCGCAGATCCGGCGCAAACCGGGCGATCTCATGCGCCCAGTTGCCCACTACAGTCGTCGGGCAGACCAATAGGATGGGCTGTCTAAGCTGTCCCGTCATTTTCTGATGCAAGGCAAACGAGAGAAACTGCACGCCCTTCCCAAGACCCATATCGTCAGCCAAGCAGGCGCCGAGGCCATAGCGTGTAAGGAAGTTGAGCCAGCTCAACCCACGCTGCTGATAGGGCCGGAGTGTCCCGTGCAAACTTGCGGGCTGGGCAATTTCCTCATACGACTTGCCATCGCGCAACTGCCCCAACAGATCGGCGATCCATCCATCGGTCACTGTCTCTTCGAAGGTGACGCCAGCCTCGGCGAACTCGCCGGTCAGCGAGGCGCGCAACGCTTCGCCTGCCGTCATCTTGCCGCCGCGCTTGCGCAAATAGCGTAGCGCCGCCTCCACCTCGTCGCTTTGTAGCTCCACCCACTGGCCGCGCACCCGCACCAGCGGCTCTTTGAGCGCCGTCAGCCGTTCAAGTTCCTCGCGCGAAAGCTCTTGCCCACCCAGCGCCACCTGCCAATCGAAGGCGACTACTGCGTTCAGTCCCATCAATCCCAGCGATGATTGCTGGCCACGCATCCGTAGCTTCAGGGTTGGCTTGACGGGTCGGCGCTTCCACCATGAAGGGACAAGCACACCAAAACCGGCGTCCTCGAGGCTGGTAAGCGCCTTCGTCAGTAGGTGATACGCCTCGGCAGGCGTCAATGCGCAGCCGGTGGGCATCCGCTGTGTCAGGCTCCGCTCGATGGGTTCATAGAGGCGCCCAGCCTGCGCCAGGCTCGCCAGGACATATTCCTGTGGGCGCGCCAGCCGCCGCCCAACGATCTGCATGATGGCCTCGTGCGCCTGCCAGACCTCTCCGAGCGGCACGAGCAACGTGCGATCATCATTCGCCTGAAGCAGATAGTCTAGCCGCCAGGATGCTGACGCCTGACCGGATTGGTCTTCCTCGCCCGGCGCAGGCTCTGCGCCATTCATGCTCCCCGAACTATTCACTTCGTCACCAGACGCCCCATCCATTGGCTGGTCTGGCCGCCCGGCTTGATTCGTTTTCTCCCCGGCAAGTTCGACGGACGGCATCTCCTCGCTTGGCGCAGGCTCAATCAGGCGGAAGCACAGCCGAAACAACGACGAGGTAGCGTCGCTGGCGCCAGCATGCCAACGATTGCCGACCGTTTGCAACGTTCGCGCCTCGTCAGGGGTCGTGTAGAGCGCCTGCCCGTCGGCCAGCAATCCCTGCAACCAGCGTGCGCCCAGGCTCCCATACCAATAGTTGAATGAGGAGCCATACGCCGCGTGTCTATTGGGCAGATTCAGGCGCATCGAGGAGTTGCGCGCCCAGTAGCTCACACGCGCAGAGATCACCATATTGAGAAAGTTTTCCAGCGTCTCGCGCGGATTGGACTGGAACGGCGTCTCATTGTCGTCCCCCTCAACAAACGCGGCGCGCGCCAGGTCAGGCATCGCATCGGCAAGCGCATCGAAGCGCGCGCGCACATCGGCCTCGCCCAGCGCCGCCAGCCATGCGCTGCTAAAGCGCGGGCCACCATAACTTCCGTAGCTGCCATAGCCGTAAACCTGCTGCTGTGGTAAGTCGCGAATGCCAGGGAGATACCGCTGACGGACGATCAATTCGTGGGCGAAGGCGCCAGCAGCCGCCCAGAAGCGAAAATCACTTCCCAGGCGCATTGGAGGCGCAGCCGTTGCCACGCCGCCTTCGTCATCCGGCGCCAGCCACACTTCGCCTGTATAGGGTAGCGATGCCAACAGCGTTCCCGCCGCTTCTGCGCCCAGAATCAGCGCATTCACCCGCCAGCGCCTTAATGGAGCGCCATCGAGTAGAAATCCTTTTTCCACAGGATTCAACGCCCATCCGGCCTCTCGTAGTTCCGGGGAAGGATAGGGGCGTGCTCCTGCCTGCGGCAGCCAGAGCGCCAGACGGCGGGAGCGAACGTTTGAGCGAGGGCGGACACCGGGGCGGGCAGTCTTCCACAGACGAGGGAGCGCCGCGCTTAGTTCGTCATACTTCGCACAATAGGGATGCGGCTTGGGGGGAGCGAACAGGTTATCCTGGGTGTCGTCGCCAAAGCTAAAAAAGATAGGGGAGTGGAATCGCGTGGTTGTCTCGGTCTCAGCCCAGATAGCAAACGAATGATCTCTCGATCCCGATGTTTCAGCAGGCTCCGGCGTCCAGGCGGCATGTAGCACGAGCGGGCGCTCGCCTGCGATTGGTTTGCCCTGTCGCCTATCCTCTGCTCTTCGCGCGATATGTTTCACGTGAAACATTGCTCCCACCAACGATGACCCTCCGCGCTATGCGCTACGGGGTTCACCATACAACACTCCTCATATTCGACCACCTGTTCAGATAGTATACGCTATGGCGCAGAGCAATAGACCTGAGGGGCCACAACGGATAGGAACGCCTGCGCATTGGTGCGATCACTTGCTGCGTTGGCTGCGTTGGCTCCGTTGGCTCCTGTGCTATACTCCTTGTATCAGTATCGTATCAGTATCAACCCAGTCCTTTTCCCATAGCTTTCCACACAAAGGTATTTCCCCAATGGCTACCACATCTTTTGATGCGCAACAGGCAATCGAGAAGGCAAGTTCATCCGCCCTCCCTGCCGGTTGGCATAAGTACCCGACCCATCGCGGGCTGGTTCTCACACGCACCATCACCGCCGGGGTCAGCGCGCTCCTGACCCTTGCGGTGGTCGCCCTGTTTATCGCGTACTCGCGCGATGTGACCTCCCAGGTCTATGAGATCATTGCAGTGATCTTGTTTCTGGCGTTGACGCTCTGGCTCGCCCTTATCACCGTTCAGGGAATCCAAATCCTACGCGACATCAACCGGCATTTTTTCCTGATCACGCCGGAGGGTTTCGCGCAGGTCAAAGGCTCCAAAGTCATTGGCTTTCCACTTACCGATCTCACACGGGTGCGCCTGGTGCGCGACCTCTACGGCGTTTCGCTCTTGCTCACCCACCGCTCCGGTGAGGTCATCAGGGTATCGGGCCTACGCGATTACGGCCAGCCAACCGAGATCGGACGCCAGATGATTGCCGCATGCAGCGCCATCTACGAATCCCAGGGCAAATCGGATGCTGCGACCGACCAGCCATCCCTAAACGGCGTCAAGCCGAAGAAAGCCTGAGCGTTTTCCCAAACATTCCTGGATGTTTCCAGACGTTTCCCCACCGCTTCTAGCGCCGATGGCCGGTCGTTCCCTGTCGGCGCGCTTTTGGCTTGTCATCGTCTTCGCGTGTGGTCTCGCGGGCGCGAAACTCCAGCCGGATCGCGGTTCCCTCAAAGCCAAACACATCGCGCAGACGATTTTCGAGATAGCGCTGATACGAGAAGTGAAGCAGCGAAGGATCGTTGACGAAGAACACAAACGTCGGCGGATTGACATTGGCCTGCGTCGCGTAGTAGATACGCATGGCGCGCGTCTTCACCACAGGCGGATGATGGCGCTGCACCGCCTCGCGCACAATGTCGTTGAGCTGTGAGGTCTGGATGCGCAACGAACGCACATCAAAGATGCGCTGCGCCTGATCGAGAATCGGCCCCACGTGGTAGCGCGTCTTGGCTGCTGCAAAGATCACAGGCGCATAGGGCGCGAACTTGAACCGCTCACGCACAATTGCCCGATACTCTTCGGCGTCGTGCATTTCATCGCGCGTGGGTGGGGGATTCTTCCCTGGAACCAGCGAGACGGGACGATCTGGGTCGGCCAACTCTTCTTCGGCGCGCAGACGCTCACGCACCAAATCCCACTTGTTGACGACGATGATCATCCCCTTCGCCGCCTCGTTGATGTAGCCCGCGACGTGTGTATCCTGTGCGGTGATGCCATCAATACCATCAATCATCAGCACGGCGACATCACATCGATCAATCGCGCGATTCGAACGCAGCACGCTGTACTTCTCGATGCCTGGGCTGATGTGGCCGCGCCTGCGAATGCCTGCCGTGTCAATCAGTACGATGCGTTGGCCTTTGTACTCCACCACGGTATCAATGCTATCGCGCGTGGTGCCGGGGATGTCGCTGACGATCACACGCTCCTGTCCCAGGATGGCATTCACCAGCGACGACTTGCCCACATTCGGTCGCCCAACGATGGCGATGCGCGGCAGCCCGGCGTACTCGTCGGCCTCTTCGTCCCCCTCCACAGGAGGCAAAGCCTCCGTCACGGCGTCGAGCAGGTCACCGGAGCCGGTACCCGAAAGCGCTGAGAGCGTGATTGGCTCACCCAGGCCAAGCTCATAGAACTCCACGGCGTCCTGGCGGCGGGTCAAATTATCAGCCTTGTTCGCGCCAAGTACAATCGGCTTGCGCGAGCGCCTGAGCATATCGGCCACCTCACGGTCGGCGGCGGTGATGCCAGACTTACTATCCACCAGGAAGATGATCACATCCGCCTCTTCGATGGCAAGCTGCGCCTGCGAAGCGATCAAGCTGGTGATGTTATTGCTGGAATCAAGCTCGAGGCCGCCAGTATCAATGACGGTGAAGGTACGCCCGTTCCATTCGGCGTCAGCGTAGATGCGGTCGCGCGTGGTGCCGGGGATGTCTTCGACGATGGCGAGCCGTTCGCCAACGAGTTTATTGAAAAGCGTGGACTTGCCCACGTTGGGGCGTCCGACAATGGCGACAAGCGGTTTCATAGCATACCTCTCAACTTTCTCCTGGGCAGGTATATCCTAACGCCGATATGTTTCAGCCAACGAGATCGGCAAGTGCGAACATGTTTCACGTGAAACATTACAAGGCTTTAGAGCAGGCACAGCGCCAAACGTAGGCGCAAGAGGGCAAACAAAAAACGAGCGCGCAATGGTGTATTGTACCACGCGCGCCCATCCTATAGCGAGTAGTGATTACCCCTTGGAGGCGTCATTCTTGGAGGTATCTGATGGGTGGGAAGGCGCAGGCAATCTACCAGCCGGAACCATCCAGGGATGAAGCTCCACAATGAACCGACCGGCGCGCACAGCAGGATCATCTTCGGCAAGCGCCCGCGCCTCATCTAGCGTCGCCGTCAGAAAGATGCTAAAGCCTCGCACATCGCTGTCATCACGCACCGGCCCAGCAGCCAGCTTGGCGCCTGTCTCCATCAAATGGGCATTATGCGCCATATGCTGGGCTTGCAGGCGATCAAGCTCCGGCGACTCGTCAGCCGTCCAGTTTGGCCCCTTACGCAGCAAGCAAATATAGTAGGTATGCAGTTCCACGGGACGCCTCCACCTTTTCTGAATCAGACACGATTGATTGGCTTGGGCCACGCGCCTGCGCTATCTGGCGCAAATTGCTCTACGCAGATCGGGGTTGCGCCTGGCCCGCACGCAGCATCTCCACAGCCTACCCGCACGCTTGCTGTCTACTGATACAACGCCTGAAAGGCTGGCAGATCGCGTAGAGAGTCGAGGTCGCTATCCTGCTTCGACCATTCAATCAGCCACGGATGCAACGGAAACGCCTGGCGCATGGCGTCAATCGCCGCGTTGGCCTGCCCATTCTTTGCATAGAAGCATCCCGCGTTATACAACATGTCGCCGAACACCTCGGATGACGGGCCAAAGATGTCGCGGGTGGTAGACAGGTTGCGCTCCTCCATCGCCAGCGCCAACTCTGGCTTCCCGTGTTCCAGATAAAACTGGCCGTAATGTTCATATGGATGCGATACAGCCGCGCCGATCACTCGTCTGAATAACGGCCCGTCCAGGATCTGAGGCGTACGTGCAGCGTTGGTCAATTCCTCTTCAGAGCATGCCTCCACATTGGCGGCAAGCTGCGCATACGCTTGTTGCCCTCTGGCCACCACCTCATCCCACGGGCGCTCACGCCATTCAGCGAAGACACGCTCGTTGATTGGCTGAAAGTTCTCATTTTCTGCGGGCAGCTCTGACCCATTGCGAAGCGCCGCAAATACCTCGTTGAGATGGTCTATCCAATACGCCATATGCGCGAGGTTATCCTTTGCCGACCAGCGTGTCGCTTCGCCAATGGCCGCGCGCTCGTCGCCAGTCAGGCCATCGGCGAACGCTCGAAACTGAGCTTGCGCCTCCTTCAAAATGTCCAACAGTTGCGTCTTTGTTATCGGGTTCGTCTGCATCTGTGTGTCAGTTGTCCCCGTAGCCTCTGTCTGTTCGCCCACAGCAAACTCCCCTCGCACGATTCGAGCGTGTAACATTATGTCAAATAGAACAGCCGGTCTATAGTGTTGCGAAGTATAGCACATGCAGAAGGCAGACGCAAGCGTGGGGAGTCTATTCACCTGCCCCCTGGCCTGCCAGCGCATCGGCGGCGCGGGTGGTCTCCGGCAGGCGATAGCCACGCAGACAGCGCAACACTAACTCGACGCTTGTAGGGAGGTCAATTTTCCAACCGCGTGAGACAAACAGAGGATTTGTCTTGGGGCGTGTGCGCAGCGCCATCCCCACCACCTCGCCGTGATCCATCAACGGCGAGCGGTTGCCCTTCTCTGGGCCTGGCTCAACAAACTTACCAATCAGGCGCGACTTGGCGCAGCCGACGCTGGGGATGTCGAGATAGAGGCCGAGGTGACAGGCCAGGCCAAGCCGCCGGGGATGCGCGTAGCCCTGGCCGTCGAAGATCAATACAGCGGGCCGCGTTTTCAGCTTTGCCATCGCGTCAAGGACAATTGGCCCCTCGCGAAACGAGAGCAGCCCCGGCACATAGGGAAACACACTCTCGCGCGTCGCCACCGCCTGCTCGATGATCTTCAGGTCGGGAAACGAGAAGACGACAATGGCGGCGCGCCCGCGCTGGCTGTGCGCCGGATACGAGGCGTCAACACCGGCCACCGTCGTCACAGAATCGAGCGCGATGCTCGACGTATCCTGCACGATCAAGGGACACAGCCGCCGCTGGATCGCCATCGCCTCTTCGACCGAGACATCCCAGCCATGCTCCACATCCGCCATAGTCGCCGCCTTTCTTTGCTACTTTGTCACCGTCTCAAACGAGTCCGCGCAGGCGGACTTCGTAGTAGCTGTAGGCCTCCCTCAGGCGCGGTTTCACCTCCCGCCGACCCCGCCCGCCCCTATGCCGCTTCGGGCAGCCGCGCGGTCAACTGCATGGCGTTGGTGGTCATGGCCTGTGGGGTCGCTGCGTTGGACTGCTGTGCGCCATGCGCCACATGACCAGGGACAGGAATCAGCCCCATGTACATCTTCAGCAGCAGAATACGCCGCACTGATTGATCAATCCGCGCCTTGGTCAGCGCCCCATCGGCCAACGCGTTTTTGATCGCCTGGATCATCTGACCGATGCTATAGCTGCCTGCGCCGCCCAGCAGCAGATCGCATCCAGCCTGCAAAGCCATCACGCCAGCGGTAGCCAAATCAAACTTTTTGAAGATGCCCTTCATGTAGAGCGCATCGGTGATGACCACGCCATCGTAGCCCAACTCGTCACGCAACACGCCGGTAATGGTAGCGGGCGAAAGCTCTGCGGGAAGGACTGGATCAATAGCGGGCATCAGCAGATCGGTCGTCATGATCATATGCACCTTACCTGCCCGGATCAGCGCACGATAGGGAGCCAGATCGATATTCTCGATCTGCTCACGCGAACTATTGATCACCGGCAAGCCCACATGCGCGTCAGTCTTGGCCGACCCCAGGCCAGGGAAGTGCTTGAGTGTTCCTATCACGCCGTTGTCCTGCATGCCATCCAGGAAGGCGCCACCCATCTTGATGACCTCCTCCGGCGTCGAGCCAAAGGTGCGCGTCACTTGATCCGGCCCGGCCACCAACTGCACATCCACATCAGGAGCAAGATTGACATTCAACCCCAGCGCCTTCATATGTTCCGCGTCAATCTTCCCCTGCTCATAGGCATAGTTGGGGTCGTTGGTTGCGCCAATATCCGATTCGCTTGGGTCTGGCCCATAGATATCGCTCAGCCGATTGACGTAGCCACCCTCCTGGTCAATCGTCATCAGGAGCGGCAGGTAAGCATAGGATTGCGAGGTAGAAAGCAGGAGACGCGCCTGATCCGCTTTCTGAAGATTGACGTTATAGAGGATCAGACCACCAACATGCTCCTGTTGCACCACTACCTGATCATCGTACGTAAATGTTGGGCCGCCGAACTCGGCGATGAACAACTGACCGATCTCTTCGTCAATGGTCATCTGCGAGATATACCAGTCGGCAAGCTGCGCCGGAGTCAGCGGCTGCGTGCGATTCCAATGGAGCAGCGCCGGATATTGCGTCGCCGATGGACTGGGATAGGAGCCCGGAACCATCGTCGGCGGCGAGGTTGGCGCCGGAGTCATCACATGCGCAGGGTTTCCACCACACGCGCTCAATACCACCATACTCAGGGTTGCGCAGAACACGCCAATCCCCACAAGAACGCGCCGCGCCCGCTGTCGCACGAGAACACCGCCGACACTTGAACCGAAGCCCATCATCCCACACAATCCTTCTTCGCTGACCCTAATTGATCAACCACCACAACAAGAACAAAACCGCGAATTGTATGCCGTATTGACGCCAAAAGAGAGAAATATGCCACGCGCCACAAACCGCGCCTCTTGCGAGACACTCCTCAATACTATGACGAACAACCGGGCCGAAAACTAACGGCCCCAAGCGCCAGAAACCTGCATTGTGAGTAGGCTCACAGACCCCCCAACGCCACCTGCTATAAACAGACGGAACGACACGCCAGCATGCTTCACCTGCCAACCAAAATACTTGCGGCTGGTTCTTTGGTCACTGGATGTTCCTCAGCTATTCTACAGAACTGGCGCGGCTGGCGATGTTGAGATACGATCTGGCGTATGAATTGCGGCATACTCTGCCGCCTGAAAATGGGGACGATGAAGGGGGACATGCAGATGGCGTCGCACACGGTGGATCAGGATACCGCAAACACTCAAAAGGATGATACGTCGCTGCCTCCTTTGCCGCGTTGTGTGGCGCTCACGCAGGAGCGGCGCGGCCACGGCGTCAGCGTAGCAACATACTACCTGGGGCGCGTACTGGTCTTGCAGGGGTTGCGTGTACTGATCGCCGACCTGACCGGTCGCTTTCCCTATGCCCAGAACGCCCTGAAACACGACCCCACAAAAAACCTGGCGCTCTGGGCGCCGGGCGCGCCACGCGCCGAAAACCTCCGCGCATTGCTTGCCCAGGCCCGCAAGGAAACACGCGGGCGGGTGGATGTGATCCTGCTGGACGCCGACGCCGCGTTGCTCGAAGCCGCCGGTGGGCTGGACATCGGGCTTGACTACGTGCTGACGCTGGTGGAAAGCGGCGAAACAGGCTACGCAGCGGCGGATCGTGTGGCGACGCGGCTCGGCGATCAGCTTCCCCCTCATCAGCGCGTCGGCGTTGTCTACAGCCGCATAGACGAACCAAACGCCGAGGCGCTGCCCGACCGCACGCCCGGACGCGGCCAGCCCACCATCGGCTACTATCCTGCGGATTACCTGCTGGCCGTCGGCGCCGATAGCGCCCCCGGTACACCTGAGATGTCGTGGCCGCACGACAACTACCTCGCGGCCATCCTAAAGATCGGGCGCACACTCACCAAAGTCGTCCCATTGCAGCGACTCTCGGTAAACAAAGCAACATCTACACAGCCGGCAGGCGCATGAACGCCCGAACGCCCCACCCCAACCCGCCCCCAGTGGATCAGTGAGGGGGAGAGTTGTAAGTCGAACGAAATCGCTATTGGCAAGCTAAGTAGTATGCCAGGTGGGAGGCACGCCACAAGTACCGCCGCGCTCCAGGGCGGCGCGTCTGGCATAGCCCACACCTCGCCTGCCATGTGCATCCTCATCCCCACCACGAATCCCAATGGCCCCATCCACAGCTATTCTCCTCTCACTTGCGCCATACGCTATGATGGAGAAAGCGCTTTCTCTCAGCATGGTATGGAACGGGATGAGAAGACGATGGATGGCAGAATCAGAGGCGCGCCGACACGCACTAAAACCGATTGGCGCTCTACAACAGTCGCTATTGTTCTCATGGCATTGGCTGTTATACCGGTGGTTCTTTGGTTTCTTAGCACCCTTAGAAATGCGGCCATCGCCGCTGGCGCGCTGCTGATCATTCCACTGGCGGCGCTCATTGCAGATCATCGGATACCTCAGGCGCGAAGAACCTCCCGACTTCGCGACGTTCTGAATATGTGTATTGTGTTTCCTTCCTTCGTTGCCTTCTGGATTTTGGAGGTAGAAGCGTTCTACCTCATTCGCCGTGCGATGGGGATACACACCCCCCTCAGTTCCGATGGCAGACAAATTTTAGCCATCATGACCATGGCGATAAGTATTGTGTTGAGCATATCGCTCCAACTCTTTCGCAAAGAGCCTCTGGATAGTTGGATCAGGGTTCGAGACAGCTTCAAGGGATTAGTGTTAAGCGCGCTGATTCCCGGTATACCCGCTAGTCTCATCTGGCTGGCTTCATTTCTACCTACATTAGCCGAGTTCCTTGCTGGGGTTATCGCCCTCTTCTGCTGGCTGGGAAGCGTAATCTCCATTGGCAAGCTAGCCGAACCACCTGTAGACAAGCGCCGCCTGCTGATGATCCGAGTGCTCAGTTTTGTCATGCTCACATTTCCTTTCATCGCTGCATGGCTCATCCCGCCTATGCTGGCCCCTCTAATTCACCAGGGGGCGTCGCAAGTTCTTGCCTGGGCATTGCTCAGTGCTATCGGCTTCATCCTCATATCTGCTATTGTGCTTTCCATAAAGGCCCAGCGAGCACAAATGCGTTTTGCACTCAGCGATCTGATCGTGGCCCACCTCTCGCTCGAATCAGTGGTGAATGGCAATCTCCTCACGTCCATCCCTGGTCAGGATTCGCCGCGCTACTGTGTTGCACATGCGCTGAACCAGGTAGGGCTTGCTCACACAGACTGGCAATCGCTGACATGCCCAGAGTATCGCGCGTTCTGGCAGGAACGCTTGCCTGAGCCTGTGCGCACAAAGCTGGCTGCGTTGCCACCGAAGCAAGGATATACCGACCACGACACAGTGAAAGCCATCCTGCCGGAGGATGCGCCCTGCGAAGAGGTGGCCGCCAGCGTCAGTTATGTCTTCCCTGATGGGGACTATGCTCGCTACGCCGCAGACTGCCCGGATGTCGTCTGGCTGCGGCCACGCGAGGGCGCCTACGGGAAGCGCGCTCGCCTGCGCGACGTGCGCCATCGGGCGTATGCGCCGATTATGCGCGCAGCGCCCAATCCTCAGCGCCCCTACCCAAACGTTTTCGCAGCGTTTATCGCCTGCTTCCGTGAGCCATCCATCCCATTCAACGCCATCTTCGCCGTGGTAAAGGATGGGCAGGTTGTCTCCGTCTGCCAGTCGGCGCGCGAAAGCACAGTCGCCGCCGAGGCATGGGTACGCACGCTGCCGGAGTATCGCGGGATGGGCTACGCGCGCCAAGTGACGGCGGCATGGGCCTATTACGTGGCGCGGCGCCACAAGATCGCCTTCTACAGCCACCTGCAAGATAACGCCGCCTCGGCGAGCGTGGCGCGCGGGTTGGGCCTCATCCCTTTTGCCGAAGAGGTCGCCTACGCCTGAACCACAGGCTTAGCATGAAACGCGGCTGAAGCCCCCGTCCCTTTAGGGCTGGGGATGAAAGCCGCATCGCCCTGCGGCTCGTCAAGGCGACAAACGTACCAATAGTTGACAACAAGCCATCTATTGTGATGGCGTGTTCGCATGAACATGAGGAATGAAGCACGAAGCAACAGCAACGTCGTCTCTGTCTGTCGGGATCATGTCATCTTTTGTCCAAAATACCGACGTCAGGTGTTGACGCCACCCATAGATGAACGTTTGAAGATTATCTTGGCGGAGCAGATCGAACGCTGGGGGCAGGAACTCATTGAGAGGGAGATCCTGCCCGATCATGTGCATCTGCTCGTGGGGTGTGACCCGCAGTTCGGCATCCACCGTTTGGTGAAACTGCTGAAAGGGGACAGTTCGCATGCGTTGCGTGCGGAGTTTCCCGTCTTGAAACGGCGGCTGCCCTCACTCTGGACGAACTCGTATTTTGTCAGCACGACAGGCGGGGTGACACTTGAGACCCTGAAACGCTACGTGGAACACCAGAAGGGCAAGTGCCGCCTGGGGGAGCAGGATACATGGCAGCGAGCGTGCGCAAAACCTACAAGTACCGCCTCTCTCCAACGCCTGACCAAGAGCAAGCGTTGGACATGGTGCTGTGGCGGTGTCGCACGCTCTACAACACGGCATTGGAAGAGCGCAAGACCGCGTGGGAACGTCGCCATGTCTCCATCAGCTACTATCAGCAGAAAGCCGAACTGCCTGACCTCAAAGTGGCCTGCCCTGAATTTGCTGAGGTCTACTCGCAGGTCTTGCAGGATGTGATCTTGCGGGTGGAACGCGCCTATCAGCGATTCTTCCAGCGCGCCCAAGACGGCAAGAAGGCGGGCGCTCCACGCTATCAGGGCAGAGGGCGCTATCACTCCTTCACCTATCCCCACTATGGGAACGGCGTGACGCTGGATGGTGGGCTACTCAGTCTCTCGAAGATTGGCCGTCTCCGTATGCGGCTCCATCGCCCCCTGGAAGGCACGCCCAAGACGGTCACGATCTCGCGTGAGGCGGATGGCTGGTATGCCTGTATCTCGTGTGAAGGCGTCCCTATCCAGCCGTTGCCGCTCACTGGGCAGGAGACGGGCATCGATGTTGGACTGAAGGTGTTCCTGGTGACGGCACAGGGGCTGGTGGTGGAGAACCCGCGTCACTTTCGCACGAGTGAACGCCGCTTGAAGCGCGCCGATAAGGCGGTTGCGCGTTGCCAAAAGGGCAGCCACGGGCGCCGGAAAGCGCTTGCCAGACGAGCCAAAGTCTCCCAG
>Ga0070737_10002804_pt1 | contig 19994 bp, 19 predicted proteins | sample Coa_R1_10_FD_66438 | JGI IMG/M metagenome (GOLD analysis project Ga0070737, IMG submission 66438) | Surface soil microbial communities from Centralia Pennsylvania, which are recovering from an underground coalmine fire - Coalmine... | ecosystem: Environmental > Terrestrial > Soil > Unclassified...
TACCTGCTCGACGCCTACCCGATACCCGGGGTCATCGACAGCGGCGGCATTGTCGACGTGCTGTTCGTCCCGCTGGTGATGACGCTTGCAATGGGAACCGGCAGTCTGCCGCGGCTGCTGTCGGTCCGGGCGATGGTGTTCGGCGGCGAGATCTCGTTCTGCCTGTACATGGTGCACGAATTGGTGCACACCGCCTGGATATGGGCCGCCCGGCAGTTCCAGCTCACGTTGCAGGGCACCGGGGGCAAGCTGATGGTCGTCGGCCTGCTCGCGATCGCCACGGTCATCGCGATCGTGCTGTTCCACTTCGTGGAAGAGCCAGCCCGCCGCTGGATGCGCCGGATGGTCGACGTCGGGGCCCCGGGGACGGAGCCGCAAGTCGACCTGGGCGCCGGTCCGGTGAAGGCCAAACTCCAACCGATCGACGGCGCTCGCGACGAGCGCAGCAAGGCGATTGCCATGCGCGCTGGCTAGCTGATCGCGTCGACCGCGAATTCCAACTTTTTGCTCATACGATGCCGCTAACACGGGGCACGCTTGACGATGTATTGAACAGTGGAGGTAAGGGTGGGTCGCCTGGCCGCGTTGGTCGTCTCACTGGCCTTTGCGATCGGCACGATCGACATGGTCAGCGGATACCGGGCGCCGGCGCCGCCCTACCGGACAGTCACGTTAGGCTCCGCGGTCAACCACGTCGCGGTCATCGGGGACTCCTACACCACCGGTACCGACGAAGGCGGCCTGGGACCGAAGGCATGGACCGCGCGCGCTTGGGCGACCCTTGCCCGGCAGGGAGTGCAGATCGCGCCCGACGTGGCGTGCGAAGGCAGAGCCGGATATGCCGTGCGCGGCGACCACGGCAGTGTTTTCGAAGACCTGACCGCGAGGGCGGTGCACCCCAACGACGCGCTGGTGGTGTTTTTCGGCTCGCGCAACGACCAGGGCGTCGAACCGGAGATCCTCGGCCAGATGGCCCACGACACACTCGATTTGGCGCGCCGCACCGCCCCGGCGGCCAGACTTCTGGTGATCGGCCCGCCGTGGCCCACGGCCGATCCACCCGAGGCCGTACTGCAGGTTCGCGACATCATCGGCGACCAGGCTCGGGCCGTGGGCGCAACGTTCGTCGACCCGATCGCCGAGCATTGGTTCGTCGGCAAGCCCGAGTTGATCGGTCCAGACGGCGTCCACCCAACCGACGCCGGGCATGGGTACATGGCGGACAAGATCGTGCCGCTGATCCGCGCCCAGTTACCGCGGCTGACCTGAATCATGTTGCGGCGCTGACGGAACCAGCTGTGAGTGTCCACCTACCGCAGTTTCACACCTGACATCCTGAGTCATCACGTGTGGATACCGCGCGCGAAGCCAGCGACACAATCGCCGAACGCATGCGCGCCTTAGACGCCGTTCCCGACGGGCGCTCCGACACGGTCGTCGCCACAACAACCGTCCCCGCCATTCCGTCCGGTCTCCCCGGCGTCACCGAAACCGTCGACACAATGACCAACCGGATCTACGCGGTCGTGGGCACCATCCGCACCGTGCACGACGACGTCGACGCCGCAGATCCTTCGACCGCCGACCTGTTACACGCCATCATCGACGACCTCGAAAAAGAGGCGTGGCTGCTCAAGTCGGAAAACGGCACAGCGTAAACCCAAGGGAGGTATGCGAAATGACCGAAGTATTCCCAGCCCAAGTCACGGTGGTGCAGCCGGGGGAGGGAGACACGGTGAAGTTGCCCGGTTTTGGTGCTGTCTTCAAGCTGTCGAGCGTCAACAACGGCGACGAGGTAGCGATCGTCGAGCATCCATTCGATGTCGGGTTTATCACCGCGCCGCACCGGCACACTCGGGAGGACGAGCACTCGATCGTCATCGCAGGCAAGATCGGCTTCCGCTCGGACGACACTGAGGTTGTCCTCGGCCCCGGCGGCTACATCACCAAGCCGCGCGGCGAAATGCACGCGATGTGGAACGCCGGCAACGAACCCGGCCGCATTATCGAGGTCATCACTCCGGGCGGGTTCGAGAACTACTCTCGGGAGCTGGGTGACCTGATGGCAGCGCATCCCACGGACAGCAAGCTGCACGAGCTGCCCGCATTCCTGGCCTCGCTGAGAAATACGGCATCACGTACGGGACGCCGGATTGGCGGGACGACGTCATACACCGATACGGGCTGAAACAGCCCACCCACTGACGCCGTAACTAGAAGGCGCGCAACAACTGTCTGAGGTATTCGAGTGCCCGGGGATAGTCGCTTTCCGACGGCGTTCCGTAGCCGAGCACAAGTCCTGGTGCGCCTTGGCCGTCGAGGTGCCAAAAAGGCGCCAGGCCGGTGAGCGCGATGTGTCGCTCCTTGGCGGCTGCGAGGACGTCGGCCTCCGTGATTGGTTCGGGTAGTGACACGACCGCATGCAGACCGGCGGAGACACCATGCACCGGCATCGCCGCTGCATTGCGGGCGAGACTGTCCACCAAAGCATCCCGGCGCTGACGGTAGCGTCGGCGCATCCGCCGGACATGGCGATCAAGAGCGCCTGAGTCGATCAATTCCGCGAATGCCAATTGGGCGAGGACGTCGGTGCCGCGATCGGCTCGTCGCTTGGCCTCGACCACTGCGTCGAGCAGGTCGGCCGGTACGGCAAGCCAGCCCAACCGGATTCCCGGGGCCAGGCTCTTGCTGGCACTGCCCGCATAGATGACTTGTTCGGGGGCGAGCCCCTGCAGCGCGCCGACCGGATGGCGGTCGTAGCGGAACTCGCCGTCGTAGTCGTCTTCGATCAGGTAGGAGCCCCGTTGTGCGGCGATCCGCAAGAACTCGGCGCGTCTGCCGGCCGCAAGCGTCGCGCCGAGCGGGGCCTGATGAGCCGGCGTAAGCACCGCCGCCGCAACCGATTTGGCGTTGAAGCTGTCCGGGATGGCACCGGCGTAGTCGACGTCGAGCGGGACCACATCGAGACCGCTGGTGTTGACCGTCGCGCGATGGTCGGGAAGGCATGGATTCTCCAGGGCGATCGACCGGGCTCCGGCGGTGACCAGCACGTCGCAGACCAGCCGCAGGCCCTGCGTGAAACCACTGCAGATCACCAGACGCTCGGGCGTGGTGAGCACGCCGCGCACCCGGCCCAGGTACTGGGCCAGCACGGTGCGGAGCCGCAGCGACCCCCGCGGATCCAGGGGCCCGAAATCCGAATGCGGCGTGATCTGGAAAGCGCGCCGCAGCGCGCGCAGCCACTCAACGCGCGGAAACATGCTGAGGTCGGGACGGCCGAGCCGAAAATCGGCCACGATGCGCGGCGGAACCGGTGCCGCGGCACCCTGCGGGCGCACAGCCGGGCCGTGGGCCACCTCGGTGACCGCGCCAGGGCGGCTGCGCAGATAACCCTCGGCCGCCAGCTGCGCATAGGCCTCGACCACCGTTCCGCGCGCAACCCCGAGCTGAGCAGCAAGTGCCCGGGATGACGGCAGCCGTTCCCCATGGGCTAATCGGCCGTCCCGGATCGCTTGGCGCAGCGCATCCTCGAGCGCCGCGCGCCGACCATGACCCGGCGGCAGCTCGAGGTGCAAGTCCACGCCACCGGGCCAACTGGTCCACAACTCTGGCATGAAATTGGACCATACATCTGGACCGGTGATGTCGTAACGTCGAGCGCATGGCCGGCCGTCGTCTGGATCGTAAGGCGAGTTTGACCGCGCAGATCAATGCTGCCCAACGGACGGCGGAAACGCTGCAGACACCGCCTCGGCGGCTTCTCGACGACCCGCACTCGCGCCATTTCGTCCGCCATCCGGCATTGCGGGCGATGCTGGCGCATCGGCTCCTGGCCGGTGCCGCCCTATGGATGTTCGATCGGCGGTGGGGCGGCCTGCACGCTCATATCGTGTTACGGGTGCGCTATGCCGACGAGGTATGCGAGGCGGCTATCCGCGACGGCATCGACCAGATCGTGCTGCTCGGCGCCGGATTCGACACCACCAGCCTGCGGAGATCCGACGCGCCCGTGACGATCTTCGAGGCCGATGCGCCGGCGACCCAAAAGGACAAGCGCTCGCTGACAGAGCGGCTGCTGCCGGCGTCGAGCAGTGTCCAAATAGTTTGGGTACCATGTGATTTCGAGGAAAACGGCCTGCAGAAGCGGTTGATCGACCACGGGTTCGACCCCGGACGTCCCAGTGTAGTCGTCTGGCTCGGCGTCACCCCGTACCTGACCGGCCCCGCGATCGACGCGACGCTGGGCGACCTGGCGGCGCTGTGCGCGCCCGGCAGCCGACTCGTCGTCGACTACATCAATGCCGACGTCGTAACGGCGCGTCCCCGCTGGAAAAGCGCCCGTCGAGTGGCCCGCCTGGTGGCCCGGCGCGGCGAGCCGTACCGCAGCGGCTTCACCCCCACGGAGCTGGATGCGCTGTTGGCCGCCCACGGATTCAAGGGCGCCGATCACGCGACGGTGTCCTCGCTTCTGCGGCGTTACGATCCCGCGCGCATCCGCGGGCTGTCCGCCGACGACTGGCTGGGAATCGCTACCGGCCACCGAATCTGACACCGTACCTGGCGATTTGACCGCGACAGTTAGGTCATCGATCGACAACTGTGGCGAATGTGGTTGCAGCACAAGCCGTAACGAAAGCATTTGTGGTGGCCGTAATCGGACGCCGTTGATCGGCAAACAGGAGGCCAGAAATGCGATAGAAACGGATCGCCGGTAATACGTTTCGTTCTTGCACATCGCGGGTACAGACAGGCCGGTTGAATTGACAGTGCGAGCTAGAGACGAGAGTGAGGGCCTGATGAAATCCCAACCGAGAATCGCATTCGCGCTGTTCGGCGGTGCCGCCGTGCTGTCGCTGGCAGTCGGATGCGGCGGAGGCGAAAAGGGCGGGCCGACAACCACCACAACCACGACGACACCAACGACGACGACGAGCGTAAGCCTGATCCCGCCGTCGTCGGCGCCAGCGCCTGCGCCGGGCGGCCCAGGTGGCGGTGGAGGCGTTCCCGGTGGTCCGACCGGTGGCGGCGGCCCAGGTGGCGGTGGCGGAAGCATCCCCGGCGGCCCCACCGGTGGCGGCGGTCCCGGCGGGGGCGGTGGCCAGATCCCCGGCGGCCCCACCGGTAGCGGCGGTCCCAGCGGGGGCGGTGGCCAGATCCCCGGAGTCGGTGGCGGCGGTGGCGGGCCGGGCGGCGGCGGCGGCTGCATCGGCAACATCTGCGGCGGGTGGCCGTGATCGCCCGCTGCGGCTAAGCATTCCGGGCCCGCGCTTGGCGGGCCCGGGAACATAGCCACCGCCGCAGTTTCCGAACGACTGCCCTTCACGCGGGCGCCCGGTTTAAGGTTCGGCCATGGCCAAGCTCAGGTTCGGATACTTCATCGCACCGTTTCACCGCGCCGGAACCAACCCGACGCTGGCATTGCAGCGTGACCTGGAGTTCGTCGAGAATCTCGACGCGCTGGGCTTCGACGAAGTATGGATCGGCGAGCACCACTCGGCGGGCAGCGAGATCATCAGCTCACCGGAGATCTTCATCGCCGCGGCCGCCCAACGCGCGCAACGGATCCGGTTCGGCACCGGCGTCATCTCGCTCGCGTATCACAATCCGCTGTGGGTCGCCGACCGGCTCATGCTGCTCGATCACCTCACCCACGGCCGGGTGATCGGCGGGATGGGACCCGGTTCACTGCCGACCGATTCCGCGATGATCGGACTGAATCCCACCGACACCCGCGAGCTTCTGGAAACCAACCTCGACATCGTCGTGCGGCTGCTAGCGGGGGAGAGCGTCACCGCCAAAACCGCCACCCACGAGCTGTTCGACGCCCGGCTGCAACTTGCCCCGTACTCCGACGGCGGCATCCCGCTGGCGGTCGCCGCGGTCGCCTCGCCGACCGGTGCGCGGTTGGCCGGCAAGCACGGCATCGGCCTGTTGTCCATCGGCGCGACGCTGACCATCGAAGGCTTCGATGCACTCGCCTACCACTGGGGCATTGTCGAAGAGCGCGCCGCGGCATTCGGCACGCAAGTCGACCGCAGCAACTGGAGCCTCGTCGGGCCCTTCCACATCGCCGAGACCGACGAGCAGGCCCGCGCCGACGTGAAATTCGGCATCGAGCCGTGGTTCCACTACTTCCAGAAGGTGGCGGCGTTCCCGCAGATGACCATGCCGGGGGATCGGCTCGACGAAATGATCGACATCATCAACGACAACGGCGCCGGGGTGATCGGCACCCCGGAGCGGGCCCGGGCACAGGTCCAGCGGCTGTGGGATCAGTCCGGCGGATTCGGCTGCATGCTGCAGATGGCGCACGAGTGGGCCAATCCCGCGGCCACCAAGCGGTCCGCCGAGCTGTTCGCCGCCGAGGTGATGCCGCATTTCCAGGGTCAGGCGCAACCCACCCTCGATGCCGCCGCGCGAGCCAGCGATGTGCGAGAAGGCTTGGCGCAGACCCAACTTCAGGCCATCGACCACATGACCAAGAAGTACCAAGACGAAATCCGCTGAGCAGACACAGAATCGCACGATCCGAAGCTCGGACGTGCGATTCTGTGTCTGCTCGCGCTGGCTAGTCTTCCTTGCGGATCAGCCGCCACAACGCCTCACGGTCGGGCGCCAGCAGCTCCTCGATCCGCGGATGGTTCACCTCGGCGACGATGATCTCGCCGACCTCTTGGTGGACGTCGCTGAAGATGCCGTGCGATTTCATCTTTTCGGTCTGGTACAGGTTGTCCTCGGTCGGCGTGACGTAATGCACCCAATCGGCCTTGAACCGGGTCACCAGCCAGAGATGGATCAACGTCATCAGGCGCTTCTGACGCAGCTTCTCTTCGAAGGTGTTCTGGTCACGCACCGTCAGGATGTTGACCTCGCGCCGGTCTTGGAACTGACCGAAGATCACGTTGGCAAGCCGCTCCTCGGCGTCGCTGCCTTCCCGGTAGATGACCAGCTCGAGCAGCTCGGAGCCGGCGCGCTGCGGGCGCAGCTGCACGCGCAGCTTCTCCCCAAGCTGGTAGTGCTCGCTCCACATCGCCAGCCATTCCTCCAGCAGCTTCTTGGGCACCTCGGTCTGCACGAGATGCTGGTGCTGGGTGGAGCCCTTGCCCATCGCCTTGGTGGTGGCCGTGCGCCCCGACGAGGCCAACAGCGCGGCGTCGCTGCGCGGCCCACCGACCAGGGTTTGCGGTGTGCGGTACGGCGACTCGACCAGGCGCAGCTGGCGTTGCAGGCGAGCCAGCGCCAGCATGCCGTCCTGCCGCAGCGAGGTGGCGAACTCTTCGGCCGCGAGGCCGTCGATCTGGTGACCGCCGTAGGTGATGAAGTTGAAGACGAACCCCAACTTGCCGAGTTCTTCTGGGAAGGCCCGCATTTCGTCATCGGTCATGCCGGTGGTGTCCCAGTTGAACGACGGCGAGAGGTTGTAGGCCAGCATCTGGTCCGGATACACGGCATGGATCGCCTCGGCGAACTCCCGGGCGTCGGCGAGGTCCGCGGTCTTGGTCTCCATCCAGAGCAGGTCGGCGAACGGCGCCGCGGCAAGCGACTTGGCGATCGCATACGGGATGCCGCCCCGCACCTGGTAATAGCCTTCGGGCGTCTTCGCCAGCTCGCAGTCCCACCGGGCGTCGGCGCCCAATTCCCTGGCCTTCTGCCGCGCGGTGTACAGCGACGCGGTGGCGGCGAACTCCCGCCATTCCGCGGCGCTCATGTCGCGGGCTTCGTCCTCGCTCTCGGCGAATTCGAGTACCTCGGCCACGGCCTCGCCGTAGGTCATCAACCCGGCGTCGTCCTCCCACACGTCGACGAACCGCGCCTCGACCTTGTCGTAGAGCGCGTCGAGCGACTGCTGGGCGCCGTTCTGCTGCCATTTGCCGGCCGCCTCGGCGATCAGGTCGGCGATGCCCCGGCGTTCCAGCCAGGCGTCGGCGGCGGCGTACTCACCGTCGGGAAGGGCGTAGAGCAGGTGACCATTGAGTTCCTTGACGCCCAGCTCGTAGAAGCGCCGCATCATCGCCAGGAAACACGACTTGTACGACGGGATCTTCACGTTGGTGGCGCCGAGCAGGAACGGCTGGTCGCGCTCGTCGGCGCGGCTGTCGATCAGGTTGCCCGCCTCGGCGTCGGTGCGCGCGACGATGATCCCGGGCACCCGCATCACGTCGAGCTGGAAGCGGGCGGTGTTGAGCCGCTTGATCTGTTCGTCGGACGGCACCAGAACCTTGCCGCCCTGGTGTCCGCACTTCTTGGTGCCGGGGCGCTGGTCCTCGATGTGGTATCCGGGAACGCCGGCTTCGACGAAGCGCCGGATCAGGTTCCGCACGTGTGGATCGCCGCCGTGGCCGGTGTCGGCGTCGGCGATGATGAACGGCCGGAAGTCGACGGCGGGGGTGGCGGCCCGTTCGGCTTCGCTCATGCGCTGGCGCAGATACTCCTGGTTGCGGTCGGCGGTCAGCAGGGCACGCACCAGCCCGGCGGCCTCCTCCGGCACCTGACTCAGCGGGTAGCTGGCCAGGTCGGGCCCCGGGTCCTCGGTGGTGGACCCCTTCGCGGACGTCGCCCAGCCCCCGAGGTAGATGCCCTCGATGCCCATCCGCTTCATGGTCACCGCCTGCCCCGGCGAATAGGGGCCGAACGTGGTGATGCTCTTGCGTTGGGCGAACAGCTCGCGCAGGCGCCGGTAGAACGCCTCCGCCGCCTGCCTCGCCACGGTGTAGTCGGTGCGGATCGTGCCGCGCTGCTCTACGACCTGGCGGGCGGTGTAGAGACGAGTAATGCCGTCGAAGCGCGGACTGTCGAAGTACCGCTGGGTGGCTGCGACGTCGTCCTCGAACGGGGTGCGGGTCTCGGTGTCCGCTTCAATGGTGGTGGCCATGGTTTGACGCTCCTGTTCAGCGGCGATCCCCCCAGACGACACGAGTCTAGCCCGGGTGGGTTGTCCTGCCTGTTGTTTCACCTGATACCCACAAGCGCCGCCGGATTCACGGTGCCGCCTGCACCGGCCACGTTAGACCGCCAGGGCGCCAGAATCGTCGATGGTGCGCAAAACCATTGGCACACAAGCGGATAAGGCTTATCAATTCGCTCATAACTAGTTTGTGTCCCGGTTCTGGCCACACCGAAGCGCCGCAATGTCGGCGGCTTGACCTTGTTTCCGGTTCACCGCTCGATCAGTACCCTGATATCAACACGGCAACACTAAGAAAATCCTGGCTTTCTCCGGCGCTCGCTTCGCCTTGGGTAGGTTCGCAGCGTGCCCGGCCTCACTAACCGCCAGATCCTGCTCCGTCGCCGCCCGACTGGTCTGGTACAGCCCGGGGACACCGAGCTGGTCGTGTCGCCGGCGCCCGAACCCGCCGACGGCGAGGCGCTGGTCCGCACCACCTATGTGGGAATTGACGCCGCAGTCCGAACGTGGCTCAACGACCAGCCGAGTTATCTGCCCCCGGTCCAGCTGGGCGAGGTCATCCGCGCGGCCGGGATCGGCGAGGTGGTCAAGACCCGCTGCGATGTCTACGCCGTCGGCGACGTAGTGACCACCCTGACGGGCTTTCAGGAATACGTGATCGTGCGCGACGACGTGTTCACCACACCTGTCCCGGGGCCGGGGGTGGACCAACTCGCGGTGATGTCGGTCTACGGCCCGACCGGGGCCACCGCCTACTTCGGCATGACCGGTATCGGCCGGCCCCAGGCGGGAGAGACGGTGGTCGTCTCGGCCGCCGGCGGCGCCACCGGCTCGGTGGCCGGGCAGATCGCCAAGATCGCCGGCGCGCGGGTCGTGGGGATTGCCGGCGGGCCCGAGAAGTGCCGGGCGGTGGTGGAGGACTTCGGGTTCGACGCATGCATCGACTACCGGGCGGGCGACCTGGCCGCCGCGCTCAAGCAGCACTGCCCCCGGGGCGTCAACGTGTACTTCGACAATGTCGGCGGGCCGATCCTTGACGCGGTGCTGGGCCGGCTGGCGCACAAGGCGCGGGTCGTGCTGTGCGGCGTCATCTCCAGCTACCTGACCGGTGAGCATCCGGGCCCGGCGAACTATGTCAACCTGCTGTCCAAAACCGCCCTGATGCAAGGGTTTAACGCACTCGACGAGTGGGGCCGCTTCGACGAGGCCTTCACCGCGTTACGCCAGTGGGAGCAACAAGGCCTGCTCAAGCACCGCGAGACCGTCTACGAGGGCATCGAGTCCTGCGTCGACGCCCTCAACGGGCTCTTCACCGGGGCCAACATCGGCAAGATGCTCGTCAAGGTCGGCGAACCGGGCTGACCGGAGGTCAAATCCACACGTAGAGGCGAGGATTGGCGCCGCCGCGCGGTCCCTCACGCGCGAACGAAACCGGCATTTCGAGCCCGGCGAGTTTGACGGTGATCGCCCCCGAATCGGCCGACACGGCGACGATCGTCCCGAGGTCGTATCTGCGCTCGTCGTCCCACCGGATGGCGGCGCGACGCCCGAGATGGTGCACAGACAAGTCCTCGGGTGCGACTTCGGTAGGCCCTGCCGGCAATGGCTCAGCGCTCAGCTGGTCGACGGGCGCTACCGCCTCGGAATCGTCGGACCACGCCCGGTCATTGCCGAAGTACTCCACGTCGTCGCTGCGTTGAAGTCGTTCCAACCGGGACTTGGTCTTCTGCGAGTCGACGGGATCGTCGACCCAGAGCTTCCAGCCTTTCGGCGGCGGCGGCCAGGACGGATCAGGCGACCAGTCAGGTGGCGGCACCCAACCCTCGGGCGGCTTGGGCCAGTTGGGGGGAGGGTTGTATCGCATCGACAGTCGCCCCTCTGAAGTGAGAGTTCGAAACTAACCAACGATAGCCGAGCGCGGACGCGACGCCGCTCACCCACACGCAGCAATCCGACCGGTCATACACTGACCGATCGTGGGAATTCTGGTCGGCCTCGCGCCGTGGATCGTCTATTGGGTCCTTGTCGGTAACGTCCCGTTCGCCGTCTCGGTGTTGGTCGCATTGGCGGTCGCTATCGCCGCCTGGACGCTGGGGCGGGCCCGAAGAGCGCCGCGAGGCACGCTCGAAATCGGGGCCGTCGGAACGTTTGTGGTGCTGGCGGCTCTCACGTTCACGATGAGCCAGGCTTTCCACGAGCGGTGGCTGCAGCCGCTGAGCTACGCAGCGCTGTTCGCGCTGGCACTGGCCGGAGTGCTGATCGGCAAGCCGTTCGTCGCCGAGGCTGTGGGAACAGACCGGTCCGCCGACGCGGTCAGGAACGAGGCGGTCGGGCGGGTCACCACGTTGCTTACCTGGATGTGGGTCGCCGTCTTCGCAGCAATGACGGTGTCGTCACTGATCCCATCCCTCGCCGCGGCCGACGCCACCGTTATCGACTCGAGCAGGCCCTTGTCCTTCACCTGCTACTGGGTCATCCCGGTCACGCTCTTCGCGCTGGCGGCCCTCGCGTCGAACATCCTGTTCACCACGATGACGAGCGCCTCGGACAACGTTGCGCGCAAGACGACGTTCGTTGCCTACGACGAAGCGACGATCGACGAGCTCTATTACCTGGCTCAAGAACACGTCAAGCGTGAAGTCGGCGCCGGCAAGGAGCCCTACGACATCAAAGTCGGGGGATTGGGGACGCCGTTGGTGGGTGATGACTCCAAGAAGTCGTGGCCCGCGACGTACAAGGTCCGCGAACGGCGGGCCTGACGAGCCGACGCGGCCGTAAACGGGTCTTCCGCGACGGCCCTGTCGCATTAAAGTGATCGCTATGCCGGCCTCGTCTAACCTGTGGGACGGGGGACACGCGTCACTCAGTCGCAGGCGGGCACGACGGATGAGCCGGCGCTTTGCCGGGGTGGGCGTCGGAATTCCAGCGTCGCGCCTCCAAGAGATCGCAGCCGGTGCGCCCTTCCTCTCCGACGAATTGGTCGACGTCAACTTCGCGCTGACCGCGACGGAGATCATGCGCCAGCAGCGTCACGCGAAGTTGAGGCGCAGGCGCCGCGACGTCATACATTGGCTCATCGTCGCCGGTCTGGTTCTGGCTTCCCTGAACCTGCTCATGTGCATGGCCTACGTCTTCATCACGCTGGTGATGCACGAGTCGCCGTTGTGAGGTCGGTGGCATCCTGGCCATGTGGGTTTGCTGTTCCGGTTGGCCGAGTTCCTCATTCTGGCGCTGCCGCTGGCCGGGGCGGTCATTGCGGTGATCAAGGCTTTTACTCGCGCGCGAGACCAGGCCGACCGGACCGTGTCCTCGCCCGGCACCGCCAACCCGGCGGCGCGGTGGCGGTCGCTGACCCGGGTCATAGCGGAGCACGACCGAACGGACACGCGCTGGCTGGAGTACGAACTGGACGTCGCCAAGCTGCTGGAATTCCCACTGATGACCGACATGCGCCACCCGCTGACGATCGACTTCCACAAGGCCAAGCTCCGGGCTGACCTGCTGCGACCGGCCAAAGCCGAAGATTTGCTCGACGACAGCGACGCGGCCGGCCGCTACCTGGCGGCTGTCGAAGACTATGTCACCGCATTCAATATTGCCGAAGCGGAGGCAAAACGCCTGCGCCGCAACAACTTCTCCCGAGACGATCAGCAGCGCATCGCGCGCGCCGAACACCTGCTGCGGGTGGCGTCCGACGCCGGCGCGACACCACAGGAGCGCCAGAGCGCATACGACGTTGCCCGCAAAGAACTCGACGGCCTCATCGTATTGCCGGCCGCGACGCAGGCGAGTATCGAGCGCGGAATCTCCGGCGAGATAAACGGTCAATGACCGCCGGACCGCGGCTGCACCGGCCCCGAGCGCCGCTCGCCGACTACATCGACTACTTCGGGTACTGGGCGCGCGAGACGGGCAACCCGCACAGGAGTGATGCGCAACACTGCTGCGGTTTTCAAAACCACTGCATATCAATAGATCTCGTGATGCCGCACACAGATTCGCCGGGGCACGCCGTCCCGGCGCCTAAACTGCGGGTATGGATCGAGGCGCCCCGCAGCAATCCGTGACCGGTCAGGGCTTGCTACAGATCGAGGACTGCCTGGACGCCGAGGGCGGCGTCTCGCTGCCTGCGGATGTCAACCTGATTTCTCTGATTGACCGCAACATCGCGAATGTCGGTGACTCGATCGCGTATCGCTATCTGGACTACAACCGTTCCAGTGATGGGCAGGCCGTCGAGCTGACCTGGATTCAATTCGGTATCCGACTACGGGCCATCGGTGCGCGCCTGCAACAGATTGCCGCACGGGGGGATCGGGTCGCAGTCCTCGCGCCGCAGGGGCTCGACTACGTGGCCGGGTTCTACGCGGCGGTCAAGGCGGGAACCATCGCCGTACCGTTGTTTGCGCCGGAGCTGCCGGGCCATGCCGAACGCCTCGACATCGCGCTTCGCGATGCCCGACCCGCGGTTGTCCTGACCACGGTTGCGGCGACCGATGCCGTCGGTGCGTATCTGGACACGTTGCCGCGCAACCAGCGACCGCAAACCCTCGTCATCGACCAGATACCCGACGCGGCGGCCGATGCGTTCGTCCCGGCCCCCATCGACATCGACGACATTTCGCATCTGCAGTACACCTCCGGGTCGACGCGGCCTCCAGTCGGCGTCGAGGTCACGCACCGGGCGGTCGGCACAAACCTGATACAGATGATCCTGTCGATCGACCTGCTGGACCGAAACACTCACGGCGTCAGTTGGCTACCGCTCTACCACGACATGGGTCTGTCGATGATCGGCTTTCCTGCGGTGTACGGCGGACACTCCACCTTGATGTCGCCAACCGCGTTTCTGCGTCGGCCACAGCGCTGGATCCATGCGATGTCTGCCGAGTCGCGGCACAGCCGAGTGGTCACCGCCGCGCCGAACTTCGCGTACGAGTGGACTGCACAGCGTGGCCTACCGGCGGAGGGCGAGAACGTCGATCTGAGCAATGTGGTGCTGATCATCGGTTCCGAACCGGTCAGCATCGATGCGATCACTGCGTTCAACGAGGCGTTCGCGCCGTACAGGCTGCCGTGCACCGCCTTCAAGCCCTCATACGGGATGGCGGAGGCAACCCTGTTCGTCTCGACCATCGATCCGGCTGCGCAAGCGTCGGTGGTGTATCTCGACCGCGAGCAACTGGGCGCCGGTCATGCCGTGCGCGTCGCCGCGGACGCCCCCAATGCGGTGGCGCAAGTGTCCTGCGGCCGGATCGCCCGCAGCCAGTGGGCCGTGATCGTCAACCCCGACACCGGCGAGGAACTGCCCGACGGTGAAGTCGGCGAAATCTGGTTGCAGGGCAACAACATCGGCCGCGGTTACTGGGGACGGCCCAACGAAACCCGGCTAGCCTTCGGTGCCAAGGTGCGGGCCCGGCTTTCCGAAGGCAGCCACGCCGACGGCTCACGCAGCGACGGCACCTGGCTGCGGACCGGGGACCTGGGCACGTATCTCGACGGTGACCTCTATGTCACCGGACGGATCGCCGATCTGGTGACAATCGACGGCCGCAACCACTATCCGCAGGACATCGAGGCCACCGCTGCCGAGGCATCGCCGACGGTGCGGAAAGGTTACGTCGCCGCCTTCACAGTGCCGGCGAACGACGACGACAGCGCCACCCGCCTAGTGATCGTTGCCGAACGCGCTGCGGGCACCGGCCGCGGCGATCCGCAGCCGGCGATCGAGGCGATCCGGAAAGCGGTGACACACCGGCACGGGCTGACCGTCGCCGACCTGCGCTTGCTGCCCGCCGGCGCAATCCCGCGTACCACCAGCGGCAAGCTGGCCCGCCGGGCCTGCCGCGCCGAATACCTCAGCGGTGCATTGGGCGCGCCGTAGCGTTACCCAGTTGTGCGTCGGGCCGCAGCTCGTCGAGCAGTCCATCACCGGTGGCCGCGGCCGCCAGCGCGCGGCCAAGTGCTGGTGCGTGCTTGTAAAGATTGTGTCCGGCAACGAAATACATCCCGTCGACCGCCCAGACGGCCACACCATCTGAGCCCCAGGGCAATTCGGTGACCCAGCAGTGGCGGACGTCGACTGGTTCGGGAACAAGGCCGGGCAGCCCACGTTCGACGTAAGCGGTTGCCCGCTCGGCAAGCTGCGCCAGGGCCGCGGGATCCAGCAGGCCACCGTCGGGGGCGTCGACGTAGTCGCTGAGCCCGACGGCGTAGCGGCCGTTGCCCGGCTCCGCCACCGCATAGATGCCGGTTTCACCGAACGTGCCGCTGCCGTCCTGCAGGCATGCCAGCATGGGCGGCGGCTCACCACGGACGTCATAGGTGAGGCGCACGTGGGCGCCGGTGCGGACCGGCAGCGCAAGACCAACCCCGCGCGCGAGTGAAGCGGTGCCGCGGCCGGCGCACACCACCACGCTGTCGTGTTCGGCGGTAACACCGCCGGCGCGGACCTCGACGGCGCCGACCGGCGTGGGACGCACCAGCAGCACTTCGTCGGCGACCAGTTCGCCGGGAAGCGCGGCGGCGAGCGCAGAAATGGCCGCCGTCGTGCGAATCGAGCCGCCGCGCTCATCGAGGACCGCGTCGCCGTCGAAGTCGCCGAGAATAGGCAGCCGCTCGCGCAGCTCGCCGGCATCGATGCGGCGAACCGCGAGCCCACCCACCTCCTGCAAGACCTCGAGGCGGCGCTCGGCGGTCGGCCCCATCGCCACCACACCGTCCTCAGAGACCAATTCGACCCCGAACCGGTCTGCCCACTCATCCCAAATCAGCCGGCTGGACTTGGCGAGGGCAACCAGGCGGGGATCGTCGTGGGCATGCCGGAAGATGCGTGACTGGCCACCCGACTGACCCTGTCCCGGCACGCCGCGCTCGTAGACGGTCGCCGATGCGCCGCGTTCCTTCAGCGCGACGGCGGTGGCCAGGCCGACTATTCCGGCGCCGATCACCCCGACATCGGTGCTTTGCACACCTGGAATCATCGCAGGAGTGAGGCGAGATGGCTGGACCGGACGATTGTGGGCCGAGGCGTCCGACACGTATGCCGCGATACTCGAGCATCCATTCCTGGCCGGCCTCACCGGCGGTCGGCTCGACCCGGCGGCTTTCGCTCACTACGTGGTCCAGGACGCGTACTACCTGAAGGATTTCGCGCGGACGCTGACGATCGTCGGGAGCAAGGCGCCGACGATGGCGGACGTCGGGATGTTCGCGCGGCACGCCGCCGCCACCGTCGATGTCGAACTGGCCCTGCACGAATCGCTGCTGCCCGAACTCGGCATCGAAAAGCCCGATACCGTGCCGGTTGCGCCGACGACCCGCGCTTACACCAGCTATCTACTGGCCACGGGGTGCTGCGGCAGCTTCGCCGAGGGGGTGGCGGCGGTGTTGCCGTGTTACTGGATCTACGCCGAGGTAGGGGCGGAACTGGTCACGCGGGGCTCGCCGGACTCGCGCTATCAACGCTGGATTGACACCTATGCGGACGACGAGTACCAAACGCTGGTCGCCGAGGTGCTGACGCTGGCCGACGAGGTGGGAACGACGCTGAGCGCCACCGAAGAAGCTCGTGCACGGGAGCATTTCGCCACGGCGGCGCGCTACGAGTGGATGTTCTTCGACGCCGCTTGGCGACGCGAAGTGTGGCCCGTTTAACGCTGGCGGGCAGCATCTTCCAAGAGGTCGGCGGCGCGGGTGACGCTTTGGGCGGGCGTGCTCATCTGGGCGGCCACATCGGCGGCCCGGCCGGCGTACTGCGGACTGAGGACGGTGTGGAGGTCCGCCACCAGCGATTCCCGAGTGGTAGCCGAAAACTGGCGTCCGGAGCCAACTTTCAGCTGCTCGACACCGGCTGCCCAGACAGGCTGATCCAACCAGTGCCAGAGGATCAATGTGGGGATTCCGGCCCGCATGCCGGCGGCGGTGGTACCGGCGCCCCCGTGATGGACGACCGCGCGGCAGGTAGGAAGCACGGCGGCGTGATTCACCGAGCGGACAATCTTCACGTGTTCGGGATGCGAAATGCTGCCGAACTCGTTGGCGCCCGCGCATACCAACGCGCGTTCGCCTAACTGCATGCAGGCCGCGCCGATCATGTCGACCAGATCCGCGAGGGACACGATCGGCGTGCTGCCGAAGCCGAAGTAGATCGGTGGCGTTCCTGCCGCAACCCAAAACAAGACCTCGTCGTCCTCATCCGTCGGCAACCCCAGCGTCAGCGCGCCGACGAAGGGCCGCCGGCCATCGCATTTCAGCCATTCGGCCGCCGGCCCGGGCAAACACAGCTCGTCGTAGGCCTGGATTTCCAGCGATACCGTGGTTTGCCGCACGGTTGTCTCCGGCAGACCCAAGGCACGGCGTTGGGCCTCATCGGCTGCCTTCACGATCGGTGCGTACATCGAGTCCGACGACCAAATCCGGGCAGGGAAGAAGTGCAGAGCGGCCAGCGGAATGCCGTGGTACTCAGCGACATTGGTCGCGAGGGCCTGCTCGTTCATGCCCGCCACAAGCAGGTCCGCCCCGTCGGCCAGCGACGTCAACGCCGTGCTCTTTTCCAACCATGCCTGGGTAACACGCTCGGCGACCTCGGCCAACGCAATGATCGGATTCCGCATGCGGCGAACGAAATCCGTGGCCGTGTTCGACTGCTCCTGGGTGTCCTGCCCGTAGGCGACCGCGGCAAGCCCCACCGATTTGACGAAGCCGAGCATGTCGGGCGGTGCCGCCATCTGGACGTCGTGACCGCGCCGCAGTAGCTCCCGGCCGACGGCCAGGCAGGGCTCGACGTCGCCGCGACTCCCATAGCCGGCCAATACGAATTTCATCGGGCGCAACATAACCCGCGTTTGTGCCGGATGGCATGTCGTCGTGTCACGATGAGGCATGGCCGATCCGAACGGTGAGGCACCGAAAGTAGCCAAAGCCACGCGGCCCACGCATGCCGACGTGGCCCGTTTGGCGAGCGTGTCGACCGCGACGGTCAGCTATGTCCTGAACAACTCAGAAGGCCGGCGTATCTCCCCGCGCACCCGCGAGGCGGTCTACCGGGCGGCTGAGCAGCTCGGCTACCGGCCCCATGTCGCCGCACGCAATCTCGCCAGCGGCAAGAGCGGGGTGGTCTTGTATGTGGTGCCGCGCGTGGCGGTGGGCGAGATGCCGATGCAGGCCGGCAGCCGAATGACCACCGACCTGGCCCGCCGCGGTTTGCTGCAGGTGCAGATTTTCGAGACCGAAAACGACCAGCACGTCATCGACGCGGTCGAGAGTCTCGACCCGGTCGCCGTCACCAGCCTGTTCCCGCTGAGCGAAGATGCGCGGGGCGCGGTGGACGCCGCCAATGTGCCCCTGATCGAGATCGGGACGCTGCCCGCCCTTGGCGATCCGCATCTTTCGGTCGGCGCGCTGCGCGTCGAGCACCTGGTCTCCCGTGGCCACCGCAACATCGCGTTTGCCTACACCGCGGTCGCCAAATGGCGTGCGCTGGGCGACTATTGGCTCGAAGGCGTTGCCCGTGCCGCGCACGCGCACGGTCTTCCGCCGATCAGCGTCGACGACGTCACCGTCGACAACGCAGCCGACGTGGTGGCGCGCTGGGTGCGTGCCGGCGTCACCGCGGTGTGCGCGCAAAGCGACGAGATCGCATGTCTGATCCTCCACGGTATCCGCGAGGCGGGACTGCGCTGCCCGGCCGACCTCGCCGTGATCGGTGTGGACGCCAATCCCATGGGCGAAATCAGCTCGCCACCGCTGACCACGGTGGAGTTCAACCCCGTTGCGGTGGCCGACGCCGCGATCGCGGCTGTGCTCAGCGAATTGGGCTATCCGGCGCCGCCGGCACCGCAGCCCACCGAGGTCGCGCACCTGATCGTGCGGGCCTCCACGTAGCCTGGACATTCGCTGGTTAAGCGCATAACCTACGCCTGGCGATCCCCGATGGAACGGACGCCCCCAAGCCAAGACATCGCAATGACGCGAGAAGGGGAGATCTATGACGGTCCAGGATGTGCTCGACGAGATTCGTAAACGACCGGGCACCGGCGAGGTGATTCCGATCATCGATCCCGCCACCGAAGGGCAGCTCACCGAGTTCACCGATTGCGGCCCCGAAGCCGTCGACCAAGCGGTGGCGCGGGCGAAGGAGACCGCCGAATCGGGAGTGTGGTCGGGCATGGCCGACTACGAGCGGGCCCGGGTGCTGTGGCGGATCGCCGATCTGATCGACGAAAACGCGGACATCCTCGCCGAACTCGAATCTGTCAATGCCGGCATCCCACCGGCGCAGGCGCAGATCATCACCAAAGTCGGATCCGAGTGGTTCCGTTACTACGCGGGCTGGTGCACGAAAATCGACGGCATCGCCCGCGACGTGAACACCGGCGGGCTGACCGGGATCGAATCGCACCAGCACGTCTACACGCTGCGCGAGCCCTACGGGATAGTGGGGCTGATCTTCCCGTGGAACGGCCCGGTGTTCAACTTCTGCGCCAAGCTGGCGCCCTCGCTGGCGGCGGGCTGCAGCAGCGTGGTCAAGCCCGCCGAGGAGACCCCGCTGTCGGCGCTGGTCCTGGACCGTATCCTGGCCGAGGCCGGCGTGCCCGAGGGTGTCGTCAACCTGCTGCTGGGCTACGGGCACACCGCGGGTGCGGCGATCACCGCACACCCCGACGTCGAAAAGGTCGCCTTCACCGGCTCGACCGAAGTCGGCCGCGAAATCGTGCATGCCTCCGCCAGCAGCAACCTCAACAAGATCACGCTGGAGCTCGGCGGCAAGTCGCCGGTGCTGATCTTCGAGGACGCCGACCTGGACATGGCCATCCCGATGGCGTCGTTCGGCACCTTCATCCACTCCGGGCAGGCCTGCGTGTGCGGATCACGCATCTTCGCCCAGCGCAGCGTCTACGACCGGGTGGTCGAGGGCATCGCCAACATGGCCAACAGCATGCAGCTGGGCGGGCCCAAGGAACAGGGCGCCATGATCGGCCCGCTGATCAGTCAAAAGCAGCTCAACCGCGTGTTGGGCTACCTCGATCAGGGCAAGGCCGACGGAGTCGAGCTGGTCACCGGCGGGTACCGGCTGGACCGAAAGGGA
>Ga0070737_10002806_pt1 | contig 19989 bp, 10 predicted proteins | sample Coa_R1_10_FD_66438 | JGI IMG/M metagenome (GOLD analysis project Ga0070737, IMG submission 66438) | Surface soil microbial communities from Centralia Pennsylvania, which are recovering from an underground coalmine fire - Coalmine... | ecosystem: Environmental > Terrestrial > Soil > Unclassified...
TTACAAATTATAGTGACGACTTCTTCTGTAGCGCCGGTGTCCCCACCGGCGTCTTTCGGCGCTGAGGACAGCGCCGCTACAGCAAATAGTGTCACTATAATTTGTAATCCCCTGTAAGCGCTGTCATTCTGACGCCGAGCGCAGCGAGGCGGAAGAATCCCCGTATTTCGCTCAGAATATACTCCGCGAGGAATCTTGCTCTGCAAATTAAGAACTTACGGGGTTCCTCCTCGTCTTCAGCTCCTCGGTATGACAGGCGATGGGGGCAGCAACCTGTTAGCTCGATCATCTTTGCAAGAAATCTGGGTCCATTTCTGGTTTCCGCAGGCCCGCCAGTTCCAGAGCCTGAAGCACAAACGAGTTCCAGGCAAACACGCGATGGTAACCAAAAAAGGGATGGGCCGGATCGGTGGCGAGATATTCCTGACTGGTGGGGAACTCGGGAGCGATATGAATTTCCGCCCAAAGCCGGTTAGCGATGGCCTTATCCGCCCTTTTCCATCCGTGAAGCTTGCTCGTGACATAACCGCAGATTTCAATGCGCATCCAACTGCCGCCGTTGTAATAGATGCCGTCCATCGCGTGGCTGGCGTAAGTGGAACCGTGTTCCGGACTGATCATCGGATGCCACGTGTCTGAAAAATAGCTCCAGCCATCACCCGCCGGTTTCAGCCCGATGAATATTGGCCGCGCGGTTCCGCCCTCATCCGGGTAGGGAGCGTCGTCCCGCGGCAGCAGCGGTGGAATGCGGTCGAGATGATTCTGCACCATTTCATCGGTCAGGAGCTTGCGGTTGAACAGCCAGAGCGAGAGGAACTCCGGAAAGATTTCGCCAAATCCCAGCGCGTCCGTGATGTGGCGCGCCGGGCGGAGAAACTTCCGGGTGGGATCATAATAGCTGCGGTAGTTGCGTTCCACCTCGGCGATGTAATCATCTGAAATCCCCTCGCTGACCCCGGGAATCTCCAGTTCCTTGATCACGCGCAGCGTTACGGCCAGCATGCCCTGATTCTCGCAAATATCCGAAGTACCCTGGGGGTAGCTGATCACGTCGAGCTGCCCCATCACAAACTGCGCCCAGCAGAGGCCGTTATGGTTGCGGTCGTAGGTGCGAAGGCAATATTCCGCCGCCTTCCTCACTTTTTCCATCGGGAGTCTGGAGCCGAAGCGTCGCCGGTTCTGGAGCGCCCACATCAGCCACAAGGGAGTTGAATCGTTGGACTTGCGTTCGAGATTCGCCATGTTAGGCTCAACGAGCGTGTTAATCGCGCCATCGGAGCCTTGATTGGCGGCCCAGAGGTTGAATACTCCCTCGTTGAGTTCCCGATTGTGGATGCCATTCAGGGCGAAAAAGCTGTCGCGCAGGTACATCTCGCCCGCCGCCGAATACCAGATGCTTGGAGCCAGCATGGGGCGGTCATATTCCGGCCCCGCTCTCCATGAGAGCATCATGACGTCTGCATAAAGGATTTTTTCCGTTTCGCTTCCCTCAAAACCTAATGCCTCAGCAAGGTGAAGTTGGCTTGCGAGCCGATAGCCGCGAAGCGTATCTGGTGTGTTCTCGTCCACGAAGATGAACGTCGTTTTCGTATCTGGGCGATCCATTTCAAGACGATGGTAAGGTTCAGTGTGAGTGCGCAACCGGCGCACTTCAAGAGTCCGAAGATCGATTCGCTCCGGCTGGCCCGGCGTCTTCTGGCCTATGGCTTGTTCCGTCTGTGGCATTGAGATGAGCAGCGCTCCACCGCGTCCGCGCAATGAATAAAAGAAAAAGGTGGTTCGGAATTCGGACCATTCGGAAGGGGATTCAGGCACGCGATCATTATATTGCATGAGGTTCTTGATGGGCCGCATTTCGTCATCAACATCCCACACCTGAAGCGCAAAAGGCTGCGGCGAACGATACTGCACGTGAAGGGAGTAGATTTCACCGTCGCGGGCGGCAAAAGGCATCATCACTCCGCCGCCGGAACCGTGGGTTGAGACGATAATAGATCCCTCCTGCTCTTCCACAGTCGCGTTGCCTCGCTTTACCCACGAGGAAGCGGGAGGCAGATCGACGCTCTCGCTATCCTGCGGGTCTTCGCTTCGCGCCAGGATCTCGCCGAACGTTTGCTGCGCGTAGAAACGCCTTTTGGCCCGTTCGTCAGGCCGGCAGACCACATTGAGATTCACGTCAGGAATGCGGTCCGGGGCGGGTTTCACGGGCTTCCCGTCACGGCGAATTATCCGGCTCCAGCCGTTGCGATATCCGCAGTCCGTGAGCAGGCCGACCGTGAGACCCGTCAGAGTGCGGAAGCCCGCCGCCGGGAAATACTCATGCAGAGCGCCGCCCTGGCAGTCTGTCTGGTTAAAGCTCCAGAACTTCGCCGGAGGCTTCACAGGTTCAAGGCGGTGACTGACCTGGTAAAAGAGCATATACATATCGGCCTGGTGGAACCGGAATCGTTTGCGCACAACGTTCGGCGCGACCACGTCATAATCGATCTGCGCAAAAACCGTGGCGTTCAGGTTCGGAAGTTCGCACTCGCCTCTCAGAGATACACTGGTTGCATGGCCTGTCCACGCCCTGGCCTTCCAATTCACCGTCCGGTCTTCCAGACTGCGTTCGCCGTTCTGGAAGACTGCTGAAAACTCTCCGCCGTCGTTGTGTCGGGCGATCGGCTGGCCCCTGAACAGGATGGTGACGCCGTAGCCCTGCCGAGGGTCACCGATTACTTTTAACTCCAAGCCTTGAGTCCCGGGCAGCGCGGCTGGATTGCGCTCTCCTGTGGCGTCCCCGCCTGAAGCCATGTTCGCGGCAATGCCGCCTGCAATGGATGACTGAAGGAACCGCCGCCTGGAAATTCTTTGATCAGAACTCATTGATCCTCCGCCGCATTATCTCCCGGGAGAAGCTCCCTCTCAGACGGGTACGGGGTCAGCAACCGTAAGAAAACGGCAGTTGTTTTCTGTTAAACGGCTGGCATGCGCAGGCCGGTAGCAGCGATCACCCGGCATTGGGGCTGACCATGGACTACCGTCGCAATGAAAGACCCTACCGATTGCAAAATCGAGATTCGGGCTAACCGCCGAGTTTTACTCTGGCTGGTTAAACCACATTGCCCAGTAGGTTTTGAGCCAGTTCGGCTGGCTGGGCAGGCGGTAGACTTCGCCCGCTTTCATGACGAAGCGCGCGTGCTGGAGCGCCGAAATATCGCGCAGCGGGTCACCGGGCACGCCGATAATATCAGCGGCATAGCCGGGAGCGAGTTGGCCCAGATAATTGGCCGCGCCTAACAACCGCGCTCCTTCAAGGGTCCCGGCTTGAATCGCGCGCAAGGGCGTGAGTCCATAGCGCACCATCAGAACGTATTCTTCAGCTTGTGTGCCGTGCGGGAAGGGGCCGACATCCGAGCCTGCTGCGAAAGGGATGCCGGCGGCGATCTGTTTGCGGAATTGCTGAATCTTGTAGTCCAAGAATTTCTGATTGAAGGCGCGCTCGGCAGGCGGGCCATGTTCGGCAAAGTACTGGAAAATCGTGAACGTGGGCACAGCGGGGATGCCTTTGGCGCGCATAATCTGCATTGTCTGCGGGCTAAGCTCGACGGCATGATCGAGCGACATCACCCCTGCCTGAGCCGCATAGAGCGCTCCGGGCTCGCCCATGACGTGCACTGCCACCTGTTTACGGACTCGCGCAGCCTCCTGCACTGCCGCGGCCAGTTGCGCTTCTGTGAATTGGTATGGAGTGAAGAAATGTCCGTCGATAAATTGATCTTCGCCGGTCTCGTAAATCTTGATGAAATCAGCCCCTTCCTTAATCTGCTGACGGATGGTGCGAATCAGTTCGTCGGTGTTGTTGACCAGATCAGCGTTGGCGGGAATCAGGATGGCGGGGTTAAATCCCAGGGCGTCCTCATGGCCACCGAGGATCGAGATGGCGTTGGCTGAAACCCAAAGCCGCGGCCCGGGAATCTCGCCGGCGTTGATAGCGTCACGGATTGCGGTCGAGGCTGAACCCACTCCTTCGGTGCCCATGTCGCGCTCGGCGGTGAAGCCGGCCCAGAGGTCTGCTTTGGCCGCCAGCGCCGCCTGCACCGTGCGCTGCGCGGCCGATTCCCGCACCGTCTGCATATCCTCGGCGCGGCCAGGATGCAGAAACAAGTGTACGTGAACATCGATCAGGCCGGGCAAAAGCGTTAACCCTGGCAGATCGATCACGCGCGCCCCGGTCGGCGTGGGTGGGTTGCTGCCGACGGCCACAATGCGCTCGCCGCGCACGACGACCAAGCCCGGCGTCACGATCTGCCCGGTGCGCACGTCCAGCACATGCGCAGCGCGAAGCACCGTCACGGTGGGGGGAGGCCCCTGGGCAGATATGGAGAGGCTCAGGCAGAAGAACAGACAGATACATAAGCAGGCAAAATGACGCATGGCGCGTATTATAATGCGTCGAGTTCGGTGGGTCACGGGGTATGCGCTACTTGCTGATCGTTCGCGGCGGCGCGTGGTGAATCAGCACCCGCATGTCACGCAGAATTTTCCAGGGGGCATAATACAGGGATTCTTCGCTATCGCTCAGAATGACTGATCTGATGCCGGTTACTGAGAAATTCTCGCAGCCTGTCATTCTGAGGAGCCGCAGGCGACGAGGAGTCTCGCAAGTCCTCTATTTACAGAGCGAGATTCCTCGCGGAGTTTATTCTGAGTGTCCGCCCGCCGGTTGGCGGGTCCATAGTGCCAGAAACTTCTGTTTGCCTCTACGCAGAATCAACAACTTATGTGAGGTTTCTGGAGAGCGAAATAGAGGGATTCTTCGCCGTGCTCAGGGATGACAAGCGAAGGGGCCCGGAATGTGACGATTTCTAAACATTTTTCAGCAACTTGCTAGAATTGAAACCGCAGCGAGAGCATGATCACGCGGGCGTCGTTCGTCGGGGTCGTAAAATCGGCAATCCTCCCGAAAGCCCGGTCGTTAATGTTGATGTCCGGCCCGTTGAACCATTGAGTTGTATTGGTGGCATTAATGAAATCGGCGCGGAACGTCAGGTTATAGCGCTCTTTGATCTGCGTCTCTTTGGCTACAGCCAGATCGAGGTTGTCGATCCCCGGTTTGCGGACGTTGTTCAAGTAGGGAGACCACGTCTGAAGTTGAAACGGCTGGCGGATAGTCCAAGCCGGCTTTTCACCCGAGAGACAATTCTGCGTCTGACCGGAGGGCAGGAGCGTGCAGGTGTTGAACCAGCGGTTGATCGATTGATTGGAAATGCTTTCGGGGCCTCCCGCCGGCGCAGCCCCGTTCGGGAATTGCATGGGCATACCCTGCTGCGATCGAGCTTGCGCGCTGACTGACCAGCCTCCAATGATCCGCCCCACGGCAGGATTCACCGTGGATAGAAAATGGCGCGCGGGGCCGAAAGGAAGATACCAGACGGCGCTGAGTTTCACTTGTTGCGGAACGTCGAAAGGATCGATAAACCAGGATGGCGCAGGGTCTGTGGGGTTTAAGAACTGGTAGTCATCCATGGTTTTCGACCAGGTGTAGGCCACGCTGAAATCCAATCCCATCGAAAGGCGCTTGATAAGCTCGGCCTGCAAGCTATTGAAATCAGCCTTGCCGATAGGAATGAACATCTCAGTGATTCCGTTGATCCCGAATTGCGGGTAAGGAACGAGCAACTGCTGCTCCTGAAGTGTGGGATTGGCGAGAAAAGTTCCTTTCAGCAAGCTGGCATAAGGCGAGGTTGATGGCACGTTGAGGAAAGGATTCGGAACGCTGGCTGTCAGCGCTGCTGTCCCAAGATTTAATGCCGCAATGGGAAGATAGTTTATCTGGCGCGAGACCGGCAAACGGCTGGAGCGGCTTCCAACATAGCCGACCGTCGCCAGCCAATTGCTTCTGAATTGGTGTTGAATCTCCAGCGAGTATTGCTGGACGCGGGGTACATTCATGTCGGGGTCGGCAAAGCTGAACCCTTGTCCCAAGTTCGTGACCAGCCCCTGAGAACTGCCTACGGGAAGTAGAATGCCGGTAGGAAACGGATTAGCAAGGGTGACGGCCGGATTGGGAAGACCTTCCTGCACGGAATAAACCATATTGGTGGTCTGACTGAACCCTGGCGCAGCTCCCGGATTATCCATCGCCTGCCCGTAAAGCATGCCATATCCGCCCCGCACGACCGTATTGGGTTGGAGCTGATAGGCAAATCCGACCCGCGGGCCGAAATTCCCGTAATGAGGATTGAAGATGCCGCGAGGGTTGCCGCCTACTCCGGCAAACTCCAAACCGCCTTGCAGATTCATCCCCGGCACTTGCAATGGACTCGCGCAGGTGAAGCAAAAGCCTCGTGTTAGAGCGTTAAAGCGGTCGGAAAGCGGGCCTAAATAATCCCAGCGCATGCCGATATTCAGCGTTAGTTTGCGGGAAAGGTGAATGTCATCCTGCCCAAAAAGCGACCACAGCCTTTCGCTGATTGCAGGGCTGCTGAGCCTTTGAATGATTCCGGCAGGCAGGCCGTTATACGGAGAGGGATAGCCGAGCAGGAAATCCGCGACCGAGTTTCCGGAAGCAGAAGTCAGTTGAAGCGGATTGGCAGCCGTAAAGCTGCCGCTAAAGCTGAACTCGCCCGCGGCATAACCAGGGTTTTCGACGTTTTCGCCGATCCACATCATCTGAAGACCGAATTTCATGTTGTGGCGGTCGTGGGTCTTGGCCAGCACCAGTTCGTTGGAATAAGTCAGATCAAACGGAGTCAGCCCTTCAGGATTTGATCCGGCGCCTTCATAACCCGCCCAGTTGAACTTGGGAAAGTACTTAATCGCTTCGCTCACGAAAGTGGGAGAGAATCCCAGGCTGCCGGGATTGAAGCCATTGCTGATCGAACTGCCTGAAGTGGAGGTAAACCGGTCCATTCCCGTGCGAAATTCAAGGACAGTGGTGGGATTGAAAGTGTGAGTAATCTGGTAAGTAAAGTCCTGGTTCGCCCGCGAGAAGGGCGAATTGCCACTGGTATCAGCCAGGTTAAAGCCGGAAATGGTCGAGTATTTGTAGCTTCGCGTTTCATCCAGGTCATTGATGGAGTAACGGAAAAACATGTGGGTTTTGTCTGAATAGTTGTAATCCAGACGCCCGGAGTATTCCGGGAAAAGGTCTACGAATTTTCTCGAGTTGGCCGTATTCACAAAATTGCCGACTCCCGTGATGGGGTTTCCGGTCGCGTTGGGCGGTGGAATAAAGGCCAAAACCGCTTTGGCAATCGGGTTGATCCGGTCGGGCGGAATGATGTTGCCGGCAAAAGCCTGACGGGTGCACCCGGAAGAAGCGCATTGCGTAGTGAGCGGATCATAAATGGTTTGCAATGCGCCGTTGCTGCTGAGCACTTGAGAAAAATCTCCGCTCCGCATGGCCATGGTGGGCACGGTCGTTACAAAAGGATCCTGTTGCACCTGGCGGATATCCTGATAGGCGAAGAGGAAGAACAGCTTGTTGTGAACAATCGGGCCGCCGACGCTGCCGCCAAACATGTTGATGTGCCAGGGGATGCGGGGGACGCCATTGCGGTTGTTGCCCCAGGTGTTGGCATTGAAGATGGTATTCTGAATGTATTCGTAGGCGTCTCCGTGCCACGCGTTGGTGCCGCCTTTGGTAATGGTGTTCACCACGCCGCCGGTGCTCCAGCCGTACTCGGCGTCATACATCGTTCCCTGGACGTTGATTTCCTGGACCGTATCGGAAATCGCATTGAAGCCGACGCCGACCGCATGGGTGTTGCTGGAAATGCCATCGACCAGAACCAGGTTTCCGCTTGTCTGCCCGTTTTGCCCCGCCTGTCCGCCGTTGATCGCCTCGCTTTGGCTGCCTGATGTGTCGAACGGACGAAGCTTCTGCACTGAAGCGACCACCGTGACGCCCGGCGAGAACCAGGTGGTCTCAATGGAATTGAGGCCGCGCAGAGGGATGGCTTGGATGCGCGCGGAGCCGATGGTCCAGTTTCGGTCGCCCGATTCGGTTTGAAGAATAGGCGCATTGGCAGTGACGCTGATGGATTGAGCGACGCTTCCCAGTTGCAGGGAGAAGTTCATCACAGCCTTCTGACCCACGGTCAGCGTCACTCCGCTTTGGACAATCTGCCTGAAGCCCTGCTTTTCAACCGTGAACGTATATTGTCCAGGATTCAGAAACGGAAGTTGATAAAGGCCAGTCGCATCTGAGGCGGCGCTGAAGACGGCCCCGGTCGCCACCCATTGGGCGGTGATCTTCGCTCCTGCGACCGGCGCTCCAGACGGATCGTAGATGTGGCCTGTCACCGTCGCGCCATTTTGCTGGCCTAGCAGCGATACAGACAAGAGCGCTGCAAACAGCGCGAGCCCCGCAATCTTTTTCATCGCAAGACCTCCTTGTGCGCTCATTTCCTAAGGAAAAGCGCATCTCCGGCAAGAACTTGTTCTATGTTTACACGCCTTTTTCAATAAAAACTGACCATTTACCAGGTAAATTAAACTATTATGTTTAAAAATCTAAGTCAAGTAAAAAATTAATCTTGTATTTCATTAAAACTCATAAATTTTTTATTATTGAAATATATATTAAATTATGGTAATGACGTTTTGCGCGCTCATCTTGACGATAAGGCAACGATGAGTGATCTGGGTTGAAGTGGAGAAGCCGCTAAAAGTGCGAGGGTAGATGGAAATTCATTCAGGCGTCTATGCAGCGCTTCCGACTCCTTTCAAATCTGACGGGAGATGCGATGAAGGGCGACTCGATCCAATCATTGATTTTCTGATGCAGGCAGGCATCGCCGGAGTGTGCGTCGGCGGGGCGACCAGCGAGTATGCATCCTGCGACCTTCGGGAGCGAGAACGAATATTCTGCCGAGCAATCCAGAGAGTGAACGGACGTTTGGCAGTGTTCATGGGGATTGGAGCAGAGAATCGGGGCCAGACGCTTCGTTTGGGCAGGATTGCCGCTGATTGCGGCGCCAAAGCGGCCTTGCTCCCGCCGCCTGTTTTCTTCCGATATGCTCCGGAGGATTTGGCCGATTTTCTTGCCGAAGTTGCCGAACAGTTGCCGCTTCCGGTTATCTTCTACCATATTCCTCAGTTCACGGCTACGCTTGGATTGCGGCAGATCCTGGGTTTGATTAAGACGGTTCCGAACATTACTGGCGTAAAGGACAGTTCTGGTCTGGCTCGAAATCTGGTAGTTTGGGAGAGGGCGAAAAAGCGAAACAATGTTCGGATTTTCTGCGGGAACGACCGGTTGTTTCAGGATGCTCTGGTTCATGGCGCCGACGGCGCGATTTCAGGGATCGCCGCTTTCTGTCCGGAATTGCTGACGGCGATTTACCGGGCTCATCAATCGGGGCAGGCTGAAAAGCGTCAGGCCCTGCAGAAGCTTCTGCTGGAAGTCGTGAGACGTGTTGACAGGCTTCCCGCAATTTGGGGAATCAAAATAGCGCTCGGGGCTCGCGGCTATGCGCTGGGGCCGTTGGGTTGGAAAGCTGGGGCGCGGCTTCAAGGGGAGATCGAGGGATTCAAGCGGTGGATTCAAGGATGGCTTCCCGTGTGCCTTCAAATTTGTTCTTCGATCTGAATTGAGACGAATGAACGACTTTTGATAAGGGGCTGTCAAATTCTTTGCGATGCGAACCAATGCCAAAACAATCCCGCATACAACCGGCAGTTCGCGCGCGCTGGCGAAAGGACTGAAAATCCTCGAGCATATCGCCCGGCGCGGCCAGCCCATGCCTTTGCGTGAGATTGCCTCATTTTGCGGTCTCGGCAAACCCTCCACATTGCGGCTTCTGCGCACGCTCAGTTCGTTAGGCTACATCATTCAAGATGACAGCGAGCGGTACAGCGCAGCCGTTTTTTGGCCCGCAGCCGGAGCCTGGGCCATGCTACGTACTTTACAGTCGGTCGCCGATGAATTTCTGAGGCCGCTTCATAATGAGATTGGCGAGACCGTTTCTCTAGGCTATCTTTTCGATGACCACATCCGGGTGGTAAAAGTGCTCGAAAGCCCGCAACACATTCGCATGTCGAATTTTCAAGGCAGGATCTTACAGCCTTATGCCTCGTCGCTCGGCAAAGCCATCACGGCCTTTCAAAGCCCGGAAGTCATCGATCGGTTGCTGGATGCCTACGGCGTCTATCCTCTGACTTCCCATACGATGGTCGATCAGGCAATGATCCGCGCCGATTTCGCCCGCGTCCGAGAGCAGGGATATGCTGAGGATAATGAAGAAACCGTGCCGGGCGGCTATTGCATTGGAGCGCCCATTCGCTCCGGCAAGCAAGTGGTCGCTTCTGTCAGCGTTTCCGCGCCTAAATTTCGTCTGTCGCCGCCGCAGCTTGAGGCCCTCCCGAAAGCCGTCATGCGTACCGCCAGCCAGATCTCCGAAGAGCTCACAACGGCATTGGGCGCCTCTTCCAGAGAGACGTAACGGCCTCATGCGTTTCCCAAATCTGTCTCTTGCCGCAGTCATATTGAAAGGCATCATCGCGCTTTCATTCCTGATCGTGTTGCGCTCAACGGGTGTTGCTTTATCCCTCAGCCAGTCAAATCCCGCTCGTGATGCGACCTCCTCGCCCTCGGTTCAGCGGAGTCAAACTGCCAGTCCACTGCCTGCTCTTGAACGCGCGCAGGATTTAATCTCTCATGAAAAACTGGACGAGGCGCGATCCCTATTGCTGCGCGTCCTCAAAACTTATCCTCATGAGGCAGCTTTGCACAATTTCCTGGGCGTGGTCGATGCCCAGCAAGGGCGTGAGCCTGCGGCGGAACAGGATTTTAAAAGAGCTATCCAGGAGTCGCCTCACTATGCCGGGGCCTATTTGAATCTCGGTCACCTTTATCAGGTTGAAGCCGGCAAAAATCCCGAGGTCAGGACGAAAGCGATTGCAATCTACCGCGCGCTGCTCAGGTTTGATTCCGGAAATACGGAAGCAAATTACCAGTATGCCGTATTGCAGTTGCAGGAAGGCTCCTACAAAGACTCGCTTGATCATCTTCTGCGGTTGCCATCGGCGGATCAAAACATGCCGCGCGTATTGGCGCTTTTTTGCGCCGATCATGCCGGGTTGGGGGAGCTTGACCTGGCCGATTCGGATGCTAACCGTCTGCTCGGGAGTCAGAACCTCACGGAGGCTGACGTTCTCCCAATCCTTGCAGTGCTTCAGGCGCATTCAACCGACCTTGCCATCCGGTTGGTGGAAGGTCTGGTCAAGCGCCAACTGGCCTCATCGAGAACGCTTCAACAACTGGGAAAGCTCTATGAGCAGACCGGTCAGTTTGAGCGGGCCCGTTCGACCCTTGAGGAAGCAGCAAGAGAGCAGCCCCAATCAGCAACTCCCTTGGTGGAACTGGCGCGCGTCGCCAATCAGCAACGCGACTATCGGGGCGCTTTGGGATACCTGGCGCACGCCAGGGCGCTGGAGTCGCAAAATGCCGCAATCCATTTCTTTTTTGGAATAGTTTGCGTGGAGTTGGACTTGCATCAGGAAGCGTATGCGTCCTTAAAGAAGGCGGTGGCGCTCGATCCGCAGAACCCCTACTATAACTACGCGCTGGGCGCTGTATGCACCCAGCGCGAGGATGCGCGCGAAGCCATTGGATACTTTCAGAAATTCTGCCGGCTTAAACCGGATGATCCGCGCGGAATCCTGGCTTTGGGTGAGGCCTATTTTTACAGCCACGACCTTGTGTCAGCCGGCAAGGAACTGAAAAAGATAGCCTCCAATCCCGAGTCGGCTGCCGCTGCAAGCTATTTTCTCGGGCGGATTGCCAGCGAAGAAAATCGGTGGGCGGAGGCGATCAGCGATTTTAAGGCGGCGTTGCGCTACCATCCGCAGTATGCCGATGCTTACGCGGGTCTTGGAAGGGTCTACCTGACTCAGCGGAAATATATCCAGGCGGAAGAAGCCCTCCAGCGCGCCGTTCAGATCGAACCTGATCATTACACCGCCAACCTGAACCTGATGATTCTTTATGAGCGCACCAAGGACAAACGCGCCGCCGCCCAGGCTCAGCGGTTCGCCGAAATCAAAAAACAGCGCTCCGAACGAGCGAAGATGTTCTTGCGAACCATTCGGATTGTGCCCTGACAAGGTTGCTGAAAACGGCTATGAGCGTTGCCATGTTGACCTCTTCGCGGAGTTTATCCTGTAGGGGCGCATGGCATGCGCCCTGGAAGCCGAAGGCGACGAAGGATCACGCTACTACAAATGCGGGGATTCTTCCGCTTCACTGCGTTCAGCGTCAGAATGACAGGCTGCAAGAGTTTTACACCAATCTGTTAAGCTTTGCGGCGCCGCCCGCGGGAGAACCCAAGCGGCCAACATATGGGGAACGCCCTCATTCCCGCACACGCCTGTAGGGGCGCATGGCATGCGCCCTGGGGCGGACGCCGTCCGCCCCTACCTCCGAGCGGAGCGCAGCGAAGTGAAGAATCCCGGTATTTGCTTGCCTTTGTGGATACGGATGCTTCATCGAGTTTACCTTGAGCGAAGCCGAAAGGCTCCGCGTCAGAATGATAGTCGAAGGTTATGTCGGCCTTCTGCCTTCTGCTTTTCCGACGTCACTGCGCTCAGCGTCAGAATGACAGGTGAAGGGGGGCTTATGATGAAAAATGCAGATCGAGCCATTCAAGAGGGGTGTTGCTCTCGTTTTTCGTGCGCGCTTTCAGGCGGCAAAAACCGTCCTGGATTGCCGCCTGCGCAGTGGTTGTTGCGCCGCCGAACCAGTGCTCGATCACTTCTGCTCGGCTTCCTTGCGCGCGCCGGATGCTCACCTCGCCGTCACCGTAGGGCACGACGGCGAGTGAATTGGCCTTTTCGATGCCTTCACGGGCGCGGGAAGCCACCACGACGGGAATCGTGCCGCGCACGGCATCACGCACCTGCGGAATTTCGGACAGCGACTCATCAAAAGCGCCATTCGTATCGCGCGGCGGCCGGAGCGCCACGAGCACGAGTTCGTCATTTTCAAAACGGGCCCAGGAGCGGCTGCGAGCGCCCCGCGTTGGCGCTTCATATTCCGCATCCAAGGGCAGCACTCGAAACACGGAAGATTGACGCAGAACGTGGATGAGACCGTTGTATTTGGCGATCCGTTCAGGTGTGGCGGCCTCGCCCTGTTCATCGCCCTTGAAGTCATTCAGCGAGCCGAGCGTCCCCACCACGGTTGAGTCGAACCAGATGTTCGGCGCGCTTTGCCAGTCGTATCCCGAAGAGCCATAGGTCGGGACGCCAAGCGTTCCGCAAAGGCTGCTGAAGAAGAAACGGCGATTCGCTTCCAGGTCGTATTCCCCCGCCGCAAGAAACAGATCGTCGGGGCTGTGCAGATCGAGATAATCCAGGAAGAGCGGCGACAACTGGTAGTACATCACCACCACGTCTGGATTCACTTCCCGCATGGCGCTCACCACGATTTCAAGCCCCTTGTGCATCAGCCGCTCGCCAGCCCAGCGCTTATCCTCGGGCGCGGCGATATCGACGCTGGGAAGCTCATAGCCAAAGTCGAACTTCACAAGATCTGGATGATAGCGGCGCATGCAATTACGCGCCAACTCGCGCGCCACCCTTTCCACTTCAGGCTGGGTGAAATCCAGGATGTAGTACCTGCCGCCGCCCGCTGAAAATGGTTTGCCATCCGGCTGGCGCAGCATGTTCTCAGGAGTAAGGCCGATATCGCGCGGATCTTCGCAGCGCATGAACGCCGCCCAAAGACCCACGCGCCGCCCGTCGGCGCGGACCTGATCGAGGAACTCCACAAAACGCGGCAGGCGGTCAGAAGCGTGCTCGAGTTTGCCGTAGCGGCCTTCCCACTTGTCGTCAATCGAAAACATTCCCGCCTGCATGCCGGAAGCTTTGAGTTCCTTGTAGATTTCCTCCAGGAAGGCCTGGTCAAGCCGGTCGCCCGTCTTCCCCCGGTCAACCTGCGCGCCCCAGGTGCAGAACTGCGGCGTCAGAGCGACAGCGGTTTTTCGAGGAGAATTCTTTTTCCTGCGGATGATCCCGGCCCTCATCAGACCTGCGTAATACTCCCGGATGGCCTCGTAATAATTGGCGCCCAACGCCCAGTAGAGGCCCGCGCCCAGTGGCATCGGGCCCTGACCGCGCAGGTGTCCCCACAAGTCGCTGCGATAGTTCACCAGGACGCTGCCGCGGCCCGACGCCATATCCAGAAAGAGGTCGCCGTTCGGCAAGTCTGTGAGCCCGCAGCAGAACGCCGCCGAACGGCCGCGAGTATAATCGTCGCGGGCTCCGCGCTGCGAGTGGTTGATGTTGAAACCGCAGAAGAAATGAGCGGGCAATCCCCATTGCTGAAGAAGGCCGGCGCTGAATGAGCCTCGCCCAAGCCAACTCCGCGTCTTCAACCCTACATCTGAACGAACAATGGGGCTGATGGATGAGCCTTCGCTGATTCCCGGGTCGATGAGATAAGAGCACTCAAGCGATGGAACTGGATTGCCGTCGCGGACTCGGGCGAAGTAGCGAACGCTCACGACATCTTCGGCAGCCGAAGTGTTGTAGGTCAGAGGTTCGATCCGAATGGAGTGATCTTCAAATCGCCAGGTCGCGCTGAGTCGCGCGTGCCCGTTAACATCTTCGTAAAGGAACGTCACAGCCCCGTCATGGGCAGAGTGGGAAGCCGGTTTCCCAGGAACCACGTGGCGGGCGCTGGTCGCGCCCGCAGGCGACACAACCACCAGGGGTTGAAGAGGCGCAGTGGCGATGAGCAATCCCCTGGCATCAAGCAGCCGGAAATGATCGCTGGATGGCGACCATTCCCACGCGTAATTTGCGCCGGTGGCGCGCAGCGTTCCGCCTTCCTCCGTGATCCGCGCAGGTCGGGATTCCTCAGCTTGCGCGCCCTGATCCGTCGCCGCCAGAAGCGCGGCAGCTGAAATTTGCAGAAATTGCCGGCGATCGAATGAATTCACAAAGCCTCTTTCAGGAGACTCCTTTAGAAGAACAATCGCATTGCTACCTGAAGATTGCGCGGCGGATCCACAGCCCCGGTCCAGTTGCCAAAGGTTGGGCTGTTGAGATCCGTGACAAAAGGACCCAGCGAGGTGGGAAATGACGGCCAGTTCCACGCATTGTAAAATTCACCGCGAAATTCCAACTTGAAGCGCTCACTGAGCTGCACGGTCTTCGTCAGGGCAATATCCTGATCGTGATAACCGAAGCCAAAGATGTTCGATACGCGGGGACCCTCTCCAAAATTGAAGTTGAAGGTGCTCGCCGGCTGAAAGGCGTTTGCATTGAAGAGCGCCACGCCCGGGTTGAAATTGAACTGACTCTTGCTCACCCCAAAAGCATGGGCTCCCGGCAACAGCGCGGGAATACAACCAGCGGCGAATTGTGAGGGAACGTTGCAGTAGCTGGAGTAGAATTGGAATGGCGATCCTGACTGAAGCGTGAAAATCGTGCTTAACTGCCAACCGCCGAGGAGGCCATTGAGAATACCTCCGCGATTCATCAAGCGCTCTCCCTTGCCGAAGGGCAGATCGTAGACCAGGGATGCGTTAAAAATCTGAGGGATATCATTAATTGAAAGTGAATAGTTCCGGTGAAGCTCGAAAGGAGAGATGGCGCTCACTTGAGTGCTTGTCTGCGCGGTATCACTCGTGCTAAGCGTCTTGGACCAGGTATAGTTGACGTCAAACCAAAGACCGCGTGAGAAACGCTTTTCCGCCGAAACCTGGAGAGAATTATAGTTGGACCATCCGACGTTTTCGTTCTGTCCATAAATATTTCCGCAATATTGGGGATAAGGAAGAAGGGCCTGGGCCACCGTGGGCGGGCAAGCGGTCATTTGCTCCACCCATCCCGCGTAGGGGATCGACACTCCATCCAGGGTCGTTTGTCCGGGCTGAAATTGATCGAACAATTGGGCTCCCATGGATAAAAGCGAAGGATCCAGCGCATTTAAGGGATTCATTGCTGAGAGTAACCGTGAGCCATGATTGGCCACATATGCGATGCTCGCATGAAAGTTCGGAGTGAACTGGTGATCGATCGTCAGATTCCATTGTTGAGCGCGAGGTTCCTGATTCGCGTCAAACGGTCTGTAGTTAGGGGCATTCAGGCCATTCAAGGCAGAACTGTTGATGTGAGGAGGGTGCTGAAAGTTCTGGGGGAAACCGTTCTGCAACAGGAAGGCGGGTTGTAATCCCCCTAGGCTGCTATTGAAGGCTGGCGTCACGTTGAACCCGTCGGTCGCGATGCCGCCGTTCCACCCGGGATAGAAATCCTGCATGAAGAAGATTCCCCATCCGGCCCGGATCACGGTCTTGTCGCCCAGGGCATAGGCGATTCCAAGACGAGGCTGAATGGCGCCATAAAACAATTGTTCGGGATATGCGTCGCCGTAGCTTGCAGCGCCCCATTTGTTGCCGGCGAACAAGAGCGCTCCAAGGCGATTGCCCGCCCCGGGATTCGGTCTGTTCGGGGCAAAAAACGAGGTTTGATCCTTGGCTTCACTCGAAGGGGTGTAGAGGTCCCAGCGAATCCCGTAATCAACGCTGAGTTTCGACGTGGCTTTCCAGGTGTCCCCGGCAAACAATCCCACCGAACGCGCCTGAGGCCGCCAGGCGCTCAGTGAATAAAATGTGGCGTTGGCGGAGCTGACGTCTCCCAGAAGGAAGCTCGCCATCGAGTTGCCGCTGGGAATTCCCAGCAGTCCCGTGTTTAAATCAGAAAAATAGAAGGTTCCTGACCCATTCTGGAGGGTTTGCGTCGGATAGGCAAAATCTCTGTATTCACCGCCAAATTCAGATGTGTGTGCGCCATGTACCCAGCTCAACATATCGTTGAAAATCCACGTGGGACGAGTGGTGACAAAATCGCCGTTGCCGCCGTAGGGCGAATATTCCTGGAAGTTGATGGATGGCTCGTGCTTGTGATCGTAAACACCGGGGATTTCAGGAACCTGATTGACGCAGCAATCGGAAGCATTATAGAGACCGGTCAGCAGGTCCAGATAACCGCCGGCAAAATGATTGAGCAGCGTCGGGCTGAATGTGTGGTCATAATTGAGCCGCACCACCTCGCTGTAATTTGGAATGCGCGTGTTGTTGGTGTCAATCACGGCTGGGAATGCATGCTGGGTGAAAGGAAGGGTTCCGCGATAATGCCACGTCACCATCACGTGGTCCTTATCACCCATGTACTGGTCGCCTCTCACATCCCATTGGTCGGTATGGGCGTTCAGCGCGCTCGCCAGGGCAAACGGAGACTCATAATTCGCAGTCAGTCCGGGACGGTTGGGCAAGGGAACATACTTTAACCAATCCTGCGCCAGGGAACCGGCCATCGCGGAAGGCGGAATGACGTTGCCGGGGAATTGCTGCCGAAGGTAGGGCTCATTGCTGGCTCCCGTGGGTTGGCTGGGATTGAAGTTTGGATTCGGCTGCGTCGTATCCGGGTTATAAATTGGATAGGGCCACTCGCTGAAATCTCCGCTCCTCATCGCTGCGGTGGGCACGGTCAGGATCGGTTTTGTCGTTGCGCCCACCGATCGATAGGCCTCAAAGTTGACGAAGAAATAGCTCTTCTTGCGCCCTGACCAGAACAAAGGCGCTCTCAACGGCCCGCCGGCGTAGCCTCCGCCATCGTTTTCAATGTCTTTGGGTCGCTCGGCGACTCCGAACGGCCGCGCGTTGAAGGATGTATTGCGGTTGTACTCGTAAGCGCCTCCGTGAAACTGGTCCGTTCCCGATTTCGTGCTGGCCACCACGACGGCGCCTGTTGTGGCCCCATATTGCGGATCATAATTCGAGGTGAGCACGCTGATTTCTCCCACCGCCTCAGGAGAAATCGGAAAGTCCGCGTTGATCGCGATCATTCCACTTTGGCTCAGAAGACCTTCCATCATGCTTACCCCGTCCAGCACGGCCTCGTCAGACATGCTTTCGTTTCCATCAAAGCTCAAGCTCTCATTATTGTTTCCGGTCAGAGGTTGACCTGCTGTAGCGACGCCCGGCATAATCTTCACAAAATCCGCCGCCGACCGCTGACCTCCTTCCACCTCAATGGGAAGCTGCTCAATCTGTTGCTTCGCAATTCCCTCCTTCACCACTGCATTTTGGAAGTTCAGCGGCGAGGCATTTGCCAGCACCTCGACTCTCTGCGTTGAGGCGCCCACGCTGAGCTGAATTGGAATTCGCACCGTTTGATTCAGGTGCAGGGTGATTCCCTTTTGAACGAAAGTGCTGAATCCTCTGGCTGAGCACTCCAACTGATAGGCTCCGGCCGGGAGGTTTGGAAACGAATAAGAGCCGTCAGAACCCGTGGTGACTTTTGTGGCTGTTCCCGCCACGACGTAGGTCAGCGTCACTTGAGCGCCGGGAACCACAGCGCCGGTTTGGTCAGTGACAATGCCGGTGATTGTGGCGTTGGAGTTCTGCCCTTTCACGGCGAGAGGGGATAGAACAAAAATCGTCAGCGTCAGAATCGAAACTCTCTTAGCCAATTTGACCATGGATGACCTCCTCTACGTTTGGTCGGAGTGTGGCTTTCTCTTATCTGAGTGAGGATAAGATTTATCCGCTTCATAATATCGATATGATGTTTCACCAAAGGCCACGCCACCTTCTGGAGAAATCGCGCCTGGAAATGACAGCGGAGCGTAATCTATCACCTCAATATCAAGATCGTCAAGCTCCTTTTTGCTCAGCGATCCGTCAACCCTCTTGCGGTCAGCGCGATCTGTATTAGGCTACTATTTTAGCCTAATATCGAAAAGCGCTTCCCTGCGCCTTCCCCAGGCTCGTCTGCGGTTGGGGGAGGGGAAACGGCGAGAAATAGAATGGAATCGAAAACGGAATGCGAAACGGCAACAGGCGCCCGGATTGATTGGGGCAGCTTCCCTGGGGCCATCCGAGAGGCCGGAATCAGGGTTTGGATGTCCCCGATTCCGCAGGGAAGCGCGGAAAAAGAGAATGTTTAGAAGCCGTTTCAAAACCCCATTCTGTCCGATGTTGCGTATGTCTGGCAATCTCATGACCGCCTTTGGCTCCCCAGAAGGATCGCTTGGACAAGTTTCCAGCCATAGGCTGGCAGGGCCAACACATCTGCTTCTAGAACCTGTTTCAAAACCCTTCAGACAATCAACAGCTTGGTGAAAAACCCGCCAAACTGTCATCCTGAGGAGCCGAAGGCGACGAAGGATTACGCTACTACAAATGCGGGGATTCTTCCGCTTCACTGCGTTCAGCGTCAGAATGACAGGCTGCAAGAGTTTTACACCAATCTGTTAAGCTTTGCGGCGCCGCCCGCGGGACAACCCAAGCGGCCAACATCTGGGGAACGCCCTCATTCCCGCACACGCGGGAATCCCTGAGTCAGACCTACTCCCTCTTCGCGGAGTTTATCCTGTAGGGGCGCATGGCATGCGCCCTGGGGCGGACGCCGCCCGCCCCTACCTCCGAGCGGAGCGCAGCGAAGTGAAGTGAAGAATCCCGGTATTTGCTTGCCTTTGTGGATACGGATGCTTCATCGAGTTTACCTTGAGCGAAGCTGAAGGGCTCAGCATGACAGTCCTCGGGTTTTTTCAGTCATCGGTTCAACGAGTAGAGTGAGGTCTTGAAACAGCTTCCAGTCTTTTTAAAAATTGTCATATTAAGGTTATGATGTATCGTTTGTTTTATGGGGGAGCGAAAAGAGCAGCGATTCACCATCCTGGTCATTTTCAGGGGGTATCGCCGGCAGAACTGGCAGGAGTTGTTCAACAGGGGAGAGAGTGGCCATGGCGGTCAATCGAGCTATCGACATTCCTTTATATGCTCAGGTCCGCGACGCGCTTCGTGATGAGCTTGCCAAAATGGAGCCAGGGCAGGCGATCCCCACGGAGCCTGAGCTTGAGGCCCGCTTCGAGGTGAGCCGCATCACCGTGCGCAAGGCCATCGATGATCTGGTGATGGAAGGGCTCCTCATCCGGCAGCAGGGGCGGGGCACTTTTGTGCAACGCCCCAAGCTGACGCACGAGCTGAATAT
>Ga0070737_10002808_pt1 | contig 19985 bp, 28 predicted proteins | sample Coa_R1_10_FD_66438 | JGI IMG/M metagenome (GOLD analysis project Ga0070737, IMG submission 66438) | Surface soil microbial communities from Centralia Pennsylvania, which are recovering from an underground coalmine fire - Coalmine... | ecosystem: Environmental > Terrestrial > Soil > Unclassified...
AAGAGCTGGGCCACCATGCCGCCGTGGACGGCGCTGTTGCGTCCCAGATGGAACCGGCGGAAACGGGCCCAGCCGCGGATCCTGCCGTCGTCGGTCTTGGTCATCTTCATCGGTATCGACGAGATGTTGCCGCGCATCGGCAGATCCATCCGGCGGCCCGACGGGGAGCGCCATTCGTCGGTGTCGAACGGCGCCAACAGGTCGGATACCTTTCCGAGCAGATCGGCCGCCTCGCTGATCACCTCGTCGGGCGCGTCGACGGCGCGGGCGTGGTCCTGCAGCACCCGCACCGCCTCGATGAACCTGCCGTAGTCGGGACCGCCCTTGGTGGTCGGCTCGGGCGGGTTGAATCCGCCGCCGGGGTGTCGCGTGTTTTCGGGTGCCACCAGGACACCGTATTGGGTACTACGAGGCGTTCTGTTCGCCGATGGCGCCCAGCAGCTCGAATTCGTCGTCGGACAGCGTGATCTCGGCGGCGGCGACGTTCTCTTCCAGGTGCGCCACGTTGGAGGTCCCCGGGATCGGCAACATCACCGGCGAGCGTTTGAGCAGCCAGGCCAGCGCCATTTGGGAGGGCGTGGCATCGTGCTCGCCCGCCATCCGCTGCAGCGGGCCGTCGGGGGCGGCCAGCGGTCCGGCGGCCAGCGGGAACCACGGGATGAACCCGATGTCCTGCTTGGCGCACGCGTCCACTAGCGGCTCGGCGGCGCGCGCGGTCAGGTTGTACATGTTCTGCACCGACACGATCGGCGTGATCTGCTGGGCCTCCGTCAATTGGTCGACGCCGACCTCGGACAGGCCGATGTGGCGGATCTTGCCCTCATCCCTCAGCTTGACGAGCTCGCCGACCTGGTCGGCCAGGCTGAAGTTGCGGTCGACGCGGTGCAGTTGGAACAGGTCGATTGTGTCGACTCGGAGCCGGCGCAGACTCATCTCGCATTCCTGGCGCAGATAGCTCGGGTTTCCCAACGGGATCCACACGTCCGGGCCGGTGCGCAGCAGGCCAGCCTTGGTCGCGATCACCAGGCCGTCGTAGGGATGCAGCGCCTCGCGGATGATTTCTTCGGAGACGTAGGGGCCGTACGAGTCGGCGGTGTCGATGAAGTTGACGCCGAGCTCGACCGCCCTACGCAGCACCCGCACGGCTTCGGCGCGGTCGGCGGGCGGGCCCCACACGCCCTTGCCGGTCAGACGCATGGCGCCGAAACCCAACCGGTTGACGGTCAAGTCGCCGAGAGTGAACGTGCCGGATGCTTGAGCTTTTGCGGTTTGTGCTGTCACCTTTTCGACCGTACGCCGCGCCTGCATCGGGGCCGCCGCGCGTGGCAAGCTGAACCGCGTGGACTTGCACACACTGAGCGATCTGCCGCTGACCTATCCAGAAGTGGGCGCCACCGCCGGTCCGCCGCCACCGGGTTATCACCACCTCGGGTTTGCCACCCAAATCGGCGCTGGCCAAAAGCGTTTCGAGGAGGCCGCCGACGCGGTCATGCACTGGGGCATGCAGCGCGGCGCGGGTTTGCGGGTGAAGGCCAGCAGCGATGTGGTGACGGTCGGCGCGGTGGTGATGGTCGGTCTCGGCTTCCTCTGGGCGCCGTGCCGGGTCGTCTATGTGGTCGACGAGCCGGAGGTCCGTGGCTTCGCCTACGGCACGCTGCCCGGCCACCCCGAGTCCGGCGAGGAGCGGTTCGTGGTCCGCCACGACCCGGTGACCGCCGCGGTATTCGCCGAAGTGTCGTCGTTCTCCCGGCCGGTGGCGTGGTGGGCCAAGGCCAGCGGCCCGTTCACCAAGCTGGGCCAGCGGGTCATCGCCAAGCGCTACGTGCGCGCGGTGTGAGCACGCTTGCGATCGCCGCTGGCGGCCAGCAGGCCCAGCGCGATGGCGCCGACCAGCAGACCGAAGTCGCGCAGCGCGATGTCGCAGTAGCCGGACAAGGTCAGCAGGTCGACGATGATGCCGGCCAACCAGGCCGCAACCACCCACGCGCCGATGCGCGGCGCGACCGCGACCAGCACACCGGCGATGATCTCGATCACGCCGACCACGTACATGCACTGATCGGCACTGCCGGGAACGATGTCGTCGATCCAGGGGGCCAGATACATGCTCCAGTGATGCGGGTGCGTGAGCAGATTGAAGAACTTGTCCAGCCCGAACACGATCGGCGCGACGGTGAACACGACGCGCAGCAGCAGATACGCGGAGTGCGCCGGATCCTTCAGCGTGCGAGTCGGGTTGGCTTGGTCGGTGGCCATGGCTGCCTCCAGAACACTAACGGATAATAATCTGAACGTTAGAACTTGTAGAATGTAACGTCAAGCATTTTGTTAGTTAGAAATGGGCTCGATGGACGACCTGCAGCGTGACGCCGCGGGGATCGGCACCCTGGCCGATCCCGTACGTCGCCAGCTGTACCGATTCGTGTGCTCACAACCCGAGCCGGTCAGCCGCGACCAGGCTGCCGAGGCCGTGGGAATTGCCCGCCACCAGGCTAAATTCCACCTGGATCGGCTGGCCGCCGAGGGGCTGCTGGACTGCGACTATGCCCGGCTGACCGGACGCTCGGGGCCGGGCGCGGGCCGGCCCTCGAAGCTGTATCGACGGGCTCGCCGCGACATCGCGGTCAGCCTGCCCCAGCGCGAGTACGAGCTGGCGGGCCGGCTGATGGCCGACGCCATTGCCGAGTCCGCCGCGACGGGCGTGCCTGCCGTCGAGGTACTTCATCGGATCGCTCACGACTACGGCCGCGCGATAGCGCAGCACGCGGAGCGACGACCGCGCGACGCCGAGTCGGCGCTGGAGATCGCGGCGGCGGTGCTGACGGAGCACGGCTATGAACCCCGACGCATCGACGGCGAGATCTGTCTGGCCAACTGCCCGTTCCACACTCTGGCCCGCCGGCAGACCGAATTGGCCTGCGGCATGAACCACGCGCTGATCGCGGGGGTGGCCGAGGCGCTGGCGCCACACAGCCCGCACGCCCGGCTGCAGCCCGGTGAAGCGCGCTGTTGTGTGGTGCTCACCAGCGGGTGAGCAGTTGCTCGGCCCCCGCGCACAGCCGCTCGATGACGTCGGCGACGGATTCCACCCCGGTGATCTTTCCGACACCCTGCCCGGCGTCGATGGGAGCGAGCCGGTAGTCCTCGGCGGCGATCGCCTCGGCAAGCTCGGCCCGCGCGCCGGCATCGTCGGCCAGTGCGCCTTCGCGGCCGTCCCATCGCGCGACGAAGTCGTTGCGCAGCACCCGGGACGGAAACCGCTGCGGCCACGGGTATCCGCGCCCGACGTCGAACACCCGCGTCGGGGTGGTGTCCGTCTCGCGGGCGGCGATCAGCGCCCGGCGAGCGGCGTCGGTGGTCAACGCCTCCGAGCAGGCCGACAGGCAGGTGCCCAACCAGGCGCCGGCGGCGCCGGCGACCAGCACGGCGGCGAGGCTTCGCGGCGACGCGATTCCGCCGGCGGCGAGCACCGGCACCGACACCGCATCCAGGACCGCGTCGAGCAGCGGCAGTGTCGCGACGTTGGCCTCGCCGTGGCCGCCGCCTTCGGCGCCGCGCGCCACCACCACGTCGATCCCGGCTCCGGCAACCCGCCTGGCGCCGTCGGCGTCGTAAACCTGTGTGGCCGTGGCGATTCCGGCGTCACGAGCACGCGCAATCCAGGACAGGTCGGCGCCGAAGCTGACCGACAACAAGACGGGCCGCGCTTCTAAGGCGACGTCCAGCAGCTCCGGCTCCTGGCGAATCACCCAGTCCACCAAGCCAATTCCGAACGTCTCGCCCACCTGCCGCAGCACGGCGGTCAGCGACGCGGCCGAGCCGGTGCTGCCCATGCCGACCATGCCCAGCCCGCCCGCCGCGCTGACCGCGGCGGCCAGCCGTCCACCGGCCACCCCGCCCATCGGCGCGTTGACGATCGGGGCCCGCAGCCCCACGCCGCGCGACCAGGGCGTCGACAGCAACGGCTAGAGGCTCTTGAAGACGGTCAGCATGACCACCGAATCGTCGACCGCCTGAAGGGAGTGCCGTTGCGGCGGGATCACGACGTAGTCGCCGGCCTTGCCGTCCCAGGAGTCGTCGCCGGCGCTGATCCGCACGTGTCCCTTCAGGACCTGCAGCGACGCCTGCCCCGGGCTGTCGTGTTCGGAGAGCTCGCGCCCGGCCAGCAACGCCATCACGGTCTGCCGCAGTTCGTGGGTGTGTCCGCCGTGCAGGGTGTGCGCGGCCCGCCCGCTGCGCGTCTCCCGGGCCTCGGCAAGCTTTTCGTCGGCCAGGCTGGTCAGCGAAATCGTTTCCATGGAAGTCCTTTTCTGGTGAAGTCGTCAGCTGGATAGTAGAAGAACCCCGGCGCCGGCCAAGGCGATCACCTTGATCAGCTCGAAGCCAACATAGGCGTAATGGCCGCGCGAGCGCGGCGCGGTGAGGCCGGCGAGCACCTTGTCGGACCGGCGGTTCAGCCGCGGCCGCACGGCCGCCAACTGCAGGGCCAGGGCGGCGAACGCGATCACGAACGCCGCGACGACGGCGGGCGCGGGCGGGTCGGCGACGATGACCGCGAGGACCACCAGCGCCAGCACGACTTCGACCGTGTTGAGCGCCCGGAAGACCAGCCGCCCGATGCCGAGCCCGATCTGCAGCGTGACATTCGGTGCGCGGAATTTCAGCGGTGCTTCGAGGAACGAGATGGCCAGGACCATGCCCAGCCACACGAACGTGACCGCGACGGCGGTCGCCGGTGCGGCGCTCATCGCGCGGCGCCCAGGTGCGCCATGCAGAGATCGGGTTCGGCGAATGCATCCAGCCGCTCGACGGTGACCGGCGCCGACCAGTTCTCCAATGCGCCCTGCATGAGCCCCAAGTGGATGGGGCAGACCACGCCGGCGCGCGCTTCGGCCATTTCGAGGAACGGGCAGTGCCGCAATCCGATCTGCTTGCGCCCGCGCCGCTCGGGGGCGAACCCGAGCTCGTCGAGCACGTCGATGAGGTGCTCGACCGATTTCCGGGTACGCCCACGCCGCTGCAGCTGCCGGCCCCACGCCCGGCCGGCGGCCAGCGCCTTGCCGGCCGCATCACCCTCGGCGGTCAGACCCATCGCCAGGATTTCGGCCAGCAGCCGATAGCGCCGCGGGCCACCGCGATCCATCTGACGGGTGGCGCGAAACATCTGCGCCGGGCGGCCCGGCCCCTTTCGCTCCGGCGTCACCTGCTCCACCTGTTTGTCGCCGAGCAGCGAGTCGAGATGGAACCGCACGGTGTTGGGATGCACGCCCAGCTCGTCGGCGATCGCGACGATGCTCATCGGAGCGGCCGCCGCTTTCAACACCCGCAGCACATCGCGGCGGCGGCCACCGACCGATTCTTTGACTGCGCTCATTCCTTCGGCAGGTTAGCCACCAGCGGCGTGTCCACACCCAGCGGCCCGATTTTGGCCGCTCCGCCCGGCGAGCCCAACGGCTCATCGCGGCCCGGTAGCGTTTCGCTGAAGAACGCGGCGTTGTCGGCCAGATACGGCTGCAGGTCCTCAGGAAGGTCGTCTTCGTAGTAGATCGCCTCGACGGGGCATACCGGCTCACAGGCTCCGCAATCCACACATTCGTCGGGGTGGATGTAGAGGGCGCGCCCGCCCTCGTAGATGCAGTCGACCGGGCACTCGTCCACACAGGCCCGGTCCATCACGTCGACACACGGCTTCCCGATCACGTACGTCATGCGCTAGAGTTTACACAAACCATATTGTAAAAACCAGGAGGGCTTGAAGATACATGGCCGAGAAGGAACTTGACGTACGGGAGTTGCCCAGGCCACAGAAGCACCCGACCATCTTTGCCACCTACGGCGCCCTGGCCGCCGGCGAATCGTTCGTTTTGGTCAACAACCACGACCCCAAGCATCTGCGTGACGAGTTCGAAACCGACCACCCCGGCAGCTACGGCTGGGAGTACGTGGAAAAGGGGCCGAAGGTCTGGCGGATCCGGATCACCAAACTCACCACGACGCCGCTGCCCCGGGTCCTCGCCAACACCGCGAAGGTCGCGGCCGAACCGGATGTGACCGGCGCGGTGTGGAAGCTGGAAGTCCGCGAGCGCGACCTGGACTCCAATGTCATCGCCCTGGCGCCGGGCGGCGGGATCGACGCGCACGCCGGCGCCGACGTCGACGTGCTGATCCACGTGTTGTCTGGCAGCGGACGCCTGGCCACCGAGCAGGGCGAGATCGAGCTGGTCCCGGGCGCGCTGCTGTGGCTGCCGAAGCGGTCGCGGCGCCAGTTCAGCGCCGGCCCCGACGGGTTGCGGTACCTGACCGTGCACCAGAAGCGGGAAATCCTGCCGCTGACTCCGACTGTGCGACAGGCAGTCTGACTCAGCACGTCCGTGACTGTGCGGTTTTATACGCGTCGCGCGGCGTGTCGCGTATGAAACCGCACAATCGGCACTAGTTGTCGTCGAGCTCGTCGAAGACGGCCTGCGCGATCCGGAATGCGCTGTTCGCGTCGGGCACGCTGCAGTAGATCGCCGTTTGCAGCAACACCTCTTTGATCTCGTCCCGGGACAGCCCGTTGCGCAGGGCGGCCCGGATGTGCGCCGCGAGTTCGTCGTCGCGCCCGCGGGCGATCAGCGCGGTCAGCGCGATCATCGAGCGGCTGCGACGGTCCAGGCCGGGACGCGTCCAGATTGCCCCCCACGCGTATTCGGTGATCAGCGTTTGGAAGTCGCGGGTGAACTCGGTGGTGCGGGCCTCCGCGCCCTCGACATGCCCGTCGCCAAGCACTTCGCGTCGCACGGCCATGCCGCGGTCGTACATACTGTCGGTCAATTCATCTCCACTTCTTCAGCGTGGCAAGCACATTGGCGATCTGAACGGGTTGCTCGGCGGGCGCCAAGTGCGCGGCGTTGGGCACCTGGACGAACCGGCCACGGCTCACGCTCGTGGCGATGAACCGCACCGCGTCCGGCGGGGTGGCGATATCGTGCGCCCCGGCCACGGCGACGATCGGGGTGTCGATCTCGCTGAGGCGCTCACGGGCATCGAATTCGGCCAGCGCCTCGCAGGTCCGCGCATAGCCGTCGTCGTCCACCCGCCGCAACGCGTCCAGCAGTGCTCGCGCCGACTCCGGGTCGCGCTCGAAAAACCCTGGGGCGAACCATCGCTTGACAGACTGCGATACGACTTCGCCGGTGCCGCCGTTGCGAACGACCTGCGCCCGCGAATGCCAGTCATCCGGATCGCCGATCCTGGCCGCCGTGCAGATCAGCGCCGCTGCCAGCACACGCCCGGGGTGAGCGAGTAGCAGCTGAATTCCGACGGCGCCCGCGACCGACACACCGGCGTAAGTGAACGGCCTGCTGCCCAGCGTGCGATCCACCAGTTTGATGACGCCAGCGGCAAGGTCCGCGATCGTGAAGGCGTCGCGCGGCGGCGGGCTGGCGCCGTGGCCGGGCAGGTCCCAGCCGACTACGTGATAGTTCTCCGCCAGACGCCGTGCCGCGGCGGACCATAGCGTACCGACCGGCGTACCCAGCGACGGCCCGACGATCAGCAGCGGCAGCTCCGGCGCGCCGCCCAGTTGTGCTCCGCTGATGGTGGGGACACTCACCGGCGTTCCTTCACAATCCGTTGCGCGCGATCGACGCTCTGGCCGATCAGCATGTCGGCAACGCCGAAATAGGTTGGCGACGGCTCTTTTTCGACGAGGTTCGCAATGGCGCTCTGTTCACCCTGTACGTCCGCGCTGTCCAGGTTGGCCGCCATCTTCTCGGTGTGGATTTTCAGCCCGGCCAGCAGTTCACTACATTGCGACCCGGCGACGACCGTCCGGCGGGCCAGCATGCGCAGGGTGTCCCACTCGGCATGCCAGGCACCGTCGGGGCGTTCGTCGTGGGCCAGCGCCGCGGCGCTGTGCAGCGTCGCGGCCAGCGGCGGCGCCGCGATCGCGGTGCGACGAATCAGGATGGACAACACCGGATTGCGCTTGTGCGGCATCGTCGACGACCCGCCGCGGTGGCCCGCGGCGGGCTCGCTCAGCTCGCCGATTTCCGGACGGGCCAACGTGACGACGTCGGAGGCGATATGGCCCCAGGCGTCGGTGCAGCAGACCAACGCGTCGCCGATCGCGGTGACCGGCACCCGCGTGGTATGCCAGGGCAACCGGTAGTCCAAACCCAGGGCCGCCGCGGTGCTTTGCGCCACCTCGGCAGCGACGCCGGCCGGATTGTCGCGACCGGTCAGCGCGGCCAATTCGGTTGTCGCGGCCAGTGTTCCAGCGGCACCGCCGATCTGGGCCGCAAAACTCAGCGCCTCGAGTTGCCGGTAGGCGTCGACGACGCCGTTCAGCCACGCCGCCGCCTTGGCGCCGAACGTGGTGGGCGCCGCGTGCTGGGTCAGGGTCCGGGCCACCATCGCCGTCGCGCGGTGGGTTGCGGCAAGCGCCGACAGGGTCGAAACCTGTTCGGCGAGTTGGTCTGCCAACGTTTCGACGACGGAGCGAGCAGCCAGCATCAGCGCGGTGTCGAGGACGTCCTGACTGGTGAGCCCGCGGTGAATCCAGCGGCCGGCCGGCGTCCCGGCCCGTTCACGCAACAGCGCCACGAGGCCGATGACCGGATTGCCGCCATCTTCGGCACCGAGCGCGAGCGCGTCACAGTCCTGCGGCCTCACCAGCGCGCCAAGGTCCACCGCATCGACCGGCGCCAGCCCCGCGCCAACCAGGGCGTGCAGCCAGGCCGATTCCACCGCCACCATCGCCGCCAGTAGCGACTGGTCGCTCATCAAGTCGCCGGCACGGTGATCCCCCGGCCACAACAGGTTCGTCATCGCGGATCACCGTGATACGCCAGGAAAACCGTCTCGTGCTCGCCTTGCAGGTGGATGTCGAAACGGTACCCGGTCGGCTCGGCGGCACACACCAGGGTGTCGCGCCGTGCGGCGTCGAGCCCGGCCAGCAGGCTGTCCGGATCGCCGCCCGGCAGATAGGCGCGGGTGAACAGGCGGTTCAACAGTCCCCGGGCGAAGACGGTGATCGCGAAGAAGGCCGGGGGCATCAGGGTGGTGAAGCTGTAATGCCCGGCAGCGTCGGTCGCACATCTGCCCCATCCCGTGAACGCGTCGTCGTCACGCCGCAAGGAACCGGGTTGCGCGACGACGTCGCCGTCGGGACCGGGCTGCCAGAGCTCCACCAGCGCGTCCGGAATTGGATCGCCGGCGCCGTCGTACACGGTGCCGTGCAACCGGACGGCATCCGGATGATCCTCGCCGACCAACCGGTTGTCGCCGGAATAGGGCAAGGCGCAGTGGAAGAACGGGCCGACGGTTTGCCCTGGAGTGCACGCGAACTCACGCATGCCCACCGGCCAGAACGATATCCCACCGATAGCCGGTCGCATACTCGGGCTGGGTGAGGTCGTGGTCGTAGCTGGCGATCAACCGTTGGCGCGCAACGGGATCGACGACGGACTGGTAGATCGGATCCAACCCGAACAGCGGGTCACCCGGAAAATACATCTGGGTGACCAGGCGTTGAGTGAATGCCGTTCCGAATACCGAGAAGTGGATGTGCGCGGGCCGCCACGCATTGTGGTGATTGCGCCACGGGTAGGGGCCCGGCTTGATGGTCAGGAAGCGGTAGGTTCCGTCGGCTTGCGTCAGGCAGCGGCCTACGCCGGTGAAGTTCGGGTCGAGCGGTGCCGGATGCTGGTCGCGCTGGTGGTTGTAGCGGCCGGCGGCATTGGCCTGCCAGATCTCGATGAGCTGGCCCGCAATCGGCCGGCCCGCCTGGTCGAGCAGCCGACCGGCCACGACGATGCGCTCACCGATCGGCTCACCGGCGTGGCCGGCGGTGAGATCGGCATCCTTCGGGTCCACGTCCCGGTCCCCGAAACACGGGCTGCAGCGCTCGAGTTCCTCGGGGTCGACGCGAACGAACGGCGATTGCGGATGGCGCAAAGCGCTGCTGCGGTAGGGCGGATAGTTGAGCCGCGGCTGCGTTTCGCCGCTGCCCCGGTACTGCGCTGCGATGCTCGCGATCTCCGCCGTGATCTCACGCTGAGACGCGCCGCGCTCCGCTGCAGCCGCCATGACTGCTGACGGTACCGTTAGCACGTGGCGGGTGGCTATGTCTACGACCAGAGCTTCGCCGAAGAACGGACCCGGCTGGCCGGCATCGAAACCTTGTGGGATCCGGGAAGTCAGGCGCTGCTCGACGACCTCGGCATCACCGACGGCTGGCGATGCCTGGAGGTCGGCGCCGGCGGCGGCTCGCTGGTTCAGTGGATGGTGAGCCGGGGCGCCGCGGTGACGGCAATCGACATCGACACGCGGTTCATCGAGCCGCTCGCCGGCGCCGCAGTCGACGTGCGGCGGATGGACATCCGCACAGACGAGCTACCGCAGTACGAGTTCGACCTGGTCCACGCGCGGCTGGTGCTCGAACACCTCGCCGAGCGACGGGAGATCATCGACCGGCTGGCGGCCTCGTTGCGTCCCGCCGGTTGGCTGGTGATTGAGGATTACGACTGGACCGCTTTCGGATTCGAAGACGCCGACCCGGGCTTGGAGCGGGTGACCGAGGCGGTAATGGCGTTCATGCAGCAGGCCGGCTTCGATCCGCGCTACGGCCGGCGTGTCGTCGCCGACATGGCCGCCGCCGGGCTGGCCGACGTTCGCGGCGAGGGCCGCGCCCGGGTGATCGACTCCGACTCCCCCGGCTTCGACTTCTTCCGGCTTTCGTTCGAGAGCGTGCGCGACGCCGTCGTCGACGCCGGTCTGCTCTCCGTCGCCGACGCCGACGCGGCGGCCGCCCGCTTCGGCGAGCACACGCGTCTGCTGACGCCGATGATGGTCGCCGGAATCGGCTGCCGCTGAGCGCAATTCGGGGCTACAACGCCCGCAGCAGTGACTTGCGGCCCTTCACACGCAGCCGGTGCGCGGTGGATTCGCGCAGCTCTTCGATGCGGGCCGCCATTTTCTCGCCCAGCTCGACCAGTTCGGCATCGCTGATCTTCACCGATGGCGGCACCGGGATCATGTCGCGCTCCTCTTCGTCGGCGTGCGCTTCCAATACCGTTGCGAACGAATGCCATTCGTCCTCGTAAGTCGGCGCGCTGGGCGGGGTGCGCAGCAGCACCGAGAGCTGGTCGATGACCTGTCGATGCTCGGCGTGCGCAATCGCGATCAACGTGCTGGCCGCGGCCAGTGCCGGGTAGTAGATGTCGTCCTCGATGCGGAAGTGGATGTCGAGTTCGACGAGCAGATCGTCGAGATAGTCCTGGCGCTCCGGGGCGGTCGCCGGAGTCGAGTAGATCTTCTTTACCAGCCCCTTGAGCGTCTTGTGGTGGTCCTGCAACACGGTGTAGGCGTTCACTTGGCGACTCCGTTTCGCAACTCGATCATCCCGTCGTTGATTCGCGTCTGGTAGCGCGGCAACGGCGCCGCCGACGGCCCTCGCAGCACCTCTCCGGAGCAGACGTCGAACCGCGAGCCGTGCCACGGGCACACCAGCCGGCCGCGATCGACCCAGCCGTCGGCCATCGGGGCGGCAAGGTGCGGGCAGAACTCGCCGAACGCCGCGATCTCCCCGTCGCTGCCGGTCCGGCACAGCACCAGGCCCACCCCGTCGACCTCGACCCGCTGCGGCTTCCCGTTCTTCAGCGACTCCACCGGCAACACCGGCGTCCAGTCCGCGGTACGCAGCCGCGGGCCGGACTGGTCGATACCGATCCCCGAGTCGAACACCAGGGCCCCGCCCAGGTAGCTGCTGCCCGCCGTGATCGCGTAACCGACCGCGCTGATCACAATGCCCCGGCGGTGCCGGCCGCGGCGCCGGTCCAGCCACGACGCGATGTACAGACCCGTCGCCAGCAGGTTCAGCAGGCCGTGTACCGCGCCGACGCGGCGGTCTTCCTCATGGGTGTGCTGCCAATCCGCGATGCCGGTGACCGCCGAGCCCAGGTTCGCCAAGATCCCCAGTCCGAGCGCGCGGGAGGCGAACCGGGACGCGTCGATGAGTTCGGATTTGGGCCTGCCCGGCAGCAGGCTGAGCGCGTCCAACCCCACCGTCGTGCCAATCGCGCCGCTGGTCAGCGACGCCAGCGGCGGGTGGACCGGATGCCCGAGCCACACGCCGTTAAGAGCATTGCTCACGCGATCCCGGGCACCGCCCAACGCGTTGAAGGCGTAGCTGAGCAGGTGCTCGAAGCGGTAGCTGGGCCGATCCAGCCACTCCTGACGCCCGATGACGGACAGCAGTCGCGCCCCCCGCTTCTGCAACCGACTTTCCGGAGTGGCCTCGACCACGGCATCAGTCCTTCCTCAATTACGGAGGCAAATACGCATCATGCACGCACGACCCCACGAAACCCCGAGTACGCCTGCCAACACCATACGCATATGCGAATTGCGCGCCGTGACCACGGTACCCGAACCGTCCGGCTCCGCGCTATTGCGGCGACGGTTCGCGCAGCGAACTCACAGGAGTCGTTAACTCGACGGAAGCCCCTGGGGCAGAAGACATTTCACCAGCGGTAACGCAATCGCCAGGCGACCGGCTCGTAATTCTGTATAGTAGAATCGCGCTCTGCACAGCAGATCACATGAGGACGATGCCATGACCCGTCACCGCAGCATCGTCGACGACGTCCGGCGCGGGATGATCCCCGCGCACATCTACAACGACAGCGAAATCTTCGAGATGGAAAAGAAGCGGCTGTTCAGCCGGGCCTGGATGTTCGTGGCCCACGAGTCGGAGATCCCGCAGGATGGCGACTACGTGGTGCGCCGCGTGCTGGCCGACTCGTTCATCATCACCCGCGATTCGAATGGCGAAATCCGCGCTCTCTTTAATATGTGCCTGCACCGCGGAATGCAGGTGTGCCGCGCGGAAATGGGCAACGCCTCGAACTTCCGCTGCCCCTACCACGGCTGGACCTACCGCAACGACGGACGGCTCACTGGTCTGCCGTTCCACCGGGAGGCCTACGGCGGCGAGGACGGCTTCCCGAAAAACGACCAAACACTCTTGCCCGCACCGAATCTCGGGACCTACAACGGCCTGATCTTCATCAGCATGGACCCTGATGCCGAGCCGCTGGAAGACTACCTGGGCGACTTCCGGTTCTACCTGGACTACTACACCAAGCAGAGCAGGCACGGTTTGGAAGTGCGCGGGCCGCAACGCTGGCGGATCAAGGCCAACTGGAAGATCGGCGCAGAGAACTTCGCCGGCGACATGTACCACACGCCGCACACGCACACATCGATCGTGGAGATCGGGTTGTTCCGCGAACCCAAAGCGCAAAAGCGCAAGGACGGCGCCACCTACTGGGCCGGCCGGGGCGGAGGCACCACCTACAAACTCCCGCCGGGCGGCTTCGAGGACCGCATGCGCTACGTCGGCTACCCGGACGCCATGATCGAGCGGGCCAAAGAGGTCTGGTCGCCGCGCCACCGTCAAGTGGTCGGCGACGACGGCTTCATGATCTCGGCCGCGTCGTGCTTCCCGAACCTGAGCTTCGTGCACAACTGGCCGAAGGTCGAAGAAGGGCAGAACGTGCTGCCGTTCATCTCGATCCGGCTCTGGCAGCCGATCAGCGAGAACGAAACCGAGGTGTGCTCGTGGTTCGCCGTCGACTCGGCGGCACCCGCCGAATACAAGAAGAACTCGTACAAGGCCTATCTGATGTGTTTCGGGTCGACGGGCATGTTCGAGCAGGACGACGTCGAGAACTGGGTGTCGCTGACCACCACTGCCGGCGGCTCGATGGCTCGCCGGCTGCTGCTCAACAGCCGAATGGGCCTACTCTCCGACGACCGCCCGGTCGTCGAAACCCTGCCCGTCGCAGCGTTTCACGGGCCCGGACGCGCCCAGGTCGGCTACAACGAGAACAACCAGCGAGAACTGCTCAAGCTGTGGGCCGATTATCTGGAGACGGCATGACAGGGCCCTTGCCGTTCAACGACGAACGGCACCTGCAGGCCCATCAGTTCCTGGTCGACGAGGCCTATCTGCTCGACGCCCAGCAGTACGAAACCTGGCTGGACACCCTGACCGACGACATCCGCTATGAGATGCCGGTGCGGGTCACCACCGCGCTGGGCGCCGGTTTCGACACCTCGCCGGGGATGGCGCACTTCGACGAAAACAAGTACTCGCTTTCCCGGCGGGTGGCCCGGTTCCGTACCGAGCATGCCTGGACCGAGGATCCGCCGTCGCGGCTGCGGCACTACATCACCAATGTGCGAACGTTCGCCTGCGAAGATGATGCCCATGTGGTCGTGGAATCCGCGGAGCTGCTCTTCCGGAGCCGCGGCGATGTCAACGAGTCCGCGCTGGTGTCCTGTGGCCGCCGCGACGTGCTGCGTAACGACGGCGGCCAATGGAAGCTCGCGCGGCGCACGATCACGGTCGACGAGTCGGTATTGCGGATGCAGAACCTGGCGGTGTTCTTGTGAACGATGAAACACTCACCATCGCAAATGAATTCACCGAAGTGCAGGTGCGCCGCGTCGACACCCGCAACGGGTCACGGCTGCTGATCACCGCGCCCAAGTCCGGCCGGTCGATCAGCCTTGACGCACTCGAGCTGGAGGCGCTGACCCGCCAGAACCCCCGCACACTGGAGGCAATGGTGGGCAATACCGACGGGCCGCTGCTGCCGTGACCGGCTGGCTCGACGGAAAGCGCGCGCTGGTGGTCGGCGCCGGATCCGGGATCGGCAGGGCCGTCGTCGACGCTTTCCGCGCCGAGGGCGCCAAAGTCGCGGTGCTGGAACGGGATCCCGGCAAGTGCGACGCGCTGCGCCGGCACTGCCCGGATGTGCCGGTGGTCGACGGCGACGCGGTCAGCCGCGAGGCCAACGAGCGGGCGGTGGCCGCCGCGGTCGACGCCTTCGGTGGCCTCGACACACTGGTCAACTGCGTGGGAATCTTCGACTTCTACAAGGGAATCCTCGACATCGACACCAACGACCTCGAGCCCGCGTTCGACGAGATGTTCCGGACCAACGTGCTGAGCCATCTGCAGTCGGTGAAGGCGGCGCTGCCGGCGTTGCAAGCCGGGACCAGCTCGTCGATCGTACTGGCCGAATCCGCCTCGTCGTTCTATCCCGGCCGCGGCGGTGTGCTGTATGTGGCGTCGAAATTCGCGGTGCGGGGACTGGTCGCCACGCTCGCCCGCGAGCTGGCGCCGCGGATCCGGGTCAACGGCGTTGCGCCGGGCGGCACACTGAACACCGATCTGCGTGGCCTGAAAAGCCTTGGCCTGCAGGATGTCCGCCTCGACGACACGCCCGACCGCGAGCATGACCTGGCCGCGCGCACACCGTTGAACGTCGCGCTCACCGGCCACGACCATGCGTGGAGTTTCGTGTTCCTCGCCTCCGACCGGTCCCGCGGGATCACCGGCGACACCGTCCACCCCGACGGCGGATTCGGGCTATGACCCTCGACGAGCAGCGCGCCCTGGTGGCTTTGGCGTGCAGGGTCGCCGCCGCGCGCGGACTGGCAGACGGCAACCTCGGTCACCTGTCCCTGCGGGTCGACGACACGCGGCTGCTGATCCGCTGTCGCAGCGACACCGACACCGGTGTCGCGTTCACCCGGCCCGCCGACATCCGGCTCATCCACTTCGACGGAAGCGCCGGCGCCGCAGGAGAACTCGACGGCTACCGGGTTCCCAACGAACTGCCGATCCACGTCGAAACCCTGCTCGCCCACCCCGAATACCGGGCGGTCGCGCATCTGCACCCGCCCGCCGTCGTCGCCGCCGACCTCACCGGCATCACCATCCGGCCGATCTACGGCGCCTATGACATTCCAGGCGCCCGGCTTGCCCGCGGCGGCGTGCCCGTCTACGAACGTGCGGTGCTGATCAGAACCAGCGGATTGGGCAAGGAAATGGTGGCAGCGATGCGCGGCCGTCCCGTGGTGGTCCTTCGCGGCCACGGGATCACCAGCGCCGCAGCCTCCGTGCAGCAGGCGGTGTTGCAGGCGATCAGCCTCGACGCGCTTGCCCGCATGGCTTTAACAATTGTTTCCGCCGACGGCGCGCTGCGCGACATCGCCGACCGGGATTGGGACGACCTGCCCGATCTGGGGCCCGGCTTCACCGAGGCGGCGTGGCGCCATGAGGTGGCCAGGCTGGGTGAGTAAGGCGGCCGAACGTCGAGTTGTCGGGCGATTTCTGGCCGATTCTCACAACGACTCGACGTTCGAGAGGAAATCAAAGCTGGTCGCCAATCTCCTTGGCCGCCTCCACAAGTGCGGCGGCAACCGACGAATACTGCGACTTGGGCAGCCGCTGCTGCGGCGCCGCGGCATTGAGCGCCAGCCGAAGCCCCGGCGCCCGGGTCGGTATCACCACCGCCACCGACGCCACGCCCTCCTCGCTTTCTTCCCAGTTGACGGCGTAGCCCTGTTCGCGGATCCGCGACAGCTCGGCTTCCAATGCGGTGCGGCTGCCGATCGACCGCGGCGTGATGCGCTCCAGGTTTTCTTCGGGCAGCAGCTGGCGCAATTCCGGTTGCGGCAGCTGCGCCAGCATCACCTTGCCCGTCGACGTGCAATGGGCCGGCATGGTACGGCCCAACCGAGACGCCACGCGTACCGCAGTGGGTCCTTCAACCGCGGCGACGAACCGAACAGCGGCGCCGTCGAGCATCCCGACATGCACTGTCTCACGCAGCCGTTCGCTCAAGGCGCGCATGACCGGCGTAGCGGTGGCGGCGATGTCGATGCGGCCGAAGATCGCGAAGGCCACCCCGGTCAGTGCCGGCCCCGGCAGGTACGCCTTGGACACCGGGTCCTGCCGCACGAAGCCGCGGTAGGCCAACATCGCCAGCAGACGGTGCGCGGTCGACGACGCCACCCCCAGGTATCGGGTGGCTTCGCTCAACCGGATCGACGGTTGTTCGCCCAACAGCAGCAACAGCTTCAGCGCCTTGTCGACCGACTCGATCGGGTACTGCGGCCCGTCCGCTCCCCGACCCGTTTTGTGCATGTCAGAGACGCTACCTGCTGTAGCGTACGAACAGCATGGCCGCGAAATTATGGGCAGCCGGCCTCGCAGTGATGCTGGCGGCCTGCACGACGTCGGTGCCGGGACACCCGACGACCGTGGCGGGTCCGCCTCCCGCCCCCCGCAAGCCGCCGCCTTCGGCGCGTGACCTCCTGCTGCACGACGGCGACCGCACGCCGATGGGGCCCGCGACAACGGCTCCCCGCGGCGACGAGCTCTTCACCAGCGCTCGCCCGCCGGAATGCTTGGCGGCCCTGGTGTTCAAGGACTCGCCGCTGTTGCCCACCAACGCCAGCGATCACGCCGATGCGTCCTACCGTGTCGGCAGCTCGGCGCTGTATGCCGAATCGGTCGACGTCTACGGCAGACCGTTGGACCCTCATGATGTGGTGTGGAACGGCTTCAGTGCGGTGTCGGCCTGCAACGGCGAAGCAGTTGGCGTGGCACCGACCGGCGACTCCGCACCGATGCGCTTGCGCCGGTTCGCGGTGGCGGACGACGGCGTGCTGGTCTGGGCGATGAACGCGCCGGGGCGCACCTGTGACTACGGCCTGACGGTGGTTCCGCGGGCGGCGCTGTTGATCACTGCCTGTGACATCGAGAGCGGAGTCGACATGGGCGACTGGGCGTCCACCCGACGCCAGCAGCTCATGTCCCGAGTCGCCTGACCGGCTGGCTACCATCGGTCAGGTGGCCACCGATCGAATTCGTCTGCTGCTCGCCGATGTCGACGGCACGCTGGTGGACCAACAGAAGCGACTGACGGACGCGGCGATCGAGGCGGTGCACAAGCTGCACGACGCCGAGGTACTGTTCGCCGTCACCAGCGGACGTCCGCCCAAGGGCATGGCGATGCTGATCGATCCGCTCGGCTTGCAAACCCCGATCGCCGGCTTCAATGGCGGCATCTTCGTCAAGCCCGACATGACCGTCATCGAACAGAAGGTGCTTCCCGAGGACCTCGTCGCACCGATCGCCGACGTGATCGGCTCGTTCGACCTCGACGTGTGGATCTACCAAGGGGCCGACTGGTTTGTCCCCGATCCGGACGGCTCACACGTGGACCGGGAGTCGAAAACCGTGCAGTTCGAGCCCAAGGTCGCCGACGACGTGGAGGACCACACCGTGTCGGTCGCCAAAATCGTCGGGGTCAGCGACGACCACGACGCCGTCGCCGCGGCCACCAAGGCGGTGCAGGACCGCTTCGGGGAGCACGTTGCGGCGTCGACGTCGCAGCCGTACTACCTCGACGTCACCCATCCCGAAGCCAACAAGGGATCCGTCGCCAAATACCTTGCGGCACAATACAAACTCGCGCCCGAGCAGATCGCCACGATCGGCGACATGCCCAACGACATCCTGATGTTCGAACACTCCGGTCTGACGATCGCGATGGGCAACGCCGACGAGAAAGTGAAAAAGGCCGCCAAGGAGGTCACCGACAGCAACGACAGCGACGGTTTCGCCAAGGCCGTCGAACGCTTCGTCCTGCCCACAGCGACACGCACATGACTGTCGACACCCTGCTGCAGTCGATCCCGCCGCTGACCGTGTACCTGATCGTCGCCGGCGTGGTCGGGATCGAGAGCCTTGGGATCCCGCTGCCCGGCGAAATCGTCCTGGTCACCGCGGCGCTGCTGTCGTCACGCCATGAGCTGGCGGTCAACCCGCTCGGCGTCGGAGCGGCCGGCGTGATCGGCGCCGCGGTTGGTGACTCGATCGGCTACACGATCGGCCGGCGTTTCGGCATGCCGCTTTTCGACTGGCTGGGCCGCCGGTTTCCGCGGCACTTCGGTCCCGGGCACGTCGGCCTCGCGGAGCGGATATTCGACCGATGGGGCTCGCACGCGGTGTTTTTCGGCCGGTTCGTCGCCCTGTTGCGGATCTTTGCCGGACCGTTGGCCGGCGCGCTGAAAATGCCGTATCCGCGGTTCCTGTTCGCCAACGTCTCCGGTGCGGTGTGCTGGGCGGGCGGCACCACCGCGGTGATCTACTACGCCGGTATCGCGGCCGAACGCTGGCTCGAGCGATTTTCCTGGGTTGCCCTGGTAGTCGCCGTGGTGGGCGGCACGATTGCCGCGATCCTGCTGCGAAAACGCACCGCCCGGGCCATCGCCGAATTCGAGGCCCAGCACAGCGAGGAATCGGACCCGACAACCGCCTAGTCGCTCACGGCGTTCAGCTCAGTTCTTAGAAAACTGGACATGGACAGAGCGGTTGTACTGGTGTTATATAAATGTGATCCACAAATGTATCGTCTGTCTTCAGGCACGTAGGGCGGGCATCCTTCGCGGCGCGCAGCGCCGATCGAAAGGGGTTCACCGTGAATTTTGCTACCGCCGAAGCATCATCGAGCCACATGATGTTGAGCAGTCGGCTGGTCTCTGAGCTGGCCGAAGCGCACAGCACGCTGCGGACCACCGTCGAGCGAACCGGGCCAGCAGTGGTCGTCCATGCCGGGGGTGAGGTGGACGCCTCGAACGAGACCACCTGGCGTCACCTGCTGAGCGAGGCCGGCGCCGCCGCGTTCCCGCCCGGCGCGCTGGTGATCGACACCAGCGGCCTGGACTTCATGGGTTGCTGCGCCTTTGCAATCCTTGCCGAGGAGGCCGAGCGTTGCCGGGGGCGTGGCGTCGAACTGCGACTGGTAAGCAGCCAGCCGGGTGTCGCCAGGATCGTCGGTGCATGCGGGCTGAGCGGGCTACTACCCGTCGACGACACCGTGGACGCGGCGCTGTCGACCTCGGCTGACTGGTAAGGCCTTCCGGCCTAACGGCTAATGCGTTGGGCGAGAACCTCTTTCCCTGCGCCACTGAGCTGGTTGAGCGCGTCCGGGCGGGCGGCCATCGCCATCAGCAACGCCTCCCCGGGGCCACCGACCTCGGGTCCGCTGCCGTGACACCAACCCACGTCGGTGGCAACCAGACGCAGGCCTCGGGCCCGCCACGCGCCCCGCACGGCGGGAGCACGCAACGCGAAG
>Ga0070737_10002812_pt1 | contig 19969 bp, 20 predicted proteins | sample Coa_R1_10_FD_66438 | JGI IMG/M metagenome (GOLD analysis project Ga0070737, IMG submission 66438) | Surface soil microbial communities from Centralia Pennsylvania, which are recovering from an underground coalmine fire - Coalmine... | ecosystem: Environmental > Terrestrial > Soil > Unclassified...
TTGGCGCTGCCCCAGTTGCGCGAGATATTCCGCTTCGCCACGCTTCACGCCCGCGACGTGGCGATCGTCCTGGGCGCTGGCATTCCAGATTGTCCGGGCATATACTCCCCGCGACCCGCAAGCTTTCTATCTCAACGGCGACGGTTGGCGCGGCTTGGGTACTCCAGCCTGCCAGAGCTACACCATCACCCAGTCCTTGCAGTTTCCGGGCAAAGGGCTGCTGCAGGGAAAGCTCGCCAGGCGCACGGCAGATATCAGCCAGCTCGTCTACCAGGCGATGCTGCGCGACGTGCGCGCTCAGGTCCAGACCGCCTACTATCAGCTCCAGTTGGACCTGGGCGTTGAACGACCTAATCGCCGCGAACGTGGCCAGCCTGCGACAGGTCCTGATGCGCCAGTCGTTTGCCGTGATGCTGGTGGCGTATCAGGGGGCAAGGCGGACTTCACCACGCTGATCACCACCTTCCAGCAGCGAAGCGGCGCCCAGAGTATCTATCTGCAGGCGGTCAATCAGTTGCTGGCGGGCAAGGTCGCGCTGGAACAAGCCGCCGGCGGCAGTTTGGAGTAACTCGAGGCTCGCGGACCTAAACGGCGCCCATTGGCCCATCCGCTACATTGCCACACGGCTCAAAACCGAGGCGCAGCAGGCCCCATGGTCGAACAGCCCGACAGTTTGGCGAGCCCGTCGGATAGCCTCCACGGCCTGTCCGCGGCCGAGGCCGCCGCCCGGCTGCGCGCCGAGGGCTTCAACGAGCCGGCGCCGCCGGCCAAGCGAACTCCGCTGCGGATCGCGCTCGAAGTCGTCCGCGAACCGATGTTCGAGCTGCTGCTTTTGGCCGCCGGCACCTATTCCATCCTGGGCGACCGCGGGGAAGCGCTGATGCTGAGCGGCTCGGCCCTGCTGATGATTGCGATCACCACGGTTCAGGAAAGCAAAACCGAGCGCGTCCTCGAATCGCTGCGCGAGCTGACCAGTCCGCGCGCCCTCGTAATCCGCGACGGCACCCGCAGGCGCATCCCCGGTCGCGAAGTGGTTCGTGGCGACCTCATCGTGCTGGGCGAGGGCGATCGAGTGCCGGCCGACGCTCTCCTGCTTTCCAGCCACGATCTTCAAGTGGACGAGTCGCTCCTGACCGGCGAGTCGGTGCCGGTGTCCAAGGCTGCCGGCGCTCCAGCCGCGCCCTGGCCGCGGCCCAGCGGCGAAGCTCTGCCGGTGGTCTTTTCCGGCACCATGGTCGTCCGCGGTCAGGGAATCGCCGAAGTGCGCGCGGTGGGCTTTGCCAGCGAGGTCGGAAAGGTCGGCCAGACTCTCGGCCGGATTAAAGAGGAGCCCAGTCCGCTCCATCTCCAGATCCGCGGCTTGGTTCGGTTGCTTGCCGGCGTCGGTTTCGTGCTCGGCGCCGTGATGATGACCTTGTACGGCTTGCTGCGCGGCTCCTGGTTCAGCGGTCTGCTGGCCGCCATCGCCATCGCCATGGCGATAATGCCCGAGGAGTTCCCGCTGGTCCTGACGATTTTTCTGGTCATGGGCGCCTGGCGGATTTCCAAGGCCAGCGTCTTGACCCGTCGCGCAGCCGCGATCGAATCGCTGGGTGCGGCCACCGTGCTATGCACCGACAAGACCGGGACTCTGACCCTCAACCAGATGTCGGTCGCCAACCTGTGGAGCGGCGACCACGAGCTGGATCTTTCCAATCAACCATCCGGGCGGCTGGCGCCCGCGTTGCGCGTCCTGCTTGAAGTCGCGATCTTGGCCAGCGAGAGCGCGCCGGCCGATCCGATGGAAAAAGCGATCCATGCCGGGGGGCAACAGTACCTGGGCAGCGACGGATTCCATCCCGACTGGCGGATGGTACATGAATATGCGCTCAGCTCCAGGCTGTTCGTCATGTCGCACGTCTGGCAACCGCCCGGGCAATCCGGCTACGTCGTCGCCGCCAAGGGAGCGCCCGAAGCGGTCGCCGGGTTGGCGCGGGTAACCGGCGCCGCCTTGGAGGAGCTTCGCCACGCCGCCGATCGAATGGCGTCGCGCGGGATGCGCGTGCTGGGCGTCGCCCGGGCCAACTTCGACGGGCCGCGCTTTCCCGAGTTGCAAAGCGAGTTCGCCCTCGAGTTCCTGGGGCTGGTGGCGCTGGCCGATCCCTTGCGGCCCGGAGTGCCGGAAGTAATTCGCGAATGTCGCGGCGCCGGAATCAGGGTCGTAATGGTGACGGGAGACTACCCGGCAACCGCGGCCGCGATCGCGCGGCAGGCGGGGTTGGATCATGCGGGAATTGCTACCGGCGCGGAGGTTGCGGCGCTCAGCGATGCCGAGTTGCGGGAGCGCGTGCGCTCGATTTCGATTTTTGCGCGCATCACCCCCGAGCAGAAGCTGCGTATCGTGAACGCCTTCAAGGCCAACGGTGAGATCGTGGCGATGACCGGCGACGGGGTCAACGACGCCCCTTCCTTGCGCGCCGCGCATATTGGAATCGCGATGGGTGGGCGCGGCACCGATGTCGCCCGCGAAGCCTCCGCAATCGTGCTGCTGGACGACGAACCGACCTCGATCGTGACCGCGGTGCGGCTGGGACGGCGCATCTACGACAATCTGCTCAAGGCGATGTCCTTCCTGCTCGCGGTCCACGTGCCGATCGCCGGCCTAGCCCTGCTGCCGCTTTTCGCGGGCTTGCCGCTTATCCTGGCCCCCGTGCATATCGCCTTTCTCCAACTTTGCATCGACCCCATCTCCTCGATCGTGTTCGAGTCCGAAGTCGAAGAGGACGACGTGATGCGGCGCCAGCCGCGCGACTCTCGCCAACCGCTGTTCTCGCCCGCGCTGGTCGGCTGGAGCCTGTTCCAGGGCGGATGGGTATTCGCTTTGGTGGCGGCTACCTTCCTTCTCGCACTGCGCCACGGCCTCCCCGAAAGCGAAGCCCGCGCCCTGACCTTCACCTCGCTGGTGTCGGCCAACTTCGCCCTGGTCCTGGTCAATCGATCCTTCAGCTCCTCGCCGCGGGCGGCGCTGGCGCGCCCCAACGCGGCGCTGTGGGTGGTTTCGGCGGCGATGGCGGCGCTGCTCGGTCTGGCGTTGGCGCTGCCCCAGTTGCGCGAGATATTCCGCTTCGCCCCGCTTCACGCCCACGACGTGGCGATCATTTTGGGCGCTGGCATCCTCACCCTGCTGGTTCTTGAACCGGCAAAACGGCTGCGCCGCCGCTTCGCGGGCAAGCGCGATAGCTCGCGCCGGGAAAACCCGGCGTCCGCTCCCGGATGAACCGCGCGGCTGATGCATTCCGTCCAAGTTTCGATTTCTATGCTGTTATTCAGAAAGCATCGTTGCCAAAGGAGACACTGAATCGGCCGATTTCGGCATTTTTCTTGTTCCCGATGTTGCCCAATTGCGGGTAGCCTAAGGCATGGCTGACACCTAATTTGCCCGGTTGAGCCACGGATCAGTTGTGGACGAGCGCTTGCAAAATACCGCCGGCGAAGCACCGGTAAATACTCCCATTGGTTCCCAGACAACCGGCACAGTGGTCCGCGTCCGCGGTTCAGTGGTCGATGTCGAGTTCAGCGGCCCGCTGCCGTTTCTGAGCGAGGCGCTGCTAATCGACCGGCAAGGCGCCCCTCGGTTGGTGATCGAAGTGCACGAGCATCTGGATGGCCACGCGATTCGCGGGGTCGCGATGCAGAACACGGCCGGTCTGGCGCGCGGCGCCCGGGTGCGCAGAAGTGGTGGCCCGATCACCGTGCCCGTGGGCGAGAGTGTGCTGGGCCGCCTAATCAACGTGGTCGGCGAGCCGGTGGACGGGCTGGCGCCGTTCCCATCCGAGGTTCCGCGCTGGCCGATCCATCGGCCCGCGCCGGCCTTCAGCCGGCAGGACCCTTCGCGTGAGGTTTTCCACACCGGGATCAAGGTGATCGACCTATTGGCGCCGCTGGCGCGCGGCGGCAAAGCCGGGATGTTCGGCGGCGCCGGCGTGGGCAAGACGGTGCTGATCACCGAGCTGATTCGGACCACGGTGGAAAACTACTCCGGCATCTCGGTCTTCGCCGGAATCGGCGAGCGCTCGCGCGAGGGGCATGAGCTGCTGGGCGAGTTGCGCGCCTCGGGGGTGCTGGCGCGCACCGCCCTGATTTTCGGCCAGATGAACGAGCCCTCGGGGGCGCGCTGGCGGGTGGGTATGACCGCGCTGGCGGTGGCGGAATATTTCCGCGACGCGATGGGGCGCAACGTCCTGCTGTTGATGGACAACGTCTTTCGCTTTGTGCAAGCCGGCGCGGAAGTCTCGGGGATGCTGGGGCGGCTGCCCTCGCGGGTGGGCTATCAGCCCACCCTGACCACCGAGATCTCCGACCTGCAGGAACGCATCGCCTCGGTGGCCGGCGCGACCATCACCGCAATCGAGGCGGTCTATGTTCCCGCCGACGATTTCACCGACCCGGCGGTAGTCGAAACTTTCCGCCATCTGGATTCTTCGATCGTGTTGTCGCGCGACATGGCTGCCGAGGGGCTCTATCCGGCGATCGATTCGCTTAATTCCACCTCCATTCTCCTCGACCCGCGGGTGGTCGGTCAGCGCCATTACGCAATCGCCGAAGAGGTCCGCAAGACCCTCGCCCGCTATCGCGAGTTGCAGCAGATTATCGCGCTGCTCGGGGTCGAGGAACTCAGCGCCGAGGATCGTTTGCTGGTCGGCCGCGCCCGCCGCCTGCAGCGCTTCCTCACCCAACCCTTCCTGGTAACCGAGCAATTCACCGGTATCGCCGGCAAATCGGTGCCCTTGGAAGAAACGCTCAAGGCCTGTGCCGCGATCCTGGACGGCCGGGGGGATAAATGGGCGGAGAGTTCCTTCTACATGGTGGGTAACCTAGATGACGCCGGCGACAAGGAAGCCCGCAGTTCGGCGGCGGTCAGGCCGCGGCCATGAAGCTGGTTATCACCACGCCCACCGAAATCGCGCTCAACCTCGAAGGTGTCAGCTACGTGCGGGCCGAGGACTCCAGCGGCGCCTTCGGTATCGAACCCGGCCATGCCGACCTGCTCAGTGTACTTGCGGTCAGCGTGTTGATCTGGCGTGACGCCGCCGGACAGGAACATTACGCGGCACTGCGCGGTGGCGTGCTGCGCGTGCGCGGCGGCGCCGTGGTGGAAATCGCCACCCGTGAGTTGGCCCTGAGCGATGATTTGAAGAAGCTGCGCGAAGTCGTGATGCGCCAGATGAGCCGCAATGCCGGCGCGGAACAAGCCGCCCGCTTCGGCGCCCTGGGGCTGCAACAGGCCGCCATTTCACAGATCTATCGCTTCCTGCGGCCCGGCGAGCCGCGCCGCCAGCGCGGTCCGGTCGAGCGATGAACACTAGCAACAGGAATCGCGGGCGGAACGAGGAGGAACGCAAACTGGCGCGCGCGGTGGAACGAACCCGGCGTAGGCGCGCCTATTGGGAGCGCACCGGCGAAATGCCGATGGGCCGGGCGCTGGGGATGATGGGTCGGTTCGGCTGGACCATGGTGGGACCACCCCTGCTGGGAGCTTTTGTCGGGCGCTGGCTGGATCGATATTTCCACGCCGGGGTCTTCTGGAGCGCCACGCTGGTATTTCTGGGTGCGGCCGCGGGCTTTTACCTGGTCTGGAACAAGCTGCACGTCGAATGATTGCGCACGCTGTTCATTTGTTGCTGTTCACCTGCCTCGGTATGCTGATGGGCGCGACCTATCTTGCCGCCTTGGCCTTCAACGTGCGCTTGTACTGCGAGGGGCGCTCGAAAACGCTGGGAGTGTCAATTCATATTCTGCGGCTGCTGGGCACGGCGGTTGGGTTTGGACTGATCGCGCTTGCCGGCGCCATGCCCCTATTGCTCAGCCTGCTGGGTTTTCAGCTTGTCGACCCGCTAATGCTGGGCAGCGCCAAGCTTTGGGCGAGGTTTGCCTGATGGGCCGTTCGCCGCTCCATTCCTCCACGGTATTTCAGCTCGGCCCTCTGCCCATCACCCAAACCGTCGTGACCACCTGGGCTCTGATGCTCGTGCTGGCGCTCGCCTGCTACCTGGCGACCCGCAAGCTGGCGATCGTACCCAGCGGCCTGCAGGCGCTAATCGAGACTGTGGTGAGCGAGATTGAAGAGCAGATCGGGGGCATTCTCAATCGCGATCCCAGCGACTTCGTGGCGCTGTTGGGCAGCCTGTTCATCTTTTTGGTGCTGGCCAACCTGTCGGGGGTGCTCCCCGGGGTGCGCGCACCCACCGCGGCGATCGAAACTCCGGCCGCGCTGGCGACCATCGTCTTTTTCTCGGTCCATTATTACGGGGTCAAGCTGCACGGTCTGGGCGGCTATCTGAAGAGCTATCTCAAGCCCAACCCGATGCTCTTGCCACTCAACATCCTGTCGGAGTTCACCCGTTCGTTTTCGCTGATGATGCGACTGTTCGGCAATATCATGAGCGACGAACTGGTCATCGCAATCGTGGTGGCGCTTGCCGGACTGCTGGTGCCAATCCCTTTCATGGCCTTCGAAATTCTCGTCGGCCTGATTCAAGCCTACATTTTTTCGGTGCTGGCCGCGGTGTATATCGGCGGTGCTGTGGGCTCGGTTGAAAAGTAGCGGGAGGAAACCTGGATGACCGTTCAGATGCTCAGCATAATTGGCGCCGCCTTCGCCGTCGCCGTCGGTTCAATCGCTCCGGCCTTGGCCGAAGGACGCGCGATCGCCGCCGCGATGGAGGGGATCGCCCGCCAACCGGAGGCCGCCGGGGCGATGTCACGCACCTTGTTCGTCGGTCTGGCGATGATCGAAACCATGGCTATCTACTGCCTGGTGATCGCTCTGCTGCTGCTCTTCGCCAATCCTTACGCGGTACGCTGATGACCTTCAGTTGGACCACCTTCATCCTTCAGGCGGTCAATTTTCTGATCCTGGTATGGCTGCTCAAGCGCTTTCTATTCAAACCCGTGGCCAATCTCGTCACCCAGCGCAAGACCGCGATCGCGCACGCTCAAAGCGAGGCTGAAAGCGCGCAGGCCGCGGCCGACCAGGCGCGCCGAGATTTCGAGGCTCGTCGCGCCGAGCTGGATCAGCAGCGCCAGGCCCTGATCGACCAGACCCGCGCGCAGCTTGCCGACGAGCGCGCCGCAATGATCGAGGCGGCCCGCGGCGAAGTGGAAAAGCTCAAAGCCGCCTCCCGCCAGCAGCTCGACGAGGAACGCGACAGCGCTGGCCGCGAGTTGTTCGCACGCACGGTGCAGACCGCCGTGGAACTGGCCAGCCAGCTTTTGCGCCAGGTCACGGCAGCGCCCCTGGACCAGCCTTTCCTGGAGCAGGCGCTGGGGCGGCTGGACCGTCTGGCCGCCAACGAACGGGCGGATCTGTTGGGACAACTGGCCCGTGACGGCGGGCAGCTACTCGTCACCACCGCCCATCCGCTGGACGCCGACAACCAGGCCAAATGGCGCGCCGCCTTGAGCGCGCGGCTGGGCGAGGCGGCACGGATCGTGTTCACCACCGACCAGGAATTGATCGCCGGCGTGCGCCTTGGCTTTCCTCACGCCACCCTGCGCTTTAGTTGGCGCGACAATCTGGCCCACGCGCAAAATGAGTTGATTGAGCATGGACAAACTGGCTGAGCGAGTGGCGCAACGCTTGACCGCGGCCGCCAGCCGGATCGCGAGCACGACCTTTGAGCCGGCGTTGGAGATGCTGGGACGGGTGGAAAGCATCGGCGACGACGTCGCGATAGTCTCGGGGCTGCCCGATGCGCAGCTCGACGAGTTGCTGGAATTCGAGTCCCAGGGCTCGGACGCCCCGGTCATGGGGCTGGTCCTCGCCTTGGATCCCGACCTGATCGGCTGCGCGATGCTGGGCCGCAGCACGGCGATCGCCGCCGGCGGCCGCGTCCGCGGTACCAAGACGGTCGCCCGGGTGCCCGTGGGCGAGATGCTGCTGGGCCGGGTCGTCAATCCGCTGGGACTGGCGCTGGACGGTGGCGCGCCCCTGGAGGTCGGGCAGTTGGAGCCGCTCGAAAGAGCCGCTCCCAGGATCGTGGAGCGCGACTTGGTGAGCCGGGCGCTGGAGACCGGGCTTACCGCCATCGATGCGATGCTGGCGCTGGGACGCGGCCAGCGCCAGCTGATTATCGGCGATCGCGAAACCGGCAAAACCGCGATCGCCCTGGATACCATCATCAATCAGCGCGACTCAGGAGTAGTCTGCGTGTACTGCGCGGTGGGACAGAAAAGCTCCTCGGTGGCCCAGGTGATCGACGCGGTACGCCGTTTCGGCAATCCGGCGCGCTGTATCTTCGTGGTCGCCGCTTCCGACGATCCCCCCGGCCTGCAATGGCTGGCGCCCTATGCCGCTTGCACGATGGCGGAGTATTTCAGCGAGCGCGGCGGCGACGCGTTGCTGGTGATCGACGACCTGACCAGCCACGCCGTCATCTATCGTCAGCTCTCGCTGGTGCTGCGCAACCAGCCCGGTCGCGAAGCTTATCCGGGCGACATCTTTTATATTCACTCGCGGCTGTTGGAACGCGCCGCGCGGCTCAACAGCGAACGTGGCGGCGGCTCGTTGACCGCGCTGCCGATCGCGGCCACAGAAGAAGGCAATCTCTCGGCGTATATCCCGACCAACCTGGTCTCGATTACCGACGGTCAGATCGTGCTGGACCCGCGCCTTTTCCAGGAGGGACAGAAGCCGGCGATCAATATTGGCAAGAGCGTGTCGCGAGTGGGCGGCAAGACCCAGCCGCCGGCGCTGCGCCAGCTGGCGGAGAATTTGCGGCTTGAGTATACGCAATTCCTGGAACTGGAAATCTTTACCCGCTTCGGCGGCATGATCGACGACCGTACCCGTCGCCTGATCGAGCACGGCCGGCGGATTCGCGCCGCGCTGACCCAGCCCCAGTTCAGCGGGCTGTCGATGCCCCAGCAGGTCGCGCTATTACTGGCGCTCAACGAGGGGATGTTGGATTCGATCGCGGTGGAACAGATCGCCCAGGTACGCCAAGCGCTGCCGCATTGGATGGAAGAAGACGGCGCGGCGCTCAGCCAGCATATCACCGATACCGGCGAGCTTGACGATTCAAGCCGCAAGGCGCTGCGCGAGCTGCTAGCCCAGCGCTTGGCTGCCCTGCCCTCTTCCACTGCCGCCGTTGCCCGAGACCATTGATGCCGCGGCTGGACGAAATCAGCGCGCAGATAGCTTCGCTCAACGAGCTGCGCGAAATTCTCGGCGCGATCCGGGCAATGGCCGCGGCGCAGATGCAGCAAAGCCAGCGCTCGCTCGACGCGATCCGCAATTACGTCGCAATCGTGCGCGACGCGCTCGTCGAAGCCTCCTCGCTGCTCTCCGAGCCCGCGGCGTCGCCGGCAGCCACCGCATCATCGCATCCAGGCCTGGTGGTGTTCGGCGCCGAGCACGGTTTTTGCGGTGCCTTCAACGAGCCGCTGCTAGCGGCGGTCGCCAGCGCCGTATCGGCGCAGCCAGGCCTTCACCTGATCTGCGTCGGAAGCCGCGCCGCGCAGCGGGCCGCCGAGCACGGGATTCGGTTCGATCTGACCCTGCCGATGACCACCCACGTCGGCGGCGTGGGAGCGGTGGCCCGCCGCGTCGCCGCCGAGCTTTACCGAGGGTTCGCCGCCGGCACGCTTACCGCGCTGGACGCGATGTACATCCGCGCCGCCCAGGCACATCAGAGCGCGCCGCGCCGCCTGCGACTGTTGCCGCCCGAGCCGCTTTCCCCTCGACAGCGGCCATCGCCGCCGCCGCTGGTCAATGTGAACCCGCGCCAGCTGCGCGACGAGGTGGGCGCCGAATACATGTTCGCGATGCTGGAGGCGTGCGCGATGGAATCCTTCGCCAGCGAAAATGCGGCGCGCTTTCGTACCATGCAAGCCGCGCACGAAAATATCGAGCGCAAGAGCACCGCCCTCGACCGCCTTGCCCGAGGCATTCGCCAGGAGGCGATTACCGGCGAGATCCTGGAGCTGATCGGCGGGGTCGCCGCGACAGCCCGGGCGTGACCATGGCCCATCGGCGATTCCCCCGTCACGCGGGGCTCGGGAAGTAGGGACTACGATGTTCCGGGTTAAACATCTTTTGCTCGACACTCTGCGCGAGCACGTCGTGATGATTCACGAGCAGGCGGTCCGCAGCGGCAATCTCGGCTTCAATCCCCTGGATCGGGTCCGCGTAAGCGGCGTGGACCCGCTCACCGGCGCGGCTCGCGAGGTCACCGGGGTGCTCAACTTTTGCCGCGACGCCTTGCTCACGCCCGATGAAATCGGGCTGTCCGACGAGGCGTTTTCGGATCTGGGGCTGCCCGAAAACGCGCCCGTCAACGCCGGCCTTGCGGTGGCGCCGCAAAGCGTCGATCTGGTGCGTGACAAGCTTGCCGGCACGCGCCTGGATTACACCGCCTTCAAGGAGATTCTCGCCGACGTCGCGGCGCGCCGCTACTCGCGCGTAGAGTTGGCGATGTTCGTCTTCGCCTGCGCGCTCAAGAAGATCGATCTGGGCGAATTGGTCAGCTATACCCGCGCCATGATCGATACCGGCAAGCGGCTGGATTTGGGCCCCGGCCCAATCGTGGACAAGCATTGCATCGGCGGCATCCCCGGAAATCGCACCACCCTGGTGGTGGTGCCGATCCTCGCCGCGCTCGGCCTGACCATTCCCAAAACCTCTTCCCGCGCCATCACCTCGCCCGCCGGGACCGCCGACACCATGGCCACGATGGCCGAAGTGTCGCTATCCACCGAGCGCATCTACGAGGTGATCAAGCAGACCGGCGCCTGCATCGCCTGGGGCGGCGCCCTGGAACTGGCTCCCGCCGACGACGTCCTGATCACGGTGGAACGGCCGATGGAACTGGACACGGAAGCGCAGATGGTGGCCTCGATTCTGGCCAAAAAGAAAAGCGCCGGAGCCACCCACGCGCTCATCGACATTCCGGTGGGACGCTCGGCGAAGGTGCGCACATACGCCGCGGGCGAGAAGCTCGCCGGCCTGTTTCGCAGCGTCGCCGTCGAACTAGGCCTGCGCCTGGAGGTCGCCTTGACCGATGCCCGGGCACCGGTGGGCCGCGGCATCGGTCCCCGGCTGGAGGCCCTCGACGTGCTGGCCGTGCTCCGGCGCGACCCCGCGGCGCCCGCCGATCTGCGCGAGAAATCGCTATATTTGGCGGCGCGAATTATGGAAATGAGCGGCACCGTGGCGACCGGCGGCGGTTATCGCGAAGCTCGCCGGGCCCTGGACTCGGGCCTGGCGCAAGCCAAATTCGACCAGATCGTGGCCGCTCAAGGCGCGTGCAGCCTGCCCCCGCCGGCTCCCTACCAGCAGCTTGTCACCTCGCCCGCCGACGGCCGGCTGCGCGAAGTCGATTGTTGGGAAATCGCCCGCGTCGCCAAACGCGCCGGCGCCCCGGCCAACGCCGCGGCTGGAGTGTGGATGCTCAAGCGCCTGGGCGACGTGGTGGCCAAAGACGAGCCCCTGTTCGAGATCCATGCCTGCAGCCTGGAGCAGCTCAAGGCCGCCGCCAGCTACGCCCAAGCCCATCCGCAGATCGTCACCTTCGGTTTTTAGGCTGGGCTCTGTCCGCCGGCGCTCAGGCGCGGGCGGCGTGCAGCGCATGCCGCCGGCGTTGCGCGATCAGCCGGTCCAGCCAGGAGAGCCAATCCTCCAGCCCTTCGCCGGTGCGCGCCGACAGCAGGATCGGCGCGGGTGCGGGCATCACCTTGGCCAATGCCTCCTTGAAGGCGGATAACCTAACTTCAAGATATGGCAGCAGGTCGGCCTTGGTCAGCACCACCAGGTCCGCGCCGCGAAACATGACCGGATACTTGAGCGGCTTGTCCTCGCCCTCGGTGACCGCCAGCGCGACGACGTTGGCATGCTGGCCGAGGTCGTAAACCGCGGGACAGACCAGGTTGCCCACGTTCTCGACGAACAACAGATCGCGCTCCTGGCAGTCCAGGTCGTGCAAGGCATGATGGACCATCGCGGCGTCCAGATGGCAGGCCGAACCGGTCGTGATCGTGGCGGCTGGAATGCCGGCGGCGCGCAGCCGCTCGCCGTCGTGATCGGTGGCCAGGTCGCCGCTGAGCGCCGCCAGCTTGAAGCGGCCGGCGCTGGCTTTGGCGGTCGCCTCCAGCAACGCGGTCTTGCCCGAGCCCGGCGAACCCATCAGGTTGATCGCGACCAAGCCGCGCTGGTCGAAATGCTCGCGGTTATGGCGCGCGGCGCCGTCGTTGGCCTTGAGGATGCGCTGGTGCAGATCCACCGACACCACTTGAGGATCACCGCAGCCGCAACTGTCACACATCAGTGCACCTCCATTTCGATCCGCATCAGTAGGATCTCGTCACCCTGGCTCAGCCGCGCCTCGCCGCCGCAATCCGGGCAGCGCAGGATCTCACCAGCCGCGATCGCGCGGCCGCATCGGCCGCAGTTGAAGCGCGCGGGAACCCGCTCGATGGTCAGCGGAGCCCGGGCGCAAATCGTGGCAGGGCGGAAAATTTCGTAGGCGCTGGCCAAAAGCTCGCAATCCACGCCCGACAATTCGCCGATTCGCACCCCAACGCCGTGAACCGCCACCCCACCCCGCGCCCGCGTTTCGGCCTCGACCTGCTCGACCAGCGCGCCGATAATCGAATATTCGTGCAAATCGCCAGCCTCCTATTCGCCGCGAAACCGGGGCGCTTGCTTGGCCAGGAAGGCCTGAAGACCGGCAGCAAAGTCGCGGCCGTTGGCCACGCGGCGCAAGCTATCGACCTCGCGGTCCAGATGCTGATCGATCAGGTCCATGCCGCAGGCGCAATTGACCAGCAGCTTGGCCTCGCCCCAGGCTCGCGTCGGTCCCTGGGCAAGCTGGACGGCCAAGGCCTCCACCTGCGTCTGAAAGTCCCCGACCGGATGGACGAAATTGATCAACCCGACTTCGAGCGCCCGCCGGGCATCCAGCCGCGGGCTCAGAAAGATCAACTCCAACGCCCGCCGCAAGCCCAGCAGCCGCGGCAGCAGGAAGGTGGAACTCTCCGCGCCGGTCAATCCGGTACGCCCGTACGCCCATTCGAAACTAGCCCGCTCGGAGGCAACCACCAGGTCGCAGGCCATCGCCAGACCGAATCCACCCGCCGCGGCGATCCCGTCCACGGTGGCGACGAAGGGCTTGGCGGCGCGGCGGATCTCCGAAATCGTGCTGTGGATATATTCGACGATCTGCTGGAGCACGTCGCCCGGCCCTTGCGGCGTTCCCTCCGAGTGAGGTTTCAGATATTCCAGTTCCGCGCGATCGCCGCCGGCCTGCACGTATTTGAGATCGGCCCCGCTGCAGAACACGCCGCCGGCCCCGCGAATCAACACCACCCGCACCGAGTCGTCGCGCGCCATCCGCAGACCGGCTTGGCGCAGGTCGCGCGCGGTCGCCAAGTCGAGGGAATTGAAGCGTTCGGCGCGATCGATCGTGATGCTTCCGATCCCGCCCCGGGTTTCGCAAACGATATTGGTAGGCACGCCGCCGGTATCCATGACTCAACAGATGCGCGGCAGCGGCTCGCCCTCGGGTTCGGCCAAAAGGCGGCGACCAAAACCGGTATCAAGGATCACCTGCCCCGGTCGCGACTGTACGCAGCTTGCCACGATCGCCGCGTCCGCTCCCAGCGGATGGGCTCGCAACGCCGCCAGCACGCGCGGCGCCGCTGCGGGCCGCACGCCAAGCAAAGCCTTGCCTTCGTTGGCAACCATCAGTGGGTCGATGCCCAAAAGCTCGCCGGCGGCCCGCACGCTGTCACTGATCGGCACGCTGGGCCCCTCCAGCACGATCCCCACCTTCGCCTTCTGCGCCATTTCGCACAGGGCGCTGACCACCCCGCCGCGGGTGGGATCTTTCATCGCGACCACGTCGGCGCCGCCGGCCCGCAGCGCCTGTCGAATCATCGCATTGAGCGGCGCCACGTCCGAGCGCAATTCTCCCTGGAGCTCGAGCTCGTGGCGGCAGGCCATGATCGCAAGTCCGTGGTCACCGGCGGTCCCGCTTAGAATAATCGCGTCGCCCGGCGCCAATCCGGCATCTGACACCACTCGCTGCGTGAGCGCGATGCCGGTGGTGTTCAGGACCAGGCCGTCGATCTCGCCGCGCCCCATCACCTTGGTATCGCCGGTCACGATCCGGGCCTGGGCCTCGGCGCCGGCGGCCGCGATCGAATCGCGCACTCGTTCCAGGTCGCCGCGAGCGAAGCCTTCCTCCACGATCATGGCAAGCGTCAGCGCCAACACCTCGGTGGCGCCCATCATCGCCAAATCGTTCACGGTGCCCGACACCGCCAGCCGGCCGATGTCGCCGCCGGGAAAGAAGAGCGGACTGATCACATGGGAGTCGGTGGTGATCACCAGCCAGCGGTCGCCCAAAGGAATCGCCGCACCGTCATCCATCGCTGCCAAGCCAATTTCCGCGCCCGGCGCGCCGGCCAGCCGGTCAACAAACATCTCCTTGATCAGCGCGCGCATCGCGCGGCCGCCGGCACCGTGCTTAAGCTCCACTTTGGCTGGCTCGGATCTCATCGCCGCGCCTCAAGCTCCAGTTCGGGCCGGCCTCCGTATTCCATCCAGATGCGGCAACCGCCCTCGCTGCTGACCATGCACGCGCCGACAGGCTGATCGGGCACGCATTGGCGGCCAAATAGCCGGCAATCCGACGGCTTGGCGATCCCGGCCATGATGTCGCCGCAGATGCATTGGGCGGCCAGGCCCGGCGGCGCGTCGGAGCACAGCGCGCGGGGATCGATTTTGAAGCGGCGGCGGGCGTCGAAGCGGGCCCATTCATCGCGCAGCCGCAGATTGCCGTTGGGAACGTGGGCGATACCCCGCCAGCGCCCGCCAATCAGGCGGAAAACCCGCCACAGCGCTTCCTGAGCCTTGCGGTTGCCCTCCCGGGTCACGCAGCGGGGAAAGGCGTTGACCACCACCGCGCGCCGGTCGCGAATCAGTTCGAGCAGGCGCGCCAAACCGGCCAGAATGTCGAGCGGTTCGAAACCCGCCACCACGACCGGAAGGCGATGGCGCTGGACAAAGCGCTCGAACACACCCCAGCCGGTAATCGCCGCGGCATGTCCGGCGGCCAAAAATCCTTCCACCCGGGTGTGCGGCATCTCGGCGACGATTTCCATCACCGGGGGGATATACTTGTGCGCGGAGAGCACCGAGAAATTGGCCGGAGGATCGGACAGCAGCACCGCCGCGGTGGCCACCGCCGTGGTTTCAAAACCGCTGGCAAAGAAGACGATTTCTTCGTCGCTGCGCCGCGCCATCTGGGCCGCCTGGGCGATGCTGTAAACGACGTCCACGCGCGCGCCCTCGGCACGCGCGTCGGCCAGCGAGCGGGAAGTTCCCGGCACCCGCAGCATGTCGCCGTAGGTAACGACCTTGACCCCCATGCGGGCCAGCGCGACCGCTTCATCCACCTCCGGCATGTCGGTCACGCAGACCGGACAGCCGGGTCCCATGATCACGTCGAGCGCGCGGGGAAAGCTGGCGCGCAGGCCAAAGCGGGCGATCGCCTGTTCGTGACTGCCGCATACGTGCATCACCGAAATCGGCGCGCGGCCGATGTCGGCGCAAAGCTTGCCCAGCAAGGCGCTCAGTTCGCGCCCTTGGCGCGGGTCGCGGAACTCCAGCGCGCGCCTCACCCCCTCAGCCATCTTTCTTCTCCCCAGCCGCGATTTCGGCTTGCACCTCGGCCGCCATCAGATCTTCGCGCTCGGCGCCGCGCAGCAGCTCATCGTACAAGGCCAGGGTGGCCTGGACTTCGTCGGCGGGAATTTTGCGGATCGCATAACCGACATGGTTGAGGACGTAATCGCCCGGCCCCACCGGCTCATCGACGATATCGAGCATTACCGGCCGGCGCACGCCGAAGAAATCCACCGTCGCGACCATGCCGTCGATCTCGATTACTTTGCCAGGAACTCCGAGACACATCGCATCCACCTCGTAAAAACCGGTTTCAATCCTGCCCCGCACCAGCCACGGCCTGCGCGACCAGGGCCTGTCCGAGCGCCAATCCGCCGTCGCCCGGCGGCACCTCATGATTCAGATGCACGCTGGTTACCCCGCGCAGCGCCGCCGCGATCCCTTCGGCCAGCCGCGGATTCTGAAAACAGCCGCCGCTGAGCACGACCGGAGTCCGGCCGAAGCTGGCCAACGCCGCTCGTACCATCGCGGCTGTCCCGGCCACCAGCGTATTATGAAACCGCGCCGCGATTTGCCCCCGCCCAGCGCCCGCCTGCAGTTCCGCGACGATCCGCCGCGCCATCGGCCGCAGGTCGAGCTGCCATGGCGTCCGGGTCTGGTCGAGCACGAATTCATAGCCGCCGGCTTCGCCCGGATCGGCCACATTATCGAGCATCAGCGCGACTTGTCCTTCGAACGCGGCGCGCGGGCGCGCGAACAGCAACGCGCCGACGGCGTCGAAATAGCGGCCGGCGCCGTGGGCGGGCACGGTGTTGAGGCCGCTTGCAACCATGCGCCGCACGGTGGCGATATCGCGAGCGCCGGGCGCGCGAAAGAGCTCGATTCGCCGCATGTCCCAGGTGCCGTCGAAAGCGTCATCCAACAGCGCCAGCGCCAAGCGCCATACCTCGCCAATCGCGCGGTCTCCGCCGGCCAGCGCGATTGGGCGCAGCGTGGCGATGCGCGCGAAGCCGCCGGCGTCCGCGAGCAGCAGCTCCCCGCCCCACATTGCGCCGTCGGTGCCCAGACCGGAGCCGTCGAATGCCACGCCGAGGACCTTGCCCGCGATACCATTTTCGGCGATCGCGCCGGCTACGTGGGCGTGGTGATGCTGCACCGCGACCCGACTTGCGGCCGCACGCGCGCAGGCGTAGCGAGTGGATTGGTAGTCGGGATGGAGATCGTGGGCCACGATACGCGGCCGCACCCCAAGCATCCGCTCCATCCGCGAAACCTCCTCTTCGAACGCCTCGCAGCTTTCCAGGCTGTCGAGGTTGCCGATATGCGAGCCGAACCAGGCCGCCCCTTCAAGTCCGATACAGAAGCTGTTCTTGAGCTGGCCGCCCACCGCCAGGATCGGCTCATCGAACGGGCGCCGGACCGCCACCGGGTGGGGAACATAACCGCGCGCGCGGCGCATCACCATGGGGCCGCCATCGATAATGCGCGTCACCGAATCCTCGCACGCCGCCACGATGTCCCGATCGTGAAGGAGAAAGAGATCCGCGATGCCCGCAAGCCGCTGGAGCGCGTCTTCATTGCGGTAAGCGATCGGCTCGTCGCTGAGATTGCCCGAGGTCATCACCAGCGGCCGGCCGACTGCTTGGAGCAGCAGGTGATGCAGCGGCGTATAGGCGAGCATCAGCCCGAGCATCGGACTTCCCGGCGCCACCGCCTCAGCCAGATCCCCGTCGCCGATGCCGCGCACCAGCACGATCGGGCGTTTGGGAGATACCAGCAGGTCGCGCTCGGCCTGGGACAGCGCGGCAAGCCGCCGCGCTTGGCGCAAATTGGCGACCATCACCGCGAAAGGCTTCTCATCCCGCCGCTTGCGCCGGCGCATCAGCGCCACGGCCGCCGATGAAGTGGCATCGCAGGCAAGATGGAAGCCGCCCAGTCCTTTGACCGCGACCAGCGCACCGGCGCGCAGCGCAGCGGCTGCCAGCTCAATGGGCTCTTCGGTTTCGATACGCTTGCCTTGTGCGTCGGCCGGCCACAGGCGCGGACCGCACGCCGGACAGCAGTTGGCTTGCGCGTGAAAGCGCCGGTCGGCGCTGTCCTCGTATTCGCCGCGGCAGGCCGCGCACATGGTGAAGGACGCCATCGTGGTGGCCGCGCGGTCATAGGGCAGTTCGCGGACGATAGTGAAGCGCGGACCGCAATTGGTGCAGTTGGTGAATGGGTAGCCGAAGCGGCGGTTGCGCGGATCGAAGGTCTCAGCCAGGCAAGCGGAGCAAACGGCCAAATCGGCGGGAATCGACACCCTCCCGCCGGCGGTCTGCCTGCTGGCGGCAATCGCGAAGCCGGTACGCGGTTGGAACGCGATGGACGACACCGCCAGGCGCTCGATAGATGCGGGCGCCGGCGCCTCGGCGGCCAGGCGGTCGACGAAGCGCTCCAGCGCCGCCGCCGGCCCGAAGGCCTCGATCGCCACCCCTTTGGCGTCGTTGTACACGCAGCCGCTCACTTGCTCGGCCTGCGCGAGGCGATGGATGAAGGGCCGAAAACCCACGCCCTGCGCGATGCCGCTAATCGCGATCAGGCGTCCCTGCGGTTCGCCCTCGGGGCTCTTCTCGGCGGGCATTGCTTGCGCATTGGTCGATGGCATCTGCTCAGCGCTCGCGGTCTGACTCACGAATTACCCAACGTATCGACATACGACACCAGCTCCCAAATCTGCCGGTCGCTGAGAATCCGCCATGATGGCATCGAGGTTCCGGGAACGCCATCGCGAATAGCGCGAAACACTTCGGCCGCATTGGCCCGATCGGACCACGGTGGGATGCGCAGATCGGCGGGCGGCGGATCCATTCCCACCCGCCGCGGGCCGCGGCCGTCGCCGCGCTGACCGTGGCACAGCGCGCAGTATTGCAGGAACAGCTCACGCCCGGCTTGCCGAGCCGGGCGTGAGCCGTAGTCGGCCGCCGGCCTCGGGATTGGCGCCCGCCGGCTACAACCCCAAAGTGCGAGCGATACCACCAGCGCCATCGCCATCCGCGGCGCCGCTTTGTGCCCTGAACGCATAGCCCAGCGACTGCGCCTCGCGCACCGTCGCCCTGACCAGATCCTCCAATCTCGCCTCTACGGCGGCGGAACGTGCGAGCTCAAGTTCGATGCGCTCGGGCACCAGGCCGAGCAAGGTGACGCTGCTCGGATAGCAATCGCTAAGCCGGGCGGCGTCGAGCAGGTCGGCGACTCCCGCCTGATGGGGCGACAGCCGATCGCGCACCGCCGGCGCCACGTCGTCCCCGGTCAGCCTGACCAGGGTTCCCGGCGGGCCACCGTCGCGGATCGCATCGAGCAGGATCACGTGGCGGGCTTCGGCCAGCAAGCCCAACAGCGCCAGCCCCAGCGTACCGCCATCGACCACGCGGACGCCGCAGGGCAGTTGGTAGCCGCGCTCAAGCCGCGCCACCGCCGCCGCGCCCAGGCCGTCGTCGCCCAGCAGGACATTACCCAGCCCCAGGATCAGCAGGTCCACGGCTCGGACCGTTGCCATGCTATTTGCCCTCGCCGGCGCGTTCGGATTCGTCGGACAGCTTGTAGCCGGAAACCATCGAATCGAAGATCGCGCTGCGCTCGGTAATCGAAAACAGAATCACCGAATAGACGTGGTGGATCACGAACACGATCAGCAGCCACATCCCGATATGATGGAGCAGGCGCGCGATCTGCAGCCCGCCGAACACTGGGATCAGAAAGCTAAAGAGCTGAAACGGCGAGTTCACCGGCGCATAAACCGTATAGAGGGTGAGTCCGGTCGCGATCATCAGCAGATAGACCAGGAACACCCCCGCGTAGGCCGCGCCGGCCAGCGCGCTATGGCCGGGGTAAGGTAGCGGATCACGCCGGACCAAGCCGTAAAAGCGCAGTGCTTCCCGCAGGCTGCGCAAGCGCTGGGAACTCAGCGGAACGAACTGGCCGATCCGGGCGTAACGATTGCCCGCGACCATCCAGTAAATCCGGAAGAAGACGGCCAGGGTGAAGACGATCGCGGCATACAGATGGATAACCCGGATCGTTCCCATCACGAAGTGATCGCGCGCCCGTCCGCCGACCTCGATAAAGGGCTGCCCGATGTAATAGCCGGTCGGGGCGAGCACCAGGATCGAGAGAAAAATCAGCCAATGAGTCACCCGAACCGGCAGCTCCCAGACGTAGATCTGGCGCCGTCCGGCGCCGCGGTACGCGATTCTGGGCGCCGCGCTCATACGACCCGCACCCGCGTGATCTCGCGCTTACGCGTATCGACGACGTGTACGCCGC